>Ga0081538_10003172_pt1 | contig 15631 bp, 14 predicted proteins | sample TabmetS5T2R1_FD_71022 | JGI IMG/M metagenome (GOLD analysis project Ga0081538, IMG submission 71022) | Tabebuia heterophylla rhizosphere microbial communities from the University of Puerto Rico - S5T2R1 | ecosystem: Host-associated > Plants > Roots > Rhizosphere ... | reverse complement strand
GCCGCCGAGGTCGATCGTGATATTGCCGACGTCGCGGAAGAACCGTGCGCGGCGGCCGTTGGCCGACACGTCGAAGTTCTCGGCCGCGGCAGCGCCGTTGAACAGCAGCTCGTCACGGCCCGCCTGGCCCTCGACGCGGTCGCTGCCGTCGCCCGGGTCCCACGTGAAGCGGTCGCGGCCGCTGCCCATCACCGCGAGGTCGGCGCCGGCGTTGCCGTCGATCCGGTCGCGGCCCTCGCGGCCGAGCAGCACTTCGTCGCCGCTGCCGCCGGCCAGCGTGTCGTCGCCGGAGCCGCCGTCGAGCGTGACGTCCTCCAGCGGTGCATCCGCGTCGTCGAGGGTGATGCGGTCGCGGCCGCCGCGGGCGCGCACGACGAGGCTGTCGAAGCGCGAGCGGCTGACCCGCCGGTCGTTGATCTGCAGGAAGTTCGCGTCCGCGCGGAGAACGAAGGCGTCCGCGCGGGCCGTTCCGGACACCGTGAGCGTCCGGTCGTCGATTGCGGCCGAGGGGGAGCTGAGCGCCAGCCCCGCGGCGAGGAGTGTTCCGACCATGCCCCCAGGACGCCCGGCGCCGCGGGCGTATTCCGCAGGACGCTAGGCGCGGGCCGCGCGCCAGGCCTCGCGCAGCTTGAGCGCGGAGCCGGTGCGCAGGATGCCGCCCGAGTAGATGCGGGCGGCGAGCGGGATCAGCAGCACGGCCGCCCCGACCGTGACCAGCAGCGAGGCGACGATCTCCCAGGTCGCGGCGTCGCCGGTGACGATCCGCGGCGGCATCGTGATCGGCGCGGTCATGGGGATGAACGCCGTGACGTGGGCGATCGTCCCGTCGGGGTCGTTGAGCACCGCGAAGCCGGCGAAGAAGGCGATCAGGATGGTCAGCGACAGCGGCGTCATCGACGACTGCAGCTCCTCCTGGCGCGGGACCAGCGCGCCCGCGCAGGCGAAGGCGCAGGCGTAGAACGCGTAGCCGACCACGAACCAGGCCAGCGCGAGGGCGGCGGCGCCGATGACCGAGCTGTCGACCTCGAGCGCGCCGGTCGCCTGCGCGACCCCCAACCCGATCGCCACCGTCAACAGCAGGTTCCCGAGCCCGAGCAGGCCGATCCCGATCACCTTGCCCGCCAGCAGGTGTGACGGGCGGATCGTCGAGAGCACGACCTCCACCACGCGCGAGGCCTTCTCCTCGACCACGCCGGCCGACACCCAGTAGCCGTAGGTCAGGAGCTGGCCGTAGAGGATGAGGATCGCGAAGAACGCGACGCCGGCCTTGCCCTCGTCCTCCTCGTCGACCGGCTCGATGGTGGTGATCCGGAGGGGCGGCGGCGACAGCGCGCGCTCCGCCTCCTCGCCGCTCACTCCCGCCTGCTCGAGCGACTCGGCGGCCTTGACCTGGCGGTTGGCCGACTGGAGCAGCGTGACGAGCTCGTCGGGCGGCTCGTCCTTGGAGATGAGCCGGCCGCCTTCGACGACGGCGTCGAGCGAGTCGTCCTCGAGTGCGGCCCTCGCCGAGGACGGCCCCGGGCTGCCGAGCTGGCGCGACACGATCACGACGTCGACCGCGCGGCCCGCCTCCGCCGCCGACTGCACCACGACCCGGTCGCCCTCGGTGACCCAACCGACCTTGTAGCTGTCGTCGCCGCCGGTGAGCGACACGATGACGATGACCGCGACGATGATCACGATGTTGAGCCCGGTCGAGATCGCGAACGACTTCTCGCGCACCCGCTCGGTGAGCTCGCGCCGCGCGACGAGCGTGACCGCCTCGCGGCCGCTCATGCCGCCACGGCCTCGCGGAACAGGTCGGTGAGCGTCGGGCGCTCGAGCGCGAAGTAGCTCACGCTGCCGGCGCGGCGCGCGGCGTCGAGCACCGCGTCGGGGCCGGCGCCGTCGGTGAGCGCGACGAGCGTGCCGCGCGGCCCGTGGTCGACGACCTCGGCGCCGGGCACGCCGGCCAGCCAGCCGTCGCCGGCGTCGACCGCGACCCGGACGCGGCGCCCGCCGGCGCCGCGGTCGCGCAGCTCCTCGACCCCGCCGGAGGCGACGAGCCGGCCGTCCTTGATGATCGCCACCGCCTCGCACAGCCGCTCGACGAGCTCGAGCTGGTGCGAGGAGAAGACCACCGGCACGCCCCCGGCCGCGTACTCGCCGAGCACGCCGCTGAGGACGTCGACGCCCACGGGGTCGAGCCCGGAGAACGGCTCGTCGAGCACGAGCAGGTCGGGCTCGTGCACGAGGGCGGCCGCGAGCTGCACGCGCTGCTGGTTGCCGAGCGAGAGCTCCTCGACGCGGTCCCCGGAGCGCTCGGTCAGCCCGAGGCGCTCGATCCAGCGGTCGGCGGCGTCGCCGGCCTCGGGGTCGCCGACGCCGTGCAGCCGTGCGAGGTACACGAGCTGGTCGCGGACCCGCATCTTCGGGTACAGGCCGCGCTCCTCCGGCATGTAGCCGAAGCGCGAGCGCGTCTCGAAGTTCACGGGCCGGCCGTCGAACAGCACCTCGCCGTGATCGGCGGCGAGGACGCCGAGGATGATCCGCATCGTGGTCGTCTTGCCCGCCCCGTTCGGGCCGACGAAGCCGAACATCTGCCCCCTCTCGACGGAGAAGGAGATCCCGTCCAGGGCGACGACGTCACCGTAGCGGCGCGCGAGTTCCCGCAGCTCGAGCACTGCGATAAGTGATATCAGCCCACTTCGGCTGGTTCATCGCGGCCTTGCAGCCGCTCGCGTCCGCGCTGCACCGCGGCGATGAACTTCGAGAGGTTGACCTCGAGCGTGTTGAGGATCTCGTCGGCGTAGTCCTCGGCCCCGAGCCGGATCTCCCGCTCGCGGGCGCGGGCCTCGCCGATGATGTCCTCCGCCTGGCGCTCGGCCTCGCGCGTGACCTCCTGCTGCGACACGAGCTGGGTCTGGCGCTCGCGCGCCTCCTTGACGATCCGCTCGGCCTCGCGCTTGGCCTCGGCCAGCATCTCCTGGCGCTCCTTGACGATCCAGCGCGCCTGCTTGATCTCCTCGGGGATCGTGGCCCGCATCTGGTCGAGGATGTCGTAGATCTCCTCCTTGTCCACGCGCACCTGGTCCGTCAGCGGGACCTGCTTGGCGTTGTGGACGAGGTCGTCCAGCTTGTCGATGAGTACCAGGACGTCCATGGCGCTCCCTGTTTCGTCAGCGCGCCAGCGCTTCCTTCAAACGCCGGGCAACCGGCTCCGGGACAAGATCGGAAACGTCGCCGCCGAAGGTGGCGATCTCCTTCACTCCGCTCGAGGAGAGAAAACTGTACTGCGGCGAGGCCATCAGGTAGACGGACTCGACGTCGGAGGCCAGCTGGCGGTTGAGCTGGTTCATCTCCAGCTCGTACTCGAAGTCGGAGATCGCGCGCAGGCCCTTGACGATCGCCTTGGCCCCGCGCTCGCGCGCGAACTCGACGATCAGGCTGGAGAACGGCTCCACGCGCACGTTGCCGAGGTGGCTCGTGGCCGCCTCGATGAACTCGATCCGCTCCTCGGCGCTGAACAGCGACTTGCTCTTGCGCACGGAGGCGTTCACGACGGCCACGATCAGCTCGTCGAACATCGCCGAGGCGCGCGTGATCACGTCGACGTGCCCGTGCGTGATCGGGTCGTAGGAGCCGGGGCAGACGGCGATTCGGGGGTCAGGGGACATGGATGCGGATCAGGGTGTCGCCGTACCGGCGCTCGTCGAGGATAGGAAGGCCCAGCTCGAGCGGGGCGCGACGGTCGCTCTCGGCGACCACCGCCGCGCCGGGAGCCAGGACGGGCGGCAGCGCGACCGTCAGCTCGCTTCCCAGGCGCCCCGCCAGCCGGTATGGCGGGTCGAGGAAGACGAGATCGTATTGACGCGCGGCGGCCGATGCGGCACCGAGGAAGCGCCGCGCGTCGGCGCGGCGGACGTCGGCGGCGGCGTCCAGGGCCGCCAGGTTGGCCCTGACCGCCCGGATGGAGGCCGCCGCGCTGTCGACGAACGTGACCTCGCGCGCCCCGCGCGAGAGCGCCTCGATGCCGAGCGCACCCGAGCCGGCGAACAGGTCGAGCACGCGCGCGCCCTCGACGCGGCCGCCGAGCACGGAGAACAGCGCCTCGCGGACGCGGTCGGATGTCGGGCGGGTGGCGTCACCGGGCGGCGCCTGCAGGCGCCGCCCGCCGTAGCGGCCGGCGATCACGCGCATGGGCCGTGATACTGCCGGTTCGTGCCCCGCGTCCTCGTCACCGGCTCGACCGACGGCCTCGGCCGGGCGCTGGCGCGCGAGCTGGGCGAGCGCGGCCACGACGTGGTGGTGCACGGGCGCAGCCGCGAGCGGGTCGAGGCGGTGGCGGGCGAGGTCGGCGCCGAGCCCCTGGTCGCCGACTTCGCGCGTCTCGACGACGTGCGGCGGCTGGCCGAGGAGGCGCGCGGGATCGACATCCTCGTCAACAACGCCGGCGTGATCGTGCCGCGGCGCGAGCTGAGCGAGGACGGCCACGAGCTCACGTTCCAGGTCAACTACCTGGCCACCTTCCTGCTCACGCTGCTGATACTGCCGCCGCGGACCGTCAACGTCGCCTCGATCGGCCAGCGGGCCCCCGACTTCGACGACCTCATGCTCGAGCGCGGCTACGAGGGCTATCGCGCCTACGCGCAGAGCAAGCTGTGCCAGATCATGTTCACGTTCGAGCTGGCCGAGCGCCGCCCCGACCTGGTCGTCAACGCGCTGCACCCGGCGACGCTGATGGACACCAAGATGGCGCGCGAGACGTTCGGGACGACGCGCAGCACCGTCGCCGAGGGCGTCGAGGCGACCGCGCACCTGGTCGAGCTCGAGGACGTCAGCGGCCGCTACTTCGACGGCCTGCGCCAGGCGCGCGCCGACCGCACCGCCTACGACCGCGGCGCGCGCACGCGCCTCTGGGACGTCTCGCTGGAGCTCACCGGAGCTCCACCCCCCGCTCGCTGAGCCACGCCACGACGGTGTCGGGCGGATCGCCGTCGAACTCGGCCCGCGCCGCGAGCAGCAGCAGCTCGTCGGGATCGTCGTCGAACGCGTCGGTCCGGTGCCCCAGGTAGAGCACGAGCGCCTGGGCCATCACGACCGGCGGGTCCTCGTCGGCGCCCCAGGCCAGCCGCTCCTCGAGCGTGTCGAGCACGCCGCGCACCGGCTCGTCGTCGTCGTCGAAGCGCTCGACGAGCTCGGTCACCGCCGGATCGGCGCCGTGCGGGTCGACGATCGTCGCCGCCTTGCGCACGAGGTCGGAGACGGTGATCAGACTGCGATCTGTCGGCATGTCCGGGTGTCTACCCGGGCCCGCGTCACCGAACCCAGGCGTGGGCGCACGCGGCGACGTGGCGGGCGTCGGTGCCGCAGCAGCCGCCGAGCACGACGACATTCGGGAGCCGCTCCGCGAGCGCCCGGTAGTCGGCGGCGAGCTGGTCCGGATCGCCGTCGTCGAGCTCGGTCGCCTCGTCGAGCTCGGCGTGGCTCATGGTCGACGCGTTCGCCCGCAGCCCGCCGATCCGCTCCAGCCAGCCGCCCTCCGTCAGGACGCCGGCGAAGTGGGTCGGGTGGGCGCAGTTGACCATGTAGTAGACGGGCGAGGACCCGGTCTCGGCGTCGGTCTGCTCGATCGCCTCGCGCAGGGGCTGCCCGCTCGGGAGCCGGCCGTCGGTCTCGACCGTGAACGAGATCACCGCCGGGAGGCCGGCCGCAGCGGCGGCGCGGGCGATCCCGATCGCCTCCTCGACGTAGGTCATGGTGATCGCGCTCACCATGTCGGCCGCTGTGGTGGCGAACGTGCCGATCTGCTCGGCGTGGTAGGCCTCAGCGTCCCCCGCGGTCATCGTCTCCCCCACCACGTAGCCGTCGCCGCGCGGGCCGACGACGCCGTTGAGCACGCACGGGACGGCGGGATCGCGCAGGCCCTCGACGAGGGCGACCGCGCGCCGGTTCGCCTCGGCCAGCTCGTCCGGCGAGTACCCGAGCCGCTCGGCCCAGTCGCGGCTCGCCCGCCAGGTCGCCGAGTCGAGCACGATGCCGGTGCCCTGCTCACGGGCGATCGCCAGGTAGGGCTCGTAGTAGCGGCGGAGGGACTCCGCGCCCGGTTCGTCCCTGAGCAGGTCGAAGGCGGCGAAGTGCGGCAGGTCGAGGCCCTGATGGAAGATCAGGGTCGTCTCCAGCCCCCCGTCGGTGACGAACGGGCGGTCGGCGGTCTGCTGGGGGAGCATGGCCCGACACTACTGGGGCTGTCCGCTGGCGGACAGCGTGGAGTGAACTCAACACCGCATTCGTTGCCGCCCGCCGGGGCCGTGACGAGACTGGGCGCCCGGAATGGCGGACGGAGGAGGCGGGATGAGTGTGAGGACCAGGGCGGCGGCCACATTGTGCGCCGCGCTCGCCGTCGCGCTGCTCGGCGGGGGCTCGGCGACGGCACAGGAGCCGGAGCCGTTCAGCATCGTCGAGGTGGAGGTCACGAGCGCGTCCGAGATGGATCGCTTGCTCGAGACCGCCTCTGACGTCACCGAGCACGTCGAGTACCGCGACGACAAGCGGTTCGTCCAGATCGTCACCACCGACTCCGAGCTCGCCGTCCTGCGGGCCAGCGGCTTCGCGATCGGCCGGACGGTCGACACCCAGCAGCGGATGGAGTCCGTCCAGCGCCAGCACCTGCGCAGCGTGCGCCGCGGCGCCTCCGTCACCGGCGAGGACGGCATCCAGCAGAACGTCGCCGAGGGCGTGCACATCAAGATCCTGCGTGCGGACTACTTCACGAACCGCGAGACGCAGCAGTTCCTCTCGGTCGAGGCCAAGAGCGACGCGTTCCAGAACGACACGCTGACCGTGCGCTGGAACCGCGGGCCCGGCACCGAGATGGGCTCCGGCGGCACGACGACGCTCGACCCGTTCGTGGACGCCGGCGTCTACCTCTACCACCGCCGCCAGATCCCGGTCACCGCGCGGCCGAGCGAGGTCGAGGTCGTCTCCAGCGCGACCGGCGAGCTGCTCACCGGGGAGACCCGCGACTGGGCGCCGCCGACCGACGAGACCGGCAACCCCGAGATCGTCGACTTCATCGACGGCTACCTCGACCCGACGCAGGCCTACGACCGCATCAAGGCACTCGCCCGCGACTACCCGGAGATCGCCGAGGTCGTCGAGCTGCCGTACCTCACCAACGGCTACCGCCGCCGCTCGCAGGCGCAGATCGGCACCGACCCGGCCTCGACGCTCGTCTTCGAGTCCAAGGCCTACGGCTCCGAGGGCGGCGACAACGTCCAGGTCACGCTGCGCAACCCGGGCGCCGCGGGCTCGCCGCTCTCGGTCGAGTCCGACCGGAACAGCGTGGTCGTCAACCTCGCCACCGACGCCGCGGGCGCCCTCACCAGCACGGCCGCGGACGTCGTCGAGGCGCTCGACGCCAAGCCGGGCGCGCCGGCCCGCGCGTTCACGTTCCAGGGGAACGAGGGTCTCGGCGTCGTGGCGCCGGCGGCGGCCACCAAGCTCGAGGACAACCTCGTGGCGCCGCCGCACGTCTCGCGCAAGCCGCATCCGATGTACGCGCTGCGGATCGGCGCCGACCGCAGCGGCGACAAGGTGGGCGTCTACGCCTACGCCCAGGAGCACGCGCGGGAGTGGGTCGGCCCGCTGGTCGCCGTCGAGACGGCCGAGCGGCTGGTCCGCAACTACGAGGTCAACCCGAACATCCAGGAGCTGCTGAACAACGTCGAGGTCTTCATCCTGCCCTCGGCCAACCCGGACGGCGGCCACTACTCGTTCTACGACTTCAACGGCCAGCGCAAGAACATGGTCGACTACTGCCCCGACTCCGACAGCGAGCCGGGCGAGCGCAACCGGTGGGGCGTCGACCTCAACCGCAACTACTCGGTCGGCACCGTCTTCGACGGCTACGTCGGCGGGTCGACGACCTGCACGAGCGGCAACTTCTCCGGCCCGTTCGAGTTCTCCGAGGCCGAGACCAAGAACGTCGAGTGGATCGCGGACACCTTCCCGAACATCCGCTTCTCGATGAACATCCACTCGTCCGGCAACTTCTTCATGTGGCCGCCGGGCGCGTACACGCCGGAGCGGGTCACGCTGCCGCGGGCGACGCTCGGCGAGGAGAGCTACTTCTGGGGCGCCGCCGGCCGCATCGTCGGGGCGATCCGCAACTGGCGCAACCTCACCGTGACGCCGCGGCAGACCGGCCCGGTGGCCGACGTCCTCTACTCGGCCGCCGGCAACTCGGGTGACGAGTTCTGGTACGAGAACCACATCTACGGCTGGGACTTCGAGATCGGGACCAGCTTCCAGCCGCAGTGGGAGGAAGCCCACAACGTGGCGATGGAGTTCTCCAACGGCGTCGTCGAGCTGGTGAAGATCGCCGAGGAGTTCGCGAGCGACGGCACGCCGCCCACGTCGACGCTGTCGAAGACGCCGACCAGCGACGGCAAGGTCAAGCTCAAGTTCCTCGCCGACGAGCCGGCCACCGTGTACTACCGGCTCGACGGGCGGCGCCCGACCTACGGCGGCTCGCAGATGTACCTGCAGGCCGGCGCCCGTGAGGGCGGCGAGACGATCACCATCGACCGGACCACGACGGTGACCTGGTTCGCCGTCGACGCGGCAGGCAACGTGGAGAACAACTACAAGCCCGACCCCGGGAGCGTGTCCAACCTGTACCGGCGCGAGACCGTGCAGGTGCCGGCCACGCTCGCCGAGGCGGAGACGGAGACGGACGGCGGCCAGACGGGCACGGGAGTCCCGGTCGCGACCGTCCCCGAGGCGTCGGCAGCGGCCCCGACGGCAGCCGCCGCGACGCCGGTCGTCCGTGGGAAGACGACCAAGGCGGCAGCCAAGCGCAAGGCGGCCAAGCGCAAGGCCGCGAAGCGCAGGGCCGCCAAGCGCAAGGCGAAGCTGAGGGCCAAGCGGCGGGCTGCCAATCGGCGCGCGGCCCAGCGACGCGGCGCGCGCGGCTGAGTCGGCGGGAAACGGCCCTCGGTTCCGGCGGGAGGAACCGGGGGCCGGCTCAGCCTGCTTTGTTCAGCCCGCGCGCTGCGCGAGGCCCGGGTAGGTGAGCACCAGGCCGTCCTCGTCGAGCTCGAGGTCGGCGGTGAACCCGTCGTTGCTGAAGCGAACGAGCCCCGGCTCGAGGTGCTCGTAGCGCTGGGCGTCGCGGTGCACCTTGAGGTCGGGCAGCGAGACCCAGGCCATCTCGAAGTCGACCGCCCCCGGCTGCTCGTGGAGGCGGTGGCGGCGGATCGGCATCAGGTTGGTGAGCGGCGAGAACGCCAGGTCGCAGTCCAGCGCGCCCTCCAGCTCGGCGGCGTTCTCCACGCCCACCCAGGTGCCCTTGCCGTCGTGGCGCAGCTCGAGCGTGCCGACGCCCGCGACCTCGACCCGCAGCCGCCGCGTCACCCAGTCGCCGCGCGCCTCGAGCTCGTAGGCGGCGCGATAGGGCTGCGGCGCGTTGCCGAGCTGCGCGCCGGTGGCCGCCAGCCCGTCGCCGGACAGCGTCAGCTCGCACAGCTCCTGGCGCCACTCGTCCGTGCCGTGCCAGACGAGCCTCATGCCGGGATCGGCTCCAGCGCGTCAGGCCCGAACGCCGCCACCAGCGCGTCGCCGATCAGCGCGTGCTCGGGCTGCTCGAGCTGCGGGTCCGCGTCAAGGATCTGCTGGGCCCGCATCCGCGCCCGCTCGAGCACCTCGACGTCCTCGGGGAGGCGGGCGAAGCGGAACGCCTGGAGGCCGGACTGGCGGGTGCCGAGCATCTCGCCCTCGCCGCGCAGCTCGAGGTCGATCTCGGCCAGCCGGAAGCCGTCTCGGTGCTCGGCCAGCGCGCGCAGCCGCGCCGACTCCTTGGGCCCGAAGAGCAGGCACAGCGACTCGTGCGGCCCGCGGCCGATCCGCCCGCGCAGCTGGTGGAGCTGCGAGATCCCGTAGCGCTCGGCGTCCTCCACGAGCATGACCGAGGCGTTCGGCACGTCGATGCCGACCTCGATCACGGTCGTGGCGACGAGCACGTCGGCGCCGCCCTCGGCGAACGAGGCCATCGCCTCCTGCTTCTCGCGCGGCCGCATCTGGCCGTGCAGGAGCACGACCTCGAAGTCACGCAGCTCGCCCGCCTTGAGCCGCTCGTACTCGGCGGTCGCGGCGCGCGCCTGCAGCGCCTCGGACTCCTCCACCAGCGGGCAGACCACGAACGCCTGGCGGCCGCCGCGCAGCTCCTCCCGGATCCGCTCGTACGCCCGCGAGCGCTCGGCCTCGGTCGCGCACACGTGGGTGTGGATCGGGCGCCGGCCGGCGGGAAGCTCTCTGAGGACGGTGACGTCGAGGTCCCCGTACGCGGTGAGCGCCAGCGTGCGCGGGATCGGCGTGGCGGTCATGTGCAGGACGTGCGGCGCGACGCCCTCCGGCGCCTTGCGGTCGAGCGCGCGGCGCTGGTTGACGCCGAAGCGGTGCTGCTCGTCGACCACCACGACGGCGAGGCGGTCGAACTCGACCGCCTCCTCGATCAGCGCGTGCGTGCCGACGAGCAGCTTCAGCTCGCCGGTCGCGAGCTTGCCGAGCAGGTCGGCGCGGCGGCGGGCCGGCGTCGAGCCGGTGAGCAGCGCCACCTGCACGAGCTCGCCGGGCATCAGCGCCTGCAGGGTGGCGAAGTGCTGCTCGGCGAGCGTCTCGGTGGGCGCCATCAGCGCCGCCTGCGCGCCGGACTCGACCGCGCGCAGCATCGCGTAGACGGCGACGACGGTCTTGCCCGACCCGACCTCGCCCATCAGGAGCCGCTGCATCGGCCGGTCGCGGGCGATCTCGTCGTCGACGGCGGCCATCGCCTTGCGCTGGTCGCCGGTCGGCTCGAACGGCAGCGAGTCGGCCAGCCAGCGCGCGGTCAGCTCGCCGGGCGGGTCGAGCGGCGTGGCCCGCGAGCCCTCGCGCCGGCGTGCGCGGCGGCGCAGGAGCGCGATCTGGAGCAGCAGCAGCTCGTCGTACGCCAGCCGGCGGCGCCCGCCCTCGTGGTCGCCGAAGTGGGCGGCGACGAGCGCGGCCGGGCGGTCCGGCAGCTCGTCGCGGGCCCGCAGCCGCGCCGGCAGCGGCTCGAGGGCCTCGAACGCGGCCCCGCGCCACTCGCGCACGAGCGCGAGGATCTGCGTCGACGACAGGCCGTCGGTGGCGGGATACGTCGCCATCTCGTCGCCGCCGGCGGCGGCGCCGACCGCCTCGCCGGTCGGCGCGTGGAACTGCACCCGGAAGCGGTTGCGCGCCTCGTACTTGCCCTGCAGCAGCAGGCGCGTGCCGGGGCGGTACTTGCGCTCCAGCCAGGGCTGGTTGAAGAACGTCGCCTTCATGGTGCCCGTCTCGTCGGCGACGACGGCCTCGACCAGCGGGCGCATACCGCGCCGCCGCACCGGCCGGCTGGCGATCGAGCGGACCTCGACGATCACGGTGGCCGTCTCCCCCGGGCTGAGCGCCACCAGCGTGCGCGCCTCCTGGCGGTCGCGCGGCAGGTGCTCGAGCAGGTCGCCGACCGTGTGCAGGCCGAGGCGCTCAGCCGCCGCGGCGGCCTTGGCGGGCGTGACCGGCAGCGGCGTGGCCAGCCGCGACGGGCGCGGGTAGCGCGGCGGGCCGGCGGCGTGGAGGTCGTCGTCGGAGAGCGGCTCGGCGGTCGCGAACGCGGTCGGCGGCACGCGGTGCATTGTTATGGAGCGCCGGGACGAACCCCTGGGGCCGCCGCCGGGACGACCCCGGGCGTCGCCGCCGGGACGAACCCCGGGCATTGAGAGAGCGGGATCGAGCGCGGCGCGGGTCGAGTGCTCGGTTAAGCGCCTATAGGGCCACAAACCGAGCACTCGGCTGCGGCCGGGGTCCCCCACCTTCCTTACCCAGCCGAAGTTCGTCGACCGCTACTCAGCCGAGATCAGCCACCAATAGGCAGGCTGGTCGCCGCGCGAGAACTCGACGTCGACGCCGCCGGGGACGAGCGTGGCGACGCCGTCGGAGTCGAGCGGCGCGCCGTCGCCCTCGATCAGCGTCAGCAGCTCGGCCTCGCGGCCCAGCTCGCCGAGCACGGCCTCGAGCGTCTTGCCCGGCTCGCCCCACGCCACGAGCTGCTCGTCGACGAAGCCGACCGCCTCGCCGCGGCGGAAGCGGCCCTCGGCGTCGTCGCGCGCGGCGCCGGTCACGGCGCCGGTGCGGACGTGCTCGAGCGCCTCGCGCATGGCGGCGGCGTTCTCCTCCGCGCCGCGCGCGGGGTCGAGCGAGACGGCGGCGGCGAGGCCGGCCTGCATCGAGCGCGAGGGGACCACGTGGACGGTCTTCTCGGCCAGCTCGGCGGCGCGCTCGGCGGCCATGATCACGTTCGGCGAGTTCGGGAGCACGACGACGCTCTCGGCGGGGACGGCGTGGATGCCGGCCAGCAGCTCGTAGGTCGACGGGTTGAGCGTGCTCCCGCCGTCGAGCACCACGGCGCCGAGGCTCTCGAACAGGTCCTCCATGCCCGTGCCGGTCACGACGGCGAGGACGCCACACGCCTGCACGGCCTCGGCCAGCCGCTCGGTGCGCTGCTGGACCTGCTCGGTCATGTCCGCCACGTCGAGGTGCGAGACCTCGCCGGCGGTCGCGAACAGCGCGATCGCGAGATCCGGCTCGTCGGTGTGGACGTGGACCTTGAGCGTGTGGCGGTCGCCGACCACGAGCACCGAGTCGCCGAGCGCCTCGAGCGGCTCGTTCCAGGGTGCCGGGTCGAGATCGGAGCCCGTGACGGCGAAGTTCGTGCAGAAGCGGTAGGTGCTCGACTCGTGCTGCGGATGGGTGATGCGGGCCGGGGTGTGGTGGGCGAGCTTCGGCGCCTCGGTGCCGCGCAGGGCGGCGATGACGCCGGCGAACATGACGGTCAGCCCGTAGCCGCCGGCGTCGACCACGCCGGCCTCGCGCAGGATCGGCAGCAGCTCGGGCCCGCGGGCCACCGACAGCTCGCCGGACCGCAGCGCGGCCTCGAGCACCTGGGCGATCATCGCGTTCTGCGTGTCGTCGTCGACGTGCTGGTGCAGCCGCGGCTCGTCCATGTGCGCGATCTCCGACGCGATCCGCGCCGCCATCTCGCGCACGACGGTGAGGATCGTCCCCTCCGCGGGCTCGCGCACCGACCCGTACGCGCGCTCGGCGGCGCGCGCCATCGCGGCGGCCACGAGGACCGGGTCGATCAGCTCGCCGGGGCGCGAGATCAGCTCCTCGGCGGCCCCGCGCAGGAGCTGGGAGAGGATCACGCCCGAGTTGCCGCGCGCGCCGAGCAGCGCGGCGCGGGCCACCGAGTCGACGATCTCGTCGCGCCCGATGTCGTCGATGTCGCCCTGCGCGCTCAGGCGATCGAGTTCGTCGAGCACGGCGCGCAGGGTGAGCGCCATGTTGTCCCCCGTGTCGCCGTCGGCGACGGGGAAGACGTTCAGGTCGTTGACCTCGCGGCGACGTGTCTCGAACTCCGCCAGCGCGCTCTCGACGACGGCTCGGAAGCGGATGAGACTTGGATCAGCCACGGAACACGAATTGTCGTGAGCCGCCCGGCGGACCCGGGCGCCTCGAGGCTCCCTAGGCCTTGGTGACCTTGCCGGCCTTCAGGCAGCGCGTGCAAACGTACACGCGCTTCGGCGCGCCGCCCTCGGAAATGCGCACTTTCTGAAGATTCGCGTCGAACCGGCGCTTGGTGGCGACCATGGAGTGGGAGCGGCTCTGGCCGAAGGCGGGGCGCTTGCCGCAGGAGTGACAGATACGGGCCATGCGGCCGGGAAGCATAGCGGCACCGGGGGTTGGGTACGGTCTATGGGTGCCGCCGGTCAGCACCGCACGCATCACGCTGCCCGACCGCTACCGGATCGTCCGTCACATCGCCAACGGGGGGATGGCAGGCGTCTGGGAGGCCCACGACCAGCTCCTGGGCCGCTCGGTGGCGGTCAAGGTCCTCGCTTCGCACCTGTCCGAGGACGATCGTGCGCGCCGCCGCTTCGAGCGCGAGGCGCGCGCCGCCGCCGGCCTCTCCTCGCACCCGCACGTGGTGACGATCTACGACGTCGGCGAGTACGACGGCCGCACGTTCATGGTGATGGAGCTGATGCGCGGCGGGACGGTCGGCGACCGGCTGAAGGCGGGCCGCACGATCGCCGACGAGACCGCGCTGCGCTGGCTGCGCGAGGCGGCGAGCGCGCTCGACGCCGCGCACGAGGCCGGCGTCGTGCACCGCGACATCAAGCCCGGCAACCTGCTGCTCGACGAGCATGACCGGCTCGCCATCGGCGACTTCGGGATCGCCCGCCTGGCGTTGGAGGACCAGCTCACGGCCACCGGCCAGGTGCTCGGCACCGCCTCCTACATCTCGCCCGAGCAGGCCGTCGGCGAGGCCGCCACCGCGGCGTCCGACCGCTATGCGCTCGCCGTCGTCGCCTTCGAGCTGCTGACCGGCGAGCGGCCGTTCACGGCCGAGCACTTCGCCGCCCAGGCGCGCGCGCACGTCGAGGACGACCCGCCGCTGGCCACCGAGCGCGATCCCTCGCTGCCCAAGGGCGTCGACGCCGTGCTCGACCGCGGGCTCGCCAAGGCGCCGGAGGACCGCTGGGAGACCGCCGGCGAGATGGTCGCCGCGCTCGATCGCGCCATGGGCGCCGCGCGGCCGGCGACCGAGCCGACGCGGCCGCTGGCCGCCGTGGCGCCGCCGTCCGAGCGCACGTCCGCCCGCCCGCCCGCCGGGCCGCCCCCCGGACCGCCCGGGGCGGACGACCGCGGGCGCGGCTCGGGACCGTGGCTGCTGGCCGGGCTCGCCGCCCTCATCGTGCTCGCCGTGGTCGGCTTCATCCTCCTCTCCGGCGGCGACGGCGGCCGCTCCGACGGCGGCCGCGCGCAGAGCGAGTCGACGGCGACGGCGACGGCCACCGCCACGGCCAGCCCGACCGAGGAGCCGACGGCCGAGCCGACCGAGGAGCCGACCGCGGAACCGACGGCCGAGCCGACCGAGGAGCCGACCGCGGAGCCGACCCCGGAGCAGCCGAGCGGCGGCGGGACCGACCTCGACCGCGCGGCCGACCTGCAGGTCCAGGGCTTCAACGCCCGCCAGGCCGGCGACTACGAGCAGGCGCTCACGCTCTCCCAGCAGGCGCTCGAGGCCTGCGGCGACGCCCAGCAGCTCTCGCCGTGCGGCTACGCGCTGTTCGAGGTCGGCGCGGCCCTGAACGCACTGGGCCGGCCGGACGAGGCGATCCCGTACCTCGAGCAGCGGCTCGACCAGTACGGCGACAACGGCGCCGGCGAGGTCAAGCGCGAGCTCAGGGCCGCCCGCAAGGCCGCCAAGGGCTAGGCGGGCACCTCGGCCAGCCGCGGCGCCGCTCGCCGTGCGGGCAGCTGCAGCATCACCACGGCGGCGAGCACGAGCGCGCCGCCGGCGAGCTGGGCGGGCTCCAGCCGCTCGCCCAGCGCCACGTACGCGAGCGCGACGGTGACCGGCGGCTCGAAGGTCGAGAGGATCGCGGCCTCGGACGGGCCGACGCGCCGCAGCCCGGCGAAGAACGCCGAGACCGCGACCACCGTGCTGACCAGCGCGATGAGGATGAGCCAGAGCCACGCCTCGCCCGAGAGGGCGAGGTCGAGCGAGCCGGTGACGGTTCCGGCCACG
>Ga0081538_10003171_pt1 | contig 15640 bp, 13 predicted proteins | sample TabmetS5T2R1_FD_71022 | JGI IMG/M metagenome (GOLD analysis project Ga0081538, IMG submission 71022) | Tabebuia heterophylla rhizosphere microbial communities from the University of Puerto Rico - S5T2R1 | ecosystem: Host-associated > Plants > Roots > Rhizosphere ... | reverse complement strand
GCTCGGTTGCCGTGAAGTCACCCAAACAGGGCAACACTTATCGTGTTACACGACCACTTTCAGTGGTTCTCTGGCAAATCACTGGCAAGTAGCGACAAGAGGGGAGCCCAGAGAGCCATAGGTGCTGGTGGGCGCGACAGGGTTTGAACCTGTGACCCCTTCCGTGTCAGATCCAACGAGCCCCTGCCGGGCTGTACGTGGGAGGGTTAGAGACCGGGAAGGATCATCGGGAAGCCGCAGGCGAGCGCAGGTGTCACTGTCCGAGCCCTCCGACGATCCGCCACGATTCTCCAACGGTCGTGTTGGTTCCCACAGCGGTCGGTTGCTGCCCGTCTGCTGCCGAGCGCCGCAAAGAGACCAGCGTGCCTGTTCCCGCGATCGCTGCTTGAAGCGGGGCTCCGGATCCTGATCCTCAGCTCGTGAGGACTTCCTATACGGACTTCAAGGCCGGCCCTGCGGCCCGGCAACGATACGACGGTCACGGGGAACTGGCCTCACCCTGCTCATGCGGCTGTCCCTGCGGTTCGCCACAGCGGTTGCCAACGGTCAACCCGGTCAGACACCCCATGGGTGAGGGTGTCAAGCTGCGGCGTGCTGCTGGTGGGTGGGGTGGGGGGCCCGGGCGGTCGGCTGGAAGAGCAGCCGGGGGCCGCCGGGGGCGGGGTGGAGCCGCTCCAGCAGCGGCAGCACCGCCCGCCGGGTGCGGGCGAGCCCGGCCGGGCGGCCGGCCCCCAGGTGGGAGCCGGCGTGGACCACGACCCCGGCCGCGCCGATCGCGGCGGCCTTGTCGAGGGTGGCGGCGGTGACGGCGACGGAGCGCTCCACCGTGGCGTCGCTCGCGGAGGCGAAGTTGACCAGGTAGGGGGCGTGGACGAACACCGGCCCGAGGTGGGCGTCGGCGACCAGCTCGGCGAAGCGCCGGTCCACGGCCGGGTCGAGGACGGGCGGCCTCCAGCCGCGGGCGTTGGAGAGCCACAGCTGGAAGGCCTCGCAGGCGGCCTGCTGGGCGTTGGCGACGGCGTTGAGGATGCCGCCGGCCACCGACACGTGCGCGCCGACCCGGGGCACGGCTCAGAAGACGTTCAGCATCAGCCGGACCCGGCTGCCGCGCTTGGCCCTGTCGCCCGCGTTGGGGGTCTGGTCGATCACGCGGCTGCCGATGCCGAAGAAGGTGTAGCTCCAGCGCAGCCCGGCCCGCTCCAGCCGCCGCTCGGCCTGCTTCTTGGACAGCCCGACCACGTCGGGGACCACCACCAGGTCGGGCCCCTTGCTGACCACCACGGTCACCGTGGAGGCCCAGGTCACCGTCGTCCCGGCGCCCGGGTCGGTGCGGACGACCCGGCCCCTCGGCAGGTCGCTGAACTCGTCGGTGCGGGAGGCGCCCAGGTGGGCCGCGGCCAGCTCCGCCCTGGCGGCGTCGAAACGGCGGCCGGCGACCTGGGGGACCTGGACCTTCGGCTTGCCGACGCTGATCACCAGGACCAGGTCCTGGTCGCCCTTGAGCACCGCGCCGGCGGGCGGGCGGGTGCGGATGACGCTGTCGCGGGGGACCTCGAGGCTGGTGTCGGGCTCCTGCCGGAAGCTGACGTCGAGGTCGTCCTGGAGCAGCGACCTGGCCGAGGGGGCCGCCCGGCCCTTCAGGTCGGGGACCAGGAGGCCGAGCGACGGCCGCAGCACCACCGTGGTCCGCCGGTCGACCGCCTCCCCGCCGGCGATCGACTGGGTGGCGACCAGGCCCTCGTGGACGCGGTCGGAGGGGACCGGCTCGCCGACCTGGACCCGCAGGCCGCGGCCTTGCAGGCTGCGGGTGGCGTCGCTGACCTTCTCGCCGACCACGGTGGGGACCCGGACCGAGCCGCCCAGCAGGCCGCCGGCGCGGGTGGCCAGGCCGACCGCCAGCAGCCCGAGCACCAGCAGGGCGGCGAGCCAGCGGCCGCGGCGCCCGCCCCTGGCGCGGGCGGCGCGGGGCTTGGGCGTGCGCCCGGTGGTCGGCCGCGGCTGCAGGGGCCCCGCCCCCGCCGGCGGCAGCCCGGTCGCGCCCTCACCGGCGCCCGCCCAGCCCACCGGGCCGTGCCGGGTCGCGGCCCCGCCGAGCGCCCCCGGCCGGGTCGGCGCCCAGGGCCCGCCGGCCGCGCCGGGTGGGGGCGCGCCGGGCCCGGCGGCGCCGTGCCCGGCGTCCACCACGGCGGTGTCCCGCACCGGGGACTGCAGCACGGTGGTGGCGCGCAGGGTCTCGTCGACCCGGCGCCGCCGGGGCGCGCCGATCGCGGCCGCGAAGTCGGAGGCGCGCGGCTGGCGCCGGGCCGGGTCGGGGTCGGTCGCCCGCGCCACGGCGGCGTCGAAGGAGGGCGGCACGCCCTGCCGCCGGGTCGACGGCGGCGGCACCCGCCCGCGCAGGTGCTGCTGGACGACCTGGCCCTGGTCGCCCTCGAACGGCGGCCGGCCGACCACGCACTCCCAGGCGACCACGCCGAGCGCGTAGACGTCGGCGCGGCCGTCGACCACCCCGCCGCGCAGCACCTCGGGGGCGCAGTAGTGGACGGTGGCGGCCAGCGCCTGCCCGTGGCCGCGCTGGGCGGCGGCGCGCACCAGCCCGAAGTCGGCGACCTTCACCGACTCGCTGGTGAGCAGGACGTTCTCCGGCTTGACGTCGAGGTGGGCGATGCCGGCGTGGTGGGCGTGGTCGAGCGCGTCGGCGACCGGGCCGAGCAGCTCCGCGGTGGTCTCGGGCGCCAGCCGGCCCTGGGCGTCGAGCAGGCCACGCAGCGTCTGGCCGCTGACGTGCTCCATCACGATCCAGGGCAGCCCGCGCTCCTCGCCGGAGTCGTAGACGGCGACCACGTTGGGGTGGGAGAGGCGCGCGGCGGCGCGCGCCTCGCGCCGGAACTGCTCGGAGAAGGCACGGTCACGGGCCAGCTCCGGCCGCGGCACCTTGATCGCCACCACCCGGTCGAGCTGGCGGTCGTGACCCCGGTAGACGACCGCCATGCCGCCCTGGGCGATCCGGGCGAGGACTTCGTAGCGCCGCCGGCCGATGGTCCGGCCGACGAGGCTGTCGAGGACGGCGGAGTGTCTGGCCAAGAACAGTCCTGGGATCGGTCACCGCCCGGCGGACACCGACGGGTAGCTGATTGTAGGCAGGCCGCGACCGGCTCTGCACGGAAGCCGGGGCTGGCGCTCCCCCTCCCGGGCCGGGAGAATGCCGGACCATGGCCTTCGACGACGAGCTGACGCTGCTCGGCTACCACCGGGCCCAGGAGCGGCGCGACGGCACCCGCACCTTCTCGCTGGCCCGCAACCGCTTCCTCACCTACTGGCTGCACGTCCCCCCCGACGAAGGGCCGGCGCTGTTCACCTGGGAGTTCGCGATCGGCGAGTACATGGACGAGTACGGGCTGCAGGTCGGCGCCAACGAGCCGCTCAACCAGTACCTGTTCCCCCAGGTCGACACCGAGGTGCCGCAGGACATGGCCGAGGTGGTCAAGGCGATGGAGCGGACCGAGGCGATGTTCGCCGGCATGAACTTCGGCCACCGCGGCTGAGCCGGTTGCCGGCCGGCTCCACCGGGTAGGCGAGGCAAGCGGTCGGGTGGAGTAGATTCCGGCCCAATGGCCCCTCTGGAGGAGGCAGCATGCGCCGCGGTGGTTCCCTGCTCATCTCGATCCTGCTGCTGCTGGGAGCGTTCTGGGTCGGCATCCAGTACGAGCGGAACAACTGCAGGATCGACCTGCCGAACCGGGCCAACCAGGTCGAGAACTCGGTCAAGTGCCGCGACTTCCGTTCCGACGTCGACGTCCGGTAGGTCGCTCGACCAGGCGGCCCCGCGGGGCTGGCAGCGTTCGCCGAGGGCGTAGCGCGGTCGGGGACGGCCCGCCGGCCGGCGGGTAGGGTTCGGGGATGGACGCCGGGACCGTGGTGCTGCTCCACAGCCCGCTGGTGGGGGTGGAGAGCTGGGGGACGCTGCCCGACGCGCTGTGGCGGGGCGGCATGGCCGCCCTGGCGGTGCGGGTGGACCGGGACCACCGGCCGCCGTACGCGCGGCGGTACGCCGAGCAGGCCGCCGACGCGGTGCTGGCGGCGGCGACCGAACCGGTGCGCCCGCCGGTGCTGGCCGGCCACAGCGGCGCCGGGCCGCTGCTGCCGGCGGTCGCAGCGGCGCTGCGGGCGCGCGGCCTGGCGGCCGGCGGGTACCTGTTCTGCGACGCCGGGCTGCCGGTCGACGGGGGGGCCGTGGGGCCCACCCGGCTGGACCTGCTCGCCGAGGAGGACCCGGCGACGGCGGCCGGGTTCCGCGGCGAGCTGGAGGCCGGGGCCCGCTTCCCCGGCTGGAGCGACCGCGACCTGGAGCCGCTGGTCCCCGACCCGGCCGCCCGCGCCGCCCTGGTCGCGTGCCTGCGGCCACGCGGGCTGGACTTCTTCACCGAGCCGCTGCCGCCGGCCGCGGGATGGCCCGACGCCCCCTGCGGCTACCTGCGCCTGTCGGCCGCCTACGACGCCTGGCTGGAGCGGGCGCGGGCGCTCGGCTGGCCGGCCGCGAGCCTGGACGCGGGGCACTTCCACGCCCTGGTCGACCCGGACGGGCTCGCCGGCGCGCTGCTGGCGCTGCTGGCGAGGACGTGAGCCGGGGCGCTAGGCCTCCAGGCGGGGCAGGGCCTTGCGGACCCGCTCGGCGACGCCGACGCCGTCGAGGCCGAGCTCGGCGAGCAGCTGCTCGCGCTTGCCGTGGGGCAGGAACCGGTCGGGGATGCCCAGCCGCAGCAGCGGCGTGCGGACCTCCTCGTCGGCCAGGGCCTCCGCCACCGCCGAGCCGAAGCCGCCCGCCAGCACGTTGTCCTCGACGGTCACCACCAGCCGGTGCGCGCCGGCGACCGCGCCGAGGCGCGGGTCCAGCGGCTTCGCCCAGCGGGGGTCGACCAGGGTCACGCCGATCCCGTCCTGCCGCAGCAGCCCGGCCGCCTCCTCGCAGGCGACCGCCAGCTTGCCGAGCCCGAGCAGCAGCACGTCCTTGCCGCGCGAGCGGACGTCCCAGGCGCCGAGCCGTACCTTGCGGACCGGGCCGGCCACCGTCAGCTTCGGCGTGGTCGACTTGCCGGGGAAGCGGATCGCGAACGGGCCGGCGGTGTGCGCGACCGCGGTCGCCAGGGCGCGGCGCAGCTCGTTGCCGTCCCTGGGCGAGGCGACCACCATGTTCGGGACCTGCCGCAGGTAGGTGACGTCGAAGACGCCGTGGTGGGAGGAGCCGTCGGGGCCGGTGATGCCGGAGCGGTCGATGGCGAAGATCACCGGCAGCCGGTGCATGGCGACGTCCATCATCACCTGGTCGAAGGCACGCTGCAGGAAGGTCGAGTAGATGGCGCAGACCGGCCGCAGGCCCTGCAGCGCCATGCCGGCGGCCATGGTGACCCCGACCTGCTCGGCGATGCCGACGTCGTAGACCCGCTCGGGGAACTCGGCGGCCATCACGTTGAGCTTGGTGGGGCCGAGCATCGCCGCCGAGATCGCCACCAGCTCGGGGTGGCGGCGCGCCTCGTCCAGCAGCGCCTGGCCGAACACCTGGGTGAGCTGGACCTCGTCGCCGCCGGAGGGCAGCGGCCGGCCGGTCACCGGGTCGAAGGCGCCCGGCGAGTGCAGGTTGTCCTCCTCGTCCTGCTCGGCCGGCGGGTAGCCGCGGCCCTTCTGGGTGATCACGTGCAGGATCACCGGGCCAGGCACCCGCCTGGCGTGGTCGATGGCCCGCTCCAGGGCGGGCAGGTCGTGGCCGTCCACCGGTCCGGCGTACTGCCAGCCGAGGTCCTCGAACACCACCCGCGGGGCGACCAGCGCCTTGGCGCCCTCCTTGACCCGCTTGGCCGCCCCGACCATGCCCTCGCCGACCAGCGGCACCCAGCCGAGCGTCTCCTCCACGCCCTTCTTGAGGGTCTCGTAGCCCGGGTGGAGGCGCAGGGGGGCCAGGTGGCCGGCGAGGCCGCCGACGGTGGGGGAGTAGGAGCGGCCGTTGTCGTTGAGGACCACCAGCATGTCGGGCTTGCGGTGGCCGATCAGGTTGAGCGCCTCCAGGGCGACGCCGCCGGTCAGCGAGCCGTCGCCCACCACCGCGACCACGCGGCCGTCGCCGTGGCCGGCGCGGCGGGCCTCCGCCAGCCCCAGGGCGTAGCCCAGCGCGGTCGAGGCGTGGGAGTTCTCGATCACGTCGTGCGGGCTCTCCGCGCGCGACGGGTAGCCGGACAGCCCGCCGAGGGTGCGCAGGCCGGCGAAGTCGGCCTGGCGGCCGGTGAGCAGCTTGTGGACGTAGGCCTGGTGGCCGGTGTCCCAGACGATCCGGTCGGTGGGTGAGTCGAAGGCGCGGTGCAGCGCCATGGTGAGCTCGACGACGCCGAGGTTGGGGCCGAGGTGGCCGCCACGGGCCGCGCACGCGTGGACGAGGAAGTCCCGAATCTCGGCGGCCAGCTTCGTGAGCTGGTCGCCGCTGAGCTGACGGAGGTCGCTTGGCTGCCTGATGGAGTCGAGCATGACTGCATGAGGATATGCCGGTTGCGGCGTTTGCGCTCGCCGGACGCCGCCGTTCCCGGTGGCTACCATGGGCGGGATGTCCGCCGTCTCGATCCGCCTGCGCGCCGCCTCGCCGGGTCTGCTCGCCCTGCCCTGGCTGGAGCCGCTCGGCCAGTGGCGCGAGGACGCCGCCGACTTCCGCCAGCTCGACGTCGGCCCCAGCCGCCACCTGGTCCGCTTCGTCCAGGCCGACGGCGTCACCTACGCCCTCAAGGAGCTGCCCGGCCGGGTGGCCGGCAAGGAGTACCGGGTCCTGCGCGACCTGGAGCTCCTCGACCTGGCGGCGGTGCGCCCGGTCGGCCTGGTCGACCAGCCGGACACCGGGAACGCGATCCTGGTCACCGAGTACCTGGCCCACTCCTGGCAGTTCCGCCGGCTGTTCCGGCGCCTGCCCCGCGAGCTGGTCAAGCACCGCGAGCGGCTGCTGGACGCGCTCGCCGGCCTGCTGGTCGACCTGCACCGGGGCGGGGTGTTCTGGGGGGACTGCTCGCTGGCCAACACGCTGTTCAAGCGGGACGGGCAGCTGCTGCAGGCGTTCCTGGTCGACGCCGAGACCAGCGAGGTGCACCCGTCCCTGACCGACGGCCAGCGCGCCCTTGACCTCGGCATCCTGGTCGAGAACGTGGCCGGCGACCTGGTCGACGTCGCCCTGGAGACGGGCGAGGGCGGCGAGCACACCGACGAGGACCTGGCGGCCGCCGAGAGCGTCGCCGACCGCTACCGCTCCCTGTGGGAGGAGCTGACCCACGAGGAGACCTTCGGGCCCGACGAGCGCTACAAGGTCGAGAAGCGGGTGCGCCGGCTGAACGAGCTCGGCTTCGCCGTCGACGAGCTGGCCCTGGAGCCGGTCAGCGGCGACCGCAGCCGGCTGCGGCTCAAGGTCGCGGTCGCCAACCGCCGCTACCACTCGCTGGAGCTGGAGCGCCTGACCGGCCTGGACGTGGGGGACGGGCAGGCCCTCGTGCTGCGCAACGACCTGCGCGCCTACCAGTCCCGCCTGGCCGCCGAGCGGCCGGGGACCCCCGACGACGACGTCGCCGCCGGCTACCGCTGGCGCACCGAGGTCCTCCTGCCGGGGATGGCCAAGGCGGCCGCCGCCGTCGGGCCCGACGCCGACCCCATCCAGGCCTACTGCGACCTGCTGGAGGTGCGCTGGCTGCTGTCGGAGGAGGCCGGGCACGACGTCGGCGACGACGCCGTGCTGGCCGCCCTGGCCAAGCGGCAGGCGCCGTCGGAGTCGGCCGCCCAGATGGTGGTCGCCGAGGCCGCCACCGGCAGCTTCCCCGCGCTCGACCCGCAGTGAGCCCGCCCAGGCGCCCTCACCGGGCGCCCCCGGCCGGCCCCACGGCGGCGCCCAGGTCGCCGGTGAGGTAGCGCTGCAGGCTCGGCCCGATGGCGGCCACCAGCACCTCGGACGGGGCCGACGCCAGCGGCTCCAGGCGGATGACGTAGCGGCTCATGATGATGCCGACCAGCTGCGAGGCGACCAGGCTGGTCCGCAGCGTGGCGTCGGGGGTGCCCAGCTCGCGGGCGATGCGGCCGAGGATCTCCTCGGTGATGAACTCGCGCAGCATGGCGGCGGCCCGCTCCTCGGAGACCGCCGAGCGGATCAGCGCCAGCACCGGGCTGCGGTTGTCGGCGCGGTCCCAGACCGACAGGAACAGCGTCAGCAGGCGCTCGCCCAGGGTCTCGCGGTCCTCGCTCACCAGGGCGATGAACGCCTGGATCGGGTTGACCGGGATCTCGACGGCGGCGACGAACAGGTCCTGCTTGGTGCCGAAGTAGTGGTGGACCAGCGCCGGGTCGACCCCTGCCATGGCCGCCACCTCGCGGATGGTGGCCTGCTGGTAGCCGCGCCCGGCAAAGGCGCGCCTGGCCGCGTCGAGGATCGCCTCGCGGGTGCCGCTGTTCCCGGGACGCCGGCCGGTCCGCGCCATCGGCGCCGCACCTCCTCCCTCGAACTCGCCAGCCGTTGAAAAGGAGAGCTTACCGTGCGGGCCGGTGGGGCCGCGGCGCCGCCGTGGGCCGTCAGGCCTTCCGGGCGGTGACCTGGTCGGCCAGCGCCAGCAGCGCCGCCCGGCCGGGCCCGGCGACCCCGGCGGCGTCGGCCAGGGCCGCCTTCGCCTCGGCGAGCAGCTCGGCGATGCGGGCCTCGGTGCCCTCCAGCGCACCGCAGTCGACCAGCAGCCGGCGCAGCTCGGCGACCCGGTCCTCGGTGAGCTTGCCGTCGCCGAGGGCGCCGTCCAGGAGCTGCCGGCCGGCGTCGCCGGCGCGGCGCCGGGCGAGCATCACCAGGTAGGTCTCCTTGCCCTCGCGGAGGTCGTCGCCGGCCGGCTTGCCGGTCACCTCCGGCTCGCCGAAGACGCCGAGCACGTCGTCGCGGAGCTGGAACGCCTCCCCCAGGGGGAGCCCGTAGGCCGAGTAGGCCGCGACCAGGGCCGGATCGCCGCCGGCGATCGCGTGGCCCAGGTGCAGCGGCCGCTCGATGGTGTACTTGCCGGACTTGTAGCGCAGCACGCGGCGGATGGCCGCCTCGCTGGGCCAGCCCCGCGCGGCCTCGACCAGGTCCAGGTACTGGCCGCCCATCAGCTCCGAGCGCAGCCGGTTGAACACCCGCAGGGTGGCCGCCAGCCGGTCGGCCGGCAGCCCGGCGTCGACCAGGGCGGCGTCGGCCCAGGTGAACGCCAGGTTGCCCATCAGGACCGCGGCGCCCTCGCCGAAGGCGGCGGGGTCGCCCCGCCAGGCGCGGCGCCGGTGCAGGTCGGCGAAGCCCACGTGCATGGCCGGGCGGCCACGGCGGACCTCCGAGCCGTCCATGACGTCGTCGTGGACCATCGCGCAGGCGTGGAGCAGCTCCACCGAGCACGCCGCGACCACCGCCGCGTCGCCGGCCGGCCCGCCGGCGGCGCCGCCGGCGCCCCGGTAACCCCAGTACACGAACGCCGGCCGCAGCCGCTTGCCGGCCCCGAGCACGAAGCGGGTCAGCGCGGCGGTCACCGGCCCGGCGTCGTCGCCGAGGAAGCCGAGCCCGGACAGCTCGCGCTCCAGCAGCGCGGCCAGCGCCCGGTCCACCCGGGCGCGCAGGCCCTCGGCCTCCAGCGGGCCGGCGGGCTCGGGATCGGGACGGTCGCTCACCTGGTCCGGGCTTCCTCCCCTCGGCTTCGACCCCAGCATCCTAGTCCCGGATGCGACCGCCGGACGGCCCGGCGCCGGCGCGCCGCCGTCACGGCGGGCGGGTAGCCTGATCGCGCCGGCGCGTGGGGCACTGGAGGGAACGGTGGCGAGGCAGGTCGAGCGGGTGCGGCCGACCGGCGAGGTGGTGGCCGGCGGACGGCCGCTGGCTCCCGGCGAGGCCGACCGGCTCGGCGTCCTCCACGCCGACCTGGACGCCTTCTACGCCAGCGTCGAGGTGCTCAAGGACCCCGCGCTGCGCGGCCGCCCGCTGCTGGTCGGCGGCGTCGGCGCGCGGGGGGTGGTGACCTCGGCCTCCTACGAGGCGCGCGCCTTCGGCTGCCGCAACGCCATGCCGATGGCCCAGGCCCGCCGGCTGTGCCCGCAGGCGGTCGCCCTCCCGCCGGACTTCGCCAGCTACCGCCGCTGGTCGGCCAGGGTGATGCGGATCTTCCGGGACCTCACCCCGACGGTCGAGCCGCTCTCGCTCGACGAGGCGTTCCTCGACGTGCGCGGCGCGCGGGCCCTGTTCGGCGACCCGGTCCGGATCGCCCGGCTGCTGCGCGGCAGGGTCCGCGAGGAGGCCGGCCTGGCGCTGACCGTCGGGGTCGCCGCCAACAAGTTCCTGGCCAAGCTCGCCTCCACCCGCGGCAAGCCCGACGGCCTGCTGGTGGTCCCCGCCGACCGCGCGCTCGAGTTCCTCCACCCGCTGCCGGTCGCCGCCCTCTGGGGCGCCGGCCACGCCACCGTGGGGGTGCTGGCCCGCTACGGGCTGCGGACCGTCGGGGAGGTCGCCGCCACCCCGCGGGCCACCCTGGAGCGCGCCCTCGGCGCCGCGCTCGGCGCCCACCTGCACGAGCTGGCCTGGGGTCGGGACGACCGGCCGGTGGTGCCCTTCGAGGCGGCCAAGTCGATCGGCTCCGAGGAGACCTTCGCCAGCGACATCGGCGATCCCGAGCAGCTCGCCCGCGAGGTGCTGCGCTGCTGCGTGCGGGTCGGCCGGCGGCTGCGCGAGGCGGGGCTGGCCGGGCGGACGGTCACCCTGAAGCTCCGCTTCGCCGACTTCCGCACCATCACCAGGGCGCGCACCCTGGCGGAGGCCACCGACACCGACGCCGAGCTGCACGAGGTCGCCGGCGAGCTGCTGGCCAGGCTGCGGCTCGGCCGGACGCCGGTCCGCCTGGTCGGGGTGGCCGTCTCCAACCTGCAGGAGCGCGCCGGCACCCCCGTGCAGCTGCGGCTCGGCCCGGAGCGGCCCGGCTGGGAGGCGGCGGTGCGGGCCGCCGACGCGGTCAGGGCCCGCTTCGGCGAGGAGGCCATCGACCTGGCCTCGCTGGCCGGCGAGCGGCCGGCCGAGGCGTTCCAGGAGGCCCGCCAGGAGCCCCGGGTCCGCCGCGAGCCGCTGCTGCCACCGGACGAGCGGTAGGCTTCCCCTCCCGCGCAAGGAGCCTGCATGCCCCCCCACGTCCGCTACCAGGTCGCCGGTCAGGTCGCCACCGTCACCCTCGACCGGCCCGAGAAGCTCAACGCCATGGACCGCCGGATGTTCGGCGAGCTGGAGGCGGCCGCCGCCAGCGCCGCCGACGACCCGGCCGTGCGGGCGGTGGTGGTCACCGGCGCGGGCCGGGCGTTCTCCTCCGGCCTGGACGTGGCCGAGTTCGCCGCCATGTCGGACCCGGCGGCCGCCGAGCGGGTCGTCGCCGACATCCAGCGCGCCATCAGCGCCTTCGAGCTGCTGCCCAAGCCGGTGGTGGCGGCCGTCAACGGGCTGGCGTTCGGCGGCGGGCTGCAGCTCGCCATCGCCTGCGACCTGCGCCTGGCCAGCGACCGGGCGGGGTTCGCCAGCATGGAGATGCGCTGGGCGATCGTCCCCGACCTGGGCGGCACCGAGCGGCTGCCGCGCCTGGTCGGCCTCGGCCGCGCCAAGGAGCTGATCTTCACCGGCCGCCCGGTCGGCGCCGACGAGGCCGTGCGGATCGGGCTGGTCAACCGGGTGGTGCCGGCCCACGACCTGGCCACCGAGGCGGCCGAGCTGGCCGGCGGCCTCGCCAGCGGCCCGACGCTGGCCCTCGGCCTCGCCAAGCAGGCCCTGAACGAGGCGTTCGAGCGCTCCGCCGCCGACGGCCTGGAGGCGGCGAGGCGGGCACAGCGCCGCACCTTCGCCTCCAGCGACCACGCCGAGGCCAAGGCCGCGTTCGCCGAGCGCCGGCCCCCCCGCTTCGGCGGCCAATGAGCGCCCGATTTTGCCCTCGGCTGCTGTTGTTGAGGGGGTAGTGCCCGGGTACACTCGCTTGTGCCACCACCGTACGTCCCGGCCGGAGCCTCATATGCCGCTGTCCGATCATGAGCAACGCATCCTGGCCGAGATCGAGCGGCGGCTGCTCGAGGAGGACCCGAAGTTCGCCCACCAGGTCGGCTCCTCGTTCCGCGCCCACCTCGCTCGCCGCCTCAAGCTGGCCGTCGCCGGCTTCATTCTCGGCCTGATCGTCCTGGTCGTCGGTTTCGTCAACTACGTGGCCCTTGGCGTCGCCGGCTTCGTCATCATGCTCGTCTCGGTGTTCGTGTTCGTGCGGACCCTGCGCCGACGGGCGACCGTCGACCGGCCGCCGACGGGCAACCCCAGTGCACCGCCGCCGGCCCAGCGGTCGGGCCCAAGGGGCGGCATCGACACCTGGTGGAGCCGCACCACCGAGCGCTGGCGGCAGCGCTGGGAGGAGCGCGGCGGCCAGGGCCCGCCGTAGCCGCCCGCGTCAGCGGCGCAGCACCGGGCGGGGCGCGAACAGGCTCCGCGGGCTGAGGGCCGCCGCCAGCCGGCGTCGCCAGCCGAGGCGGCCGGCCAGCTGCCCCCGCGCCGCCCGCGCCAGCCGCCTGGCCCGGTGGGCCTGCTCGCTGCCGGGCTCGGGGCCCGCGTACTCGGCCCGCTCGTACAACCCGGTCAGCTCCACCATGGAGGCGGCGTCGTCGTCGAAGGTGGCGCGCAGGCGGCGGGCGTAGGCCGCGGGCGACTCGGCGGTGCGGCGGCCGATGCCGGCGTCGCGCGCCCAGCTGGTGACCTCGGTGTAGGACTCGGCGACCGCGTCGCGGGGCCGCCGCCCGGCGTGCCGGCGCGCCAGCAGGTTGCGGCCCCACTTGACGGCCGGGACCAGCACCAGCAGCAGCAGGACCACCAGCCCGGCCCGCACGGCCGGGCGCTCCAGCAGGCCCACCCGGCCGCCCCCGCCGCCCAGCGCCGGGTCCCCGGGCGGCGCCACCGGCGGCTCGGTCGGGAGCTGCCGGTCGGTGGTGGTCGCGCTGCCCTCCAGCGGCGGCGGGGCTCCGGGGCCCGACTCGTTGGCCGGGATCCGCCCGGAGGGGGTGGTGTAGCTCGGCAGGGTGACCTGGCCGTCGCCGCGTGGCGTCGGCTCGAAGTAGACCCAGCCGGCCCGCGGGAACCACAGCTCCGGCCAGGCGTGGGCGTCCTTGGTGGTCACCTGGAGGTAGTCGTCCACCGGCTTCCCCTCGGTGAACCCGACCGCGACCCGGGCGGGGATGCCAACGTGGCGGGCCATCATCGCCATGGCGATGGCGAACTGCTCGCAGTAGCCCTCCCGCACCTCCAGCAGGAAGCGCCGCAGCTGGTTGCCTCCCTCGGCCAGGCTCGGCACGTTCAGGTTGTAGCTGAACACCTCGGGGTTGCGCAGGTAGTCCTGGATGGCGAGGGCCCGCTCGAACGGCGTGCCCTTGCCCTTGACCACCGAGTCGGCCAGGTCGCGGACGGCGCCGTCGAGGTTGCCGGTGTCCCGGTAGGCCCGCAGCTCGGGGCTGTCGTAGGCGCTGCCGACCTCGCCGGCCAGGTCCTCGGCGCGGGTGTTCGGCACCTGGGAGACGACCGAGTAGGTGAAGCCGTCCTTGACCGGCTGGCGCACCGTCAGGGCGCGGAAGGCGCGGTTCTCCAGCACCCGGCGCCCGTCGGCGTCGACGTTCACCGGGACGGTGGCGGTCGGCAGCCAGTAGGAGAGGAGCTCCTGGATCTCGAACTGCTGGGTCACCTGGCCGGTGGGCAGCTGGGGGTCGAGCTCCGCGCCGGTCTGGCCCTGGAAGGACTCCAGGCCCTGCAGCGGCGACCGGGAGGTGGTGAAGTCGGTGCCGTCGAAGCGGTCGTAGACCATCAGCCGCCAGCGCGTGCGCTGGCTCGACCTGACCCTGAAGACCGGCGCGTCCTCCGGGTTGCGCAGCCGGGTGCGCAACGACACGAACGGGTTGATGGCCTGGCCGGTGTCGACCCCCGGCCCCTCCTTGAAGTCGAGCAGCGGCTGCTGGCCGTAGCCGGGCAGCAGCGAGGGCAGGGTGAGCGCCAGCAGCGAGGCGGCAAGGGCGAGCCAGCGGCCGGTCGACGCCGCCCGGGTGACCGGCAGCCGCCAGCCGAGCTGCGGCCGGCTGCGGGCGCTCGACACCCAGCGGCCCCAGGTGGCCAGCCGCGCCCGGCCCTCGAACAGCAGCAGCCCGGCCGCGCCCAGCAGGAACCAGGTGGTGTACCAGGCCGGGCTGGTGGGCCGGATCACCGCCGGGAAGACGAACAGCCCCAGCGCGGGGACCAGGGTCAGCAGCGGCTGGCGCGCGCGGAACGCGAGCCCGTCGGCGGCGGTGGTCACCGCCCACACCCCGGCGCAGGTGAGCAGCAGGAACTCGCGGGTCACCGCGACCGGCGCGGCCTGCGCGCTGACCTCGGCCAGCGCGGTCCCGGTCGCCCGCAGCATCTCGGTGAGGGTCTCGGCGGTCGGCACCACCAGCAGCATCGTGTCGGCGAACAGCAGGATGCCGCCGACCACCACGAAGCCGGCCAGCATCGCCAGCAGCGACAGCAGCTGCCCGACGCCCATGCGCCGCAGCAGCGCCGCCAGGCCGAGCGCGCAGGCGATCGTCAGCCAGGTCGGCAGCAGCCACTGGTTGCCGGCGTACAGCCGGCTGAGCGACAGCGACGCGCCGGCCAGCAGCCCGGCAAGGGCTAGCGCCTGCGCGTAGTCGGTGTCGTGCGCCCCAGCGGCGCGGTCAGTCGTCGCCATGGATCGTCCAGTGGTTGGGTGCGGGAGAGCATCGCGGTCCGCCAGCCGGCCCGCTCCAGCAGGGTGGCGATGCCGGCGGCCTGGGCGTCGGCGGCGGTCACCTCGCGGGCCGCCAGCCCCAGCCAGGAGTCGACCCTGACCAGCAGGCCGAGGGCGCCGCCGAAGCCGAGCCGGCAGCGTGCCAGGGCCGACGCCTCCTCGGCGGAGGGGACGGCGAGGACGGCCACCAGCAGCCCCTCGCCGGCCGTGCGGGACAGCCGCTCGGCCATCGGCACCAGCGAGGCGGTGCTGGTCGGCTCGACGCTGGCCAGGAAGTCGAGCACGGCGGTGGCCTGGTCGGCCACGCCCGCCGGGCGGACCTGCTGGCCGTCGTCGGTCACCATGGCGAGCTCGTAGCCGGAGCGGCCGAGCCGCAGCGCGATCGACGCCGCCGCCGAGACGGCCCGCTCGAACGAGGCCCGCCCGCCCTGGCCCCGGTGGGCGGTCCGCCGCAGGTCGATGGCGAGGACCGCGCGGGCCTGCCAGGGCCGCTCCTCCTGGCGGATCATCAGCTGGCCGCGCTTGGCCGACGAGCGCCAGTGGACCTTGCGGAGGTCGTCGCCGTCCCGGTACTCGCGGGTGGTGTAGAACTCGTCGCCCTGGGTGAACAGGTAGCGCACCTTGGTCGCGGCCGAGCTGGCCAGCTCGCCGCCGAGGCCGGGCACCGACAGGGCCTCCACCCGCGGGTGCACGATCACGTCGGTGGTGCCCGCCAGCTCCGAGGTGACCTGGGCGAGCCCGAACGGGTCGGCCAGGCGCACCGCCAGCGGGCCGATGGTGTAGCGGCCCCTGGCGGAGGCGCGCAGATCGTAGTGGAGCGCCTCACGGGCGCCGCCGGG
>Ga0081538_10003170_pt1 | contig 15642 bp, 19 predicted proteins | sample TabmetS5T2R1_FD_71022 | JGI IMG/M metagenome (GOLD analysis project Ga0081538, IMG submission 71022) | Tabebuia heterophylla rhizosphere microbial communities from the University of Puerto Rico - S5T2R1 | ecosystem: Host-associated > Plants > Roots > Rhizosphere ... | reverse complement strand
CTCACGGTCCTGACCGCTCTGGAGCAAGGCACAGCGTCGCCCGATGCGGTGGCGCTGTTCGTAAAGGCGCGACACGAGCGCTGCGCCACGGCCTGGGCGCTGGCGTCGGCCGCCCTGCAGGCGCCCGACGAGAGCACCGCGCTCGATCAGCGCGGGTTTCGGGTCCGCTCGGTTCGCAGGCTCGGCTCGTTACCGCTGCTCGGCCCCGCGTACCAGCTGGTCGCATCGCGCGGGCGCGCGGCCGTGCGCTATGTGCGGCTGGGGCGGCTGGGATTCGGAGGCAGCCTCGGAGGACAGACGAGCGCCGGCCCGAGCCCGCCGAAGCGTGCCGGCTGTCGGCGGTATGAGGTGATCGGCGTTCGCGGCTCGGGCGAGGCATACGCCGGCCCGTTCGGCATGGCTGACACTGTCGGCGCCACGGCCATCGCCCTCGTGGATGCGCTTCCGCGCAAGTCCGTGAGAACGACGTCGCTGCGCTACCCGGCAGCGCCTGTCTCTGAGCTACTGGTCAACAACGGGGCCGCGTTCTATCTCTCGATGGAGGTCGGCACCAGGGCGCTCGTTCGCCGGATTCGGGACGTCGTCCGGCGCTGCTCAGGATCACGTATCGCCCTGATCGGTTACTCGCAGGGGGCCGCGGTGGCCAGCGAGGGTGTGAGGCGAATCCTCGAGGAGGATTTCGACGAGCGCGCACGCAGGGCGCTTCGAGCGGTGGTTCTCTACGCCGATCCCTACTCGGCCGGAGCGGGCAGTTCGTATGACGTGTCGTTTACCCCCGCTGGCGAGCCGACCAGTTATCGCCCGGGACACGGCGCTCTCGGCGGTCGCGGCTTCGAGCTCGGGGTCAAGCTCTATCGCGTGCGCGACGTGTGCTTCGTCGCGGATCTGGTCTGCGACCTGCCCGACGGCGTTGTCGACCAGCTGATCACCGCCTTGTACGCGCCAGTCCACAGCGGCTACAAGGACTGCTGTCGCGGCTTTCCGCTGACTCGCGTGCTTGGGCGCTGGGCAAGCCGACTGATGCAGCGCCGCTGAGCGGCGCTGCTGTCGAGCCGTGCCGTGTCGCTCGTCGAGCACAGAGGCGGTCTACTCCTGCAGGGCGCTCACGGCGACCTCGTTCCAGCGCAGGCCAAGCCGCGGTCAGTTGGGCACATAGATGAAGCCGTCTCGAACCTGAAGCGGCTCTCGGCTCGGATGGGTTCGAAATGGTCGAGGTGCTCGAGCCAATCAGCGGTCGCGGAGGCGGGCCAGCAGATGCACGCTGAACTCGGGGAAGCTGTGACTGGAAGCCGCGGGGCCGTTGGATGTTGCCAGCCGCTGACGCCGCCGATCCTCATCACATCGGTGGAGGGCTGTCAAGCCTCCGCGTCTCAAGCCGCCGTCATTATCGACCCGCGGCTGCCGCCGCAGGTGATGCGCACCCGGCGACTGCGCCGCATGGTCAACAGCGACGGCCTGCGGGGATTGGTCTTCTACTTCCCGGCGGTTCGCCTGAGGCCGAGCGGGCTGAGGCGCTCCTGTGGGGCTGGTGGCCCACTGTCCCGACTACAGCGGCGATGTTGGCTGTTGATGGTGGCGCTGCTGCGCCTTCAGCGCAGGCGTCGGCCAACGAACTGCTCTATCGCCTGGGTCACGCGACGGCCAGCTGGACCCTCGAGAAGCTCGATCCCATGGGCGAAGCCCGGCACGAGCATGAACCGCGCCTGGCGTGACCGGAGTGCGGCTCTCACCTGCCGCGGCTGGCGTGTTCCGTCGGTGAGCGGGTCTTCGCGCGAGCCGACATAGAGCACGGGCGCAGTTACGCGGCGGACGTCGGGAAGGATGTCGCGGTAGTTGAGCACGCGGCGTTCGCCGGACAGGCTGACGATCCCTTCGAGACCGCGTGGACCGCCGGCGGCGACCTTGAAAACCACGCGGCCGCCGAGCGACCCGCCGATCAATACGAAGCGGCGGTTCGTTGCTGCTTGAGCGACGGCGAGGGCTTCCTGCGCCGCCTCTCGTTCGTGAGCGGCCTCGGCGGACGCATATGCGAACACGGCCGCGCTGCGGCCGCGCCTCGCTAGCCGGCGCGCCAAGCCCATCCATACGCAGGGGTCGTTCCTGCTCTGGTTGAGGAACACCACCGCCGGCCCTCGGCCGATCGCGGCTGCACGACCTCGTCGTCCGTCTGCGCGCACATCCAACGGGCGCCATCCAGATCCGGCCTCGAAACAGCTGTCGACTAGGGTCGCCGACCGCTCGGGCACGGTGGTGTCGCCGGACTCGGTGGAGGACGAGAACTGTGTCGAGGGCTCGTCCTCGCCGCACCCCGTCAAGTACCCCGCCAGCATGACCGCACAAGCGCCCGCCTTCACCAAGAACCGGACGAGCGAGATGAGCGGGGCCAGACCCCGCCCGGTGTACGTGTCAGCGGCTGGCACGCGACTCATGGCCGTTCGACGCTGGGTGGGCGAATCGTGGCGCACGCGCGGGAAGGTCTGGTGAAAGCCCAGGAGATTCTAGATCTTCGGCTCTAAAATATCCGAACTCGATGCCCTTCGGAGATCGCGATGTCCGTGATTCGCCGACGGACGCCACGGGGCGAGCTACGGACTTAGGCGGCCCGCCGGGTGACGGACGTGGCTGGCGGTTCGCGCGACGCTGGCCACGCTCGGCGCGATTCAGGTGAACGGGGCCTGCGCCCTGATGTTCCCGGAGTCGTTTGCGAGCAGTTTCCGTTCGGGGGTGGGTGGCTGAAGTTCCCGCTTTGCACGAGCACCTCGTGCGGAACCTACGCGGGCTGTATCTGATGACGGCAGGGATGATGTCGGGAGCAGCCTTGGTGATGGGCAGGTCGCCGTCGCCATCGCCTGCATCTCGTCGTTGATGTTCGCGATCCCGCGCGCGGTCTTCCGCGCCTTCAACCTCGGTACCCACGAGGTGGGAGAGGGAATCGCGAACGGGTTCTTCGTCGCAGGCACTCTGCTCTCCTCCGCGCCCGGCGCAATTTGTGAGAAGCGAGCCAGGCTCGCGGCCACCGACTCCCCGCCCTCGATCGGGTGCCGCGCCACCGGCGCCAGCCCTCCGCCGTCCGTGACCAGGATGACGTTAGGCGCGCGGCACGTCCAGCAGGCCCCGCACTTCCCCACGATGCGAGGGCGGCCAGGAACCGCTCGACGACCTGCTGCTGGTCGATGCGGCTCACCTCAATCCGCGGGCGTCGGGCGGCCACGTGCTGGCGTGCCCGGCGCGCGATCTGCCGGACCGCTGCGCACCGCCTCGGCGATGTCGTCGTAAGGAACTCGAACCCCCCGGCAACACAGACCGCGGGCTCGGCCGGCCCGAGCGTCTCGAGCACGGTGAGCATCGGATCGAGACGCTCTCGGCGAGCTCGACGTCCTCGGCCCACCTGCGGGCTCGTCAGCTGCGGCTCGGGCAGCCACTGCCCGACGTAGTGCTCGCGCTGTCGAGGCAGCGTGCGCCACCGGTTGAGCGCCTACTACGGCTCGTGTGCCCGAGAGCAGCGCGTCGTGGCTCAACTTGAGGCCGCGCTCGACCAACTAGCACTCAACGGCCTTCGCGGGCCGAGAGGTTCCCGTGGCGAGCTCGGCCAGCACGCCGGCGTGGTCTGAGGGCCAGACTCCCTCCACGGGCTCAGCGCCGATACGCCGTGCTGACCGGACGTGTCCGCGGCCGCTGTGATCGGGCAGTCCAACGAGCACGTAGTCGATCCGCGAGCTCGGCTCCAGCGTCGCCCGCACATGCGGGTTTGCGCGGTCCCAGGTCCAGGGCACGGCCTCTTCTGGGGCGTAACGCCACGCGTCGACGAGCACCAGCCCGGCCGCCGCGGGGGCCGTCTTGTGCCCGCACAGAAGACGAACCTCGTCCGAGTCGGGCTCCGCGTTCAGGTCGCCGAGCACGACGGGCGGGAAGTCCTCACGGGCACGCGCGGTAAGTGCCTGCACCAGAGCCCGCACCTGCTCGCACCTGGCTGCGGAATCCCAAGGAGCCGCCGTTAGCTGCGTGGTGATGACTGGGAACCGACCGTGAGGCGAGTCGATCACGCATGCCAGGGCGTTGCGGCTGCGGTCACCGGAGCCGGCGCATGGGAGAGGCACCTCAGCGATGTCGCGGATCGGCCAGCGGGCGAGGATGGCGTTGCCGGCCTCAGCCGAGCAACCCGGGAGGCGCGCCTGCCATCGCGCCGGCTCGGGCGAGCTCGACCACTCCCAGTGCATGCCTAATTCGCGGGCGAGCGAGGCGGCCTGGTTCTCGGCTTTTCCCGCCCAGACCTCCTGCAGGCCGCAAATGTCCGGTCGTTCCTCTCGAAGCACCGCGCGGATCGCGGCCTCGCGCTCGGCCCAGGCGCCGAATCGCCACCACAAATTCCAAGTCGCGACCCGGATCACGGGGAGCAGGCCGGGTGCGGCGGCGGGTGGCGGACCGCCGCCGCGGCGCGTCGCGCTGGCATGGATGCCAGGAGCGCCGGGTCGGCCTCCACGACCCCCGGTCAAGCCGAGCACAGCGACAGGGGTCCGGGCGGGCGCCACACCATGGATGTGCGACGGATATTAGTCTTCTTGGTCTATTACCTCTTTCGTTGCGATCTCGGCCTGATCAGATGACACCTGCGCAGAGCGAGTACGAGTGGACTCGCGACGGATACGTCATCTCCACGGTGGTCGATCGCCTCGAGATCGAAACGATCCGCCGGTTCCTTGTGCGCGCGTACTGGTCTAGCTTTGAACTCACTCATTCGTGGTACCTCGATCGGGAAGAGGATGGTCGGTTAGCGAATCGAGGATCACGATCGGGATCCTTCGGCCCCCCGCGAGGCGCTGGAAGAAGTCGACGCCGGGATAGGAAGCGGCGAACCTTGGCCAGGCCCGGGCGCGCTCGTCGTCGGTCGCGACGCGCGCTCGGACGCGGTGGATCTCCGAGCCGATCTGGATCGTCGTCTGCGGGTTGGCGATGAGATTGTGAAACCAGGCGGGATGCGTCGGTTGGCCGGCCTTCGATGCCATCACGGCGATGGCGTCGCCGTCCTCGTGATACATGACCGGCGACGTGCGCCTGACTCCGCTCTTCGCGCCCGTGTGATCGAGGAGGAGGAGGCGCGCCGCGGGGAGGCCGGGAAGGTGTCCGCCGAGCCTGCCGCCGGTGCGCCTGTAGATGGCCGCGTGGATCTTCGCGGAGCGGTGCCCGAGGTAGAGCCCACGCCGGTTGAAGGCCTGAGAGCCCCAGGTCGCGAGCCGCCCGAGCAACGAGACGCCGCCGACCTCATCCGAGACCCGCGGACCGCTCGTGTCGTCTGCGCGAAGCACGAGCTAAATTAGACCATCTCTTCCAATTTGTCGTCGCTGTGAGCATGCGAGCTGAGGATTTAGGTGCGCCCCGCGTGACCCCCGGCCACGGCGCCCTAGCCCGCCCATGAGCTCCGAGCTGGTAACGCTGCTGACGAGGCTGCACGGGGCACAGCAGCGCTTCCATGCCGGAGGGCCGGCAGAGGAATTGCGGGAGCTCCTCGCCACGGACGTCCGCTGGATGGTGCCCGGCCAGAACGCGATCGCGGGCCGGTACGCCGGGATCGATGAGGTTCTGCGGTACTTCGAGCGGCGTCGGGAGCTTGCCTCGCGCACGTTCCGGATGCACGTCCGCGAGATCCTCGCCGGCGAGGGAGACCACATCGCCGCGCTGACGGACGGGACCGCGCTGATCCGTCGGCGTCCAGAGCGATGGTCGACGGTCGGGCTGTACGAGTTCCGGTGCGGGCGGCTGCAGGCCTGCTGGCTCCTGCCGCTCGACCCAGAGCAGTTCGACCGGATCTGGTCGGCGGATGTCCTCGCATGAGCGATCTTCTCAATTAGCCGACATGCTCTAATATGTTGCGGCTCGCGCGGTAGCCGACGCGCGAGCGTGTTTGAGTGATGCCCACCCTCGAGCTATCAGCCGGTCCGATCGACTACCGCGACAGCGGCGGCACCGGACCGGTTGTGGTCCTGCTTCATGGCGTGCTGATGGACAGTGGCCAGTGGCGCGAGGTGGAGCAGCGGCTCGGTGCGGACCTCCGCCTCGTCCTGCCGACGCTGCCACTCGGAGGGCATCGGCACCCGATGCGCCCCGACGCGGATCTGTCGCTGCTGGGACAGGCCCGCCTGGTGGCCGAGCTGCTCGAGGCACTGGATCTCCGCGGCGTCACGCTGGCGTTCAACGACTGGGCGGCGCCGCAGCTCCTGATCGCCGAGCGTCTCACCGCCCGCGTCGCCGGCTTGATCCTCGTCGCTTGCGAGACGGCTGGCAACTATCCGCCGGGACTTCCGGGAAAGAACCTCGCCCTGCTCGGCGCCGTGCCCGGCGCCCTGCGCGCCGCGCTAGCGAGTTTCCGCTTCAAGCCCCTCCGCCGGACCCCGATGGCCTTCGGCTGGATGGCCAAGCACGGGATCCCCGACGATCTGCTGGCGGGATGGGTCGACGGCCCCTGGTCGCAAAAGGAGATCCGCAGGGACGCCCTCAAGTACATCCGCAGCACCCGCGAGGGCCGGCGCCGGCTTCAGTACGCGACCGCGCACCTTTCGAGCTTCACCGGCCCGGTGACCGTCGTCTGGGCAAACGAGGACCGGGTGATGCCGATCAGCGAGGGCCGCGCGCTTGCCGCCGCCTTCCCGAGCTCGCGGCTCGAGCTCGTCGAGGACAGCTACGTGCTGGTCCCGCTCGACCAGCCCAAGCGGATGGCGCAACTGATCCGCGACCACGTCGAATGGCAGCGCTCCGGCGAGCGCGAGCCGGCCGCGGACCGTGACTGATGAGCCGGGTCCTGGTGACCGGTGGCACGGGGGTCCTCGGAAGCCGAGTTGCCTCGCGCCTGGGCGCCCGCGGACACGAGGTGCGGATCCTCACACGACGCGGCGCGGACCGGCAGGCCGGCGGGGCGAAGGCGTTCACCGGCGAGCTTCGCTCCGGTAGGGGCCTGGAGGACGCCGTCGCCGACGTCGATGCGATCGTGCACTGCGCGAGCGGAGTGTGGCGAGCCCGCACGACCGAGCTCGACGGCATGCGCAACCTGATCGCAGCGACGGGCACAGCGCGTCCCCACCTGATCTACATCTCGATCGTCGGCGTGGACCGGATCCCCTACTTCTACTACCGGGCAAAGCTGGACGCCGAACGCACCCTGGAGCGCAGCGAGCTGCCGTGGACCATCCTGCGCGCGACCCAGTTCCACTGATCTCGCGATACGCCCTCGGCCCGTTCGTCGCCTCCCCGAAGGGCGCAAGAGCTCAACTGATCGATGCAAGCGAGGTCGCCGACCGCCTGACCGAGCTCGTCGACGCAGGGCCCAGCGGGCGCGTCCCCGATATCGGCGGTCCCGAGATCCTCTCCTTGCGAGACGTGGCACGTCTTCAGCGGGAGGTCCTGAAGAGGCGGCTGATCGCGATGGAGCTGCCGCTCCCCGGTGAGACCGCGCGCGCCTTCGCGCGCGGTGACAACCTCTGCCCCGACCAGGCCGTGGGACGGATCACCTATACGGAGTACCTCGAGTCGCTGAAGCCACGGGGTACCGGCTAGCGGACGAGGTACTCGGCGCAGATGGGCTGAAACCCGCGACGAAGCGCGGCTCGCAACGCGGCCGCTTTGCCCGCCGAAACCTGTGCGAAGACGAACTCGCCGGAGCCGGCTCCGGACAGGGCAACGTCGAGTGGCTCGTCCGCGAGCGGGATGCCCCCGGGCAGCGCGGTCGATCTCGAGGGCGAGCTCGCGCAGCTAGCCACTTGACGCGTCATCGTGCTCACGCTTTGGTCCCGCCCCGACGGACTCCAGCGCGGCCTAGGGTAGGCGGTCAATACGGCTGTCGGCCCCGTCAGGCTTGAGCCATAGGCGGCGAGGTCCGCCAACGTGATGACTTCGCCGCATCCAGCCCAGTGGCCATCGGCGATCTGGCGCAGGTGGACCCAGACGCGGTGAGCCTCGACCATTGTATTCTCGGAGCCCTCGGCGCTGAGAACTGCCTCGGTGACGCGCTTGACGAGCTTCTCACGACCCCGCGCCGCGAGCGGGCCGAATGCGCCCGGCGCACCGTCGGGAATCGTGACCGTCACGCGATAGATCGGCTTTGACAGCTGTTGGCCGCCGACAAACACGTCCCTGCTCGTTGACGAAGCACCACGCCGCAGCCCGCATGTGATCGACCTCCCCGAAGTTGGCGAACGGTGCCGCCTCGAGCTCAAGGACGATGGTGGCGAGCTCGGAGGCGAGTTGCGCTTGGTGGCCTCGTCCAGGCTCCTTTTGTGGCGGTGCGTTCAATCATCGGCATACACATGACCTCCAGCCTCAGGGTTCGGCCTTCCGGCGCCGCATTCTAGAGGATGTCGTCTAAATGCCCGCAGGCGGAACACACGGAGGGTCGGGTGAGCGGAGCGGCGCACGAGCTCGCTTGACATGAACCGATGTATCAAGGCCAACACGGCGTCCCAAACGGCGGCTGCCTCCGATACCGACCCCTTGACCCGCCTCGAGGACGTAGACGCCCACCACCGTTGTGTCCTGAGCGCTGGACGTGCCGGCGTTCAAACGCGCGTAACCGAGAGAGATCGCCGCACGCATTCCTCGGGCCCGGCACGCGGAGCTGACGCGGTGTCGCATCTGCCCAGCCTGGAGCGCCTTCGCGACCTGGCCGCTCCGATCGGGTCTGCGCCCTCCCGGGGCCTGCCCCGCCTTCGGCAAGGCAACGGGACTAGTATTAGAGAATCTGCTCTACTAGCTGCTGCCACCGTAGCTGGGGCGGCAGGGGAGCACACCCAGTCAAGCCCGCCCGCCGCAGGTCCACCGCATCGTGCGGGTCCGGCGAAGACCACCGGACACAACAACCGAGGAGAGGAGCGGACTACCGTGCGCCAGCGCTCCACAGGAACCGACATCCCCTCAGCCGCTTCCCCAACGCATCGAGACCCGGAGAGGAGCGACAAGTCGGATGTCGCGGTGGTGGGGGGCGGCTTGGCGGGGCTGGGGTGCGCGATCGAGTGCGCGGAGCGTGGCGCGTCGGTCGAGCTGCATGAGGCGGCGGCGAGGTTGGGTGGGCGGGCGCGCCATCTCGAGCGCCAAGGCTTCGTGACCAATCAGGGCCCGCACGCCCTGTATCTCAAGGGGCCGGGCTCGGAGTGGCTTGAGCAACGCGGGTTGCTGCCGGATCTCGTCACGGCGGACGTTACGGCGACGCGCTTCCGCCATGGCGGACGAATCGGGGAGGCACCCTCTGAGTTGCTGGCGGCGTGTCGGCAGCTGGGGGAGCCGGCACCGGAGTCGCTGTCGTTTGCCGAGTGGGCGCGATCGCGGGTACCGGCGCCTGCGGCCAAGCTGGTCGAGCGCCTGTTGACCCTGCCGACGTATGACGGGCAGCCCGGTCGCCATGCGGCCTCCTCGGTGCAGGCGGTGCTAGCGCGCACCTTGGAGCCAGGAGTCGTCACGTATGTGCGCGGCGGTTGGGGCAAATTGGTCGAGGCGCTCGCCGAGCGCGCCCGGGACCTCGGTGTCGAGCTTCGGCTCAGCTCACGCGTGGAGAAGACCGGTCGCACGCCCACCGTGGTGGCGACCGGCCGGTCAGCCGCCGCGCGGCTGCTCGGCGATGCTCGATTGGCGCCTGATGGCCAGGCGGTGGCGCTACGGGACCTTGGGCTACGCGAACCGTCGTCGAGTCGCGAACGTGGGCCAGTGGCGCTGCTCGATCTCGACGACGGCGCCTATGTGGCTCGCTACTCGGCGTATGACCGCGGATTGGCGCCGGTTGGGTATGACTTGCTGCAGTGCTGCGCTGGGCTGCGTCCCGGAGAGAAAGCCGCAAGCGCTCAGGAGCGGATCGAGCGCGTCCTGGACGCTGGATACCGGGGCTGGCGAAAGCGCGCGATGATCGATCGCCAATGGCAGACGGCCTCGCCGGGCAGCCGCGACGCAGTTGGTGGCGGGTGGGAAACCCGGCCGGCGGTGGACCGCGGCGATGGCGTGCTCTTGGTCGGTGACTGGGTCGCTGCACCCGGCCTCCTCTCAGAGGTCTGCTTCACCAGCGCGACCACCGCGGCCGAACTGGTTACTGCGCGGGCTCAGGAGTGACGTGCAGTCAATGGCCTGCGCGGCCCTTGGGAGGCGCGTGCACGGGCTAGCCACTGTCGCGCCAATATCGCCGAAGGACTGTGCTTTCGGCGCGGGACAGGGGCGTCTCCAGGAAAACGCAGACGCTCATCATCGGGTTGAGGCCGGGCGAGGATCCGTCGTACCGGGAGGAGCCGCATCATCGGCGTCAGGGTCGTCAAGCGGCGCGTGTCTAGGAGGTATGGAAGTCACCTACGTCGTTATCACCATCCTGGCGGCGCTCGCGAATGGCTATGCCGCCGCCCTGAACTTCGTCGGCGCCGACTCGGTCAAGGTCGTCGCGGACCGCGTGCAGGTCTCTCGAGCATGGATGGTCCCGCTCGGCACGGTGTTGGCCTCTGGCGCCGTCGGACTGCTAACGGGCTTTGCCGTGCCGGCGCTGGGAATCGCTGCGGCGATCGGCCTTGTCCTGTACTTCATCTGCGCTGTGACCGCTCACCTACGAGTCCGCGACCGCCAGATCGGCGGAGCCGTGTTCTTCCTGCTCCTGGCGGCGGGGGCCCTGACCACCAACGTCGCGTACCACAACCACTGGTGACCAGATCATCCGATCGCGGGAGCGGCGAGCTGTCGATGGACGAGCGCGAGTGGCTGACCGAACGGTTCGAGCAGCACAGACCGCATCTCCGCGCCGTCGCCTATCGGATGCTCGGGTCGGTGAGCGAAACCGACGATGCCCTTCAGGAGGCATGGCTGCGGATTCGCGACCAGGATCTCGGGATCGTTGAGAACATGCAGGCCTGGCTGACGACGGTCATCGGTCGGGTGTGTCTGAACATGCTGCGCTCGCGCAGAGCGCGACGCGAGGAGCCTTCGGTGCACGTCCCGGACCCGGTGGTCAGCTTGGAGGACGATGGCCCGGAACACGAGGCGCTTCTGGCCGAGTCCGCAGGTCTGGCCCTGCTCGTAGTACTCGAGACGCTGAGTCCCGCCGAGCGACTCGCGTTTGTGCTGCATGACGTGTTCGGCGTGCCGTTCGCCGACATCGCTGCCGCGCTCGACCGCTCCGAGGCGGCCGCCCAGCAGCTCGCCAGCCGCGCCCGCCGGCGCTTGCTCAACTCGCCGGAGCCGGACCGTGACCTTGTGCGGCAAAGACGCGTCGTCAATGCGTTCTTCGCCGCCTCGCGCGATGGCGACTTCGACGCCCTCCTGGAGGTGCTCGGCCCCGACGTCGAGCTGCGCATCGATGGCGGCGTACTGCGGGCAGAAGCCTCGCTCGTGCTAGAGGGCGCGGACGCCGTGGCTGCGCACACGGCCACCTATTCGAAGCTCTACCCGTTCGTCAGACCCGCGCTCGTGAACGGCGCCGCCGGGGCCGTTGTGGCGCCGCGCGGCCGCGTGTTGTCGGTGATGGCCTTCACCGTCACGAACGGGAAGATCGTCCAGATCGATGCTCTTGTCGACCCGGAGCGCCTATCGCAACTCGGCCTCGGCTTCCCGCCGAGTGCGGAAGGACACCGTTGAGCTCGTGATCGCGTTTTGGCCGCTGCCTGGCGGCTCACCTGCGTCACGAGATGGAAACTTGCGCGGTCACCTTGACAGGGCAGGCGATCCGACGAGCGCTGGCGAGGATCACCGCCGCGACGTCTTCGAGGCGAGCGAGCACGCCCGCGCGCCAGTCCTTTCCTAGCTCCTGCGGCTTCAGGCGGTGTCGAGCAGCGCAAGCTCGACCATCGTCCGGCAATCCGGCCTGCCATAAAGCACCTGCAAACAGGCAGAAACCGCACAAGAAGGCGGAGGGGAGGGATTCGAACTCTCGGGGCGCCTAAACGACGCCGGCGTCGGACCTGCCGTCGGCACTCCGACGCGTGGCCGGAATCTGTGAGACCGACTCCCCCGAGGCGTCCACAGGTCGCGGTGGGATCCGCGGGTCACTTCGTCCACCGATCTGGACGTTATTCCTGGGCAATCGTGGGCTGGCAGCGATCATTCATCGCTCGCCCATCCAGTACTGCCGACGACATCTAGGACCTCTGTCTGAGATCTGGCGACAACCGAGACGATGCGATCGGCGAAGCCTTCCATGTCACCAAGCCAATTCTAGAGGATGCTTTCTAAAACCCTGCCCGCTGCAGCTCGCATCGCTGCCTACAATGGCGCGTCGATCACTGCGGCAACCGCGCGGCGGAGATCATCCCGCAGGCGTGACGGAAGCGGCGAACCGCTGATCAGGTAGCGCCGTGCCGCGCCGTACGGGAGGTCGAAGACCGCGAGGAGGGTCCGGTCGAGCGCCGCTCGGCTGCGCTTCCCGTAAAGCCGCTGCGCGAGCTGCACGACCGCGCGCTCTACGGGACGGTTGAGGGAGGCCAGCTCCTCGGCCACCGCACCTCCGGGAATCGCCTTCAGCAGGTCCTCTCGCCTGAAAGCGGCGAGCAGCTGAGCGTCGCCGGGATGCTCCTCGCAGAAGTCGATGATCGACATCCCTGCCGCGAGGGCTGCATCTCTTGGATCGTCGCGTTCCATCGCCGCCACGAACGAGGCTTGGGACCGGTAAACGGCCCGGATCCAGAGCCGGGCGATCAGCTCGTCCCTGGATCCGAAGCGGTGGTAGATCGAGCCCGTGGGCGCCCCGCTAGCTTTGGCGATGGCTTCCATGGTCGCGCTGCGCGATCCCTCCTCCAAGAGAAGTGCGCGCGCAGCGTCGAGCATCGCGTCGGTGGGATGCACCTGTGGTCTAGGCATGGCTAAGGCCTGCGGCGGATAATAGAGTTCAGTTTCTACTACGCGTCGCGGATGTTGCCGGGCTGGCAAGCGAATCGTCCGGCGCCTGGGCTGCCATACGATTCGCCGAATGGCCGGTGCCGTCTTATCTCGTCGCCGCCCCTACGCGGGCGTTTCAACCTGTTCAGCCTGGCGGGCGCGCCCGAGGAAGGCCAGGAGGCCGGCGGTGTCGTAATGAAACATCTGGGCACCCGCGAACTTGCCATCGCGCACCTCGTACAGCGCGAGCACAGGCGACTCGAAGCGCTCGCCGTTCGGGGCGAGAGCGCGTGTCGTGTACTGGACAACGACCTCATCGCCGTCGCTTGCGACGACCCGTGGGTCCATCCGCCGCTCATGCTCCGTCGGCTGCAGAGGGCCCCAGGTCCCTAGCCAGGTTTCCTCGGGTGCTGTCGCGAGCTGCTCGCGCATCTCTCTCTTGCCGCGGGCGGTGTAGCTGTAGGGCAGCGAGGGCGCGTCGTGGAGCTCGACATCCTCGTGGTAGAGCTCGAACAGCGTGTCCGCGTCGCGCTCCTCGATTGCACGGATGACGCCGAGAACGACCTCTTCGTTGCTTCGCATTGTCTCCAACTCCGATCTCTAGGCCTGGGGGGCTAAGGACTGACCCCGTTCGACGCATATTATAGAGGGTTCATTCTATAACCCGGATAGGGGGAAATCCGGATGACCCTCTACCAAGACAAGCGCAAAGCGGGCGCCGAGGACGAACGCATGCTGGTTCGCGCCGACCGCCGGGGTGACCGGACGATCATCACTCTGGACGACCCTGAGCGATTGAACGCGCTCAGCGCCGGCCTCAATCTGCAGCTTCAGGACCGCCTCGACGAGGTCGCTCGCGACGCAGAGATCCGCTCCGTCGTGATCACCGGCGAGGACCCGGCGTTCTCGGCCGGCGGCGACCTACGGATGATCCGGGACGGAAACCAAGCGATCCGAGACCCCGACGATCCCGCCGACACCGCCGATCCGTGGCGCTGGATCCGGCGGCAGTTCGGCGGGGTCGTAAGGACGATCGCCTCGACCGACGAGCTCTTCGTGGCGGCGATCAACGGCCCCGCGGCCGGGGTAGGCCTAGCCTTCGCACTCGCCTGCGACGTGATCATCGCCTCCGAGCGCGCCGTACTCGTGCCCGCCTTCGGGCGCCTCGGCTTGGTCCCGGAGGTCGGCACCAGCTGGCTTCTCACCCGCCAGCTCGGATATCACGGCGCCATCGATTACTACGTGAAGGGAGAGCCCATCGGCGCCACGGAGGCGCTCGAGCTCGGACTTGTCCGGGAGGTCCAGGCACACGAGGCGCTGCTCGAAGGCGCCGACGAGTGGTGCAGCCGGGGCGCAGCGATGCCTGCCCATGCGTTCGAGATGACGAAGTCGCTCCTGCGCGCCGCCGTCGACGCCCCGTGGGAGGAGACCCTCCGCCTCGAGGAGTTCGCGGAAGCGAACTGCTTCTCAACCGCCGCGCTGGGAGATGCGGCCGAGAGCCTCCTGCACAAGTCGCACTCGAGCAGTTGACTGCAGATGGGTGCCAAGCTCGCCGACGGCCTCCGGGAGCTCGCCGACCGCCACCGTTGCGTGGGCGACGTCCGTACGATCGGGCTGTATGGAGCGCTGGAGCTGGTGGCGGACCGGGAGACGCGCCAGCCGATCCCGGACGACCTAGAGATCCCTGTGAGGGGAGAGACCACCGGCGCCGCGGCCAAGGTGGCAGCGCGCCTGCGGGACGAGGGCATCCTCGTCAACGCCATGCGCGTGCAGGGCATCGTCAAGATGTCGCCGCCGCTGACTGTCACGCGGGACGAGGTCGATCTCGTCGTCGAACACCTCGACGCCGCACTCGGAGAAGTCGACTCGGCTGTCCAAGGCGCGGGCGGTTGACCGCCGCCCCGCGACACCGCAAGCCTCGCATCGAAATCCGGCTTTCATTTACTGGGGGTCGAATGGGTGCACCGCAGGTGTTTCCGCCGTCCGTCGAGCTAAATCACGGTTGGGGGGCGGTCCTGGTTTCGCGGAATTCTCATCCGGACGCCGCCGTGCAGTGTGGTTTTTATTGGACCGAGCCGGGCGAGGAGACCGCCTTCTCGTTCGAGAAGGAGGACCCGCGGATTCCCGGCTACGTGCACTGGCCGGCGATGGACGACATCTACGTGGTCTTCGAGGGTGCGCTCGAGATCGACTGGGAAGGCCAAGGCGAGAGAGGGACCCTTCGGCTCGAGTCGCACGACATCGCCTACCTGACTCCCGGCTACCGCTACAGGACGCGGTGCGTGTCCAACCGGCGGACCAAGGTCTTCTACTGCGGTGCGCCTGCACCTAATCCCGACGAGCGCCCGCACGAGCACGCGGTCAAGGCGGCCAAGGCCGAACTCGCTGCTGGGCAGGGCTAGGCTTCGCATTATCGCGGGCGTGCGCTCGAGATCACATCGGAGTTCGTCGAGCTCGTCGTAGCGTCGAACCTGCGTCTGCGGCGGCAGCTGAGTCGCTGATAGGAAACCCCGATGTGCGGCCCGAGGACGCGACTAGAACTCAGCGTGACGATGGTGCCCTGATTCGTCACCCGGTATCACCACGACTCTCTCCCTGGGTATTTCCTGGGTCGACCGCACGTTGCCTCCGCTCTACGACTGGAAAAGCGGTGGGGTCAGCGTCGGTCTACGGAACCGAAGGTCTGGGGTTCGAATCCCTACGGGCGCGCTTAGCTACGGGCATTCGGCCGGTTTGCGTCTCGGTGGCCGCACCGAAGGGGCGGGCACGAGCGCGGCTCGTTTCTGGCGTCGTTAGCGCAGCGAGCTGAACGCAGCCCGCACC
>Ga0081538_10003169_pt1 | contig 15643 bp, 16 predicted proteins | sample TabmetS5T2R1_FD_71022 | JGI IMG/M metagenome (GOLD analysis project Ga0081538, IMG submission 71022) | Tabebuia heterophylla rhizosphere microbial communities from the University of Puerto Rico - S5T2R1 | ecosystem: Host-associated > Plants > Roots > Rhizosphere ... | reverse complement strand
CTCGCGCCGCCGTCCCGCCGCGACCACGTACGATACGCCCTCGACCGCCTGCGAACGGCGTGGATCGGCTGGATGAAGGGCGTCGGCGTGGACATGCTCGTGACCGGCGTGCTGGTCTTCGTCGCGCTCACGATCATCGGCCTCGAGTTCGCGATCTTCTTCGCGGTCCTGTCGGCGCTGCTGGTGGTGGTGCCCTACTTCGGGGCGATCGCCGGCGGGATCCCGCCGGTCCTCCTGGCGCTGACCGACTCCCCGGGCAAGGCGATCGTCGTGCTGGTGGCGTACATCGCCATCCAGCAGATCGAGGGCAACGTGATCATCCCGCTCGTCATGTCGCAGACCGTTCGTCTGCACCCGGCGGTGATCGCGATCGGCGTGGTGGTGGTTGGGCAGCTGTTCGGGTTCGTCGGGCTGTTCGCCGCGGTGCCGATCCTGTCCCTAATCACGATCGCCGTCCAGGAGTTCTGGGTCCTGCCGATCGAGGAGGCCGACCGCGAGCGAAGACGGGCGGACCTCGCGCTGCCGCCGGCTCCGTCCGGCGAGCTCCCCGACGCCGAGGAGGAGACCGTCAGGCCAGTTTCGTGATCGCGATCACCGCGCCGATCGCGACGAAGATCACGATCAGCACCTGCACGACGAGCCAGAAGCGGGGGAGCTCCACCGGGTCCCACGATAGCCGGCGCGGCCGGCGGGCTACTCGATGATCGCCTGGCGCAGCGCGATGGCGACGGCGTGCACGCGGGTGTCGGCCTCGAGCTTGAGGATCGCGCGCTTGGTGTCCGACTTCACGGTCTCCGTGCTGAGGCCAATCCGGCGGGCGACCTCGTCCGTGTGGAGGCCCTCGGCGAGCAGCTGCAGTATCTCCCGCTCGCGCTCGGACAGCGGCGCGTCCGGGCCCATGGAGGACATCAGGAGCGCGGGCGACAGCGACGGGTCGACGAACGGCTTGCCGGTCTTCACCGTGCGAACGGCGCGCAGCAGGTCCTCGGGCGGCGAGCCCTTCATCACATAGCCGCGCGCGCCGGCGGCGATGGCGTCCGAGAGCAGGCGCTTGTCACCGTAGGCCGAGAAGATGACGGTCGTGACGTCGGGGCACGACTCGGCGATCCGCTTGACCGCCGAGATGCCGTCGATTCCGGGCAGCCGGACGTCCATGATCACCACCTCGGGCTTGAGCCGCTCGACCGCGTCGAGCACGCTCTCGCCCTTCTCGACGCATCCCACCAGCTCGACGTCGGGCGCGTGGCCGAACATGAGCCCGAGCCCCTGTCGCACGGTGGGGTGGTCGTCAACGGCCAGGCACTTTGTTGGTGTGGACATCACACCAAAACACTAATGGGTATCCGGCTCGCTGGCCATATGATGCGGTAGGACGTTCGGACCGCGCGGAAGGAGAGGCTTTGATCGGTTCGATGGTCGTCGGCACGGATGGTTCCGACACCGCCAGCGAGGCGGTGCGCCAGGCGACGCAGCTCGCCCACCAGCTCGGGGCGAAGGTCCATCTCGTGAGCGCCTACGAGCCGGTCTCCGAGGGACGGCTGCGCGAGGAGCGCCAGAACGTGCCGGGCGATATGCAGTGGATGGTCAACCCGCGCGCGGACGTGAACGACACCCTGTCCAGCGCCGCGCAGGGGCTCGAGGAGCTGGGGATCGAGGTCGAGACGCACGCGCGCGAGGGAGACCCGGCCGACGCCATCCTGGACGTCGCCGAGGAGCAGAACGCCGACCTGATCGTCGTCGGCAACAAGGGCATGACCGGGGCCAAGCGCTTCCTGCTGGGCAGCGTGCCGAACAAGGTCTCGCACCACGCCCCCTGCAGCGTGATGATCATCCGGACGACGTAGGAACCGGCGGCCTCAGCGCCGCGGCCGCGTCGACTAGGCCGTGGCCGTAGAAGCGATCGAACCCCGGCCACCCGGCGTCGCGAGCGGTTGCCTCCAGGTGCTGCTCCACCGTGGACGGGCTGGGATTGGGGCCGAGTCGCCCGCTGGCGATCACAAGCGCCGCGATAGCCGCCACGTGCGGGGCCGCCATCGAGGTGCCCTCGTAGTCGCGCGGCAGGCCGAAGGAGCGGACCCGGCCCTCGTTGACGAAGGTCTGCTGGATGATCGGCCGGCCGGGGGCGTCGGGCTGGCAGTGGTCGTGGTCCCACTGGCTGCGCGAGTTGGGTGCGTCCTGGCCACCGCCCGGGGCGACGACGTCGAGGTCGCTGCCCGCGTTCGAGTACCAGGCCTCGCAGCCGGTGACCGTCGTGGCGCCGACGGCGATCACCTCCAAGGCCCGGGCGGGGTAGGCCACCGCCAGGTCCGTCTCGTTGCCGGCCGCCGCCACGACTACTGAGCCGCGCCGGCGCGCGTACCGCAGCGCGGAGAGCACGTCCGGGATGTCCCTCGCTCGCACCGCGGGCCCGAACTCCACGCTCAGGTTGATCACGTCGATCCGCCGGCGCGCCGCATAGCGGATCGCCCGCGCGATGGTGAACGCGTCTCCCCAGCCGACCGCGTCGAGCACTCGCAGCGGCATGATCTTGGCCCCGTAGGCGATCCCGGCGGTCGCGCGCGCGTTGTTGGTGGCCTGGGCCATCGTGCCCGCGACATGTGTGCCGTGCCCGTACGCGTCGTTCGGATGGCGGTCGCGCCCGATGAAGTCCCAGCCCCGCACGAAGGTGCTGCGCCGCAGGTCCGGAGCCCGCCGGTAGCGCTTGTACCGCTGGTACGCCACCCCGCTGTCGATCAGTGCGATCGTGACGCCGGTGCCGCCTGGAGTGCCGTACTCCGCCGCCAGCGACCACGCCTCCGGCATGTTGATGCCGAAGGGGCCGAACAGGTTCCACTGGAGGGGGAAGTCGGGATCGTTGGGCAGGAATGGGGCCGCGGCGCGCGCCTTCCAGTTCGGCACCGCGTACGCCACGTTGGGATCGTTTCGGAGATCCGCGACGGTCGCGCGCACGGAATCGCCGTCCTCGATCGAGAGCCGCTCGGCGCCGCCGGGAAGGGCGTGCTCGGTCGCGGTGCCTGTAACCCGCTCGACGGCCGACGCCCGAGCGGCGGTGGTGCCGTCCTCGTACTTCACGAGCACCTCGCCGGGCACGTAGTCGCCGGCGCCCGCCTGGGCGGGCAAGGCGAGCGCCGCCAGTGCCAGGACGGCGGCGAGGACTAGGCGGCGGCGGATCGGCATTCTTCTACGGTGCTCGACGCAGTGTACGAGGGAGCCAACCCCCCACTATCGGCGAAGTTGTGACTGTCTGCGCCAGCGGGGCCACGGCTATCTGCCCGCCCGCGCTCCTGGCGGGCCGATGAAGCCTGCGGCGTTCTTCCCACGCGACGAGTACTTCATGCGGCTCGCACTTCGCGAGGCCGAGCGGGCCCTGGAGCACGAGGACGTGCCCATCGGGGCGGTGGTGGTTCACGGCAGCGAGGTGATCGCCGCGGCGCGGAACGAGCGCGAGCTGCGGGCGGACCCGACCGCGCACGCGGAGGTGCTCGCCCTGCGCGAGGCGGCGGCCGGACTGGCGAGCTGGCGCCTGGTCGACACGGTCCTGTACGTCACGCTCGAGCCGTGCGCGATGTGCGCTGGGGCGATCGTGCTCGGCCGCGTGCCCCGAGTGGTGTACGCGGCCGACGACCCGAAGGCCGGCGCCGCGGGCAGCGTGCTGGACGTGCTCGCCGAACCCCGCCTGAACCACCGGCCGGTCGTGGCCCGCGGCCTGCTGGCCGACGAGTCGGCGGCGCTGCTTCGCACGTTCTTCTCCTCCCGCCGCTGACCGGGGCTTGACCGCCGAGCGGCGATGCGCTTCGATCGCATGCTTGGCCCCGCTGGACCTGATGCGCCGCTACCTCGATGCCGTCCGCCGCGGCGACTGGGAGACCGGCTTCGGCTTCTTCGCCGACGACATCGTCTTCCGCATCCCCGGCCGCTCGCAGTTCGCGGGCGAGCACCGCGGCCTCGCGACCGCGCGCGAGTACATCGAGTCGGCGCGCGCCCTCTCGGAGGGCGCCGAGGTCGAGGTCGAGCTGATCGACATGCTCGCCAGCGAGGAACGCGTCGCGCTGATCGTGCGCGAGCAGTTCCACCGCGACGGCGACCCCATCGAGATCCGCCGCGCGAACGTCTACCGCATCCGCGACGACCAGATCGCCGAGATCTGGATCTTCGAGGCCGATCAGTACGCGGTGGACGCGCTGTTCGACGCGGACTGACGGGCGGCGGTGCGGCCGCGCTGCACCGCCTCGCGAATTCGGTCCGAGCGGTGGCCGTGAGCCGCCGAGGCCGTGGGGTGTGTCGATCTACGACCGTATACGAGTCGTGGATTGACACACCCCCGGTCCGGGCCGCCGCTGCCTCGGGCGGTCGACCGGCACGTCCGCACCATCGCGCCCCGCGCGTCTACGATTTGACCGTCCCGGAGGGGTGCCGGAGTGGTTGAACGGGGCGGTCTCGAAAACCGTTGTGGGCCTTACGGTCCACCGAGGGTTCGAATCCCTCCCCCTCCGTAGAAGTCGCTTATTTGCAGGAGCTTTCGCGTCCATTCGCCTCGCTTGGCCGGCCCCAGGCGACCCCTCTCGACCCCAGACAAGGGCCGCTTTGTGCAGCGCACGTGCAGCGCACCCTAACGATCAGAGCCCCCCGCCAGATCCTCGTAGCCCGCAGGCTGACGGCTTGGTTGGAGAACGGCCAGCCGTTGGGCCGGCCGAAGAAGAATCCGCCGCGCCGCCCGCGGGCGTGCCGCTGCTCGAGCAGGTGCCTGCGCAACACGGCGGGGACGGGGACGGTGCGCCGGGCGGCGCTGCTCTTGGGCGCCACCTTGCCTTCCTCCGGATCTCAGCTGCAGTCGACGCGGATCACGTTCGTGTCCAGGTCTACGAGCTCGTCGCTGAGCGCCTGCAGCTCGCCGGAGCGCAGGCCTGCGTACATCGCGGTCGCCCAGAGGGCCCGGTCGTGCTGCTCGAGAGCGGCGATGAGTTGCTCCGCCTCGCCCGGCGACGCGATCCTCTCGCGCTTGCCACGGACGGCCGGCAGCTGAACGCCGGTCGTTGGGTTGACAGCGACCCTCGTCGAGCGCGAGGGCCTGCCGGTATCTCACCAGCGGGCACGGCGTCATGTTCGACTTCCGCCAAGGCGACGCGCTCGAGTCGCTGATGGCCAGGTTCTACGAAAGCGACCGCATCGTCTCGACCGTCTGCCACGGCGCCGCCGGCCTGATCAACGTCACCATGAGCAACTGGAAGCCGTTGGTCAAGGGCAAGAACGTCACCGGCTTCTCGTGGCCCGAGGAAGAAGCCGCCGATCGCGACGACGCCGTGCCCTTCAGCCTCCAAGACGAACTCCGGGGCGCCAACTACAGCACCGCCGACAAGCCGTTCGAGACCTACGTCCTCGAAGACGGGCCCCTGATCACCGGACAGAACCCCGGCAGTGCCCGGGCGGTCGCTAAGGCCGTCGTCAAGCGCCTAAAGCCCCAACCCGCCGAACATACCGCTGGCGTCGCCTGAGCGCCGACACAAAGCCGGTCGCGGCGCAAAGCTTGACGATCGCTGCCGGCCTCGGCGCGGACACCCCCATCGGGTGCCGATCAGCGTTCTGCCTACAGCCCGGCGGCTTCGCTTCCTCGACTGCCGTGTCGCACGGCAGTGTCTCAGCAATCGCTGTTGTTGATCCGCCCGTTCGGCATCGTGGTATTGCAGAACTTGGTCTCGATGGTGAACCGCGCCTCGTCCCAGTCGGCGCCCCTGAGGTCGGCGCCGCTCAGATCGGTCCCACCCAGTGTGGCGCCGCGCAGGTTGGCCTCGACCAGGACGGTCTGGTTCAGGCGTGTCAGGGTCAGGTTTGCCCCACTCAGGTTGGCCCGAGTCAGGTTGGCCCGGGTCAGGTCTGCACCGGTCAGGTTTTCTCTGGCCATGTAGCCCCCGCTCAGGTCGGCCCCCACGCAACGGGTCCGGGCTTGGATCACGCAGCTGCCGACCACATGCGCGGTGGCGTCGTCGATGAACAGCGAGGCGAGGCGGAAGCGCCGCCTGAGACGCGGATCGAGATCCGAGTTCAGGTGGGAGAGGCCGCCGGTCGCCTCGTCGAGGATCCTCGCTGTGTAGCGGAGCCTGTTCTTCTTCTTGTTAAATTTGGGTCGGCTGAGCTCGACAACCACGGTGTCGTGGCGGTCATGGGCACGAAGCAAGGTGAGGGCGGCGTTGGGCGGATCCTCGACGAACCCAAAGCCCGCCCACGAGCGCGTGAACCCGCGCACCGGGATCTGTCCCGACTGGCGCGCGGGGCGGTCGGAGAACCAGACCACCTGGGGGTTCACTCCGAAGAGCTTCAAGCTGAAGCGCGGCGTGCCCTTGATCGGCTTCATCGTGCCCCGGTTCGCGGTCTGGGCGAACAGCAGGTTGATCTCGCGCTCCCGGGGCCGCTCCTGGGCCGCCGTTGTCAGCTGCGTTGCGAGCACGAGCACGCCTGCCGCAGCCACGCCGATCACAACCGCCCACCGCTTACTCAAATCCTCTCCCTCCAGAGTGCGCGGCCCTGCGACGCCTATCCGCACGTCTCGGGACCGACGGTTCGACCCTAGCCCACGCTTGGAGCCTCCCGCAACCCGGGCGGACATCACGCGCTATATCTCGCGGCTGGCGGCGGGTGCATAGAAGGAGCCACAGTGCGAGTCCTGCTTTCGTGACGCCCTCCGCGGCGAGGCGGCCTCCGGGGTTCCGGACCTGCTACCCCGAACCGTGTCGGGCGCACCGACGTGCATCAGCAGCGGGCCGGTCCTGCGCCGACAATTGCGGGCCAGGGCGGTGAAGGTCTCCGGCGCGAGCTTTACCAGCTGGGCCCTGGGACACCCCGGACCGCCGCAGTTGAACAGGAGAGACCTCACCCGACGATCGCGGTCAGCGGCGCGCCGGCGGACGAGCGCCAGGCTGATCTGGGCACCGCGCGGGGCGCGCCCAGTCCACCGGAACGCGCAGCGAGGTGCGCTGCGCGGCCCGCGCACCCGGAGAGGCTTTCCAGGCGAGGCTGCGCCGCGCCCGAAAGGTGAAGATCAAAACGAACCCGGCCTGAGGAAACCCGGATGAGGGCACCGAGGCTCGCGCCGCGGACGCCGATAGTCTTCCCGAGCACGCGAGCCAGGAGGACCAAATTGATGCGTGGGCGCTGGTATCGCCGCCGCGTGACGATGGGACTCGTACTTGTCGGCCTCTTGGTTTCTTTCCCTGTTTCGGCTCGCGCGGCGCAGCCGGCCAGGGCGGCGGGCGACGAGGTGTCCGCCCCGCAGCGCGGGGACTTCGCGGGTCGCGTCCAGATCCGAGGTGGCCGCGAGCTCTATCTCGAGTGCCGCGGCCGGGGTCGGCCCACGGTGATCCTGGTCTCGGGCTACGGCAACGGCGCCGATGTCTGGAGCCAGCTCGACCCGGGCGTGCGGCGCCCGCCGGTCCTGGCTGGGGTGGCTCGCTACAGCCGCGTCTGCGCCTACGACCGCCCGAACTCGATCCTGCAGCCGGACCGACCGGGGCGCAGCGACCCGGTGCCGCAGCCGCGCACCGCGACGGATGCGGTAGCGGAACTGCACGCGCTTCTGCGCGCCGCGCGCCTGCGCGGCCCCTACGTCCTGGTCGGCCACTCGCTCGGCGGGCTGTTCGCGCGCCTCTATGCCAGCACCTACCCGCGCCAGGTCGCGGGGCTGGTGCTGGTCGACGCCACCTACGAGCTGCTGCGTGACCTCTTCACGCCCGAGCAGTGGGCGGCCCTTGCGCGCTTAACCCTCCAGCCGGTGCCTGGCCTAGACCCTCCCCTCGAGTTGTTCGACCAGGACGCCAGCTTCGACCAGATGCTGCGCGCCAGGGCGGCCCGGCCGCTGCGCCCGATGCTGCCGCTGGTCGTCCTCTCCCACGGCATCCCGGCGGAGCTGCCGCCCGACGTGCCGCCCGGGTTCCCGGATGCGGCCACGCTCGAGCGGGCGTCCCGGACTGCCCAGAACGAGCTGGCCATGATCCTGCCCCACGCGCGGCACGTCATCGCCAGAAGGAGCGGGCACTACATCCACACCGCCCAGCCAGACTTGGTCATCGACGCGGTACGGCGGGTGCTCCGGATGGCGCGCCCAGAGGCCGTGCGCTGCCGGGGCCACGCCGATTCCTGTCGCGCGCGGGTAAGCCTTGCCGGCGGCGCGAGCAACAAGAAGGTAGTGATCGACCTGACCGACAGCGACCTGCGGCTCGTGTCCGTGCGGCCCAACCGCCGCACGCTGCGCGACGCCTACGGTCTATTCGGCCAGCGCCTGCGCGCCGGCGGCACCAGATACGCCTTCAGGCTCAATGCCGTCCAATCGATCCGCCGCGGCGCTATCTAACCCTGACCTTCCGGTCGGCCGCCCGCTGATACAGCGGCGGTGGGGCCCTATTCAGGGGCGACGGTTGTCTTAGTACTGGGCGGGCGCACCGCTCCCTATCACCCGTGGGGGGAGGTCACTACCGGACGGCGCTAGAACGACGTCCTGGCCACGCGCTCGCGCATCGCCTCGCGGAGGCTGTGCGCGATCGACGGCATGCGATCCTCGATCCGCTTGAACTCGCGTGAGAACAACACGATGAGCCGCATCGGTGTCGTGGCCACGATCGTCGCGGTGCGGGTGCCGGTGGCCAGCAGGCCGATCTCGCCGAAGGAGTCGCCCTGTCGGAGCGATCTGATCACCTCTTCGCCTCTGCGGACCTCCGCCTCGCCTTCCTCGATCACGAACAGCTCGTAAGCGTTGTCGCCGTGGGTGGTGAGCGTGGTGCCCGGCTCAACCGTCTTCTCGTGAACGCGTTCGGCGACCTCCGCGCGCTCCTCGTCGTCGAGTTCGGCGAACAGCGGCAGGCTCTCGAGTCGTGCTGGCTCCATGCGGTGGCTCCCTCGATGTGACTCGCGCCATCCTCTCCGCGTCGCAGCTCCGGGACGTAACCAGGATGTGAAGCGATCGCCGGGGGCGGCCGGTCGGCCACCACGCAGCCCCTCGCTCAGTTCGTGATCTCGACGGTGCTCAGGCGTCGCTCGCAGCGAGGGCGAGCGCCGCGGCCACTGTTGCTGCGAGGCCGAGCGCCACGCGGGCGTGGTGCCAGCGCGCCCAACGGCCAAGCAGTTCCACGGTCTCGGCGTCCGTCAGCCCGCCCGCTGTGAAGCGACGGTTGGCCGGCCCGTTGATCGCGACGGTGATCCCGATAACACCCGCGGTGCCTCCCGCCGCCGCCACGGATGCCGGGGCAGCCTTGCTGCGTGCCGTGACGTGCGTGACCGCCGACGCGGTGGCGACGAGGCCGGCTCCCGCTCCGAGCGGCGCCATCAGCGTGCGGAGGTGGCCGGAATGCGCCCCGAACCACTTGCGGAAATCAGCCGTGGGCTCGCCGCGCCAAAAAGGGACGAGCACGACCTCGATCAGGACCATGGCGCCCTCCAGTAGGGCGACGAGGATCGCGGCCGAAACGGCGAGTGCACGCGACAGCACAAGCCCAAGGTAGCCGCATCTCCGCCCCTCCGGTAATGAGCCGACCACGCCGAGCGCGCGCGCTTGGTCCGTCGTCTCGGTCATCGGCGGACCGGCCCCCGAGCGACCCTCGCGGTCCCGCGCTGCGACGATGACCCGGACGAGAGCGAGCCAGAGGAGGCTTCATTCAGATGCCCGAGTTCCCCACGGGCCCTTACCGGAGGTCCCAGACGAACGCAACGCTCGGCGCGCAATCGAGTCGCCAGGCTGACTCGCGATGAAGCGCTTGTATCTGCTCCGTCATGCGAAGTCGAGCTGGAAGGACCGGTCGCTCGCCGACTCCGAGCGGCCGCTCGCCGGGCGCGGAAGGCGAGCCGCCAAGGCCATGGCCGCTCACCTCGAGTCGGAGCGGGTCCGGCCCGAGTTGGTGCTGTGCTCACCTGCGCGGCGCGCCCGAGAGACGCTCGAGCGGGTGCAGGCGGCGCTCGGGGATGAGGTCGACGTGCTGTTCGAGGACGCGCTCTATGGCGCGACGGAGGCCGACCTGCTGGCCCGCCTGCGCGCCTTGCCCCCGGAGGTCGGCTCGGTGATGGTCATCGGCCACAATCCCGGCCTGGAGGAGCTGGCCCTCGCGCTCTCGTCCGAGGGGGCCGAGCTCGCGCGGATGCGAGAGAAGTATCCGACCGCCGCGCTCGCCACGATCGACCTGTCGGTGGACGGGTGGAGCGCGCTCGAGCGCGGCGGCGGCGAGCTCGTCGCCTACGTGCGACCGCGGGACCTGGAGTAGGGCCGTTGTGGCTCGCCGCCCCGCTCCGGCGCGCGATCACACCGTGGCCGGCTGCGGCGCGCTGACCTTGTTGCGCCGCCGCTTGGCGAGGTAGGCCAGCGGTGCCAGGGCGAGGCGCTGCAGCCAGCGTGGGGGGAACGCCTTTTGCACTTCGTTCTCGAACTCGCGCACGAACAGCGCGAGGTCGAGCGGCTTGGGGACGCCGCCGAGCATCGTGCGGCCCTGCTGGGCGAGCCCGACCGCGGTCTCGAACATCTGTTCCATCTTCAGGGCGGGTCGCACCTCGACCCGAACGAGCGCCTCTTCCTCCCCGGCGTTTGCGAAGTCGTGCTTTACGCCGGGAGGGACGACGACGACCTCGCCCGGTCCGGCGATGATCCGCTCGCGCCCCCTGCGGAAGCTCATCGTGCCTGCGACGACCTCGAAGCGCTCCTCCTGCCGGGGGTGGATGTGCAGGCCGCCCGGGACGCGGCGGTCGGCGGGGAGCTCGAGGTCGATGGCGACCAGCTGGCCGTCGGTCTGCGCTGCGGTCCGGCGGAGGGTGATCCGCTCTCCGCTCGCCGGGTTCTCCAGTGTCTGTCCTACGTAGGCCATGTCGCCCTCCGTCTGGTCGTTGGTTGCTTCTCGTCCAGTGTCCAGCGCCAGCACGGGACTGTCTATGGCACTAACGCGCCGATGCATGCTCGATCGTCCAAGGTGGCTGGATGATTGACCCAAGGGCGTCCATACTTCCCGACGTGGAAGCGATCGATCCCTTTCCGCCGGCCGATCCGCTCGGCGAGGCGCTCCACTTCGTGCGCATGAACGGCGCCTTCTATTGCCGCTCGGAGCTGACCGCGCCGTGGGGGCTGACGATGCCGCCGATGCCGGGCTACCTCTGGTTCCACGTCGTGATCTCGGGCCGACTCTGGCTCGAGACCGGTGACGACGCGCGCTGGATCCAACCGGGAGACCTCGCGCTCGTGCCGCACGGGGAGGGACACGTCCTGAGCAGCCAACCCGGAGCTGCCGCGCCGGGGATTCTCGAGCTCGAGCGCGAGTTCGTAAGCGACCGCTACGAGATCCTTCGCCACGGCGAGGGCGGCGCGCCGACCAGCCTCATCTGCGGAGCCGTGCGCTTCGAGCACCCAGCGGCTCGCAACCTCGTCGAGATTCTCCCGACGACGATTCACATCGAGGCATCCGGCTCGCCTCGACTGGACTGGATGCAGAGCGTGCTCAGGCTGATGGCCGCCGAGGCTCGCGAGCTCCGGCCCGGCGGCGAGGCCGTGATCACCCGCCTCGGCGACATCCTCGTGATCCAGGCCATCCGCGTCTGGATGCAGAGCGATCCGGCCGCGCGGACCGGCTGGCTGGGAGCGCTCCAGGATCCCCAGATCGGCCGCGCGATCTCACTGGTCCATCGCGAGCCGGCCCGGGGTTGGACAGTGGCCTCCCTGGCCGACGAGCTGGCAATGTCGCGGTCCGCGTTCGCCGCCCGCTTCACCGCGCTGGTCGGCGAGCCGGTGATGCGCTACCTCGCCCGCTGGCGCATGCAGGTCGCGGTGGTCGCGCTGAGGGAGGAGGGGGCCACCGTCGGGGAGCTGGCCGATCGGCTCGGCTACCGCTCCGAGGCCGCCTTCAGCCGGGCCTTCAAGCGCGTCGTCGGCATCCCCCCGGGCGCGGTCAGAAGAAGCGCCGACGAGCAGCTCCCCGTGCTGGACGGCGCTGCCGCACCCGCCTAGAGGACGTCAGCGTCCCGTGGACGCTGGCGATGGGACGGGTACGCGGGCGCGGATGGTGGTCCCGCCGCCGCGGGGGCTCTCCACCGTGAGCGTTCCGCCGAACGCTTCGAGCCGGTCGCCAAGCCCGTGCAGGCCGGAGCCCGGCGGTACGGTCGCGCCTCCGACGCCGTCGTCTGCGACGCGGGCGGTGAGCGTGCCGCCCTGGACGTCAACGTGGACGTGCGCGCGCGTGGCCTGGGCGTGTTTGGCGACGTTCGTGAGCGCCTCCGCGACGGTAAAGTAGATCGCGGCTTCGGCGGCGGGCGCCACCCGCTCCTGGGGCGCGCGCAACTCGACGGGGACGGGTGTGCGGGCGGCGAGGACCTCGAGCGCGGCCGCGAGGCCGCGCTCGCTCAGCACGGCCGGGTGGATGCCGCGGGCGAGGTCGCGGAGCTCGGCCAGCGCCTCCTGCAGCTGCTCGAGAGCCTCTGCGACGAGCTCCTGCGCCGGCGTGCCGCGCGCCCGCGCCTGGGCCTGTCTCAGGGTCAGGGCGAGTGAGATGAGTTGCTGTTGCGCGCCGTCATGCAGGTCGCGCTCGAGCCGCCTGCGGGCCTCGTCGGCCGCCGTCACGATTCGTGCCCGCGACGGGTCGATCCCGGCGCTTGTCGGCGTCAGAGCGGCGCTCTGGCGCACGCAACGGAGCCGGCCGGTGCGCGCCACCGTCATGAGACCACCGCTCCCCCCGGCGCGGGGGTGAGCATCATCAGCGTTCCCGAGGCCTCGCCGCCGAGCGCCTCGTAGACGTGCTCCACGGAGCCGTCGTAGCGCGCATAGTCCCCGGGTCCGAGCTCGACGGCCGCCTCCGCGGGACCGACCCGAGCGTGCCCAGCGTGCATGTGCAGGTGCTCGACGACCCCGAGAGGGTGCGGTTGGGAATGGCGCGCTTCACCCGGCAGGAAGCGAATCGCATACAGCTCGCCGAAGAGGCCGGGCCGGTCGAAGCGCTCGAGCAGCTGCGCCTCGGTCGCACCACCGGGGATCCTCGGCCCGCTGCCCGCGCGGACGACGTGCACCCCGGACTCGTCGGCAGGGGGGGCCAGCAGCTCCCCGAGCGGCACGCCGAGCGCGTTGGCGAGCGCGTACAGCGTTTCGACGGTCGGGTTGGCCTCGCCCCGCTCGAGTTGGGCAAGCGTGCCGCGCGCCACGCCCGATCGGCGGGCGAGCGCCTGCGCCGACAGCCCGGCGGAGGAGCGCAGCGCCCGTATGCGGGCGCCGGCAATGCTGGCGGGCAGATCCATGAGGTGCTCAGCATAATGTGCACTTACTGCTCAGTCAAATGGCGGGTGCGTTCCGGTCGTTAGCCCGCGGCGAAGAACGAGTGGACGAGCGACGCCGCCATCGCTCCCTCGCCGACGGCCGACGCCACCCGCTTGATCGAGCCGTGGCGCAGGTCCCCGGCCGCGAACACGCCCGGACGGCTCGTCTCGAGATGGAACGGGTCGCGGTCGAGCGGCCAAGCCGATCCCTCCTGTGCCTGGAGGAGGTCGCGGCCGGTCAGGACGTAGCCGCGGTCATCGAGGCGCAGCCAGTCGCTGATCGGGGCCGTCAGCGGCGCGGCGCCAATAAGCACGAACATTCCCTCCGCGGGGACCGTCGTCTCTCCGGTCGGGTCCTCGCACACGACCTCCTCGAGCCACTCCGGACCGCGGGCCTCGCTCACCGTCGTCTCGGTCAGCACCGCGATGCGCCGGTGCTGCTCGATGCGGTCGACGAGGTAGCGGGACATCTTGCGCTCCAGCGAGTCGGCGCGCACCACCATCGTGACCTTCGCCGCCTGGTCGGCGAGGTTAAGGGCGGCTTGTCCGGCGGAGTTGGCGGCTCCCACGATCACCACCCGGCGGTCGCGGTACGCCGAAGCCTCGCCCGGTGCCGCTCCGTAGTGGACCCCGCGCCCGATCAGCCGGTCGACGCCGACGGCCTCGAGCAGCCGATATGCGACCCCGAAGGCGAGTATGACGCTGCGCGCGCGAACCGTGGTGCGGCTCGCCAGCTCGACCTCCATTACCCCATCCGCGCCGGCGTCCGCGGCCAAGGCGCCAGCGCCGATCAGGAACTCGGCGCCGAGACGCCGAGCCTGACGATACGTCCGCCCGGCGAGCTCGCCGCCGCCGATCCCATCCGGGAAGCCCGGATAGTTCTCGATCCTCGAGCTCGTGGCGGCCTGGCCGCCCGGGACGTGCATCTCGACGACGAGCGTGCGCAGACCCTCCGAGGCAGCGTAGACGGCCGCGGTCAGGCCGGCCGGTCCGGCGCCGACGATGAGCACGTCATACAGCTCGTGGGTCGGCTGGGTGGGCAGCCCCGCTCCCCTCGCCAGATCGGCGTGCCAGACCCGCGACGCCCGGGCGCGCTCCAGTGTCGAGAAGTCGAGCCCGGCGGTCCGTTCGATGTACGTCGGGGGGGCCTCGAGCCGGCTGCCGTCGGCAAAGATCGCGAGCGGAAGCGACGCCGCCTCGAGCTCGCCGTGAGTCAGCATGCCCGCCAGGGGATCGCGATCGAGGTCGACCCAGCGCAGCGCAACGCCGTTGCGGGCCAAGAAGTCACGCGCCGAGTCGGCGGCATCTCCACCCCGACCGAGAAGCGTGACCGGGCCCAATGCGGAGGAGTGGTCGGCGAGGCGGCCAACTGGGCCGCGGCTGTCATGATCTCTCACGCGCGTGCTCCTTCGGCCGGCCGCGACGCCGATGCGCGCCCGACGGTCGCGCGCGCGCGTATTCGCGGCGGCGCTTCGTGATCTGCTTCGGCGGGCAGCCGCCCGGCGACGGCGAGCCGCTCCACGGCGAGGAGGCTCTGCCGATACGGGCGGGGGTGTTCCCAGAGCTCGACCTCGATGCCGGCGGCCCCCCGGTGGACGCGTGCGTGTGTGAGCACATAGCGCGCCACGAAGACCGAGGGCGCCTTGAGGTGGGCGGCGACCGGATGGGCTTGGCGCAGCCAACAGCCGGAGTTGACCGCTGCCCCCCGGGCCCCGGTGGGCGTTTCGAAATCGACCAGCGACGGGGCGTGCGTATGACCCGAGGCGAACACCGCGATCTCGCCAGGCAAGTCGTCGGCGAGCGGGGGCGGCGGCCCGCTCTCGAGCCGGCGGCGGATCGAGTCCACGGTCGGGTCGCGGCCCCGCGGATCATCGCCACCAACGCCGAAGCGCGCAGCGGCGCCGCGGATGGCCCGGTTGGCGGTGCGCCGCAGCACGAGGACGAAGAGCCCGAACGCGATGAGCAGTACGCCGATGTCGTATGAGACGTCGACCAACACGTCCAGCACGCCGTAGTCGTTTGCGCCGAGCGCGTACTTGATCGAGCCGTAGGCGACGAAGGCGACGAGCAGGGGCACCACCAGCCAGCGGACCGCCTGGCTGACGAGGTCGTAGAAGAGCCGTCCCGCGACCCACTCCGGAACCGTCGTGAGCGGGAAGATCCGGTCGACCTCACGGAGATGGAGCGACGGGCTCAGCGTCCTTCCGCCCGGCAGCCGTGGCATCAAGTCCGTGACGACGTGGTCACCGAGCGGTGTGTCGAGCGGGTCGGTGTAGTCGCGGAAGGTGTTCGCGGGGTCGAACTGGTTGCCGTGCTCGCAGTAGACGATCCGGTCGGGCTCGGAGTGAAAGCAGGCCGAGTAGGAGAGGGCGAACTCGTGGACTAG
>Ga0081538_10003168_pt1 | contig 15644 bp, 12 predicted proteins | sample TabmetS5T2R1_FD_71022 | JGI IMG/M metagenome (GOLD analysis project Ga0081538, IMG submission 71022) | Tabebuia heterophylla rhizosphere microbial communities from the University of Puerto Rico - S5T2R1 | ecosystem: Host-associated > Plants > Roots > Rhizosphere ... | reverse complement strand
TGCTCGCTACCGGCCGCTGCTACTTCACCCGGGAGCGTTGACCCTCTGCGCAGCCGCGGAACATGGTTCCGGGGTAGCCCGGGACCCCGATGGCCGGCAACACCCAGCGGTCCAGGCCGCAGTACCCGGCGACTCGCCAGGAGAGCATCAGCAAAATGGCCAGGATGAACATCAGGGGGTTGGCCCCGGCGGTTCCGGCGAAGATGAAGCTGGCGTTCATCAGGCCGCCGAAAAAAGCGGCGATGCCGGTGGCCAGGCCGGTGATCAGGGCAAGCCCCACGAGGATCTCACCGAAGGTCACCAAGTAGGAGAATATCGCCGCGTTGGGAACCACGACGTTCTCCAGAGAACCGGCGTACCAGCCGGTCACCTGGGGGTGCTCCCCGGTTGTCTGCTGCATTGCGCCCTGGGCGAAGCCCGCGACGGCCGCGCCGGGCTCGCCTGTTATCCAACCCGGCTCGGACAGCTTGCCTAAGCCGGCCATAAACCACAGGAAGCCCAGGTAGACCCGGACAAGCAGCCACACCGGGGCCATGGTGGTAGGCACCAGGGAGGCGAGCGGAGCGTACACGACCTCGCGCCCAAGCACCTGGCTATGCTGATGCGCTGGGAGAACCACTTCGTCTGAATTCTGTGATCATTGGGACACGGGAGCGCAGGCCGGTGCTAATCTCTAGAATACATCTGGTGGTCGAGGTGGCCGTTTGACCCTACCGAAAGAGCCGTGAGTAATGAGGTTGGAGTTGAGCAGCGAGGGACGTTACGCGCTGCGGGCCCTAGTATACCTCGCCGAAATCGGCGAGCAGGCGAGCGCCGACAGGATCTCCGCCGAAGCGAACGTCCCACGCCGCCTGCTGGCCCGCATCCTGGCCAGACTCTCCCACGCAGGTCTGGTGGAGAGCGAACAGGGCCGCCGCGGAGGCTCTCGCCTCGCCCGACCGCCGCAGGAGATCACGCTCCTCGATGCCGTGGAAGCAGCCGAAGGTCCCTTCGGCGTTACCCGCTGCATCATGCAGAACCGCGCCTGCGGCAGCGGTCCTCCATGCGCCATGCACAACGCCTGGGAAGAAGGACAGCAAGCCATCCTCGGATACCTGGAAACCCAGACCCTCGACGACTTCGTCCAGGAGACCGCCTCCAGAAGGCTGACACCAGGACCCTGAAGACTGGGAACGGGCGCCTGTCGCCACAGCCCTTGCACCACGCCAACACCCCCTTTATATTACTTATTGTGTAACTGTTCCTGACCGGGAGGGGTTTCCGGCCGCGACCGTCTGGAGGTAGCTGATGGTATCAGGGTCTGGGCGGCGGGAGTTGCTGGTATCGAAGGGGTGGGTCCAGGCCGTTGCGCTGGTCGTTCTGTTCGGGTTTTTCGTGCTCGGTCTTCTCGCGTACCGAGCGTATTCGGGTCAGCCGCCGATCCCTGAGCGGGTAGTGGACCCTAGCGGGAGGGTGATCTTTACCGGTGAGGACGTGACGGCCGGGCAAGGTGTCTTCCTAAGGAACGGACTGATGCAGTACGGGTCCGTCTTCGGGCACGGGGCCTATCTCGGGCCGGATTACACAGCCGACTATCTACGGCGCTCCGCGCTCTCCGTGCGCGAGAGCTACGGGGGAGAGGGTTCCGACGAGGCGGCCGCGCGCACGGTCGAGGATTTCAAGGAGAACCGCTACGATCCCGAAAGTCGGACGCTCGAGTTTACCGCGGCGCAGGCGGCGGCCTTCGGGGAGTTGCGGGGATATTACGGGGACTACTTCGGAGAGCCGACCACCAGGTACGGGCTAAGGCCAGAGGCGATCGAGGATCCCGGGGATATCCGGCAGCTCACGGCGTACTTCGCCTGGACGGCGTGGGCGGCCTCGACCTTGAGACCAGGCCTCGACTACACGTACACCAACAACTGGCCGCCGGAGCCGCTCGTGGAGAACGAGCCGACGGGCGAGGTGGTGGTGTGGAGCGTATTGTCCTTGGTCGCCCTGCTCGGCGGCATCGGGTTGCTCTTCGCCGCCTTCGGACGGTGGAACTTCCTTGGGTGGCGGGGGCGCGAGCAGGCTACGCTCTCGTTCCGGTCGCCCGGAGACGTTGCCCTGACGCCGGCGCAGCGGGCGTGCGCTTGGTTCTTCCTGGTGATGGCCGCGTTGTTCTTGATCCAGACGCTCGTCGGGGCGGCTTCGGAGCATTACCGGGCGGATCTGGCGGGATTCTTCGGAATAGACCTGGCGCAGGTTTTGCCTTACAACCTCATGCGTACCTGGCACGTGCAGTTGGCCATTTTCTGGGTTGCAACGTCGTTTCTGGCGGCAGGCATCTTCCTCGCGCCGATGATCGCCGGCAGGGAGCCGCGGGGCCAGCACTTCCTGGCTTACGGGCTGCTCGGGGCCCTTGCGGTGGTGGTGTTCGGGAGCATGATCGGGGAGTGGCTCGGCATCTTCGGGCTCATGGGCGGGTGGTGGGCCTGGTTCGGCAACCAGGGGTTCGAGTACCTGGATTTGGGACGCTTCTGGCAGGTCCTGCTCTCTATCGGCCTCTTTTTCTGGGTGGCCGTGCTATTCAGGGGCCTGCGCGGACGGCTGCGGCGGGAGCACGCGGCAAATATGCCCTGGCTGTTCTTCTTCGCCGCCCTGGCCATCCCAGCCTTCTACGCCGTCGGCCTGCTCGCCAGGCCCGAATCTCATTTCACGACCGCGGACTTCTGGAGGTTCTGGGTCGTGCACCTGTGGGTGGAGGATTTTCTGGAACTCTTCACCACCGTTATGGTCGCCTACATATTTGTCCTGCTCGGGGTGGTAAGGGAGAAGGTGGCCCTGACCGTCATCTTCCTGGACATATTGCTGTATTCGGCGGGGGGTGTGATCGGGACCATGCACCACCTGTATTTCTCGGGCACGCCCGCCGAGCACATGGCCCTGGGCGCGTTCTTCTCGGCGGCGGAGGTCATCCCCCTGACGTTCCTGACGGTGGAGGCGTGGAGTTTCTTGCAGCTCGGGGCCAGGCAGGAGTCGCGCTCGCGCACGCCCTTCCCGCACCGCTGGGCGGTCATGTTCCTGGTGGCGGTCGGGTTCTGGAACTTCCTGGGAGCTGGGATCTTCGGGTTCCTGATCAACCTCCCCATCATCTCCTACTACCAGATCGGCACGGCGCTTACTGCCAACCACGGCCACGCGGCCATGATGGGCGTCTACGGGATGCTCGCCGCGGGATTGGCCCTGTTCTGTTTGCGCTACCTGATCCCCGAGGACCGCTGGTCGGAGAGGGCGGCAAAGATTAGCTTCTGGTCTCTGAACATCGGGCTCGCCTGGATGTGCTTCGCCACGCTCTTCCCCCTTGGCATCCTCCAGCTCTACGAGTCCGTCAACACCGGATACTTCGAAGCCCGCAGCCTGGAGTACATCACCAACGACACAAACGCCCTCCTGGAGTGGATGAGGCTTCCGGGTGACGTGGTGTTCATCGTCGGCGGAGTGCTGCCGCTGCTGTACCTGTGTTACCTGGGCGTGCGCCACACCGTTCCGCGCGTGACGTTGGAGGAGCCGGAGGACATACTGTTCACCGACATCGCCGAGCCCGAGACGGCCGGGCATAGGGAGTAGATCATGGCCATCCACCCGGAGGTGTTCCTCGCAGCGGGGTACGCTATCTTCCTGGTCTGCGTCTCTTTGGGCCTCGACTCTCTGGCCCGCCACTCGCACGCCCGCTCCGAGCGCTACCGGACCGCCGGGTTCACCTACCATCACCCGAGCGACGCCTGGATCTGTCCCGAGGACCAGCTCCTCCTAAGGAGCGAGGTGGACCACGGGCGGCGCCTGATACGCTACCGGGGACGGCCCCACATCTGCAACAGCTGCCCCACCAAGCCCGAGTGCACCGACTCTGACGAGGGCAGGGAGGTGGTGCACGCGATGGATCCCTGGCCGCACTCGGAGGCGGGCCGCTTCCACCGGGGCATCTCGCTCGCGGTGGTCCTTATTGCAGGCCTGATCCTCGCGGCCGAGACTCTCCGCAACCACGCACCGCTCGAGCTGGCGGTGATCGGCGTCGTGTTCCTGGCCGTGGTGCTTGCGGCCTGGTACCTGCACGCGGCCTTCCGCGCCAGCCCGGCCAACTTTCCGGTCCCGAAGGTTCCTCCGATCCCTCCCGTCCAGCCTCTTCGCGCCGGCTACAGGAAAGCGAAGAGAGAAGGCGCCGATCCCAAACGAGAGGTGCCGCGCAAATGATCAATGTTGGCCAGAGGCCCGCCACGAGATACCGCTGATGGCCCGGGGCACCGCGCTCCACCCGGGCAAGGCGCCGCGGGCCCTCGTGGTGCGTTTCGACGGGATGCAACGCATAAGGCTCCCCGAGGAAGCGGAAGAGGATTGTGTGGAGGTGGAGCCGGGGCTACCTGGGTCGCCCTGGAGGACCGCCTGCGCGACAGGGGTATGGGACCGAGGGTCTACACCACGAGCGCTCCGAGATCCACCGTCGGCGGCTGGTTGGCCGAGAACGGGCTGGGGGTCGGTTGGGGTCATCCTGGACCAACCGTATCAACGCCGGCGCTCAGGGTCAGGAGCAATGTCTCGCCGGAGCGCGAGACAGTGCCTTGCAAGGCATCGGTAGGGTTCGCATCCTCAAGCACCCGTGGGAGATCCGCTAGCGGGACGAACTCGCGCGCCACATCCGGGGTCCTTTGGCCGGGCGCCACCGGGAAGAACCTCTCCCCCCAGACCCGCCAGGTCTCCGGGACAACAAGCTCGGTCGCGCCGCGGGCCTCGAGCACCCGCCGGCGTAGCTCCCACCACCCTTCTACGTCCCTGTGACTCGGGTAGACGCCGAAGAGCAGGAAACGCGGCCTCAGCCCCCGCGCGGCCGCCATTACGGGGCTGACGAAGGCCAGGTGCCACAGCGGCGCGTCGGAGGCGACAAGATCGCCCACCGCTTCGGCGAGGTCCCGCGCTTTTTCGAAGGCCGCGGCGAAGACGCGATCCGTGGCCGCACGCCGGGTCTTTAGCCTTGCTCCGACGACGACGTTGCCGGCCTTCATCGGCATGAAATAGCGGCCCAACTCGTCGCTTCCGATCTCGCGCATCTCGCCGCCGCGCCCGACCACGGTGGCGGAGATAACGTTCTCGTAGAGCCTGCCGAACTCGAAGGAGCCGACGCCGATGCCGTCGGTGGCAAGCCAGCCGCCCACGGTAGCCCGGGGGGCGCTCGTGGGGTAGACGGCGAGGCCCCTCCCCCGCCGGCCTAACTCGTTGTCCAGCTGGAGCCAGGTCGCCCCCGGTTCCGCATCTACCCACTCTTCGTCGTCTTTGGAAAGGCTCACACCGCTCATCAGGTCGAAGCGGATCTGGACGGCGTTCCTCCTCGCCCCGGAGCCGTCGTCAGGCGCGGTGCCAGCCCCGACGGGCACGATCGGTAGCGCGCATCGCGTGGCGATCTGGGAGGCCCACCGCACGTCGTCCGCGTGCAGGGGGAGGATAGATGCCACAACATCGTCTTCCGACCGCTCGTGCCACCTGAATCGGTTCCCGAAGCGCCCTGAGAAAGCCTCGAAGGCCCTTACCTGGTCTACTTCCATCTTCCTGCCACTACCGGCGAACCATGCGGCTTCCTTCATCGCGACGCCTCGAACACCAGCCACGAACCCCTCAGGCCCTCGATGCCCCTGCCACCACCGTAGTCCCCCTTGCCGGGCACCACGTTCACCAGGCAGTCCTTCTCGCCGGCGAAGTCCTCCAGCGTGTCCGTCAGGTCCTCGCGGTGCAGGACGAAGACCACGCGCTCCTCCTTGGTTATCTCCTCCAGGGAAGCCCGGTCGGCCTCTCCCTCGGCCAATGCCTCTGCCAGCAACCGCTGGCGCTCGGCTGCCTCGGCCCAAAGCTCTGCCCTGTGGGCCTGCAAATCTACCTCGCGGACCCTCTCCTGCGCGCGGTACTCCTCCACGCGGTCCTCGATTCTCTTCAGGACCCTCTCGATCACGGACCCTCGCCGTTTGGCCATCACGCACCTCCTCGTCTTCCGGATTTCGACCACGGCGATTTCGTCGGACAACCTGCGCCACTTCTCCCTCGAACGCTGCCGTGGTCCATCTGCCATGAGGGGACTCTACGCGGCGAGAGAACTACTCTCCTGAGCCAGATGGCCCAATATCCCGCACAGATTGACCATCTCGAAACGACCAAGGGGCGAGAACGCCGCCGATTGATCGGGCTTGGCTAGTGGAATGGGCAGTCCTGACCAGTTAACGCGAGCCATCCGCGACTATGATGGTTTGCGACAGGGACAAGAGCGAGAGGAGCACACTATGACGAACATCCCGAGTTCGTGGTCGTCTTGCGGACCTGGACGCCCTACGTGCTGTCGGGGCTGGAGGGCGGCCAGGTAGTACCCGAGGAAACAAAGACAAGGAGGAAGCGCGAAGATGTTCCCGACGAAGATACTTCTGGCGACGGACGGCTCGGAGTTGCCCGCGACCGGAGGCCCGGTTCTCGTCTGCCCACCGCCACGCAGCGAGACATGAGCCCAACGGACGGGTCGGCGTCGCAATGAGCGAAGCCGTACTGGTCTTCCTCCTGGCGTTGCTGACCGCGGTGGCGACAGGCCTCGGCGCGCTGCCCTTCCTCTTCGCCCAAGAGCCGACCCGGAAGTGGCTCGGCATCTCCAACGCGGCCGCGGCAGGGCTCATGCTGGCGGCGAGCCTGGGCCTCGCCTACGAGGGCGCGTTGCGGGGACCCCTGGGAGTGGCGGTAGGGGCCGCGGTCGGGCTTGCCTTCATCGTGCTGGTACGTCGGTTCCTGAGCTCCGATGAGCACCCTGCGGTATTCGCGGGGATGGGCGGTCTCGACGCCCGCAAGGGGCTCCTGATCGTGGGCGTCATGACTGCCCACTCGTTCACCGAGGGCGTCGGCCTCGGCGTCTCCTTCGGCGGCGGGGCGGATCTGGGCCTGTTCATCACGATCGCCATCGCCGTCCACAACGTCCCCGAGGGGCTTGCCATAAGCCTCGTGCTCGTGCCGCGCGGGGTTGGCGTTGGCCGGGCGGCGTTCTGGAGCGTCTTCTCCAGCCTGCCGCAGCCGCTGATGGCGCTGCCGGCCTTCCTCTTCGTCGAGGTGTTCCGGCCGCTACTGCCCTACGGGCTTGGGTTCGCGGCGGGAGCGATGGCGTGGATGGTCTTCGCCGAGCTTCTGCCAGACGCTAGAAAGGAGGCTCCGGTCCGCCTCGTCGCCGCGGTCGTCGCGCTCTCCATCCTCGCCATGCTGGCCTTCCAGGTCCTCGTGAGGTGACCGCTAACCCGCCAGCAGACCCAGCTTGCGGGCCGCGGCGACGGCTTCGAGCTGGGAATGGGCGCCCAGAGTCTGTAGCAGCGCGCGAACGTGGTTGCGCACGGTGGCCTTGGAGAGGTAGAGCTCGGCGCAGATCTCCTTGACCGACCTGCCCTCGGCGAGAAGTCCCAAGACCTCCGCCTGCCTCGGCGTGAGCTCCGGAACTACTTCATGGTACGTGGTGGAGGAGTTCTCTCCCTTCGAAGAGAGCCGGACCAGGTCGCGGGCCATCTCCAGGGCGTCGTGGGCCTTCTGGGCGTCGCGCAGCAGGTGGACCAGGTAGGGTCCGTCGTCGGAGTCCACGCTCAGAACGCTCACGCTGACCCAGCGTTTCCCTGCCAGGCGGGTGTCGATGCGCATGTCGTAGCTCGGGACTGCGTGGCCGGCCCGGGCGAGCGCCATGACAGGGCATCCTCCCTTACACAACCGGCCGCCGCCCTCGCACTCGCCGCGCAGCGCCTGGTGGCAGGGCCTGCCGACCATCTCCTCGGCCAGGAGACCTGTCAGCGTCTCCGCGTTCGGGTCCCAGTGGACGATCCGCTGGTCCGGGTCCACCACGAAGACGGCGTCCGCAGTGCGGGCACTTAGCAGGCACTCCACGGCCAGCGGCAGGACCCCCGCCGCGCCCCTGGTCCCTTCTCCATAACGGACCTCGCGCCCTACATCCAGAGAAAGCTCCATCTCGTCCGCTCCTCCGCTCGGTGTCTAACACCCGGTATGATCGCTCGCGGCGGCCCCACCGTCGTGAGGAAGACTGTCCATCTTTGCCCGGGCCTTCGGCCCACGTGCGCATGGGCAAAATTACCTACCCGCCTGGTCCTGGTGTATCATTTTTGTTCGGAGCGCGACCCACGATTGGCTCCCGAGGAAGTGTGGTGGTATTTCTGGTTGGCTCGTCTACGATCCTATCTCCGAAGCGCCGCAGCCGCGGCGGTTGTAAGTGAAGCCTGGCCGGAGAGGGGTGCTGACTTGAGCGACGGTGCGGCCTGCGGGGCGGCGCGCTCCAGTGAGAACACGAAGCGGAGTACCGGGCCATCTTCGAGCTGACGGGCGTCGGGATGGTCCAGACGGACCTCGCCACCGGGCGCTTCGTGCGCGCCAACCCCAGGATGTGCGAGATCACCGGCTACCCCGAGGAGGAGCTGCTCGGGCTGACCTTCGCGGACATCACGCACCCGGACGACCGCGGCGCGGATTCCGAGACACTCGCGCGGTTGGTCGAGGGCGAGACGCTCGAGTACCAGACCGAGAACCGTTACGTGCGCAAGGACGGATCGGTGGTCTGGGTGAGCGTGGATGCCAGGGCGGTCCGGGACGAAGCGGGGCGGCCGGTCCGCGCGGTGGCGGCGGTGCAGGACATCACCGGGCGCAAGGAAAACGAAGTAAGGCTGGGGCGGCAGGCGCGCCTCCTGAACCTGACGCAGGACGCCATGATCGTCTGGGTCGCGGAGGACGGCGAAATCTCCTTCTGGAACCGCGCGGCGGAGGAGATGTACGGCTGGACGGAGAGCGAGGCCCTGGGTGAGAACGTACACGCCCTCCTAAAGACCTGGTTCCCTGAGACGCTGGAGCGGGCGCAAGCCGAGCTCTTCGAGAACGGCCGGTGGGAAGGGGAGCTCTGGCACACCACGCGCGACGGCGCCACCCTGATCGTGGCGAGCCGCTGGGTGCTGGAGCACGGGGAGTCCTCGCACGTCCTGGAGACGAACACCGAGATCGGCAAACGCAGGCGTAACGAGGAGGCTTTGAAGGCGTCGCTCAAGGAGCTCTCGGACCTCAAGTTCGCCCTCGACGAGTCGGCCATCGTCGCCTTCACCGACCAGAAGGGTCGTATCACCTACGTCAACGACAAGTTCTGCGAGGTCTCTAAATACTCCCGCGACGAGCTCATAGGCCAGGACCACCGCATAATCAACTCCGCCTACCACCCGAAGGAGTTCATCAGGGACCTCTGGGGGACCATCGCCAGGGGGCGCGTGTGGCGTGGCGAGCTGAGGAACCGGGCGAAGGACGGTTCGATCTACTGGGTGGACACGACCATCGTTCCCTTCCTGAACGAAAGGGGCAAGCCCTACCAGTACGTGGCGATCCGCTACGAGATCACGGACCGCAAAAAAGCCGAGGAGGACCTGCGAGAGAGCAACGCCCTGTTGAGTTCCGTGATCGAGGGAACCAGCGACGCCATCGTTTTGAAGGACGCCCGGGGCCGCTATCTGATGGCGAATTCGACCGCCGCAGAGGTTATAGGCAGGCCCGTGGAAGACATCCTAGGCCAGAGCGACGATGAGTTATTCCCATCCGAGGTGGCCCGCCCGATCATGGAGGCTGACCGCGAGATCCTGACGACCGGGGAGGTCCGCAGGCTGGAGGAGCGAGTGCCGGCGCCGGGAGGCGACAGGACGTTCCTATCGACGAAGGCGCCGTACCGGGATCACCGCGGCGAGGTGGCCGGCGTCATCGGGGTGTCGGCGGACATCACAGAGCTCAAGAAGGCCGAGGAGGCCATGCAGGAGATTCGGGAGGCCGAGAGAGGCCGCATCGCCCGCGACTTGCACGACGAGGTCCTCCAGGACCTCATCTACGCCCTGCAAACGGTGCAGCTCTCCGGGACGCACTCCGGCGCGCGCGAGGGCAACGGGGGATTGCGGGACGTGGAGGCTGCCCTCGGACGCTCAGTGCGTGGCCTGAGAACGGCCGTCCACGACCTCGGCGCGGAGCCGGCGGGCGGCGGATCCTTTGCCAGGTCCGTCGAGGCGCTCGTCGAGTTGAACCGGCAGATGAACCCCGGCTGCGAGGTGGAGCTGGAGGTGGGCGAAGGCTTCCCGGAGGAGCTGCCCGGGATGACCGCTAAGGAGCTTCTGCGCGTCGTTCAGGAAGCCCTGACGAACGCCCGGCGCCACTCGGGCGCCGGCCGGGTGCGGGTCATACTCGAAGCGCACCGTGACGGGCTCCGGATCGATGTCTCCGACGACGGGCGGGGCTTCGACCCGGAGGAAGTCGCTGCGGGCCTGGGGACCCGCGGGATGCGCGAGAGGGTAAGCGCGCTTGGGGGAGAGCTGGCGGTGGCGAGCGTGCCCGGCGCGGGCACGCGGGTTGCGGTGGAGGTGCCCGACGTCGTTGGTGACGGCGGAGTTCCGGCGGAACCGGCAGGGGAGGAGGTGGCCCGCGTGCTGCTCGTGGACGACCATGCTTCGTTCCGGCAGGGCGTCGCCCGGGCGCTGGAGGCGGAGCCTGACCTCGACGTCGTGGGCCAGGCGGGATCGCTGGCGGAGACGCGGGAGATACTCGCGGCGGAGCATGGTTTCGACGTGGCCGTGATCGACTTGGGGTTGCCGGACGGGCTCGGGGCAGAACTGATCGGGGATCTTCGCGTGGCCAATCCGCGGGCGCAGGCGCTCGTCCTGAGCGCCACTGACGACCGGGCCGATATCGCCCGGGCGGTGGAACTCGGGGCGGCCGGGCTACTCCACAAGTCCGCGAGCATGGGCGAGGTCGTGGACGCGGTCCGGCGGTTGCGGGCGGGCGAAGCCTTGATCCCGCTACAGGAGGTCCTGGAGCTGGTGCGCTTCGCGAGCGCCCGCAAGGAGCAGGAGTACGAGGCCAGACGGGCGCTGGAGAGCCTCACCGACCGGGAGAAGGAGGTGCTCTCGCTCATGGCCGAGGGCCTGGACGCCGGCGAGATCTCCGAACGGCTCTACATCAGCGCCAAGACGGAGCGCAACCACGCGGCGAGCATCCTCTCCAAGCTAGGCGTCCACTCCCGCTTGCAGGCGGTCATCTTCGCCGCGCGCCACGGCGCGGTGGAAGTGGGCGGGGAGCACAAGGGCGCGGGCGGGTAGACAACGGACCGCGCGTACCTGGCTGGTGCGATGGCGCTGCCCGTGGCTTGGCGGTCAGTCCCAGCCGCCTCCCTCGCTGTCGCCCGGTCCCGGCCAGGGGCCGAAGGAGAGGCCTTCGCTCGGGACCCACGGCTCGGCGTGTGGCCCGGCTTCTTTGACCGTGAGCCGGGAGCCGAGCTCTCCCAGCGCCACTTCGGAGAGAGACTCCTCGATCATGGGGAACAGCTCACGCTCCTCCAGGCGGATATGCGCCTCCAGCCGCTCGCCGATCTTCCGCAGCGTCTCCGGGCGAACGTCGCCGCCTCTCACTTCGTCGCTCAGCCGCATGACGAGGCCCCGGATCCCGGCGTGCTGGGAGTGCATCTGGAGGACGGGATCACGCGCGAGATCCCCGCTGTGCCTGGCGTAGACCGGGAGGAGCACCTCTTCTTCTTTTCGGAAGTGCCCGCTGGTCTCCGCCTGCCAGAACCCCAGGAAGCCCCTGGCCGCATCCGCCAGGGCGTCCCCCTCCCCCGAGGCTGCCCGCCGGAGCCGCCGGGCGTGTACCAGGCTGTGATGGTGGTCCTCCGAAAGGCTCTTCAACTCCGCGGCGCGCTTCATGTTTCTTCCTTCCCATCCTCGAGCCCGCGTAACACCCCGAGGCTTGTTTGGCTACCTCCCCGACCCTATTCGAAGCGGCCCGCGTCTCTTGTGGACGGTGAGGTAGGCGAAGCCCTCCGAGGCGCCTCGGGTGGAGCGCCGGGATCCTTGGGAACGAAGACTAGCTTCCCGGCGCTCAGGGCGTGCTCGTGGCCGTCCACGACGACACTCCCTGACCCGGTGACGCCGACCAGGATTACGTCTACCTCGTCGTTGACGTGCTCCCCGACGCCCCCGCCTTCCGCGAAACGCGCCAGGTTGGCATTGAGGTCCTCGCTGGCCCGCAAGGTCCACACGACGCCGCGGCCGGCTGCGACCTCTTGGAGATCCACAGCGTTCTCGACCAAGCTACCGGGTTTCGCTCTTCGTGCTGACATCCAGTCCCGCCTCCTCCGTCCACCGAACCAACGCCGCACGAATTCTAATGCTTCCTGTGTAATAGAGGAGGCGATGGCCTCTCGCGTATCTTCGGACGAGTAGGTGAGCGAAAATAGGAGAGGTTCGGTGGTCTGTCGGGGAGTGAAGTGTTTGCACCTGGAGTCGAGCAGCGAGGGCGGTACGCTTTGAGGGCGTTGGTCTACCTCGCTCTTGCGGGGAAGCGGGCGACGGCCGACAGGATCAGGGTTCAGAAAGCCATCCCCGAGTACCTCGAAGGCAAAGGAAACGGACCGTTCTGCGGTGTAAAATTGCTCAGGGAAGCGCGCTGCGCCCGCGTTATGCTGCTCGCATGGAGGGCCAGGTGTGGCCGGCACTGGTTGGAGACCAGAGGAGGCGAGCGTGTTGCGGAGATGAGGAGCGGCATGACTCCGCGGGGGTTCTTCCCGGAGCAGACGGGTAACTGAATGGGTGGAAGCCTGCTCCGGCGGATCCCGCCTGCCCGGCCGTATCTGGTGGCAACGGTCGTGGTCGGGCTCCTGGTGGCCGTCGTAACGGTCGCCCAGATGGCCTTTCTGAGCGAGATAGTGGACCGGGTCTTTCTGAACGGAGGAGACCGCGAGCAGGTTCTCACCCTGCTTTCGCTGCTACTGGGAGCCGGGGTTCTGCGGGCAGGGCTGCTCTGGGTCAGGGAGACGACGGCGCAGCAAGGTGCGGTCCGGGTAAAGAACGACCTTAGGGAGAGGCTTTTCGCCCACGTGCTGCAGCTGGGACCGGTCTACGCCCGCAGCGAGCGTTCCGGCGAGCTCACGACGACCCTGACGGAGGGCGTAGAGAGGCTGGATCCTTACTTCGCCCGCTACCTGCCGCAGGTCTTCCTTAGCGCCTCCGTTCCCCTGCTGGTAGTGTGCTACATCTTCCCCCGCGACATCGCCAGCGCAGTCCTGCTGGTCGTTACAGCGCCGGTCATACCGGTGATGATGCTCCTGGTCGGGAGCTACGCCGAGGAGCACACGCGGCGCCAGTGGTTCACGCTCTCGCGTATGGGTGCGCACTTCCTCGACGCCCTGCAGGGCCTGCCGACGCTAAAAGCGTTCGGACGCGTCGCGGCCGAGGGAGAGAAAGTGGAGCGGGTTAGCGGTGAGTTCAGGGAGCGTACCATGAAGGTGTTGCGCTACGCGTTCCTCTCCGGGCTGGTGCTCGAGTTTATGACGGCCGCCGCCATAGCGCTCGTTGCGGTGGTCCTGGGGGTGCGCCTGATCAACGGCGCCATCTCCTTCCAGGACGCCTTCCTGGTGCTGCTCCTGACGCCGGAGTTCTACCGCCCCCTTCGTGAGCTCGGCGTCCACCGCCACGCCGGGATGGAGGGCAAGTCCGCCGCCGAACGGATCTTCGAGATACTCGATACCCCGGCGCCCACGGACGGAAGGTTGCAGGAATGCCTGGCTGGGGGACTGGAGATCTCGTTCTCCGGCGTCCGTTTCACCTATCCGGGGCGAGACCTCCGTGCGCTCGACGGGCTTGGCCTCACCCTACCGGCCGGCTCCCGCACGGCCGTGGTAGGACGCAGCGGTTCCGGAAAGAGCACTCTGGTCGGGCTGGTCATGAGGTTCATGGACCCGGACGCCGGGGTCATCTCGGCTAACGGAGTTCCCATAGGAGACCTGCCGGCGGGGGCCTGGCGGCAGCACGTGGCGCTGGTGCCGCAGCGCCCGCACCTCTTCTACGGCAGCGTGCTGGAGAACATCCGGCTGGCGAAGCCGGATGCGAGCCGGCCGGCGGTCGAGCGGGCGGCAGAGCTGGCGGGGGCTGCGGAGTTCATCCGGCTTATGCCGCACGGCTACGACACCCAGATCGGTGAGCGGGGCCAGCGCCTCTCCGGCGGCGAGGCGCAGAGGCTTGCCATAGCCCGCGCATTTCTCAAGGATGCACCCCTGCTCGTCATGGACGAGCCTACCTCCTGCCTGGACCCGGAGAGCGAGCGCCTCGTCAGGGATGCCCTCGACCGCCTGGCGCTAGGCAGGACCTCCCTGATCGTCGCCCACCGCCTGAACACCGTTAGCACCGCGGACAGGATCGTCGTCCTCCACGAAGGCCGGGTCGTGGAGACCGGAACCCACGCAGGACTGCTCGAACACAAAGGGCATTACTCGCTTCTGGTGGGCGCCCGCGAGGACGTGCCGGCGTGAGGGTTTTTCTGCGTCTGCTCGTTTTCATGAGACCCTACAAGTGGCGGGTTCTTCTGGGCGTCCTGCTGGGGGCAGCGACGGTGGCGAGCAACGTGGGGCTCCTGGCTACGGCGGCGTACGTGATCTCCGCCGCCGCGGTGGTGCCTTTCCTGGCCATGCTCACCATCCCGGTCTACCTCGTCCGGCTCTTCAGCGTCTCACGGGCCGCCTCGCGTTACGCAGAGAGGCTCGTCTCGCACGACGTCACTTTCAAGCTGCTGGCAGAACTCAGGACCCGCTTCTACACCCGCCTCGCGCCTCTCACGCCGGCCCGCCTCCTGAGATACCGCAGCGGAGATCTTCTCTCGCGCATCGTGAAGGACGTCGAGGAGCTGCAGAACGTCTACCTGCGCTCCTTCTCCCCCGTGGCCGTGGCGCTCGCCGTCTGCACGCTCGCCGCCCTCGTCCTCTACACCTTCGACCCCACGATGACTTTCGTAGCGATAGCCTTCCTCGCAGCGACCGGCGTCGGGGTGCCGGTGCTGGTGCGGACGCTCTCTAAAGGACTAGGACAGCGGCAGCTGCAACTGCGGGCGGAGCTCGAGGCCAGGATCGTGGACGACGTCCAGGGGGTACAGGACGTCCTCGCTTTCGGCCGGGAAGGCGGGGAGCAGCACGAGGTTTCTGTATCGAACGGTAAACTCGGCCGGGTGCAGCGCCGAATGGCCCTGGTGACCGGTCTGCAGAACGCCCTCGGCGACTTGATGATGAACCTTGCGCTGGTGACGGTACTGATCGTCGCGATACCCCTCGTCGCGGCAGGGAAGATAGACGGGGTCTTTCTGGCGTTCATCGCGCTCGTAGTGCTCGGCAGCTTCGAGGCCGTAGCGCCGCTCGGCGCTGCGTTCCAGGTCCTCGGTCGTTCCGTCGGAGCCGGCGAACGCCTCTTCGAGATCACCGACTCGGAACCCTTGGTCACGGACCCGTGTGAACCCCCGTCCCCGCCACAGGACGGCACGCTGGCGCTGGACCGGGTGAGCTTCCGCTATGAAGAAGAGGGCCCGCCGGCGTTGCGGGATGTCTCGTTCGTATTGCGGCCTGGAAGGCGGGTCGCGGTCGTGGGGCCTAGCGGGTCGGGCAAGAGCACGCTGGTAGGTTTGATCCTGCGTTTCTGGGACCCCGATAGCGGCGAGGTACGACTCGGTGGCCGGGATGTCCGCCGCTATGCCCAGGAAGATCTGAGATCCAGGATCGGGGTCGTCTCCCAGGACGCCCACGTCTTCAACGACACCCTGCGCAACAACCTGCTTCTCGCCGATCC
>Ga0081538_10003167_pt1 | contig 15645 bp, 12 predicted proteins | sample TabmetS5T2R1_FD_71022 | JGI IMG/M metagenome (GOLD analysis project Ga0081538, IMG submission 71022) | Tabebuia heterophylla rhizosphere microbial communities from the University of Puerto Rico - S5T2R1 | ecosystem: Host-associated > Plants > Roots > Rhizosphere ... | reverse complement strand
GAAGCGAGGGTAGCGAGGTTGCTCCCGTGGTGGAATACCTGGAGGCCAACCAGGGTGATGCCGAGTACCTCGTCGCTGCTATAGATTCAGGCGTTGCCAGCCCCATAATCCTGAACACCGAGGAGCCCGTGATAGCGTTCGGCGGATTCGCGGGGCGCGACCTGGTCTTTAGCATCGAGAGGTTCGCAGATCTCGCACACCAAGGACGCGTGCGCTTCTTCATGATAAAGGAGCGTGACATCGAGCATGCAGCACAGCTGGACACCGCCCGGCACCACCTCGAACTGGGCGGACAGGTGCCGCGCCTCGAACAGCTGCCTCGCCTCAAGGCGCACCTCAAAGCCCTGGCGGACATCCACGAAAAGAAGCAGGTGAGGTGGATAACGGACAACTGCGAGCAGGTTCCCGAGGGACTGTGGCAATCGTCGACCTCCAAATCATCAACCTCCACCGTGCTGCTCTACGACTGCGGTACCAGGTCCCGGTAGCCTTCGAATGAATACTCTGGCCATGTTCCTTACGATTGAGGTGTAGAAGGTGGATACGTTTCTCATAATGGTCGTGGCAGGTTGTGTTGGGGCGTTGGTTGGCGCCATCGCCGCCTTCTATCTTGGTGGGGTGCGAGAGAAACACAAGCGAATTCTTGCCAGCCAAGGAGAGGAACAGCGCAGGCTACAGGAGTGGCGAAGAAAGGAACAGAGCAGGATAGAGGAGAACAAGGAACGAGAGCACCAACGAGAGGAGGAAAGGAACCAAAGGCTAATCGACCGCCGTGCCGAAGCACTCGACGACATTAGGATTCAGGCTTTGTACTTCGCTAACGCCTTCCGATCCTGGACTGATAGGGCGGCGAATCTCGAAGTCCCACCCAAAGCGGGGGCTGAACAGGTGGTGGGGTTCTCAGAAGGACTCGCGGAGCTACTCCAGCAAGCGGATGAGGTCTCAACAAGACTCGTATTCTTGAGGGGCCACTACAACGCGCACAGCCCTATCCTGGAGGAGAAGTCGCGCAAAATCATCGAACCATTAGAAGAGCAGGGGATGGAGCGCCATTCGTTGCTCTCGAACCAGCTCAAGGCAACGGCTGCTTCGCTCCAAGCGTTCCTGGTACTCTTACAACCGCAACTGGTGGATGTAATGGATCCCACCTCGCATTCCGATGTGATCTCTCGGTTGGCTGGCTCGGGTCTGGGGACGTCTGTCTCACCTGAAACGTTCTCTCGTGTCAAAGAGCTTTGGGATGTACACAAGAACAAGGAAGCGATACTCGAGGAGCACAGGCGGGAAGTATTGCAAGCCGCTAATGTTGCTAGAGACTGGGACATCCAAATGCACCTGCGTGCACTCGACGCGGAAATTGGGAGAATAGAAAGCATCAGCAGCTGGGCGCGCCAGCCTTTCCGGACCTAGGAGAATCTCCCAGCATGTTGTGAAACGGGCTCCTCGCGAGTGCACGAAACGTGCATCATCGCGCAATCCTAACCATGTAGGGCATGACGCGTTGAAGACCGAACGATTCGGCAAGAGCGTGCATTCGACGCATGAAACTAGCCTCAAACACCACAAAGTTGCTAGACATCGCCTCTCGGGCAAGGCTCAGGGTGACATGTACGCCGACGGGTTCCGGAGCGTTATATCATGGGGCGCAGTGGCGGTACTGAGACAAGGAGGGGTGGATGACCCGGTATGCGTGGGTTCTGGAGGTCAGACCGGGGTACGAAGAAGAGTACGTGCGTCGCCACCAGGAGATCTGGCCGGAGATGGTCGAGGCGCTCAGGGAGGCCGGCGTCAGCAACTACTCCATCTTCCGCCACGGCCTGACCCTCTTCGGCTACTTCGAGACCGACGACATCGACAAGACCCGGGAGTTCCTGGCGAACAGCGAGACCAACCAGCGATGGAGCGAGTGGATGGACCCCATCATGAAAGTAGAGATCGACCCCACCACCGACTTCCCCTACCTCCTCCCCCTGCAGTGGCACATGGATTGATCAAACTTCCAGCACCAGGCACCGTTTACCGGCCTTGGATGCCTGATGCAGAGCGGAACACCCTTGAAGGTCAGTAGCCACCGATTCCTGATCATCGCGCGAAGCACATGATGGGTCGGAAGGCTGGAAGAGGAGCGTAGATCGGGCGAGCGCCCGGCGCGCCTCTGATCGGATTCGCTGCCGCCAAGACTGTACAAAGGTTCAGGCCGAAAACCGTCCTCCCGCCCGATGTGCGAGTCTCCTTCCCGGCGCAAGATGTGGGCGTGCACAGCAGGCTAAGGATAGGAGGTCCGGGTTGGATGATTGGGCGATGATTCAGACCTGGCGGCAGCGCGGCGAGGATCTGAGGCGCGAAGCGGAGACCCGGCGGCTGGCCAGGACGCTGCGTAAAGGTAGCCCAAGAAGCTATCGGTGGATCCCGGTTCTGTGGTGGGAACTGAGCCGGTACGGCGGCCGGGTTCTCAAGTCCTTCGGACGGAGACGCGCAGTGTAACAGAGTGAGGTAGCGACAGATGAACGATGAACCATTGGCCCAGATAGAGCGCGAGGTCTTGAGATGGGATGGAGTCTTCAAGAAGAGGGATGAGCACGGTCCTGGTGGGATCGGCGTCACCGGCTACAGGTACGGAGATCCCGAGAGTGGGGGACCCCAGATCGGGCACATCCACGACGACGGCCACGCCGACTTCCGATTCCCGAGAGAGGTCAGGGACGAGTTGATACGCACGGGGCGGGCGATCCCTCATCCCGCGTTTCCGGACAGCCGGACGACGGCGAGCTACAGGGTCGAGAGCGCTGATGATGTGGCAGGAGCCCTGGAGCTGTTCCGCATGAACTACGAGCGTAGGAAGAGACGAAACGATCTGGTGTAGAGGGCGGGATAGAGTAGAGTTGAAGGTATGAGAGTAGTACGGGCGACGTGGTTCGGGCCGGTGGGATCGTAACCGTGCTGGGCGGGGTGCCCACGGCCTTTCGTCCCCTGCGCCACCGCGACTTCCGCCTGCTTTGGACGGGACTGGCTGTCTCGCTGGTCGGAAGCGGGTTGTGGCTGGTCGCGTTGGCGTGGCAGGTAATCGAACTGGGCGGCGGCCCCACTGAGCTTTCGCTGGTTACCGCCCTGTTCAGCGTCGGCCTGCTCGCGTTCGTGCTGATCGGTGGGGTAGCGGCCGACCGGCTGCCCCAGCGGCTCGTCATGCTCGCCGCCGACGTGATCCGCGCCGCTGTCCTGGTCATCCTCGGGCTGCTCTCGCTCTCCGGCGACCTCAAGATCTGGCACCTGGCCGTAGGCGGGGTGCTGATCGGGGCCGGCGAAGCGTTTTTCATCCCATCCTACACCGCACTGCTGCCTCATCTGCTCCCCGAGGACGAGCTGCTCGCGGCGAACGGCCTGGAGGGGACCTTGAGGCCGCTGGCCCAGCAAGCGGCGGGGCCAGCGCTGGGCGGCGTCGCGGTGGCGGCGCTCTCACCCGGTGTCGCGATCCTCACCGGAGGCCTGGCCTATCTGGTCTCCGCCGGATGCCTGCTGGTAATGAAGGTGCGGCCGAGGAAAATACCGGGTACGAACGGTGCCCCCGGCGTCGCGGTGGTCTTCTCCGATTTGCGCGACGGCTTCCGCTACGTGCGAAGGACGAGCTGGCTGTGGGCGACGCTCTTGTTCGCGCTGGCCCTCGTCCTGTTTATTATCGGGCCTTTGGAGGTGCTACTGCCTTTCGCCATCCGCGACAACCTTGGGGGCGGGGCCGAGGACTACGGTCTGGCGCTGGCCGCCTTCGGGGTGGGAGGGGCCGTAGGGGCCCTGGCGATCTCCTCGGGACGGTTGCCGCGCCGCTATCTCACGGTCATGATCCTCATGTGGGGTCTCGGCTCCCTGCCGTTCGCCGTCCTCGGCGTGGCTGGCGCGCTGTGGGTGATGTGCGCCGCCTTGCTAGTCGTAGGCGCGACCTACTCCGCCGCGATGGTGATCTGGGGCACCCTGCTCCAGCGCCGGGTGCCCGAAGGCCTGCGCGGCCGCGTCTCGAGCCTCGACTTCTTCGTCTCACTGGCCCTGATGCCGGTCTCTATGGCTATCGCCGGCCCGGCAGGCGCCGCTTTCGGGATCACCGCCGTCTTCGTCGTCGCCGGGATCGTGCCCGTCTTCCTCGCCGTCGCGGCCATCGTGGTCCCCAGGCTCGACCACGACGAGCTGGCCCACCCCCTGGATCACCCGGAGCCCGCCCCGGCGAAGAACCTGTCCGGGTCCACACGGAACGAACCGAAAGGTAGCTAACGATTATGAAAGCGGTGTGGTTGGAAGAGTTCGGCGGGCCGGAGGCGCTCGTCGCGGGCGACGCCCCTGACCAACGGACTTGCGGGACTCACTACGAAAGGACTCACAAAGACGATGAAGATAACCGAAGCTGACCACACCAACTGGCGGGTAAAGGATATCGAGAGGTCTCTCGGATTCTATCGCGACGTTCTGGGTCTCGAGCCGTTCGGCCTCGACGCTTATGAACGCGGGGAGCATCCCCTCGTCTCGCTGCGGGTGACGCCTGGATTCATACTGCATCTGAGGCCGGATCCCACCTTCGAGCCCGTCTCCACCGGGGGTTACGATCACCTCGCCCTCGTGGTCGAAGGCACGAACCCGGATGCGCTGGCCGAAAGCCTCATTAAAGCGGGCGTGGAGATCGAAAGCAGGTCTGTGAACGTCATAGGCGCCAGAGGATCAGGTGAAGCCCTGTACGTGCGGGACCCGGACGGCTACCTGATAGAGCTCAAGCTATACACCAACGAGTCCGGATCTCCTCGCGCCCAATAATGAAGTCCGCAGGGAGGTATGAGATGTACAGCAGCGGTATTTCGGAGCTTGTGCTGGTAGTGAAGGACGTCCGGTCCTCGGCCCGCTTCTACGAGGAGGCGGTTCGGTTTGATCCCGACGCGAACCTCATCGAGTGGTGGTCCCGGAGAGACCGATGAGCATCTTCACCGCAGACGAGATCGAGTACCTGGAAAGCGGCCTCCTGGGACGTCTCGCGACCGTAGGCCCGGACGGGACCCCGCACATCGCGCCGGTCGGAATGATCTCCTACAATCCGCACCTCGACGCCATGGACATCCGCGGTCACGACCTGACCAAGACCAAGAAGTACCGCGACGTTGCGCGCTCCGGGCGTGCCGCCCTCGTCGTGGACGATCTCGCCTCCACGAATCCGTGGCGACCACGGGGTATCGAGGTCCGCGGGAGCGCCGAGGCCATCGAGAAGCCGGAACCCGTAATCCGCATCCACCCGGGGCGCATCGTGGCCTGGGGAATCGACACCGGCGGGTTCGGACGCAACAGCCGATCCGTCGGATGAACAGCCAGCCGCAGAAGAGGAGAGGATCTTAACCAGAGATCTCCTCCACTACGCGAGAACGGCTCACGCACGCTCCGTGCTACTCGATAATTGAGTTGTCGAGCATAACTCCTTAATATTCTCCTTCTACGATGACCGTCATCGGGACCATGGCGATCACCACGAGATCTTTCGGGCAACAAGCGAAGAGCTGAAATGCTGACCATCTGAAGTGCTGACAAGCTGAAATGCTAAGAGAAGGAGCACGATGCCCCGCAAACGCCCCTCAGGCGACGATCTACGGACGCAAAGAGCGAGGGAGGAGCTGATCCAGGGCCCTTCCGCCGATGTTCTCGATGTCCACGATTTCTCTGTGAGGGTTGGGAGTCTGCCCCTCTTCGGCAAGACGGAGAACGGCGATCTCTCGCAGGCCTTGCGGCTGGTGGTGCTGGCCGAATCCGCGGTTGGGGACGTAACCTTCGCGGTCTCCGACGGGGATACCACCCTCGATTCGGCCAAAGCCAGGATCGACAGGGGCAGCACCCTCGTGCATCTCTTCGTCCCCGAGGTCTACGAGCCCCGCACGTTTAGCCTCAGGGTCGAGGCCACGAGCAGGGAGCCGTTCGAGGCGGGGGTGGAGATTCGTCCCCAGCGCAAATGGTCGGTCTTCCTCGTCCACCACTCGCACCTCGACATCGGCTACACGGACACCCAGAGCTCGGTGCTACAGCACCACCTGCAGTATCTTGACTCGGTCCTGGATCTGGCCTCGGCCACCGACGACTGGCCGGAGGACGCTAGGTTCCGTTGGAACGTGGAAGCCAACTGGCCACTCCTCCACTGGTTAAAGAACCGGCCAGAGAGCGACAGGACCCGTTTCTTCGATCTCGTTCGCGAGGGACGTATAGAGATCTGCGCGCTTCCCTTCAGCATGCATACCGAAGCGTATTCGATCGACGAACTGGCGCGCCAGCTACGCTTCGCCGACGAACTGCGCGAGCAGCACGACGTGCCCATACAGACCGCCATGCAGACCGACGTGCCAGGGGCGACGATCGGCCTTCTTACTTCCCTGGTGGACGCGGACGTCCGCTATCTTTCGGTGGCCCACAATTATGCGGGCCGTTCTGCCCCGCATCTGGTCGGCGGCCAGGGGCTCACGCGTCCCTTCTACTGGCGCGCCCCCAACGGCAAACGCCTGTTGGTGTGGTATACGGACTCGCCGCACGGTAGCGCTTACATGGAGGGCAACCTGGTCGGTCTGGCGGAGGATTACCGGGCCACCCTGCACGCTTTGCCTGGCTATCTTGCGGCCCTCTCGGAGCGTCCCTACCCTTACCAGGGGCGTGGGCAGAGCATCTTCGGATGGACGGGCCTGGATCCCTCATCCGAGGTGACGAAAGTGCCGTATCCTCACGATGTGCTTCACCTTAGGGTCCAGGGCGTATTCTCTGACAACGCGTCTCCTAGCATAGTCCCCGCTGAGATCGTGCGGGAATGGAACGAGAAGTGGGCCTACCCGCAACTACGCCTGGCGACCAACAGCGAGTTTTTCACCGCGGCCGAGGAGAGGCTTGCAGGGAGTATGGAGACCTACTCCGGTGACTGGACCGACTGGTGGGTCGACGGCATAGGTTCGGGGGCACGCCACCTCGGATTCAACCGTCGCGCCCAGGCTGACATAAGGATGGCCCAGACCCTGCACACCCTGGCCAATACGCTCACCGAAGACGGCGCCGACCCGCGGGATGAGATAGACGTAACATACGAGAGCATGGCGCTCTTCGACGAGCATACCTGGGGTGCCGCGAACCCCTGGATGGACGGCCTGGAGAAGAGGGAATCAGGAGCGCTCCAATGGGAGACAAAGGCGGGTTTCGCGCGGGAGGCGTACGAGAGATCCTACGCCCTCGTCAGGTCGGGTGTCCACCGCCTCTCGCACGCCTTCGGGCGGTCCGGCGACTCACTGGCCTCCGTTACGGTATTCAACCCCAGCCGCTGGGAGCGCACCGACCCGGTCAGCGTGTTCGTGCCCGAGAGCCGCACCGAACTCCAGCGTCCCCTCGCCGTGGTCGATGGTGTCACTAGAGAGCGTGTGCCCTGCGTGGTCGAGGATCAGGAAAACGCCCAGTTCAGGGTGCGGGGAAGCCGCTTTACCTTCATCGCCAGGGATGTTCCGGCCTTCGGCTACAGGCGCTACGACATTGTCGAAGCCGAAGATGAGCAAGAAGATCCCGAGTCGGGCGACGAGCCTTGCATAGAGAACGAGTACTATCTGGTTCGCTTCGACCTGGCTAGAGGCAGGGTCACCGAAATACTGGACAAGACCTCCGGCCTGAACCTGGTCGACGCAGACGCCCAGTTCGGCTTCAACCAGTACGTTTACGATCGTTACGCCAGCGCCCCGCACTTCAACCACCTCTCCAGCCGCATCCAGGCGACAGATCTGGCTCTGCTCGGCGAGCGCTCGGCCGGGGGGTTCGCCGTGGTTGCACAGCGGTCGTCCAACCCGGTCTGGGACCGGGTAACCGTCCGCCTGGTCGACGAGAGGGCCGATATCGTGGAGTCTAGGCTGACCCTGTTCCGCGGCGTGCGGAGACTGGATATCACGAACCGCATCCACAAGGCCGGTACCCCCGAAAAGGAGAGCGTGTACTTCGCCTTCCCCTTCGACGTCGGGGACCACTCGCTCCACTACGAGATAACCGGGGGGATTGATTCACCCGACGCGCCGCGCGTTCCCGGCTCGGCGGATCACATGCGGGCGATCCGGCACTGGGTCGGCCTGGAGAACGAGAAAATCAAGGTGGCGTGGGCCACGATGGAGGCACCGCTCGTCCAGTTCGGCAACATCCACCTTCCCTACCTCCCTTTCCCCGAGACCATCGACCCCGAGATCGCCAACCCCGCGACCGTATACTCCTGGGCCCTCAACAACATCTGGGACACCAATTTCCCCTCGCAACAACAGGGTGAGATGGAGTTCTGCTACGCGGTCGCCTCGGGAGAGGATATGGAGACGCCCGAGCTGGGTATGAGGACCGCGTCAGCCCTGACGACACCCCTGCTGGGTATCCTCTCTGCGCCGTCTGCCGGGAACGACCTTCCGGAGCGGAGCAGCTTCTGCTCCGTAGATCATCCCCTGGTAGATGTGGTAGCCCTCGCGCCTTCGAGGCGGGGACACGACCTTGTGGTGATGCTCCAGTCTCTGTCCTCCGAGACCGAGGAAATCTGCGTCTCGTTCGGGTTGCTCGGCGTCGCCCGGGCCCGGGTGGGGTCGCATCTCGAAAGGCACCTGGAAGAGGCGAGGGTCGATGGCGAGAACGTCCGGTTCGCCGTTCCTGCGGGGAGTCTCGTTGCCCTGGTAGTGGATCTGGAACGCAGGAGGTAGCGTATGACGAACGAGGTGCGCGGTAAGGTGGCGATCGTAACCGGTGGCGGGGCCGGCATCGGGCTTGCCTCCGCAGAGAAGCTGGCCAGGGAGGGGGCCGCGGTTGTGGTCTGCAGCGACCGTGAGGATCAAGCCAGGCAGGCGGCCGGCGGACTGCGCGAAGAGGGCCTGGAAGTCACGGGGATGAGGGGAGACGTGACCTCCTCTGCGGACATGAAAGCCCTCATTGACTTCACTGTGGAGACCTATGGAGGGGTTGACGTGCTCGTCAATAGCGCCGGGGTCCAGCGCTACGGGACGGTTACGGAGACCGAGGAGGACGTCTGGGACGAAGTCCTCGATGTCAACCTCAAGGGGATATACCTGGCGGCCAGGCATGCCATTCCCGAGATGAGAAGACGTGGGGGAGGTGCGATCGTCAACGTGTCGAGCGTGCAGGCCATAGCCTCGCAGACGGGGGTGGCGGCCTACACGGCGAGCAAGGGCGGCATCAACGCGCTCACGCGGGCGATGGCCGTCGATCACGCCGAAGAGAACATAAGGGTCAATGCCGTGTGTCCCGGTTCTGTCGATACGCCGATGCTGAGATGGGCGGCAGACCTCTTCAAGGGAGAGAACACCGTCGAGGCGACGGTCGAGGGCTGGGGCAGGATGCATCCCCTGGGAAGGGTAGCCAGACCGGAAGAGGTGGCCGAGGTGATCTGCTTCCTCGCGGGCCCCAGGGCGAGCTTCGTGACAGGAGCAGATTACATGGTCGACGGCGGTCTGCTCGCGGCCCTCGGCGTCCGACTGCCAGAATAGTCCGGCGATCATATAGAGCAAGGGAGAATAAATCTTGGAACCCATACTGTCCCTGGACAGTGCCGAGGTCTTCTTCGACGGCATATTCAGCGAGCCGCGCCTCCGCCACCCCGAGGGGATCGCGATCGACGCCGGCGGCGACATCTGGTGCGGGGGAGAGACGGGGGAGATCTACAGGATCTCCGCCGATGGGTCCCGCATCGAGACCGTAGCCTCGACAGGCGGTTTCATTCTCGGCCTGGCCTTCGATAGCGACCAAAACCTCTACGCCTGCGACATGCGCCACTCCGCGGTGTTCCGCCTCGACACGCGAACAGGAGATCTCGTCCACTTCGCGAACGGCGGAGGAGGGAAAGAGATGAGCATCCCCAACTTCCCAGTAATAGACGGCACCAGGAACTGCCTCTACGTCTCCGACAGTTACGATCCCGAAGAGCAGGGACCAGGAGTCTGGCGACTCGACCTGGAGAGCGGAGAAGGAGGGCTCTGGTACGACGTGGCTATGACCTTCGCCAACGGGATGGCCCTCTCTCCCGACAAGGATCACCTGTACGTCGCTGAATCTTTCGCCGGCAGAGTGATCCGCATCCCCATAGACGAAAACGGAAGCCCGCAAGAAGGCGAACCGTTCGTGGAAGGGCTCGAGCGTGTACCCGACGGCCTGGCATTCGACGCCGCAGGCAACCTGTACATCTCCTGTTACGAACCCTCGCGTATATACAGGGTGAGCCCGGAAAGAGAGATACGTCTCTTTATCGACGACCCGATAGCGCACACCCTATGCCATCCGACGAACTGTGCGTTTCGCGGCGAAGAGCTCTTCACATCCAACCTCGGCCGGTGGCACATAACGCGGATCGAAGCCCACGTAGAAGGTCTCGCGCTGCCGTGAGAGCAAAGGGAGACGTCCAATGAAGTTCGTAGTCGCCCCGGGAATCTTCGAGCAGCCCGCCCTCAGGGCGTGCCTGCCGCCGCTCGGAGGGAGGCGGGTGACCCTACGCCGGCGCCTCGACGCTGTCGCCGGTCCGGATCCGGCCGCTAGAGAGCACGTCGGCCCGCAGCCCGCCCCGGTGCACGAGGCCGCGCAGCACCCCGGGCTGCGTTAGCCGTTCGAGGTGCGCGCAAGGCTCGCACCTGCGCTGACCGTAGCACTCGACCTCCCCTACCCTGAAGCGCCGTCCGATCAGCTCGTCCAGCGCGATGCCCCTAACGACGATGTTGCGCCGCGCTTCGATGGGCGACAGCTCGACGCCTTTGGCGGACAACTCCTCTAGCGCTTCGGCCTCGACGAGCGTGAGATCGTAGCCGCCTCCTTTCGGGTTTGAAAAGGTCCCGGCATGACGCTCGTAGCGGTCGCCCAGGAGGCCACGTCCCTCGACCGCCTCTGCCGAGGACACCGCCCGCATGGGACCTTCGGCCTCGGCGGCCAGCGCGATCAGCTCGACCGTCCCGACACTCTCGGTCCCCGACCCGGGTTCGGTTCCCCGTCGCGGGTCGTGCTCGGCGAGCACGAAGGCGGCATCCATAGCGGCGTCCTGCTTCTCCTCGTCCGGCTCGGCCAAGGGATCGTAGATGATGCCGGGTGGCACACCGAAAAAGACCGCCCAGGTCGAGGAGTCGCTGCGGAGGCCAAGAAAGCGCCCAGGCCACTCGAAGGTCTCGGGAGAGGCCACGGGCACGAGGCCGAGGTTCCTCGAGGCGAGCCACTGGCCCATGTTGGTCTCCCCTTTGGTCGGCACCTCGGAGAGGTCGATGTCGAGCATGTGCGCGACGCACGCCCTCAGTGAGGTTTCTTTGCGATCATCCACAGAAGCCAAGGTGCCAGTTCCTTTCACGAGCCACTCGCCCTGCGCGTACGGTTTTCGACGCCCGCATTCGCGCCGCGCGATGAGCCGTGCCGCCGCGGGAAGGATACCGCCTCGTCGTCGTTGTTGTCGAGGCCTACGTCGCGCGAACTGGCGTGTGGCTGCTCAACCCGTTCGACGCTTCTGAGTAAGAGAGCCGAGAGATTCGCGCTACCTCGACCAGCGCTGGGTCAGCGGACCTCTCTCACCGAACAGAGGGTCCGACTCGGGTAAGGTAACGTTGCGGACGTTCTCCAGAACCTCCGGGCGTTCGCCTTCTTCGCCGGTACGCAGGTCGTAAGATTCCTGCCCGCGCGGATAGGCCCCAACGACCGAGAATCCACCGTTCGACCCTTTGTTGCAGTGTCCGACACCGGCCGGTATCACAACCGTGTCACCAGCCTCGACCTCGACCGTCTCACCCTCAGGCCCGCCGAACGCGATGCTCGCAGAGCCGCTAACCACACACAGCACCTCGTGGGCGTTCGAATGGTAGTGATGATACGAGAAGACCCCGTTCACCCACGCGCCTCCCCAGCCGTTCTCCGCGAGCAGTTCTTTGCAGCGCGAGGAGTCCTGCTCGGAACTGTCGAGCGCTTGCGAGTATACGAGCAGCGGTAGCGTTGGGTTGTTCGGGATTCGGCCATCATCCCCAAAGAGGTACTCTCGTACCTCGGTCTCCTGCATACGCCCATCCATCTGATTCTCCCAACAGTTTGTTTGAGGTTTTCGGCATCTGCCCCATGATAACGGCACAATACGGTAAACATCCGGTGCGATGACCTTAGGACCGCTCGACGTTAACGTGGGCGACTAATGGCCCCGGAAGGAAGAGCGAGACAAGAGGATCCAAGACGCGACGTTTACTATGTCAAAGGCTGACTTCTGATTGAACAATTTGCGCATTTTATGCGCGATGCGCATATTCTGCGCATACCGTTGACAACTTTATCTTGTTCACGATGTTGAGCAAGACACGAGATTGCGAAAGTCTTACCCAGCCTTCCGGCTTCTTCTCCCGGCACGCAGGAAGGCTCCTGGAGAAGGCACTACCCTCGGCACAGGCACCCTGGTGTCGAACAGCACGTCTCGCAAGCTCTCTATATGGTGGACGAGGAAGGCGAATCCTTTTTCGAGGGTTTGCTCTACTCTGCCTTCTACGAGGAATGCTCCTTCGTGGTGCAGGATGTCGCCGCACCTCTCGTAGACGGAGCGGAAGATCGTCGTCTGCAAGAGTCCCCACTCGTCTTCGATCAGCAGGAAGTACACGCGGTATCCGCTCTTGGTCGGGGGGCTCTGGAGACATTCGATCAAACCCGCCGCGCGGGCGCTGGTGCCGTGCGGTAACTTTCTGACTTCCTCGCTCGGAACTACCCCGAGCTTTCGGAGTGCATCGCGGTACGGTAGGAGCGGGTGCCGATGGACGTTGAGGCCGAGCACCTCCCACTCCATCCTCTCTCTCGCCGTGTCCGTGAGCGGAAGATGCCCGACGCTCCTTCTCTCCCGCACCACCCACCAGCTCGCAGGATGCTCTATGGGGATCTCCTCTTGCCTCCCACGCCTGCGCTTCTTCGGAAGAGTCGCACCCTCGCCTAGCAACTGAGATCTCCCTGACTCTCCGGCCAGAGAGTCGAGGAAGCCTCCTTTGATGAGGTTCTCCAACGCATCCTTTTCGACGGCCGTCCTACCGTAGAGGTCAGCGACGGAGACGAACGGCTTTTTGCGACGCCCGGCTACGATGGAGGAGATGGCCCTCTCGGAGAGACTCTTGCAGTACCTGAGGCCGACCCGGAGAGCGGAGCCGTCTTCTTCTACGGCGAAGCCTTCTCCGGAGAGGTGGACGTCGGGCGGGAGGACGCGGAGACCGATCCTACGCGCCTCGTTGAGGAGCAGCCTCGGGCTGTAGAAACCCATCGGCTGGGAGTCGAGAACGGCCGCGAAGAACTCCGCCGGGTAGTGACGCCTCATGTACGCGCTCGCGTAGGCGAGCTCAGCGAAGCTGGCTGCGTGCGCGGCGGAGAAACCGTAGACCGAGAACCCCTCCATCCACGAGAAAACCTCCTCCGCTTTCGCGGCGGGGACCCCGTTCTCCCTTGCCCGCCGCATGAACTCCAGGCGCAGCTCACGCATCGCGCCGGGTCCCCGGTCCTTGGTCATGGCGCGTCGCAGGAGGTCGCCTTCGGCCAGGGTGAAGCCTGCGACGGCGTTCGCCACGGCCAGGGCCTGTTCCTGGAAGATGAGGACGCCGTAGGTGGGACGTAGTATCTCTTCGAGCTCGGGTAGGATCACCTCGTACGCCTCCCTGCCGTTCCGGCGTTTCACGTAGGGGGTGACGAGGTCTCCTCTCACGGGACCCGGCCTGAAAAGGGAGATCTGGGCCACCAGATCAGCGAGCCTCCTGGGCCCTAGCCTCTGGCTCAGGTGCATCTGTCCCGGACTCTCCAACTGGAACATCCCGGCGTTACGCCCGGTCCTTATGAGGGCGTAGGTCCTCTTGTCGTCGGGCGGCAGGTCGTAGGGGTCCACCCTGCGCCCCAGTCGTCTCGAAGCCAGCTCCCCGGCCTTGTGCATCGCCGTGTGCATCCTCAGACCCAGCAGGTCCAGCTTCGGAAGCCCCACGCGCTCCAGGTCGTCCTTGTCGTACTGGCAGCGCAGGAGCCCCTCCGTCCCGGAAGGTTCCAGCGGCACCAGCTCCGAAAGATGGTGCTCCGCCGTCCCGAACACCATACCCCCGCTATGGGTGCCTCCCTCCTTGATGCGGCCGGCGAGTCCCGCGGAGAGCTCCAGCAGGAGACGATATTTCTCCCTATCCTGCAAAGGATGGCCGTACATGGCCGGCTCGGCGAGCGACTCCTCCCAGCCGGAGAGGCCGGCGTAGATCCTGTCGCGGTCCTGGAAGCGGGTGGGGACCTGGCGGCTTAAAGTGTCGATCTCCTGCGGAGAGTGCCCGAGCGCCCGCGCCGCCACCCTCACGGCTCCCCGCAACGACATCGTCTGGACCGTCGCGGCTTCGGCGACGCCTCGACCTTTGTAACGATGGATCATCTCGAAACGCACCTCGTCCCGCCTTACGGAACAGAAGTCCAGGTCAACGTCGGGCGGGTCCTTGCGTCCCTCGTGCAGAAACCGCTCGAAGAGCAGTCGATTCGAGAAAGGCTCGGGCTCGCTCAGCCCCAGACAATGCGAGACCAGGCTGTTCGCGGCGCTTCCACGACCCGTAACCGGGATGCCCTTCGACTTCGCTATCTCTTTGGCCTCGTGCGCGATCAGGAAGTACGGCGCGAACCCTAGAGCGTGGATACAGCGCAACTCTCGCCCGAGTCGCGACTTCAACTCCTTCGCTGTGGGACCGCCTCCCGCTCTCCTCCCGTAGCGCCTCCTGGCGCCCGCGAGCGTCAGCTCTAGCAAGATCTTTCCCGCCGTCTTGCCAGGAGGCAGGATCGCCGCCGGCATGTGGACTCTGCCCGACAGCTTCACCGCTCCCGCGCACCGCCGCACGATATCAGCAACGTTCGCCAGGGCCTCGGGATAGCCTTCGAAGAGCCGCCGTATCTCCTTCCCGGACCTTAGATGCAACCGGTCGGTGGGCCTGTACTCAGGACCAGGGAGCGCCGTGAGGTTCGCGGCAGCGACGAGTACGTCGTGCAGCCTGTGGTCCGTAGGGGAGAGGTAAGCCACATCGCCAGCGGCAACAACAGGTACGCCAGCGTCCCGTGCAAAGGCAGCCACTTTTCCCATGCTCCGCCGTCCGGTCGCCGTCTCGTCGTCGGTCAGCTCGACGTAGAGCCGGTCCCCGAATACCTCCCGCAGGCGTCGCAGAACCTCTGTCGCTTCTTCTGGTTGTCCGGCAAGGATCAGGCGTGGCAAGAGCCCGAACGGGACGGCTCCGGTCAGGCAGATCAAACCTTCTCTATGATCCAGGATCTTCCCCAGCGGGCAGACAGGATGGCGCCTGTCCTCTGAAAATGTCCTGTAATCCGTAATGAGCCGGCACAGGGAACGGTACCCTTCTACGGACTCGGCGAGCAACACGACGTGCCCGCCCGTCGTCGAGACCTGGGCCCCGACGATGGGGAGGATGCCAGCCTCACCGGTGGCCTCGAGGAAGCGGGGGATACCGTAGAGCCCGTCGCGGTCCGTGAGCGCCAGAGAGGACATCCCCATCTTCGCAGCGGCCTCCACCAGCTCTTCTGGCCTCGCGACCCCGAAACCGAAGGAGAACCCGCTCCTGACATGCAGATGGACGAAGTCGTCAGGGGATTCCCCGTTCAATCCGTTACCCCTACGAGGAACCACTCCCC
>Ga0081538_10003166_pt1 | contig 15648 bp, 12 predicted proteins | sample TabmetS5T2R1_FD_71022 | JGI IMG/M metagenome (GOLD analysis project Ga0081538, IMG submission 71022) | Tabebuia heterophylla rhizosphere microbial communities from the University of Puerto Rico - S5T2R1 | ecosystem: Host-associated > Plants > Roots > Rhizosphere ... | reverse complement strand
CTGGGTCATGGTGAAGGCGATCAGGAACTCGTTCCACGCGGCGATGAACACGATGATGGCGCTGGTGAACACGCCGGGCGCCGCCAGCGGGACGATCACCTTGCGGAAGGCCTGCCCCGGCGTCGCCCCGTCCACCTTGGCCGCCATCTCCAGCTCCCACGGCATCTCGGAGAAGAAGCTGGTGAGCACGTAGATGGCCAGCGGCAGGGTGAAGCTGATGTTGGAGATGATCATCGGCGGGTAGGTGTCGATCCAGCCGAGGTTGCTGAAGAGCTGGAACAGCGGCGTCAGCAGCGCGATCAGCGGGAACATCGCGGTCGCCAGGACCGCGCCGAGGACGACCCGCTTGGCCCGGAAGTCCAGCCGCGCCAGCGCGTAGGCCGCGAACACGCCGATGAGCAGCGCCAGGAAGGTGGTCGAGCCGGCCACGATCACGCTGTTGCGCAGCGCGTACTGGAAGTTGTTCTCGGCAGAGAAGACTTCCCGGTAGTTGGTGAGCGTCGGGTTGCTCGGCCACAGCGCCTGGTCCAGCAGCGGGTTGGCCTTCAGGCTGGACACGATCATCCAGTAGAACGGCGCCAGGCAGTACACGACGATGAACGCAATCCCGAGCAGCAGTAGCCCGTTGGTGCGCAGATAGCTCGTGAACCGCGAGGCCCCTCGTTCGCGTGCCTCCACTGGGCGGGTCGGGGCGGTGTCGACGGCCATCAGCTCACCTCCCGCCCGACGCCTTGACGACGTCCGCCCTGGCGAGCGAGTTCACCAGGAAGGCCGCCAGGATGATGTAGACGAAGGTGATGGTCGACAGCGTCGACCCGTAGCTCGGGTGGAGCTGCTGGATCGACTCCTTGTAGGAGATGGTCGATAGCGTCTCGGTCTGGTTGGCCCCGTTGGTGAGGATGAACGGCAGGTCGAAGATCCGCAGCACGTCCAGCATGCGGAACAGCACCGCGACGATCACGGCGCTCTTGACCAGCGGCAGGGTGATGCGCCGGAAGCTCTGGAGCGCCGAGGCCCCGTCGACCTTGGCCGCCTCGTAGACGTCGTTGGGGATGATCTGCAGGCCCGCCAGCACCAGCAGGGCGATGAACGGCGCCGTCTTCCACACGTCGGCGATGACGATCGCCCAGAACGATGACCAGTGGCTCGCGGTCCAGATGATGTCGGTGCCGAAGACCTGGTTGACGACGCCCTCCGGCTGGAAGTTCCACTCCCAGAGCCTGGCCGCCACCGCCGTGGGGATCGCCCACGGCACCAGCACGCTGGCGCGGACCAAGCCGCGGCCCATGAAGGCCTTGTTCATGATCAGCGCCATGCCGAAGCCGATGATCAGCTCGAAGAACATGGTCACGATCGTGAGCTGGGTGGTGAACCAGAACGCCTGCCAGAAGGCCTCGGAGCCCGACCCGGTGAAGGCGCGGATGTAGTTGTCCAGGCCGATGAACTCCGAGGTCCCGAAGCGGGCGTCGGAGTGCAACGACAGCCAGAGCGCCCGCACCACGGGGTAGGCGATGATCACCGCCAGCACGATCCCCGCGGGGAGCAGCAGCCACAGGGCCAGGCGGGCCTCGGCCCGCCTGCCCTCCGACGTCCGGACAGGGCCGCCACGCCGGCGGACCCTGCCCGGACGGACCGTTTCGGTCGCCACGGTCACCCCCTATCTGTCAGCCCTGGGCGCCGATCTCGTTGAGCTTCGTGGTGAGGTCGTTGATCGCCTGGTCGGGGGCTTTCTGGCCTTGCAGCGCCGCGTAGGCCTCCTCCTGAATCGCCGTGGTCACCTCCTGGTAGTACGGGGTGACGGGCCGCGGCTTGGCGGTCTCCATGCCCTTCTCCAGGGTCGGGAGGAAGGGGAACTTCTTGACCAGATCCTGGTCCGTGTACAGGGCCGGCCAGGCCGGCGCGTTGCCGGTCAGGCCCACCATCTCCTTGGCGTTCTCCTGGTTGGTGGCGAACTTGACGAACTCGACCGCGGTCCCCTGCTTCTTGGAGAAGGCGCTGACGGCGAAGTTCAGGCCGCCCAGCGAGCTGGAGCCGGCGCCGGTGAAGCCGGGCAGCGGGGCGATCTCGAGCTTGCCCTTGACCTTGTTCGCCGGGTCGGACTCGGCGGCAAGGCCGTACACGTACGGCCAGTTGCGCAGGAACAGCAGCTTGCCGGACATGAAGGCGCGCCGGCTCTCCTCCTCCTTGTAGGTGATGGCCTCCTTGGGCATGGTGCCGTTCTTGAAGCCGTCGGCCAGGAAGGTCAGGCCCTGGACCGCCTGGGCGCCGAGCGCGGCCTTGGTGCCGTTGTCGGTCATGATCTCGCCGCCGGCCGCCTGCACGGCCTCGGCGAAGTTCACGGTCAGGCCCTCGTACTTGGCGAACTGGCCCGAGTAGCAGCCCATGTTGTTCTGCTCTGCGATCGGGCACAGCGCCTTGAGCTCGTCGAACGTCGTGGGGGGCTGCTTGCCCGCCTTGTCGAGGACGTCCTTGCGGTAGTAGAACAGCCCGCCGTTGGTGTCATAGGGGATCGCCCACAGCTTGCCCTCGAAGCGCCCGGTGTCCACCGCCGGCTTCAGCATCTGGCCGACCGGGAACTGGCTCTCGTCGAGCTCCAGCAGCCAGCCGGACTTGGCGAACTCCGCCGTCCAGATGACGTCGATGCCGAGGACGTCGTAGCGGTCGCTCTTGGCCTGGAGGTTGGTGACGAACGCCGAGCGCTGGGCGTCGGCGGCCTCGGGCAGCTCCAGGAGCTGGACCTTCTGGTCGGGGTGGGCGGCGTTCCACTTCTCGATGACCGCCGGGTACTTCCCGCTGGTGTCCTTGCCGGCCACGAAGGTGATCGGCCCCGTCCCTTGGGCCCCGCCGCCGCCGCCGCCACCGCCCCCTTCGTCGGGGCCACCGCAGCCGGTGAGGACGAGCATGAGAACCGCGCCAACGAACGCGAACTTGCCTAGTCTCCGTGGCATGTGCTCCCTCCTGACGTCTGCCTCCCACCCGGACCGGACCAGCCGCCATCCAGCCAGGCGGCTGGCAGCGTTGCCGGCACCTCAGGCAACACACGCGGGCCCCGCATCCACCTCCCCAGGTCGCGCTGTTCGGAAACTTCGCTGCTTGCACAGCGCAGAATACGTCATGGCCGTGAGATGGTGCAGTGCTATCTGGTGGGACGGGGGCGGCCGGGTCCCCGGGAGCGCGACGGCGCCGGCGGGTCTGGCTCGTACTCGAAGGCGGCCCCGCCGACCAGCACCTCGTCCCCGGGCCGGGCGCCGGCCGCGGCGAGCAGGTTCTCCACCCCGGCGCGGCGCAGGCGTCGCTGGAGGTAGGCGACGGCCTGCGGGTTGTCGAGGTCGGTCATGGCCACCCAGCGCAGCGGGCGGTCGCCGAGCACCCTGAAGCCGGCGCCCTCGCGCACCACCTGGATCGGCGCCTCCGTCTCGGTCGCGGGCACCTCGGCGGCCTGGCCGCTGGCCGCCTGCCTGGCGGAGCGGGCGGCGGCGACCGCCGCGCCGAGCGCGTACAGGAGCTCGCGGATGCCCTCGCCGGTGACGGCCGAGATCCCGAAGCAGGCCAGCCCGCGCCGGGCCGCCGCCGCCTGCGCCTCGGGCAGCCGGTCGCGGCCCTCGGGCAGGTCGATCTTGTTGGCGGCGACCATCGCGGGACGGGCGGCCAGCTCGGGGTCGTAGGCGGCCAGCTCCGCCTCGAGGGCGGCGAGGTCGGCCTCGGGGTCGCGGTCCGGCTCCATCGGGACCAGGTCCAGGACGTGGACGAGCACCGCCGAGCGGGTCACGTGGCGCAGGAACCGGTGGCCGAGGCCCTTGCCGGTGGCGGCGCCCGGGATCAGGCCGGGCACGTCGGCCAGGACGAAGTCGTGTTCGCCGGCGCGGACCACCCCGAGCACCGGCTCGAGGGTGGTGAACGGGTAGTCGGCGACCTTGGGCCTGGCCGCCGACGCGCGCGCGACGATGCTGGACTTGCCGGCGTTGGGGAAGCCGACCAGGCCGGCGTCGGCGAGCAGCCGCAGCTCCAGGGTGAGCTGCCGCTGCTGGCCCGGCTCGCCCCGCTCGTGGAAGTGGGCCACCCGGCGGCCGGGGCCGGAGAGGGCGGCGTTGCCGCGGCCGCCGCGGCCGCCCCTGGCGGCCCGGAACCGCGCGCCCGGCCGGGCCAGGTCGGCGAGCAGCTCGCCGCCCTGGCCGCGGACCAGCGTGCCCACCGGCACGGGCAGGACGCGGTCCTCGCCGTCGGCGCCCTTGCGGTTGCTGCCCTGCCCGTGGGCGCCCTTGCCGGCCTGCTGGTGGGGATGGAAGTGGTACTCCGCGAGCGTGCCGACGCCCGGGTCGGCGACCAGCACGACGTCGCCGCCGCGGCCGCCGTCGCCGCCGTCCGGGCCGCCCCGCGGGCGGTACTTCTCCCGGTGGAAGGAGGTGACGCCGTCGCCGCCGCGGCCGGCGGTCACCTGGACGGCGGCCTCGTCGACGAACACGCGGCCGGTTCGCCGGGCGCCGGCTAGGAGCCGGCGGCGGCGCCGGGCTCGACGCTGGCCAGCTTGCGGCCGCGCACCACGTGGTAGACGACGCGCCCGTCGACCTTGGCGAACAGGGTGTCGTCGCCGCCCCGCCCGACCCCCTCGCCGGGGTGGATGCGGGTCCCGCGCTGGCGCACGAGGATCGTGCCGGCGGTCACCACCTGGCCGCCGTGGCGCTTGACGCCGAGCCGCTTGGCGGCCGAGTCGCGGCCGTTGCGGCTGGAGGAGGCGCCCTTCTTGTGAGCCATCTCAGCCTTCCTGGTCCTGCTGCTGCTGTTGCTTGGGGGGCCGCTTGGCGCGCGTGGCCGCCTTGGCCGGCCGCTTGCGGCCCGGCAGGTCGATGGTCTCGACCTTCAGCCTGGTCAGCGACTGGCGGTGGCCCAGGCGGCGGCGCTGGCGGGACTTGTTCTTGTAGGTGAAGACGAGGATCTTCCGGCCCCGGTGGTGGTCGACCACGCTGGCGGTGACCTTGGCCTTCTCCAGGTCGGCGGAGGTCGAGGTGACGTTGCCGTCGTCGTCGACGACCAGCAGGGGCTCCAGCTCGAGGCTGGCGCCGTCGTCGCCGGCGAGCCGCTCGACGTCGATGACGTCGCCGACCTTCACCTTGTACTGCTTCCCGCCGGTCCGGATGACGGCGTACACGTCTGATCGTCCTTTCGGGGTGGAAGACGGCGTGCCCAGACTACCGGCACGCCGGCGGCCAAGGTTACTGGATTTCGTGGGTGATCACCACGCCGCGGCCGTCGCAGGTGGGGCAGGTCTCGGAGAAGCTGTCGAGCAGGCCGCCGGAGACGCGCTTGCGGGTCATCTGCACCAGGCCCAGCGAGGAGACCTCCATCACCTGGCTCTTGGTCTTGTCGCGGGTCAGGGCGTCGCGGAGGCGGTCGACCACCGCCTGCTGGTTGCGCTCGAACAGCATGTCGATGAAGTCGATGATGATGATGCCGCCGATGTCGCGCAGGCGGAGCTGGCGGACGATCTCGTCGGCGGCCTCCAGGTTGTTGGCCACCACCGTCTCCTCCAGGTTCGCCCGGCCGACGAACTTGCCGGTGTTGACGTCGATCACCGTCATCGCCTCGGTGCGGTCGATCACGATGGAGCCGCCCGACGGCAGCCACACCTTGCGCTCGAGCGCCTTGTGGATCTGCTCGATGACCCGGTACTCCTCGAACAGCGGCAGCGCGCCGTCGTGGCGGCGGAGCTTGGGCAGCAGGTCGGGCGCGACCTCCTGGAGGTACTCGTGGACGCGCTGGTACAGCTCGCCGTCGTCGACCACCAGCTCGGCGAAGTCGGGCGAGAAGATGTCGCGGATGACGCGGACGACCAGCTCCGGCTCGGAGTAGATGACGGCCGGGGCGCTGGCCTTCTTGGCCTTGCGCTCGACCCCCTCCCAGCGGGCCTGGAGGCGGGCGAGGTCGGCGCGGAGGTCGTCGGCGCTGGCCCCCTCGGCGGCGGTGCGCACGATCAGGCCGAGGCCCTTGGGCCGGACCTCCCTGAGGATGTCCCGCAGGCGCGAGCGCTCCTCCTCGGGGAGCCGCCTGGAGATGCCGAAGGTGTTGTCCTCCGGCTGGAGGACCAGGTAGCGGCCGGCGAGGGAGACCTGGGCGGTCAGCCGGGCGCCCTTGGCGCCGATGGGGTCCTTGGTGACCTGCACGAGGACCGGCTGGCCGGGCTTCAGCACCTTCTCGATCCGGGGCGCCTCGCCGTCCAGGTCCTCCTCGCTGTAGTTGACCTCGCCGGCGTACAGCACCGCGTTGCGGCCCCGGCCGATGTCGATGAAGGCGGCCTCCATGCCGGGCAGCACGTTCTGGACCCGGCCGAGGTAGATGTTGCCGACCATGGAGCGGCCGGCCTTGCGGGTGACGTAGTGCTCGACCAGGGTCGGGCCCTCCAGCACGCCGATCTGGGTGCGCTCGGCGCCCTCGGTGACCAGCATCCGCTTGTCGGGGCCCTCCTCGCGGAGGACGCGCTTCTGCTCCTCGGTCAGGCCGCGGGGACGGCGGCGGCCGCGGTCGCCCTGGCGGCCGCCGCGGCCGCGGGTCTCCAGGCGGGTGGAGCGCTCGGTGGCGGGGCGGGCGGGCGCGGCGGCGCCGGCTCGCGGAGCGTCGGCCTCGGGCGCCGGTGCGGTGGCCGTGTCGTCCCTGGCGGCGGCCAGCCGGCCGCGACCCCGGCGGCGGGTGCGGCCGCCGCTGCGCTCGCCGGCGGTGCCGGTGGCCTCGCGGTTGGCGCCGCGGCCGGGCTGCGGCTCGTCGGCGCGGGGCGCCGCGGCCGGCTCGCCGTTGGCCGCCGGTTCCGGCGCGGCCGTCCTGCCACCCCGGCGGGACGTGAGGGTGCCCGCCCGGGCCGCGGGTGCCGCCTCGTCCTGGCCCTGGGTCGCGTCGGCCGGGAGGTCCGCGGCCTTTCGGCCCCGCCGGCCGGTCGGGCCGGCCGGCTGCTCGCCCGCGGCCTGCGGCTCGCCCGCGGCCTGGCCGGCGGCGTCCGCGTCGCCGGCGGGCGCGGCGGCCGGCTCGCCGTCCGGGGCGGCGGCGCCCGCCCCGCGGCTGCGGGCCTTGGCGGCGGCCCGCCGCCGCCGGCGCGCCCTGGTCCTGGCCGACCCGGTCGGCGCCACCACCACGGCGTCACGGCTCCCGGCAGCGTCGCCGCCGGGGGCCGCACCCTCGGGGGCCGCCGCGTCACGGGCCGGAGTGGCCGGGGTCGCCGGGGTCGCGTCGTCCACCTCGGCCGCCTCGACGGCCGCCGGCCGGGTCGCGTCGGCCGGGGCCGCCTCGGTCCCGGCGGTCCCGGTCCCGGCGGCCTCGGCGGAGTCGACCGTGGCCGCGGCCCTCCCGCCACGCCCACGGCGCCGCCGCCGCCCACCGGTCTGGCCGCCGCCGCCCTCGACCGCGTCGGCCTCGGCGCCGGCCCGCTCCGGTTCGTCCACCTGGGGCGCTGCCGCGCCGGCCTCCCCCGCGCGATCCACGGCCGGCGCCGCCTCGCCGGGCCCGCGCGCCTGCGTCCCGGCGGGCGCCGCCCTGCCGGGCCCGCCCTCGCGGTCCACGGCCGGCGTGGGCGGGGTAGCGGCGTCGGCCGCCTCCGCGGGCGCGCTCGGCGTAGCGGTGGTCGCCGGGGCCGCCGCGGGGGCGGCAGTCTCCTCCGCGGGCGCGCTCGGCGCGGCGGCGGCCGTGGGCGACGGCGGCGGCGCCGGGGTGGGGCTGTCTGGGGAGTCGGTGGTCGGCTGGACCTCCGCCGGCGGGGCGGACTTGGGCGGGGGGCCGCCGGGGAACGAGGCGGCGGTCGGCTCGACCGTGGTGACGCGGAAGCTGGCGGGCGCGGCGGGGGGCGGCGCGGCGGCCGGGACGGCGATCTCCGGCGGTGCGGTGGTGACCGGCGGCGCCCCGCCGGGGAACGACGCGGTGCCGCGTGGGCGGCCCGGCGAGACGCTCTCGTCCGGCTCGTCGGCCGACGAGCCGCCGTTCAGGCGCGGCGTTGAAGCGGGATCAGGGTTCGTCGGATCGGGCGACGCGGGTGCGCCCGATTGGTCGCGTGCCTCGTCGACCCGCGACTCGTCGGGGGAAGCCATCTATGCTCCTCACCAAGCTCGGACGGCCACCGGCGCCGGCAGCCGCAAACCTTCTGCGCGATCGGGGGAGCCCCACCTCCCCCCAGCCACCGGCGAGAACGGCCGCGACCGGCGTGGCCGGCGCGCCCCCCTCCGGGCAAGCCGGGCGCCGCGGCACGGTGGCCGGGTAGCGCAAGATGCCCCAGGAACAGCAGGAGGGCGGTGGGCCCGTCATCGGGCCGGACCGCCGGATGGCATGGCGCAAGACTGCCAAAGAGTCTGCCAGAACCCACCGGCCGCGGCAAAGGTCCCCACCTGCGAGCGGCTGGCGATGGCTGCTGTCACTCCAGGGGCTGCCGGGCGAGGGCGGGAGGCTCGCGGCCGGCCAGAAGCCAGCCGGCGGCGGCCGCGGTCAGGGGGAGGCCGACGAGGGTGACGGCGAGGTGGCCGACGGGCACCTGGCCGAGGGCGCCGAGGTTGTCGTGGTAGCCGGCGAGCAGCGCGAGGTAGGCACCGATCGCGCCGAGCACGACGCCGAGCAGGGCGAGCGCGCCGCTGGTGGCGGCGGTGAGGGTCCGCCGGGTCCTGCCTGTGGCGCCGGTCGCGGTCAAGGTCCGCAGGTCGCCGGCGGCCTCGCCGTGGATCAGCCCGACCGTCATCGCCAGGATGCCGAGCGCCAGCAGCATCCCGGCGGCGGTTGCCCCGGAACGGATGGCCGGCAGCTCGTTCTGCCCGTCCCTGGCCTCGATGGTCAGGCCGGCGTCGGCCGCCAGCTCGCGGGCCGTCGCGACCTGGGCGCCGGTGAGGGGTTCGCCCGCCTCGACGAACCAGCCGGCGCGCACCGGTCGCCAGCCTCTTCGGCGCAGGCCATCCGGGGTGATGAACGAGGTCGGCGCGGAGGTGTGGGCGGGCAGGTCGACCCGCTCCACGCCCTGGACGGGTTGGTTGCGCCCATCGGACACGTTCGCGAAGCGCAGGTCGCCGGTGTGCACCGTCAGGACGTTGGTGTCCGGCCGCAGCGACGCGGGATCGATCCCGAGGTGGTCGAGCAGGTCGGGGGTGGCCACGTACAGGACCCCCAGGCCCCGCACCGTGTTCTCGTCGACCTGCCTGCCCACCACGACCGCCGGGCGCACCACTTCACCGTTGCGGCCCTCCCGGTCGGCCGGGTTCACGGCGACGTCGAGGGCGACGACGGCCGCGCCGTCGAGCGTGGCGGCGAACCGGTCGACCTGCGCCTCCAGGCGGTCGAGCTGGGCGGGGGTCCGTTCGGGAACGAGCGGCTCGGCGTCGCCGACCCGGACCAGGACCTGCCGGTCCGACAGGTTGCCCTCGTCGGCGGTGTGCTCCGCCGCGCTGGCGGCGATCACGATGGCGAGCGGGATCGCCAGGCCGAGGCTGATCGCGGCGAGCGCCGCGCCCGACCGGGCCTGGTAGCGGGACAGGTCGCGCAGCGCCAGCCGCACCGCGACCGGCGAACGCGCACCTCCCGCGGCCAGGACCCGGATCGCCGGCGGCCCCACCAGCAGGATCGCGAGGACGATCGTCACGACGCCGGTGATGACCGCCGGCGGGTTGACCTGGTCGCGGCCGGGGTCGATGCCCGCGGCCAGGCAGACGACGCCGGTCGCGGCCAGGAGACCGGCGGCCAGCGCCGAGCGGTGCGCCGGCTTCGGCCCCGGCGGCCGCGCCGACAGGGCCATGGTGACCGGGACGCGCGCGACGGCCCGGGCCGGCCACCAGGCCGCCGCGGTCGCCGCCACCACCGCGAGCAGCATGCCTGCCCCGATCAGCCACCATGGCAGCTCGAACCGGTCGATGCGATGCCCGGTGGCCGTCTCCAGCCACGGCGCGACCGCGATCCACGCCGGCAGGCCGATCGCGGTGCCGATCAGCGCGGCGACGGCGCCGACCACGGCACCGTTGGCGAGCAGCACCAGGCGGAGATGCTTCCCGGTCGCGCCGACCGCGGCGAGCATGCCGAGCTGGCGCAGGCGGCGCTGCGCGAGGACCACGAAGCCGGCCGCGGCGATCAGGGAGACCAGCAGCAGGAACACCGTGGTCAGGCCGAGCACGCCCGCGGCGGCGGTCGCCTGCTCGCTCTGCCCGGGCGTCACGCAGATGAGGGTGGCATGGCATCCGGGCCGCGACTCCCATTGGGCCCGGACGGCGGCCGGGAGCGCGCTGGCCCGCTCGTGGCTGGCGCGGACCAGGATCGTGACCGCCCGCGGTGGAGCATCGAGCGGCGATGGCACCAGGGCGAACTCGTCGCCCAGGTCGGCGGGGTTCTCGACCAGGCCGACAACGGTCCGGTCGCGGCCGTCGAGGGCGAGCGCTCCACCGATGCCGACCCGGAAGCTCGCCGCGACCGTGTCGGTGAGGGCGACCTCACCGGCGGCGCTCGGCCAGCGCCCCTCCTGGAGCGCCAGCATGGGAGCGCCGTAGGGACCCCGAGGGTCCTGGGCCCGCAGCTCCAGGTGCTCGACCGAGCCCGGAACCGGCGCCGCCCGGTGGCCGATCACCTCGATGGTGCCGAACCACGCTCGGACCGCCGCGATGTCGGCGTCCAGCCTGCGCGGGTCCGCGCCGTCGAGTGTCAGTCGCTGGTTGGCCGTGCCGAAGCGGGCGTCGGACGAGGGGACCACGCTGTAGGCGGCCGCGACGCTGAAGACGGCCGCGGCCACCGCGAGCGTGAGCAGCGCCAGCACCAGGACCTGCTGGCGCCACTCGCGGCGGAACAACCGCCAGGCCCAGCGCACCACCGCACGGCGGGCGGCGACCCCGCCGTTGGCCGCCCGCCCCGACCTCACCGGTTCGGACCGGGGGTGAGGAGCGACTCCGGACCCGGCGGTCTGGTGGTCTGGTCGACCACGCGCCCGTCGCGCAGGAACACCACCCGGTCGGCCCAGGACGCAAGCTGCGCATCGTGCGTCACCACCACACCGGCGACCCCCCGCTTGCAGGCGGCGCGCAGCAGGCGTAGCACCCCCTCGCCGTTGACCGAGTCCAAGGCCCCGGTCGGCTCGTCGGCCAGCAGCAGGCGTCGGTCCCCCACCACCGCGCGGGCGATGGCGATCCGCTGGCGCTCGCCCCCCGACAGCTCGTCGGGATAGCGGCCGGCCTGGTCGGCCAGGCCCAGCTCCTCCAGCGCCGCCAGCCCGCGTGCGCGAGCGGTCCTCTGCCCGATGCCGTCCAGCTCCAAGGGCAGGGCGACGTTCTCCGCCGCGGTCAGCCCGGCGAGCAGGTTGAAGTCCTGGAAGACGTAGCCGATCGAGCGGCGGCGCAAGCTGGCCCGCTGGTTGGGCGTCATGCCCGACAGTGGCGACCCGCCGACCAGCACCTCGCCGCTGCTGGGCGCCTCCAGGCTCCCGGCGATCGTCAGCAGGGTGCTCTTGCCGGAGCCGCTCGGCCCCATCACCGCCACCAGCTCGCCGCCGTCGACCGCCAGGTCGACCTCGCGCAGCGCCTGGACCTCGGTGGGGCCCGAGCCGTAGACCTTGGACACCTGCCGCAGCTCCAGCATCGCGGTCATCGCCGGACCCCCAGCCTGCGACCCGCCCGGGGTGCCGCGGCGGCGCGCGCGGCCCGGCCGCCGGCGGGGAGCCGCGCCAGGCGGGCGTCGGCGGCGTCGAGCCACCGGACGACCGCCTCCAGGCGGAACACCTCGGCGTCGACCACCAGCGCCAGCCCGACCTCGTGCTCGGGGGCCTCCGCCTTGAGGTGGGTGTACTGCTGCATCAGCTCGACCAGGTAGCGGCGATGGACCTGGATGAGCTCGTGCACGTCCACGCCGGGCATCCCCAGGGCCACCAGCACCTTGATGACGAGCTCCTCCCGCGGCGGCGACGCCGTCTCCGGCGGGGTCCGCAGCCACTGGTCGAGCTCGCGGCCACCGGCGGCGGTGATCCTGAAGCCCTTCTGCGGGCCCTCGCCCTCCGGGTCGTCGGACGCAACCAGCCCGTCGCGCTCCAGGCGCTGGAGGGTGGTGTAGACCTGCCCGACGTTGAGCGGCCACACCTCCCCGGTCCTGGCCTCGAACTCCTGCCGGAGCTGCAGGCCGTACTTCGGTCCCTCGCTCAGCAGGGCCAGCAACGCATGGCGAACGCTCATCGCACCCCTCCAGTGATATACCCGGTATACTACTGGGTATATCGGCCCGCTGTCCAGCGACGAGTTCGAGTCAACCTGCCTGGGCGGCGAGGCCGGCGAGGAAGGTGCGGATGCCGAACCGGAACTGGTCGTCGGTGGAGATGCGGGCCAGCAGGGAGGCGAGATGGACGGTGTGGGGGAACTGGCTGGGAGGGAGGGCGGCGAAGAAGGCCTGCAGCCGGCGGACGAACTCGTCGCCGGTCCGGGGGTCGGTGCCGGCACGGGGGACCTCCAGCGCGACGAACCCCAGGATGTACGTCAGCAGGGCGTAGACGGTGCCGACCGCGGCCTGGTCGGAGAACCCGGCTGGCCGCAGCACGCTGTAGATGGCCTCGCCCAGGCGCAGGCCGTGGGGGCCAAGCCCGGGCTGTTGCAGGGCGAAGGGCACCACGGCGGGGTGGGCGAGCAGGTGGGCGCGGATGCCCTGGCTGAGGGTGGCGAGTTGCTGGGCCCAGTCGCCGGAGGGGTCGGGGGTCAGCTCCAGGCCGGCGTAGACGTTGTCGATGAGGCCGTCGATCAGATCGGCCTTGCCACGCACGTGGGTGTACAGCGCGTTGGGGGCGACGCCGAGGCGGTCGGCCAGCCGGCGCATGGACAGGGCGTCGGGGCCGTGCTCGTCGAGCAGGGCCAGGGCCTCCTGGATGATCCTCTCGCGCGAGAGGAAGCCCCGCTGCACGGTCCTCTTCCTGGTTGTCGTCGTGGCCTCGGCCATGCGCCTCCGCTTCTCCCTCTTGACATCTGAACGCTGTCCAGCCACTGTCTGTACAGTGTACAGAACATCGTACAGGAAGGGACGACCGATGAACACGACCAGTGACGGCGGGGGGCTCCGCCGGGTGACCGGCTGGCTGTTGGTGGCCGGTGCCATGGCCTTTGCCGTGGCGGCGACGGTGTTGTCGTCGACCTTCGACTGGCCGGACATCCTGCGGGAACCGCCCGAGGTGGTGCTGCCGGCGTTCGTGGCCGGCGGGACGAGCCTGGTGTGGACGTGGTTCGCCGTGGCCTGGACGTACGCGATCCTGCTGGTCCCGATCCTGCTGCTGCCGGCCGCCGTGGGCCGACGCGAGGACCCGGTGCTGCGGGCCGCGACCTTCGTGGGGGCCTCGTCGGTGCTGTTGTCGCTGATCGGGTTCCTGCGCTGGGTGTTCGTGGTCCCGGCGCTGGCCGACGCCTATGCCGCCGGCGACCCGACCACCAGGGCGGCGGTCGCGGCGGCGTGGACCGCGCAACACCAGTTCGGCGGCGCGCTGCTGGGTGAGCACCTGGGGCAGCTCCTGGCGCTCGGCTGGTCGATCACGGTCAGCGTGCTGATCGTGCGCACCGGGATGCTGCCGCGCTGGGCCGGTTGGGCCGGGCTGATCGCCAGCGGGCTGTACCTGTTCAACCAGGGCGACATCCTGGCCACCGCCGTCCCCGGCTTCCCCATCTGGGACCTCGGCGGACTGCTCGGCAGCACCCTGTGGGGTGCCTGGGTGATCGCCTTGGGCGTCGCCGTGCTGCGGCGTCCGGTCCGCCGCCCCACCGCGGACCCCGCGGTCGAACCCGCCACCGCGGCGGTGCCGGCCCCGGGCGACGCCGTGGGCTGACCCGCCGTGCCCACCAGGCGGTGGCAACGGTGCCGGTCCCGACCTCAGAGGTAGCGGCGCATGTGGACGTTCTCGAGCAGCCCGACCGCCAGGAAGCTCGACACCAGCGACGACCCGCCGTAGGACACGAACGGCAGCGGGATGCCGGTGATCGGCATGATGCCGATGGTCATGCCGATGTTGACGAACGCCTGGAACGCCAGCATCGACACCACCCCGGCGGCGATCAGGGCGCCGAAGGGGTCCCTGGCGAGCGCGGCGATGCGCAGCCCGCGCCACACCAGCAGGGCGAGCAGCGCCAGCAGCAGCATCGCGCCGGCGAAGCCGAGCTCCTCGCCGACGACCGTGAACACGAAGTCGGTCTTCTGCTCGGGCACGTACTGGAGGTTGGTCTGGGTGCCGCGCAGGTAGCCCTTGCCGGTGACGCCCCCGGAGCCGATGGCGATCAGCGCCTGCCTGGCGTTGTAGGTGTAGCCGCGGCCGGAGGGGTCCGCGCCGGGGTCGATGAACGCGGTCAGCCGCTCCTTCTGGTACTCCCGCAGCACGTTGAGCTTGAACATGCCGACCACGCCGATGGAGCCGACCAGCGCCAGCACCAGCAGCCACCGCAGCCGCACGCCGCCGACCAGCAGCACCCCGAACAGGATGGGCACGAACACCATGAAGGTGCCGAAGTCCGGCTGGAGCAGGATGAGGCCGCAGACCACCGTCCACGCGGCCAGCCCGGTGGCGAGCTGGCGCAGCCCCGGCGGCTCCCGCGTGGCGCCGAACACCGCCGCCAGCACCACGATCATCGCCACCTTGGCGTACTCGGACGGCTGCAGCTGGTAGCCGCCGAGCGCGAACCAGGACTGGGCGCCGTTGCTGGCCGTCCCCAGCGGGGTGAGCACCAGCCCCAGGACCAGCACCACCGCGCCGAGCAGCGGCGCGGCCCACGCCTGCAGCAGGCGGTAGTCCAGCAGCGACACCGCCACCATGCCGCCCAGCCCGAGGCCGAGGCTGAGGAGCTGGCGGCGCATGATGAAGTCCTCCGGCAGGCCCTGGGCGCGCAGGCTCGAGAAGGTGGACGAGTAGATGGCGGCAAGGCCGAGCACGGCCAGGGCGCAGGCGGCCAGCGCCAGCGTCGGGTCCACGTGCCGCCAGGGGGCGCGCCAGGCCATCGGCCGCTCGCTGGCCGCCTCCCAGCCCAGCCGGGAGACCCGGTCGGAGTAGGAACCCCAGGACTCCTGCATCAGCCGCTCCGATCGGCGCCGGCCGCCACCGGGTCGACCGGCAGCCCGAAGAGCTGCTGGTAGATGGCGCGGGCGACCGGGGCGGCGGACTCGCCGCCGTGGCCGCCCTCCTCCACCATGACCACCACGACGTACTGCGGGCTCGCCGCCGGCGCGTAGCTGGCGAACCAGGCGAACGGCGCCTTGGGCGGCAGGTCGGCGGTGCCGGTCTTGCCGGCCACCGGGAAGCGGTCCAGCGGGAAGCCGGCGAACGCCGAGCTGGCGGTGCCGCCGGCCGGCACGCTGGCCAGGCCCTGGCCGACGGCGGCGAACGCGCCGCCGGGGACGCGGGCCACGCCCTCCACCCGCGACGACACCGTGCGCACCGCGCGGCCGCTCACCGGGTCCAGGACCGCCTTGGCGACGTGCGGCCGGTACACGGTGCCGCCGTTGGCCACCGCCGCGTACCCCAGCGCCAGCTGCAACGGCGACACCTGCACGTCGCCCTGGCCGATGGCGATGTTGAGGTTGTCGCCGCCCTGCCAGCGCCAGCCGTCGCGGCACAGCTCCCGGTACAGGGCGCTGGAGCCGGCGCAGTAGAGCCGCTTGTTGCGCTCCCAGAAGCGCTTGCGCCACTCGCGGGTGGGCACGGTGCCCTCG
>Ga0081538_10003165_pt1 | contig 15652 bp, 11 predicted proteins | sample TabmetS5T2R1_FD_71022 | JGI IMG/M metagenome (GOLD analysis project Ga0081538, IMG submission 71022) | Tabebuia heterophylla rhizosphere microbial communities from the University of Puerto Rico - S5T2R1 | ecosystem: Host-associated > Plants > Roots > Rhizosphere ... | reverse complement strand
CGAGCTGGCCGACGAGCAGCCCCCGCTGCTCGCCGACATGCAGCGCGCCGCGCCGCACCTGGACGAGTTCTTCACGCGCGTCGGTCCGTTCTCCGAGGCGTCGCGGCCCGCCGTCGACTCGCTCGGCGAGACGTCGAAGGTCGGGACACGGACGTTCCGTGAGGGCAAGCAGGAGATCGCGCTGCTGCGCGAGCTCGCGCCGGAGGCCCAGCCCACCTTCAAGCCCATCAGGCAGTTCCTCCAGACCTCCGACGACCGCGGCCGCGGGCTCGAGGACGACCCGCGCTCCGTGAACGGCAGCCCGCCGGCGCCGGACCCCACCGCGATCAGCGAGGGCGGCCCGTCCGGGTTCACCGGCCTCGAGGCGCTGTGGAACTACTTCTTCTGGCAGAGCCTCAGCATCAACGGCTTCGACCAGTACAGCCACATGCTTCGCATCTCGATCACCGAGACGAAGTGCGGCCAGCTCTACAACGAGCTCGACCTCAAGAACAACCCCGAGGACCAGAAGACCTTCGAGGACTGCAGCCAGTGGCTCGGCCCGAACCTGCCCGGCATCACCACGGAGGACTTCACCGAGGGTGGCGCGGCCGCCACGGCGGCGGGGCGCGACGCGCCGGCCAGCAGGGTCGGCGAGCAGCGCACCGCCGGCCAGCCGGACGCCGGCCCGCTCCCCGGCCAGCGTGACATCTCGAAGCCGCAGGTGACGCTGCCGCCCGACCTCCAGCGGCTCGTCGAGCGCCTCTCCCCGCGACAGCGCGACGACCTGCCGGAGGACCTCCGGCGCCGTATCGAGGAGGTCATCGGCCCGCTGCCCGTGCCCGCCCCCGGCCCCGCGCCCGCTCCACTCCCCGCCCCGGCCCCGACCGCCCCGAGCGCCCCGAGCGCCGACGCCCCGCTCCTCGACTTCCTGCTGGCGCCATGAGACGGCGCAGGGGACAGGCAAGCCTCACCGCCAGCCCGGTCCTGATCGGGGCCGTCACGCTGCTCGTGACGATCATCGCGGTCTTCATCGCGTACAACGCGAACTCCGGCCTCCCGTTCGTGCCGACCTACGACGTCAAGGCCGTACTGCCCTCGGGCGCCAAGCTCGTGAAGGGCAACGAGGTGCGCGTGGGCGGCTTCCGCGTAGGCGTGGTGGACGAGATCACGCCGAAGACCGTCACGGTCGACGGCGAACGCCGCTCGGTGGCGGAGATCTCGATGAAGCTCGACAAGGTCGTCGAGCCGCTCTCGAAGGACAGCACGGTGAGCGTGCGGCCGCGCTCGGCGCTCGGCCTGAAGTACGTGGAGCTGACCCCGGGCGACTCCGAGGCCACCTTCGCCCGCGGCGACACGATCCCGCTGGGCAAGACCAGCGAGCCGCTCGAGATCGAGGACGTCTTCTCGACCTTCGACCGCGACACCCGCCCCGACGTGCAGGAGGCGACCCAGGGCTTCGGCGACGCCTTCGCCGGCCGGGGCCAGTCGATCAACGACGCGATCCGTGCGCTCAACCCCTTCTTCACCCACCTGACGCCCGTGATGCGGAACCTCGCCGACCCGGACACGGAGCTCGACCAGTTCTTCCTCCAGATCGGGCGCGCCTCCGCGCAGGCAGCCCCGGTGGCCGAAATCCAGGCCGAGCTGTTCACGAACATGGCCGACACGTTCGCGGCCTTCAGCAGCGACCCCGAGGCGCTGCAGCTGACGATCGAGAAGCAGCCGCCCACGCTCGACACCGCGATCAGCTCGTTCCGGGTGCAGCGGCCCTTCCTCGCGGACTTCACCGACCTGTCCCGCCGCCTGCGGCCGGCCGCCCAGGAGCTTCCGCGCTCGCTCCCCGCGATCAACGACGCCTTCCGCGTGGGCACGCCGATCCTGCCGCGGACCGTCGAGCTGAACGAGCGGCTCGAGAGCGCCACCACCGAGCTCGAGGACCTGTTCGAGAACCCCAACACGCTGCTCTCGCTGCGTGACCTCGACACGGCCCTGACCGTCACACGGCCGGCCGCCGAGTTCATCGCGCCCTACCAGACGGTCTGCAACTACTTCATCTACTTCGCGCACGCGCTCGGGGAGCACCAGTCGCAGCTCGGGATGGACAAGAGCGGCACGGTCCAGAACCAGGGCGCGAAGAACGTCAACGCCGACCAGCCGAACAACTACGGCACGATCCTGAGCTCGCGCAACGTGGACATCCCGCCGGGCATGACGGCCCGCGGGGCGAAGGCGCCGCTCGACGGGAGCATGGGCCCGCCCGGCGAGCCGATCCACCGCCTGCAGGCGCCGCTCTACAACCCGGCGATCGACGCGCAGGGCAACGCGGATTGCCAGCGCGGCCAGGAGGGCTACCCCAACGGGCCGTTCACGACCGGCGGCCGCTACGGGCCTGGGCTGCTGTCGGACAAGACGCCGAGGGGCGGCAACGCGCCGGTCACCGACCCGGACTACCCGATCCTCTCTGGCGGGACGTTCGAGTCGATCGAGAACGGCATCGACAACCTGGCGGACGTGCCATGAGCGAGCGGATGACACCACTGCGCGCGGGGATCCTGGCGCTGGTCCTGATCGGCGTGTTCGCCTACTTCGGCTTCACGAAGACGAACCCGTTCGCCAACCCGTACGAGTTCGAGGCGGTCTTCCGCACGGCCAACAACCTGCGGCCGAACTCTCCCGTCCGGATCGCGGGCGTGGAGGTCGGCAAGGTCAAGAGCGTCGAGGCCGTGGACGGCGACTCGGGCGGCGCCCGCGTGACGATCGAGATGAAGGACAAGGGCCTGCCGATCCACGAGGACGCGCAGCTGAAGATCCGCCCGCGCATCTTCCTCGAGGGCAACTTCTTCGTGGACGTGCAGCCCGGCTCCCCGTCGGCGCCCGAGCTGGACGACGGCGGCACCATCCCGATGCAGCAGACCGCGGCGCCGGTGCAGTTCGGCGACCTGCTGATCGCGCTCCAGAGCGACACGCGCGAGGACCTGAAGACGTTCCTCCGCGAGTACGGCGCGAAGGGGCTGATGAACGGCGGCGCCGAGGGCTTCCGCGACTCCATCAAGTACTGGGAGGACGCCTACCGAAACAGCGCGCTCGCCAACGACGCGTCGCTCGGCCAGGAGCCCACGCGCGACTTGCAGCGGATGCTGAGCGGCCAGGCCAAGACCCTCGCCGCGCTGGTGGAGGACGAGCGGGCGCTGAAGGACCTGATCACGAACTTCAACGTGACCGCCGGCGCCTTCGCGCGCGAGGACGTGGCGCTCGAGGCCTCCATCCCCGAGCTGCGCGACACGCTGCGCACCGCGCAGCCCGCGCTGGCCTCGCTGAACTCCGCGCTGCCCAGCCTGCGGGCGTTCGCGAACGACGCGCTGCCCGGCGTGCGCTCGTCGGACGAGACGCTCGACGCCGCGCTGCCGTTCATGACCCAGGCCCGCCGCCTGATGTCGCGGGACGAGCTGCGAGGGCTCGCCGCCGAGCTGCGCCGCCAGATCCCCGCGCTGGTGAAGCTCAACCAGCGGACCGTGCCGGTACTCCGCGAGAGCCGCCAGCTGTCCGCCTGCACGAACAACGTGCTGGTGCCGTTCGTGCAGTCGAAGTACCCCAACGTCCAGGGCCCCGACGCCGAGCAGGGGAACGCGGAGCAGCAGGTTCGCTACCAGCTGCAGCGCGGCCTCGTCGGGCTGTCGGGCGAGAGCCGTCTCTCCGACGGCAACAACCAGTGGTTCCACAGCTCGCTCGCGCCCCCGGCGACCAAGGTGCAGCCGGCGCCGCCGGCGGTCGTGGACCAGCCCCCGCCGCGGCGGCCGGACGTGCCCTGCGAGACCCAGGAGCTGCCGAACCTGGCCGCGCCGTTCGCGTCGGTCACGGCCTTCGGCGGCCCGCAGAGCGGCGACGGGTTCCTGCCTCCGCTTGGCCAGCCGTTCGACACGGACGCCCTGCGGCGGGCCGAGGAGGTCCTCAAGGAATTCGAGGAGGGGCGGCCGTGAGGTCGGCGATCCGCAAGCATCTCGCCGACTTCGTGGCAGTGGTGGCGCTGGTTGCGCTGGGCGCCGGCGTCGCGGCATACATCCTCGGCAACCAGCGGCTGCGCTTCCCGTTCGTGGAGGACAAGCCGTTCGTGGTCCAGATGGAGCTCCAGAACGCCCAGGCCGTTCAGCCCGGACAGGGCCAGACGATCCGCAGCGCGGGCGTCGAGATCGGTCAGATCGGCGACGTCGAGCTCGAGGAGGGCGTGGCCCTGGTCGAGATGCAGCTCGAGCCGCGCTACGAGGGCTACGTGCGCGAGGACGCGACGGCGCTGCTCCGGACCAAGACCGGCCTGAAGGACATGTTCGTCGAGCTCGACCCGGGCGAGGGGCGTCCGCTCGAGGAGAACGATCGGATCTCGGTCGCCGCCACCGCGCCCGACATCGACCCGGACGAGGTACTCGCCGCGCTCGACGCCGACACGCGCGACTACCTGAAGCTGCTCGTCTCGGGCGCCGGGAAGGGCCTGGACGGCCGCGGCGAGGACCTGCGCGAGACGTTCCGCCGCTTCGCACCCCTGCACCGCGACCTCAACCGCGTGACCGAGGCGATCGCGGACCGGCGCGACAACCTGAAGCGCCTGATCCACAACTACGGCGTCCTGGTCGACGAGCTGGGTGGCAGGGACGAGGACCTCACCCGCCTGGTGCGGGCCTCGGAGGCGGTGTTCCGCTCCTTCGCCGCCGAGGACACGAACGTCTCGGCGTTCGTGGCGAAGCTCCCCGCCTCGCTGCGCGAGACGCGCGTGACGCTCGGCAAGGTCGACCGCCTCGGGCAGCGGATGGGGCCGGCGCTCGAGTCGCTGCGCCCGCCGTTCCGCAAGCTCGACGAGGCGAACGCCGCCGTCACGCCATTCGTGGAGGAGGCCACTCCGATCATCCGCGACGAGATCCGCCCGTTCACGCGCGCCGGCCGGCCGTTCTTCAGGAACCTCGGCCTCGCCGCGCGCGACCTGTCCAAGGCGTCGCCGGAGCTGACCGGCACCTTCCGCGGCCTGAACCGCCTCTTCAACATCGGCGCCCACAACCCGAACGGGAACGAGGAGCTCACCGGTGACCTGGCCAAGGACCGGGCGCGCGACGAGGGCTACCTCTACTGGCTGGCCTGGACCGCCCAGAACACGGTGTCGCTGTTCAGCACGAGCGACGCCCAGGGCCCCTTCCGCCGCATCTTCCTCGGCGGCGTGAACTGCAACACCTTCGTGGGCGAGGGCCTGCCCCCGGAGTTCGGCGAACTGCTCGGCGACGCGGGGGTGTGCGCCGGATGATCAAGCAGACCCCCAGCCTCGGCCGGATCGTGGCGATGGCGGTGTTCGCGCTGTCCTGCTTCGCGCTCGTCATGTTCCTGTGGCTGGCCTTCGGCGGGTCGATCCCGCTGCGGCCCGAGGGCTACCGGATCCAGGTGGCGTTCCCGGAGGCGGCCACCCTCGCCGAGGAGGCCGACGTGCGCATCTCGGGCGTCAACGTCGGCAAGGTGAAGACGAAGCGGCTCGACGAGGGCGGCAACCGCACGATCGCCGAGCTCGAGCTGGACGAGGCCTTCGCGCCGGTGCCGCGCGACACCCAGGCGATCCTGCGCCAGAAGACGCTGCTGGGCGAGACGTACGTGCAGCTGTCGACGGGCAACCGATCGTCCGGGATGCTCGAGGACGGGGACCGCCTGCCCGACGCCCAGGTGCAGCCCACCGTCGAGCTCGACGAGATCTTCGGCGCGTTCGACGAGCCCACCCGGCGCGCCTTCCAGCAGTGGGTGGACGGCCTGGCGAAGGCGAGCCAGGGCCAGGCGCCGCAGGACCTGAACGACGCCTTCGGGAACTTCGCACCGTTTGCCACCGACGGCGCCGAGCTGCTCCGGGTGCTCGACGAGCAGGAGACCGCGGTGCACGAGCTGTTCCGCAACACCGGCCGGGTGTTCGCCGCCATCAACGAGCGCGAGGGCGCCCTGCGCCAGCTGATCGTCAACTCGAACAACACCTTCGAGGCGACCGCCTCGCGCGACGAGGCGCTGGCCGAGACGTTCCGGATCTTCCCGGTCTTCCTCGACGAGTCGAAGGCGACGCTCGCCCGGCTCGAGGGCTTCTCGCGCGACACGCGCCCGCTCGTGAACGACCTCAAGGCGCCGGCCGACGACCTCGGGCCGACCGTGCGCGACCTGGGCGACCTGGCGCCGGACCTCGAGAACCTGTTCCGCGACCTGCCGCCGCTGATCGCCGCGTCGAAGCGCAGCGTGCCGGAGATGGAGCGGGTGCTTGAGGAGGCCGAGCCGCTGTTCGAGTCGATGCACCCGTTCTTCGAGGAGCTCAACCCGATCCTGTCGTACTTCAACTTCCACCAGGCCACGCTGGCGGGATTCATCTCGAACGCCGCGCCCGACCTGTCCGGGGACTTCGGCGGCGACCGCTACCAGGTGAACGTGGGCATCATCGAGTCGACCAGCTTCACGCGCCACATGAAGCGGCCCGACAGCGAGCGCGGGAACGCGTACCTGTCGCCCAACGCGCTCCAGCGCGCCATCGCGCTCGGCACCTTCGAGAGCTTCGACTGCAGCCCGGTTCCGAACGGCCAGCTCGCCAACCCCGAGGACGCCGAGAACGCCAATCCGGTGCAGAAGGACAGCCTGAAGCGGGCCCCGTGTCTGGTGGCGCCGACGTCGATGTACAACGGCAAGAAGTTCGTGGGGCTCGTGCGCGGCCAGGCGCCGAACCGCCGCGCGCCCGGCTTCCGCGAGGGCAACAGCCCCGCCGTGGATCCCAACCCGAACGACCCCGAAAACTAGGCGTCATCATCAACGCCATGCCGTCTCTGTTCGGCAGGCTCTACAAGCGGCTCGGGGCGAGGTACTTCGTCTTCTACGTCGTGTTCGAGATGGTCTCGGCCTGGGTCGTGTGCTTGGCCACTGTTGGCCTGTTCACGCTCTACACGGAGACGTCGCCGGAGGAGTTCTGGCGCGTTGCGGCGGTGGCCATCGGCGCGGTGACCGTGGGCGTCTCCTACGCGATCGCCCGGGAGTGGAGGCTCTCCCGCCCGATCATCGCGTGGGTGCGGGAGGGGCGGCCGGATGCGGACGCGCTCGCGGTCTGGCGCTGCGCGGTGACGATGCCGCGCAGGCTCGTCCTGGCGAACGGCTGGCGGGCCCTCGCGATCGCGGCCCTGCCGGTGTCCGTGTACGCGACGCTCGAGTTCGACCTGCCCGCGTACGGCGCGGTGATCGTGCTCGCCGGGGCGGTGGTGGCGGTGGGCTACGCCGCGATCCTCCACTTCTTCGCGGCCGAGCTGTTCATGCGGCCGCTGCTCGAGGACCTGGCCAGCCGCCTGCCGAGCGACTTCGGCGGCGGGCGCATCGGCGTGCCGCTCCGCTGGAAGCTGCTCGGTGCGCTCCCGCTCATCAACGTGATCACCGGGGTGGTCGCCAGCGGGCTGTCCACCGACGGAAGCGCCGAGCTGAGCGACCTCGGCCTCGACGTGGTGGCAGCGGTCGTGGTCGCGTTCACGGTGTCGCTCGAGCTGACCATCCTCCTGACCAAGTCGATCCTGCGCCCGGTCGACGACCTCCTGCAGGCCACCGAGGCCGTCAAGCGCGGCGACCTCGACGCGCGCGTGCCGGTGGTGTCCGGTGACGAGATGGGTGCGCTGGCCGGCTCCTTCAACGAGATGATGGAGGGCCTCTCCGAGCGGGAGCGCCTGCGCACGGCGTTCGGCTCCTACGTCGATCCGGAGGTGGCGGAGCGAGTGCTCGAGGAGGGCGAGCTGCTCGAGGGCGAGGAGCGCGAGGTGACGGTCATGTTCGTCGACGTGTGTGACTTCACCGCGCGCGCCGAGCGCTCCACCGCGCGTGAGACCGTCGCCTTCCTGAACGAGTTCTTCGACGTGGTCGTGCCGTGCGTCGTCGAGCACGGCGGGCACGCGAACAAGTTCCTCGGCGACGGCGTCCTGGCGGTCTTCGGTGCGCCTGAGCGAATGCCCGACCACGCCGACCGCGCCATCCGCGCGGCCCAGGCGATCGCCGCGGCGGTGGCCGAGCGCTTCGGCGGAGAGGTGCGGATCGGGATCGGGATCAGCTCCGGTCCGGTGGTGGCCGGCTCTGTCGGCGGAGGCGGGCGGCTGGAGTTCTCGGTGATCGGCGATGCCGTGAACGTGGCGGCCCGGGTGCAGGCCATCACGCGCGAAACGGGCGATGTCGTGCTGTTCACGGAGGCCACCCGCCGCCTCACCCAGATGAGAGAAAGTGGCGAGGAACCACGAGGTGAGGCAGAGTTGAGGGGAATCGCAGAGCCCGTGGCGCTGTACAGCGTGGTCACGGACCTGGACGAACGTTCGACTCTCCGGAGAAAATCGCTAATCACGGACGCGTGATCTGCCGAAGAAACTGACGTGGCCCCCTTCCACCCCCTGCGTCACGATGCGCGGGCTTACACGGCCCGTGCCGGAGCGGCTTTTGTCGTCTTCTTGACGATCGCTTTCGTGCTGCTCGCGGGTGGATCGGATCAGCCGCTTGCCAGTGCCGAGGCCAACAAGGGGGACACCGGCGCCGGAAACGCGGCTGTACTAGGCCAGAACGAGGCTCCGATCGCCGAGGCACCGGCTCCCGAGCCGGTGCTCGGCGCGGTGCCGCCGGAGGAAGCAGCGCATGCCGAGGTGCCGCCCGTCGAGGAGCCGCCCGTGGAGGCTCCGCCCGAGCACGCGGCGCCGGCCGGAGGCGGGGGTCCGAGCCTCAGCGCCAACGTCCCTGATAAGGACGAGGGCGGCGCGAGCGGCGGCGGCAAGGGCCGTGGCAACGACGGCGATGTCGACGGCGGCGCGAGCGGCGGCGGCAAGGGCAACGGCAACGGTCCAAATGACGACGAGGGCTCCAGCGGCGGCGGCAAGGGCAACGGCAACGGCAACGGCAACGACGGCGACGGCGACGACGGCGGCCCGGGCGACGACGACCAGGGCGACGACGACGGCGGGCCCAGCGGCGGCGGCTCGAACGAGGGGGAGACCCCTCCGCCGAGCGGCGGCGGCAAGGGCGACGAGCCCGGCAGCGATGACGGCGGCGGCGGCGGCGACGAGCCGGGCCTGAGCGGCCGGCCGCAGGTCACGCTCCCCGAGAACGGGGAGGGCGGCGCGGGTGCCGGCGGCACAGGCAACGCTCCGGTGGTCATCGCCGATCCGGAGCCGGGCGACGGTACGACCGGCGGCCTCCGTGACGTGCCCGCGGGCGGCGACCGCAGCGGCCCCAACCAGGTGGCCACCGCACGCAACTCCGATCAGGCCGGCGGCGACGCGCCGGCCGGTGACGGCACCGGCACCGGCGGCAGCGCCGGCGGCGACGCGAGCGCAGGAGACCCGGCCGGGACCGGCGACACCGCGCCCGGCGCTGTCGGCGACACCACCGGCGACGCCGGCGACGGCGACGCCGCGGGCGGCGCGGGCGGCGAGAACGCCGGCGGCGAGGGCTCCGGCCGTGAGCAGCCCGGCGACCAGCGCAACCCCGTGCAGTACGTCCTGGACCCGGTCGAGCGCCTGGTCAACAACGTGCCGGACTCGCTCAAGGCTGCGATCGCCGCGCTGGCGGCGCTCTCGGTGCTGCTCGGCATCGGCTACCTGCTGGCCGCGATGCGCGCCCGCCGGCTGGCCCGTCAGCGGCGCGAGCTGCTGCAGGAGGTCGGTCTCCTCCAGACCGCTCTGCTCCCGCCGGTGCCCGACAAGGTCGGCGCGCTGCTCACCTCCGTCGCCTACCGGCCCGCCGACGGCCCCGGCGCCGGCGGCGACTTCTACGACGTGCTGCCGCTCCCGGGCGGGCGCGTCGGCTTCATCCTCGGCGACGTGTCCGGCCACGGCCGCGGCGCGCTCGCCCGCACGGCCTTCATGCGCTACACGCTGCGCGCCTACCTCGAGGCGGGCCTCGAGCCGCGCGTGGCGCTCCAGGTCGCCGGTCGCGTGATCGACGAGAACCTGGGCGGAGACTTCGCAACCGTGCTCCTGGCCGTGCACGATCCGGAGACGGGCTCGCTGACGTACGCGACAGCCGGGCACCCGGCACCCATCGTGGTCGGCCCCCAGCCGCACGACCCGGTCACGGCAGGCTCATCGCCGCCGATCGGTGTGGGAGTGCGCACGGGGCTGCGCCAGACGACGGTGCCGCTGGTGCCCGGCTCGGTCGCCGCCCTCTTCACAGACGGGCTGATGGAGGCCCGCACGGAGGACGGCATCCTCGGCCGCGAGCGGCTCGCCGAGCTGCTCGAGGAGCTGGGCGACGACCCGAGCGCCCGCAGGCTGATCGAGAGCGTGGCCGCCGAGTCGACCCTGCTGTCGGACGACATGGCGGCCGTGGTGGTCACGCCCACCGCCGGAGTGACCGCCGGGCTGTTCCGCACCGAGCAGCTCGAGCTCTCCGCGCGTGAGCTCGACGGCCCGATCGCACGCCGCTTCCTCGAGGCCACCGGCCTCCCGGAGCACGAGGTGGACGAGGCCGAGCGCGAGGCGCGTGACCTGGCCGACCGCTTCGGCGGGGTCGTGCTGCACGTGGTGTTCGGAAACCGGCTCAGCGTCGAGGTGCTTCCGCGTAACGTGGAGAGCATCGAGGCCGCGTCGCGCCGGGTCAGCGCAGGAACCGCTCAATAGCGCCGGTCACGGCGTCGGGACGGTCCTCCACGACGAAGTGCGAGGCGTCCTCGATCTCGGCGACCTCGGCCTCGGGGAACAGCTCGCGCCACTGGTCGAGGAAGACGGGCTGGAAGACCGGGTCGCGCATGCCCCAGACCAGCAGCACCGGCACGTCGAGCTGGGGGAGCCGCTCGTGGATCGAGCCCATCGCCCGCGCGCTGCGGTCGCGCTCGGTCATCGGGATGTCGCGCTGGAAAGCGAGCGTGCCGACGCGCGACCAGTAGTCGGGGAACGGGGCGCGGTAGGCCTCCATCATCACCGGGTCCACGTCGCGCCGCGCCATCCCGCCGGGGATCGACTCGACGAACAGGTTGCCGCCGAGCGCGAGGATCTCGCCGAGGCCCTCCGTGCGGAACTCGCGGATGAACGGGGGCAGCCAGCTCGGCAGCTCCCAGGCCCAGGTGTTCATGAGCACCAGCGCGTTCAGGCGGTCGGGGCGCTCGAGCATGGCGCCCAGCCCGATGGGCCCGCCCCAGTCGTGGGCCACCAACGTGATGTCGCGGAGGTCGAGCGAGTCGATCGCCGCGACCGTGTTCTCCACATGGCGCTCCAGCGTGTAGGCGGACATGCGCGGCGGCTTCTCCGAGCGTCCGAAGCCCATGTGGTCGAGCGCCAGGCAGCGGTGCCCGCGGTCGGTCAGGTCGGCGATCGGGCGGCGCCAGAGGTAGCTCCAGGTCGGGTTGCCGTGGAGGAACAGGAGCGGCGGCGCGTCCGCGGGCCCCTCGTCGACGTAGTGCAGGCTGGTCTTGCCGGCGCGGAGGAAACGCGCCTCGAACGAGAACGTCCCCCGGAAGTCACCGTCGAGCATTGGGCCCCGGTGTATATACGATCGCCCCCATGACCACGCAGACGCAGGCCGGGCAGGCGACGGGACTTCACGGGGGCCGGCTGGTCGCGAAGCGCCTCAAGGCGCACGGGGTATCGAAGCTGTTCACGCTCTCCGGCGGCCACCTGTTCTCGATCTACGACGGCTGCCGCGAGGAGGGCATCGACATCGTCGACGTGCGCCACGAGCAGTCCGCCGCGTTCGCCGCCGAGGGATGGGCGAAGGCGACCCGCACGCCCGGCGTGTGCGCCCTCACGGCCGGACCCGGAGTGACGAACGGGATGAGCGCGATGGCCTCGGCCTTCCAGAACGCTTCGCCGATGCTCGTGCTCGGCGGGCGGGCGCCCGCCTTCCGCTGGGGGCAGGGCTCCCTCCAGGAGATCGACCACATCCCGTTCGTGGAGCCGGTCACGAAGCTGGCCCGCACGGCGGCATCCACGGCGGAGATCCCCGGGCTCGTGGACGATGGGCTTCGCGCCGCGGCCACGGCCCCCACCGGGCCGGCCTTCGTCGACTTCCCGCTCGACCAGGTGTTCATGGAGGCCGATGCCGAGGCCGACGGGGAGGCTTCCCTGCCGGACCCGGCGGCCGCGCCCGCGGCCGACGGCGACGCCCTCGACCGCGCCGCCGAGCTCCTGCGCAGCGCCGAGCGCCCGGTCGTGATGGCCGGCACCGGGCTGTACTGGGCGCGTGGCGAGGAGGCGCTCGTGCGGCTCTGCGACGAGCTCTCGGTGCCCGTCTTCGTGAACGGCCTGGCGCGCGGCTGCGTGCCGGCGGACCACCCGCTCTTCTTCTCGCGCGCGCGAGGCACCGCGCTGAAGGGCGCCGACGTCGCCCTCGTGGTCGGGGTGCCGATGGACTTCCGGCTCGGCTTCGGCGGCTCGTTCGGCGATGACACGCAGATCGTGGTGATCGGATCGTCTCCGTCCGACCGCGACCATCCGCGCGAGGTGGCCGCCGAGCTGTACGGCGGGGTGGCGGCGACGCTCGACGCGCTGCGCTCGGGTGCGAGCGGCGGGCCCGACCGGAGCTCCTGGACGACGACGCTGCGCGAGACGGAGAACGAGAAGCGCGCCGGGGAGCAGGACGACCTGACCGACGAGCGCGCGCCGCTGCACCCGCTGCGCGTCTACCACGAGCTCGGGCAGGTGCTCGCCCGCGACGCGGTCGTGATCGGCGACGGCGGCGACTTCGTCTCGTTCGCGGGCCGAGTGATCGAGACCTACGAGCCGGGCTGCTGGATGGACCCGGGGCCGTACGGCTGCCTGGGCTCGGGGCCGGGCTACGCGCTGGCGGCGAAGCTGGCGCATCCGGACCGGCAGGTCTGCCTGCTGATGGGCGACGGCGCCTTCGGCTTCGCGGGGCTCGAGTTCGACACCTTCGTACGCCACGGCGTGCCGGTCGTGGCGGTGATGGGGAACAACGGCATCTGGGCGCTCGAGAAGCACCCGATGGAGTTCCTCTACGGGTACTCGGTGGCGGCGGAGCTGCAGCCGCGGTGCCGCTACGACGAGGTGGTGGAGGCGCTCGGCGGCCACGGCGAGCTGGTCTCCTCTCCGAACGAGCTGCGCCCCGCGCTCGAGCGCGCCTTCGCCTCGGGGAAGCCGGCGCTGGTGAACGTGCTGACGGACCCCGAGGTCGTCTACCCGCGCAGGGCCAATCTGGCGTAGAAAGCCAGCGGCCCCGAACGCAGAACCGCCGGCATCATGCCGGCGGTTCCGAATTACGGCCCCATCAGGACGGGCAGGGGTACGTGCCATGAAAGGGCCTTGCGGTTCGGACGGCGGGAGGCGCCGATACGATGCGGCTTCGCCCGAACCTATGTACCGAGTGGAGGCTGACGGGTTGGCCGACAGCATCCCCACCCAGCGCGGATCATCATAAAGCACTCGGACCCCGTTGGCTAGGGGTCGTGGCGATTCCCCCAGGTTGGGGGGTTTTCGATGTCTCGGCCCGCACGATCAGGCCGTCGCGCACCAGGAAGCAGTGGTGCATACGGCGGGCCAGCTCGACCCCGCTCGCCCGTCCGCGGGCGTGCTCGGCCACGACGCCGGCGACGCATTCGCCGTCCTCCTCGAGCTCGAGCGGCTCGCGCCGGATCAGCGAGAAGGCCTCGAACTCGGACTTCAGGAGCCGGACGAGCGCGTCCGGGCCACGCAGGACGTCGCCGTAGAGGGCGGACGGCGGGAGCACCCACTCGAGGTCGGGTGCCAGGTAACGCCGGCTCTCCTCGAGCTCGCCGCGGTTGTAGGCGGCGAACGCCGCGCGCACGACCTCGGCGGGAGCGAGCCGCGTGGCGGTCTTCTCGGGGGCCGTCGTCTCCATGGGGTACAGACTCCCACTGAGGCAGGCCCCTTACATCGGGAGGATCCCTAATCGTGCCCCTTATCTTTGGGCCCGTGGCCCGCGGCGAGCGCGGCGCCATGCAGGATGTCCGCCTCGCTCACCTCGATCTCGTCCAGGCCGAAGGCCCGCATCGACTCGAGCAGGATCACGGCTCCCGCGACGATGGTCGGCGCGCGGTCCGGGTGGAGCCCGGTGACGCGGCGCCGGGCGTCGACGGTCAGGGCGGCGAGGTGGGCCACGATCCGCTCGACGGTGCCCTCCCCGAGACGGTAGCCGTGGACCCTGTCCGGGTCGTAGGGGTCGAGCTCCTGGGCGATCGCCGCGAGGCTGGTGGCGGTTCCGGCCACCGCGATGCCCTCCTCGACGCGCTCGCGCACCTCGGACGGCACGTCGGCCTCCACGATCGAGCGGGCGTCCTCCGCGAGGGCGGCCATCTCGTCGGCGGTCGGCGGGTCGCTCTTCAGGTGGCGCTCGGTGTGGCGCACCGAGCCCATGCGGGTGGAGACGTGAAAGCCCGGATCGCTGCCCGCCTGACCGGTCACGTACTCGGTGCTGCCGCCGCCGATGTCGATGACGAGCGTGTCGGCGCCCGCCTTGCGGCCGGAGGTGGCGCCCAGGAAGGTGAGCCGGGCCTCCTCGTCGCCCGAGATGGTGCGGGCGTCGATGCCGAACCGCTCCCGGATCTCGTCCCGGAAGGCGGGGCCGTTCTCGGCGTCGCGCATGGCGCTGGTGGCCACGGCCACGACCTCCTGCACGCCGAGCTGGTCGAGGATCTCGCGGTAGACAGCGAGCGCCTCGCTCACCCTGTCGATGGCGGCCTCGCCGAGCCGGCCGGTGGCCTCGACGCCCTCGCCTAGCCGCGTGACGGTGGTGCGGCGCTCGAGCTCGGCGACGGTGCCGTCGTGCAGCTCGGCGACGAGCAGGCGAGTCGAGTTCGTGCCGAGGTCCACCACGCCGACCCTCGGCCCGCCGCCGGCCGCGGCGTCGTCGCGGCTCGTGTCGGGAGCGGCTCGTGGATCCTCGGCCACGCGGGCACCGTACACTCCCCGGCGTGCTCGGCACGTCGAAGGAGCGCCAGCGGACGAGCCCGCCCCGGCGGGCCGACGCGCTGGCCGACATCGTCCTCCCGGACCACGACGGCAATGACGTCCGGCTCGGAGACCTGTGGAGCGAGGAGCCGGTGGCGCTCGTCTGGGTGCGCCACTACGGCTGCGTGCACTGCCGAAGCCACGCCGTCGCGCTCGAGGGCGCCCGCTCCGAGTTCGACGCCGCCGGCGTGCGCGTGGTGCTGGTCGGCCAGGCGACGCCGCGACAGGCGGCGCACTTCAGGCGCCGCCTCGACATCGACCTGCCGGTGCTCGCCGACGAGAGCCGCGAGAGCTACAAGGTCGCCGGGGCGAAGGTGGCGACGGCCGGCGAGCTCCTGGGACCGCGGAGCGTGACGCAGGGCCTGCGGAGGACCTTCGAGTCGCGCGGCAAGGTCCACCAGGGCCGGATCATCGGCCACCCGGCCCAGCTGGGCGGAGCGATGGTGATCGCCCCGGGCGGCGAGGTCACGTGGTGCCACATGGCCGAGGACGCGAGCGACAACGCGACGCCGGACGAGATCCTGGCCGCAGCCCGCGCAGCCTCGACCACCGGTTGACGCTGCCGCAAACCGTTCGCTACATTCGTTGGTCCACGCCGCGGGGTGGAGCAGTCAGGTAGCTCGTCGGGCTCATAACCCGAAGGTCGCGGGTTCGAATCCCGCCCCCGCTATACGAAGGCCCTGCCCATGCAGGGCTTTCGGCTTTCTGAGAGGCCGCAGTGGTTAGATTGTGTGCACGGCGCGATC
>Ga0081538_10003164_pt1 | contig 15656 bp, 15 predicted proteins | sample TabmetS5T2R1_FD_71022 | JGI IMG/M metagenome (GOLD analysis project Ga0081538, IMG submission 71022) | Tabebuia heterophylla rhizosphere microbial communities from the University of Puerto Rico - S5T2R1 | ecosystem: Host-associated > Plants > Roots > Rhizosphere ... | reverse complement strand
GGGGGGCGCCCGGGGGGGGGTGGGGCGGGACTGCTCGGGCGTTGATCCCCGACGTGCCTCCGCTAGGGCCCGGCGCGCCCCATGGCGAGCCCGGTCAGCACCTCGCGGACCACTCGGTCGGCGACGAGCGCGGTGCGGTCGGCGGGGCCGGTCGGCGCGACCTCGACGACGTCGACCCCCACGAGCCGGAGCTGCTCGGAGACGGTCCGGCAGGCGGAGAAGAGCTCACCCGGCGTCAGCCCGCCGGGCTCGGGGGTCCCGGTCCCGGGCGCAAACGCGGGATCGAGAACGTCGATGTCGACGGTGAGGAAGACCGGGCCCTCCCCGACCGCCTCCACGGTCCGATCGACGACCCGGTCGATGCCCAGGCGGCGTACGTCGTGCATGAAGAAGCTCGTTATCCCGCGCTTCGCCTGCCAGCGCAGCTCGGCCTCCTCGGGCCACCAGCCGCGCAGCCCGATCTGGACATATCGCTCGGGGGCCACGTGCCCCTGGTCCACGAGCCGGAACATCGGGGTGCCGTGCGACAGCTCCTGGCCGTAGAGGCTCTGCGCCGTGTCGGTGTGCGCGTCGAGATGGACGAGGCCGAGGGAGCCGTGGACGGCGGCACAGGCTCGTACGTCGGGCTCCGTGATCGAGTGGTCGCCGCCGAGGACGATCGGAATCGCCCCCGCCCTGGCGACCTCGCCGACCGTTTCCTCGATCGCCCGGTGTGACGTGACCGCGTCGGCCGGCACCACAGGGGCATCGCCGTAGTCGATGACGCGCAGGGTGTCCGACCAGTCCGCGCGCGTCTCGAGGTGGTAGGCCGCCGTGGGGGTGGCGCCACGGATGGCCCGCGGACCGAAACGAGCCCCGGGCGCGTTGGTGACGAGCAGATCCGTGGGCGCGCCGAGCACGGCCACGTCGACACCCCCGAGCTCCGCCGGATCCTCGGTATAGGGAAGCTCGGCGAACGTGAGCGGCCCCGCCCAGGAGGGCTTCCAGGCGTGGCCGTGGTAGCGGCGCCAGCGCTCAGCCGGATCGAGCACGGCGGGAATCTACCCACCTCACCCGGCTCTGGGGACCGCGTACGCGCACCGTGACGTAGAGTCACCGCGTGCCGGTCGCTCGCAAGGTCATGTCGCGCAACCTCTTGACGGTTGCGCCTGACGATCCCCTGAAGGGTGTGGCAGAGCGAATGGTGTCGCGGGACGTGGGGGCCGCGCTCGTCACGGAGGGCGAGAGGCTCGTCGGGATCGTCACCGAACGCGACGTGCTCCGAGCGGTGGCCAGGGGCATCGACGAGACAACGCGCGTCGGGGACCTGATGACGCCCGATCCCGAGACGATGGAACCGGACGAGTCGACCGAGCACGCCGCGGTGCTCATGCTTCACGGAGGCTTCCGCCACCTGCCCATCATGGAGGGCGACGAAGTGGTGGGCATGCTCTCCATCCGCGACCTGATGCGGGTCGTGCTCGAGGATTCCGCCCCGCGCGGCGCATAGTGTCGGGCTCGACTCCGGCCGAGGACCTGGTCCGCGCGTTCTACGAGTACAGCGCCGGCCGCGATCTGGTGGAAGCGCTCTCGGACAAGGCGTACGTCGAGGCGGGGCATGCCGCCTTCGGCCACATCGCCACGAGCGACTTCGAGTTCGTTCTGGTGCGCGGGGAGGTCGGCGAGCAGGGCGTGTATCCGGGCCTGCTCGGGCTCGTCGACGGCATGCGCGACTGGGTGGCCAGCTTTCGCAGCTATGTCACCGCGGTCGAGGATGTGATCGATCTCGGGACGCGAGTGATCGTGCTGACGGACGAGCACGGCACGTCGAGGGTCGGCGCCGTGCCCGTCCGCCAGCGCGGCGCCGTGCTCTGGACCTTCCGCGCCGGCAAGGTCGCGCGCATCGAGACCTACCTGCAGCGGAGCGCGGCGCTCGCGGCCCTCGCCGACGACGAGCGAGCGCGGCTCGACCGGGTCGTGGCCGAGGCGGGCTGAAGTCCGGTCAGCGGCGGTCCACGACCCGGACGGCCTTGCCCTCGCTGCGCGGGACCCCGCCCGGGGCCATGAGCTCGACCGACATGGTCAGTCCGGTGTCGTTGTGCAGCGCAGCGCCCACCCGGGTGGCGAGCGCTTCGCGGTCGACGCCGCCCTCCGCCGGCTCGCAGTGGACGGTCACTTCGTCCAGGTCGCGCGGACGGTCCACCACGACCTGGTAGTGCGGGGCCAGCCCGTCGATCTCCAGCAGCACGTGCTCGATCTCCGACGGATACACGTTCACGCCGCGAATGATCAGCATGTCGTCGCGGCGCCCGCGCACGGCGCTCATCCGGACCAGCGTCCGCCCGCAGGCACACGAGCCATACGTAAGCGAAGCGATGTCGCCGGTGCGGTAGCGCACCAGCGGCAGCGCCTCCTTCGTGAGCGTCGTGAAGACGAGCTCCCCCTCCGCGCCCTCCCCGAGCGGCTTGCCCGTGTCGGGCTCGACGACCTCGGCCAGGAAGTGGTCCTCCTGCACGTGCAGGCCGTCGCGCGCCTCGCGACACTCGGCCGACACGCCCGGGCCGATGATCTCCGAGAGGCCGTAGAAGTTGATCGCGGCCAGCCCGAGTCCGTCTTCGAGCTGCCTGCGCATCGCCTCGGTCCAGGGCTCGCCGCCGAACAGGCCCACCTCCAGAGCCAGATCGCCCGGTCCCAGGCCCTCCTCGCGCAACACCTCGCTTATGTGAAGCGCGTACGAGGGCGTGGCCGCCAACGCCTGGCCGCGCAGGTCGCGCAGCAACATCACCTGGCGCTTGGTGAACCCGCCCGAAACCGGCAGCACGGTCGCCCCGAGGCGCTCGGCGGCCTGGTGGAAGCCGAGTCCTCCGGTGAAGAGGCCGTAGCCGTTCGCGTTGTGGAACACCATGCCGGACCTCACGCCGGCGCCGACCAGGCAGCGAACCATCACCTCGGTCCAGGTGTCGAGATCGCGCGCCGTGTAGCCCACGACTGTCGGCTTCCCGCCGGTTCCGCTCGAGGCCTGCACGCGCGCCAGCCCCTCCCGCGGCACGGCGAGGAGCCCGAACGGGTAGTGCTCCCGCAGGTCCGACTTGAGCGTGAACGGCAGGCCGGGCAGGTCGTCGAGCGACCCGACGTCCTCGGGCGTCCCAATCCCGGCCGCCTTAAGGCGCTCGCGGGCGATCGGCACCGAGCTCAGCAGACGGGCGACCGTGGCGCGCAGGCGGTCGAGCTGCAGCGCCTCGAGCTCCTCCCGCTGAGCGGTTTCGATGTCGTCGTGGATCACGGGTCCCCGTTCAGGGCCGACGGTTGTGGGCGTTCCAGTGCTCCTCGAGGTTGCGGACGAGCGCGGGGCTGAAGTGGCAGTGGGCCTGATCGCGCGCGTAGGTGGCCATGTAGGTGCGGAAGACGTCGAGCGGCTCCTGCCCCACGCGCATGGCCCGGCGGTTCGCGGCGGCATTGATCAGGCCGGAGCTCGTAAGGAGCTCGGTACGCCGGGCGATGGCGATGTCCATCTCCCCCGGCTCCACCACCTCGTCGCAGATCAGATCGGCCTCCGGCGTGCCGGCCTCGAACTCGCGCCCAGACATGATCGCCTGACGCGCGAGGCGCTCGCCCACCGAACGCGGCAGGCGCAGCGGGGAAGCGCCGGGAATGATGCCCTCCTTGCGCGCAGGCAGGTAGAGGCGGGAGCCACGCTCCGCGATCACGTGGTCCATCACGTGCAGGAGTTGGCACGCGCCGCCGATGGCGTAGGTCTCGACGCCGGCGATCCAGAGCTTCTCGGTCTCCGGGTCGCTCAGGCCGCGGTAGATCTTGTTCACGTAGCCGAGGTCCCGGACGATGTAGAAGAGGAAGGCGATCTGCCCGCGGTAGAGGTGAGTGAGGTTGATGCCCGCGCCGAAGATCCGCCGGCCCTCGTAGCGTGGATGGTCAATCGGGCCGCCGCGCATCACGCCCACCTCGATATCCGGGTCGAGCAGGATCAGGTCGACGGCGGTCTCGGTCGGCGAGATCGTGCTGTCGTCCTCGGCGTTCAGATGCCGGGGGTTGCGGAGCTCGAGCGTGCCGACGCGGCCCTCGCGGCGCACCAGGACCGTGCCGAGGTCGAGCTCACCCCTGGCGCGGAACTCCTCGAGCCGCTCCAGCGCCCGGCCGGTCGGCCGCAGCATGGCCCACACGAGGTGGCCGCCGGCGCGCGGCGACGACAGGACGTGTGAGAGCAGCTGGCCCTGGGCGATCTCCGCGCCGTCCTTGTCGCCGAGCCGGCGCTCGCGCTCGGCCGCCAGCGCCGCGGCGCCGGGGGTGAGCCCGGGGAACCGCTCGGCGGCGCGCTCGAGCAGCTCCTCGACACGGAGCGGCGTGGACAACTCGTCCGTGAGCTCGTCGTAGAGCCGCTCGGCGTGGGCGCGGAGGAACGCCTCGCGCGCATCGTGGAGGGCGGCGATGATCGCCTCCGCGGCGGCTCGCTGGCGCTCGTCCCGCCTCGGCCGCGCGGGCAGGCTCGCGACGAGCCGCTCGCCGCGCTGGAGGAACGCCGACGTCGCGCCCGCGTCGGCGTCGAACGCGCCGCGCGGGCCGGGCGGAGCGGCCGCCACCCAGGCGGCCAGCTCGTCTTCGGCGAGTCCCGACGCCCGCAGGACGTCGAGCGGTGCTTCCAGCGTTGCCATGGCTGAGATGTCGAGCCTAGTTGCTGCGAGGCACTAGACGGAGAAGAACGCGGTCTCCCGCTCGCCCTGAAGGTGGATGTCGAAGCGGAGCACGCCGTCTTCCTCCCGTGCCACGAGGGTGGAGCGCGCCTCGGGGTCCCCGATGGCGGACAGGACAGGGTCGGCCTCGTTCGCCTCGGCCTCGTCGGGGAAGTAGACGCGGGTCACGAGCCGCTTCAGGAGGCCGCGGGCGAAGACCGAGACGGCGATGTGGGGCGCCTGCATGCCTTCCCCGGCGTGGGGCACGGGGCCCGGCTTGACGGTCACGAACTCGAAGCGACCCTCCTCGTCGGTGGCGCAGCGGCCGAACCCCTTGAAGCCGTCCTCGCGCGGAATCTCGTCGCGAGTGTCCTCGGGATGGGCGTATCGACCGGCCGAGTTCGCCTGCCAGATCTCGAGCAGGGCATCGTTCACCGGCTCGCCGTTCCCGTCGAAGACGGTCCCGACGATTCGAACCGCGTCCGCGTGATCCGACGGCACAAGCTCGGCGCTGACCGGGGCAGGGAGCCCGATATGGAAGAAGGGGCCGACGGTCTGCGACGGCGTGGGGCTGAGCGACACTTCAGTCCTCGACGGGCGTGGCCTCGCGCCCGCGCAGCACGATGTCGAAGCGGTAGGCGAGCGCCCACTCCGGGACGGTGCTGCCGAGGTCGAACTCCGAGATCAGCCGCCTCCGGTCGCGCTCGTCGCGCACCGCCAGGAAGATCGGGTCCTGGAAGAAGAGCGGGTCGCCGGGGAAGTACATCTGGGTGACGAGGCGGGTGGCGAACGCCGTCCCGAACAGCGACAGGTGGATGTGGGCGGCGCGCCAGGCGTTCGGGTGGTTGCGCCAGGGATAAGCGCCGGGCTTGATCGTGATGAAGCGGTAACGGCCCTCGTCGTCCGTGATGCAGCGCCCGGCGCCGCTGAAGTTGGGGTCGAGCGGAGCGGGGTGCGTGTCGACCTCGTGGCGGTAGCGCCCGGCCGCGTTCGCCTGCCAGAGCTCGATCAGCGTGTTCCGCACGGGCCGCTGGTCGCCGTCGAGCACGCGGCCGTGCAGGATGATCCGCTCGCCGAGGGGCTCGCCCTCGTGCTGACGGGTCAGATCGTGGTCGAGCTCGCCCACGTCCTCGTGGCCGTAGACCGGGCCGGTGATCTCCGAAAGCGTGTGCCGCAGCGGGACAAGCGGCCGCTTGGGGGCGCGCGTCCGCGTGGCCACGTAGTTGGGGTGCAGGTAGGGAGGATCGACCTCGGCGTCGTCGCGGCGGTACCCGATCGGCACTCCGCCCCTGGTCACCGGCTGGGCCACGCTCAGCTCCTCTCGGCCTCGGGCTCTTCCTGCACCATCTTCAGAACGTCCCGCAGGTAGAGCAAATGGTCCTTCATGGCCCGCTCGGCGCGAGCCGGGTCGCCCTTCTCGATCGCCGCGACCAGAGCCTCGTGCTGCTCGACGACCGCGGATTGCACGACCGCCGGCTGGATCACCTGGACCAGCGAGGGCTGAGCCACCTCGAAGACCCAGTCCGTCAGCGCCTTGATCACTCGATTCCCGGTTGCCGCGGCGATCGTCCTGTGGATGTCCGCGTCGGTTGCGACCAGCGACTCCCCGTCGCCGGCCGTCGTCCGGAGAGCCTCTCGAAGCCGCTCCACCGTGGCCTCGTCGGGCTGGTAGGCGGCGAGGCCCGCCAGCGGGACCTCGAACAACAGGCGCGCGTCGAGCAGCTCCTCCAGCGAGACGGCGCCGGTCTCGAGCATCATCGCGATCGCGTCGCTCAGGCTCCGGCTCATGCCCTGGTCGGCCGTGTGGGCGACGAAGATGCCGCCGCCCGGGCCCTTGCTCGCCCGAATCAGGTTGCCGCTCGCGAGCAGCTTGAGCGCCTCGCGCAGGGTCGGCCGGCTGACGCCGAACTCCGCGGCCAAATCCTCCTCGCGGCCCAGGAAGTCACCGGGCGCGAGCTCCTCGCGCTGGATGTGATGCTGAATCTGCACCGCGACCTGTTCGCTCGCGCCGCGGATCTGCGGGGGCGCGGCCCGGCGGATTGGCTCTGTCGCGCTCACTCTTCCGTCCATCTGCTCGGGCGCTGGTCGACGACGCGGCGCGCCTTCCCGTCGCTGCGGGGCAGCACGCCCGGTGCGACGGGCACTATTCGCACGCGGAGCCCGAGCTGCTGGCGCATGACCTCCTGCAGCCGGCGTGCGCCGGCGCCCTCGGGAAGCTCCACCTCCAGCTTGATCTCGTCCAGGCCGCTGGGCTCGGAGTAGAACGTGATCCGGAACTCGCCTGAGCCGCTCACGCCCCGCACCGCCTCCTCGATCGCGGAGGGATAGACGTTCATGCCGCGGATCACGACCATGTCGTCGGTCCGTCCCACGATTCCACCGGGAAGCCAGCGGTCCTCGTGGCCCGCCGGGCACGGCTCGTCGGTGTTCACCACGACGTCGCCGGTGCGGTAGCGCAGCACCGGGAATCCGGTTCGCCCCAGTGGCGTGAGCACGAGCTCGCCGCGCTGGCCGGCGGGGGTGGGCTGCATGTCGGAGTCGAGGATCTCGCACACGAACTCCGACTCGTCCACGTGCAGGCCGCCGCCCTGGAGGCACGGGTAGCCGAACGGCCCGGCCTCCGTCAGCCCCGCGTGGTCGATACAGGTCGCGCCGAAGGCCTCCTCGATCCGCGAGCGCACGGCCGGCAGGGAGGCGCCGGGCTCGCCGGTGCAGATCACCCTCTGCACCGACTCGAGCGCCGCGTCGAGGCGCTGCTCCACGGCCACCTCGGCCAGTCGAAGGGCATAGGTGGGCGTGCACCAGACGGCCGTCGCACCGATGTCGGCCACCGTCTGCAGCCGCTGGACGGAGGTCATGCCGCCCAGAGGCACCGCCATCGCCTCGACCTCGTGCAGGCCCTCGATGGCCGCCCAGAACTGCACGTGCGGCCCGAAGGAGTAGGCCAGCCCGACCCGGTCGGACGGGCCGACCCCCGCCATGCGCAGCATGTACGCAAAGCGGCCTCGCCACCAGACCCAGTCCTCGGCCGTGTCCAGCACCCGCAGCGGCGGGCCCGTCGTGCCGCTCGTCTGGTGGAGCTGCGTGTACCGCTCGAGTGGATAGGTGAGGTTCGTGCCAAAGGGCGGATGACGCTCCTGGTCCTCGACCAGTTCCCGCTTGGTGAGCGGGGGCAGGTCCGTGAGCTGCGCCTCGGCGCCCACGCCGAGCTCGTCGAGCCTGCTGCGCTGGAAGGGATTGCGCTCGCGCACCAGCGCCAGCAGCTCGCGAACGCGCTTCTCAGGGACCCGCGTGGTTGCGTCTATGCTCGCCATTTGCTCACGGTACCGACGGCCGCGGGCGGTCGGCAGCCCGGACCGCGCCCAATCTTAGGACACATACGTCAGACTATTTGACTGGCGTCTAGACCTCAAAGTCGGCGTCCGGCGCCACGACCACCTCGAGCAGCAGCGGCTCCGTGCGCTCGGCAAGGCCGGGAACGACCTCATCGAGCGTACCCACGAGGTCGCCGTACTCCTCCACCCGCTTGGCGGTGCATCCGAGCGCGCGGGCCATTCCCGCAATGTCGATCGTCTCAAAGCCGGGCCATGGGGCGCCCTCCCCCTGGGCCTCGGCCAGGAGGTCCATGACCGAGTAGCCGCCGTTCGCGAGGATGACGAACAGGGTGCCGACCCGGTAGCGCGCCGCACTCCACAGCGACTGGATCGCATAGAGGGACGAGCCGTCGCCGACGACGGCGACCACGGGGCGACTCGGCAACGCCATCCGCACCCCGATCGAGGCCGCAAGCCCGAAACCGAGGCCGCCCATCGCGGCGGCCAGGAACCCCAGCGGCCGCCGGGCCGGCACTCGGGCGACGAGCTCCGGGCGATTGGAGGGGGCCTCCTCCACGAGGATCGTCTCTGCGGGGAGCCGCTCGGAGAGCGCCGCCAGCACGTGTCCGGCCCGCAGCGGCTCCCCCGCCGCCGGCGGCTCGGGCGGGGCCGGCCGCCACGGCCGTGGGGGTGGCGGCGCATCGCGGGGGCTGAGGCTCCTCACGAGGCCTTCGCAGACCTCGGCGGGCGCCGCGAGCAGCGCAAGATCGGCCGGGCTGCGGTGCGCCTCGGCGGGATCGTCTGTCACGAGCGCCACGCGCGTCCCGTCCGCGACGAGCGCACCCGGCTCGTAGGTGTACTGGCGGAAGACCGGCGCTCCCACGACGAGGAGCAGGTCGTGTGGGGCGAGGGTGTCGCGCAGCCTCGAGCGGCCGGCGGGCAGGTGCCCGGCGAAGAGCGGATGGTCCTGTGGGAACCCGGCTCGGGCGCCGAAGCTTTCCTGCCATACCGGACAGCCGAGGCGCTCGGCTACCGCGACCAGGCCCTTCCAGGTATCAGGATCGTCCGCGCCGGCGCCCACGACGAGAGCCGGCGAGCGCGCCGTCTCGATCAGGTCGGCGAGCTCGGCCACCGCGTTCGGATCGGCGGCCCGCGCCTGGAGAGTGCGGGCCGGGGCGGCCATCACGTGGTCCTCGCCGGCGGGCGCCAGCCAGTCGTCCATCGGGACGATCACCAGCGCGGGCCCGCGGCCCGCTCGAGCCTCGTGCCACGCCCGCGCCAGCGCGCCCGGAACGTCCTGCGCCCGAACCGGCTGGTCGACCCACACCGGGTACTCGCCGGCCAGGCCCCGGAGCCGACCCGCCAGGAACGGCTCATGCGCCAGGTGGCGGCGGTCCTGCTGGCCCACCAGGACCACGAGCGGGGCACGGTTCACCCGTGCGGTCGCGAGGGCGCCGACCGCGTTCCCCAGCCCCGCCGTCGTGTGGAGGAGCACGAACGCCGGCTCGCCGCGCCCAATGGCCCACCCGGTCGCGATGCCCACCACCGAGCCCTCGTGCAACGCGAGCACGAACCGCACGTCGTCCGGGAGAGCGCCCAGGAACGGGACCTCGGTTGAGCCCGGGTTCGCGAAGACGGTGGTGAGCCCACGGTCCTGCATGACGTCGAAGGCGGCATCGCGGACCCTTCGATTTGCCATAGTGCCGGGCTTGTCTTATCAGGGAGCGTCGATCGATGTCGACCGCGTTCGGGCGATCGACGTGCATACCCACGCGGAGGTGTCCATCGGGGGCCACGACCCGATGCCGCCCGAGCTGAGGGACGCGTCAAAGCGCTATTTCCGCGGCGAGGGAGAGCAGCCGACGGCCGAGGACGTGGCGGCGTACTACCGCGAGCGGGAGATGGCCTGCGTCCTCTTCACGGTCGACTACGAGAGCCAGAGCGGCCGGCCGCCGGTCCCGAACGAGGAGATCGCCGAGGTCGCGGCGGCCAACCCCGACGTGGTCATCCCGTTCGCCAGCGTCGACCCCGCCCGGCCCGACGCCCCCGAGCGCGCCCGCAGCCTCGTCAGCGACTACGGCGTCCGGGGCTTCAAGTTCCACCCGAACATTCAGGCCTTCTTCCCGAACGACCGCAAGGCGTACCCGCTCTACGAGGTCATCGCCGAGGCGCGGCTGCCCGCGCTCTTCCATACGGGACACAGCGGAATCGGCTCGGGTGTCCCCGGCGGGGGTGGGCTGCGGCTGAAGTACTCGAACCCGATCTACGTGGATGACGTGGCCGCCGACTTCCCGGAGATGCCCATCGTCCTGGCCCACCCGTCCTTCCCCTGGCAGGACGAGGCGCTGTCGATCGCGATGCACAAGCCCGAGGTGTTCATCGACCTCTCGGGGTGGTCGCCGAAGTACTTTCCGCCGCAGCTGATCCAGTACACGAACACCCTGCTGAAACATCAGGTGCTGTTCGGCTCGGACTACCCGATGATCACGCCCGACCGCTGGCTTCAGGACTTCGAGCGCCTGGACATCCGCGACGAGGTGCGGCCGCTCGTGCTGAAGGAGAACGCCGCGCGGCTGCTCGGGCTCAGAAGCCGTGCCGACCGCGCAGCCGCACGAAGTGGGCGGGAACGATCATCCGAATCTTGACCAGGCCTTCCGGCCGCTTCTCGAAGAGCATCACGTCGTCGCGCCCGCCCGGGCCGATCGGCTGAACAAGCCGCCCTCCTCTAGCCAGTTGCTCGGCGAGCGGCGGCGGCACGCTCGTGAAGGCGGCGGCGATGATGATCGCGTCGAAAGGGGCCTCGTCGGGAAGGCCTTCGCTCCCGTCGCCGATCACGAGCCGTACGTTCGCGATGTCCCCGAGATTTGCGCGAGCCGTCGCGACGAGATCGGGCCATCGCTCGACGCTCCACACCATCCCCGCGAGCCGAGCCAGCAGCGCGGTCTGCCATCCGTACCCCGTTCCGATCTCGAGCACCTTCTCCTCGCCCGTCAACTCAAGCGCCTCCACCATCTGGGCGATCAGCGACGGCTGAGTGGTCACCTGGTCGTGTGGAATCGGAATCGGCGCGTCCCGATAGGCCGCGCCCGCCATCTCCGCGGGAACGAACGCCGCGCGCGGGATCTCGGCAATCGCCGACAGGAGACGCTCGTCCTTGACGCCATGGCCGCGCACGACCTCGGCCAGCCGCCGGCTGTCGCGCTGCGCGCCGTCCACGGCACTGGATCGTCGCATCAGTCGCCGCCACGGAGGCGGCGTGCCACCAGATCCAGAGTCCGCTCCACGTGCTCGGGCTCGAACCGAACCTGGCCGTGGGTGAAGCGCAAGGGTGTCGTGCCCGCCGCGAGATGCGCCTGGTCGCGGAGCCGGTCCCTCGCCTGCTGAGCCGGCGTACGGTGATAGCGCAGCCCATCCGTCTCCACCACGAGATTGAGCTCGGGCCAGTAGAAGTCGACCTCGAAGCCGTTCACCGTCGCCCCGGTCTCCGGCGGCCCAAGTCCCACCCGGCGGGCGATCGGCAGGAAGAGTCGTTCGAGCTCAGAGCGCGTGAGCCTGAACGTACGGCGGTCGAGCAGGTCCCGCAGCATCGCCACGCCGGCGCGCCCGGTCAGGTTCTCGAGGCCGGATCGCAGCGACTCGGGGTCGATCAGGTCAAGCTTGTCGGCCTCGTTGACGGCGGCTTCGAGCTGCCTCCGCGACAGCCGCGCCGCGAGGTCGACGAGGGTGCAGACCGGGCTGGTGGCCGGGATGCCGTGATGCACCGTGAGCTCCCACGGCCCGCGTCTCGCCCGCCGATGCACAACGATGCCGGGCGGCCGGCGCGAAACGTGTGCGGGCACCGACACCTCAATCCTGCCCCCTCGGTCCGCGCGGATCTCGAAGAGAGCCGCCGCGCTCTCGTGGCTCAGCGCGGCGTCCGGACCACAGCTGAGGACGGCCGCCATCCACCTGCCGTGGCGCGTGAGGTGTGGCGTCCCGACCGCGTACACGCCCCGTCCGACGGCGTGCAGGCGTCCCTTCGCCACCCGATGCTTGATCGCGTCGGGGCGGAACCCAAGCCCAAGAAGCTGGCGTCGCGCCACGACGTCGTGCTGCCTCTTGGCGAGCGCCCATACCCGCCGACCAGACGACTGAAGAGTTTGGGGGTCCATTGACCCCCAAAGTCTTCAGGCGACGAGGTTTCGCCCCCGTCAGCGGCGGCGGCGGGCCGCGTAGGCCACGAAGGCGTCGAGCGCCTCCGGCTCGGCGAGGGCGTCGCGCGAGGACACCTGCTCCGCCGGCGCGCCGAGGAGGATCCGCTTCACGGGCAGCTCGAGCTTCTTGCCCGTGAGGGTGTGGGGAATGGCGGGAACGGCCTCGACCCCGTCCGGCACGTGCCGGGGTGAGAGCGCGCCGCGAAGCGCCGCGGCGATCCGCGCGCGCAGGTCGTCGTCCAGGGAGAGACCCTCGCGCAGCTGGACGAAGAGCAGCAGCTCGCCGGGGCCGCCACCCGGGTCCTCGAGGTGCACCACCAGGCTGTCGATCACCGCGTCGAGGTCCTCGACCACCGCGTAGAACTCGCCGGTGCCGAGCCGCACGCCGCCGCGGTTGAGCGTCGCGTCCGAGCGGCCGGTCACGACGCAGCTGCCCCGCTCCGTGAACAGGATCCAGTCGCCGTGGCGCCAGATGCCGGGGTAGCGGTCGAAGTACGCGTCACGGTAACGCCGGCCGTCGGGGTCGTTCCAGAAGCCCACGGGCATCGAAGGCATGGGCTTGCGGATGACCAGCTCGCCGAGCTCCCCCACCACCTCGCGCCCGTCGGGGTCGAACGCGGCGGTGTCGACCGCAAGGCAGCGGCCGGCGATCTCGCCCCGATAGACCGGCTGCAGCGGGCTTCCCTGCACGATCCCGCAGCACACGTCGGTCCCGCCGCTCCCGTTGTTCAGGAGCACGTCCGGGCCGAGCTGCTCGTAGACCCAGTCGAAGCCCTCCGCGGGCAGCGGCGAGCCGGCCGCGCCAAGCTGTCGGATGCTTGCGAGGTCGAAGTCTTCGGCGAGCGGCAGCCGCGCCTTGCGGCAGCCCATGAGGAGCGCCGGGCCCGCGCCCATCATCGTGGGGCGCGTCCGTTCGGCCAGCCGCCACTGGAACGAGAGGTCGGGGTAGGCCGGGTTGCCGTCGATCATCACGATCGAGGCCCGCAGCAGGAGCGCGGAGATGAGCGCGTTCCACATCATCCACGCCGTGGTCGTGAACCACATCAGCCGGTCACCCGGCTTCAGGTCCCAGCTGAGCCCCTCGTTCTTCAAGTGCTCGACCAGGATGCCGCCGTGGCCATGGACGATCGCCTTCGGCAGCCCCGTGGTCCCGGAGGAGAACAGGACATAGAGGGGATGGTCGAACGGCACCGGGTCGAACTCGAGCGGGCCCGTATCGGCGAGCACGTGATCCCAGCAGATCGAGTCGGGCAAGGCGTCGGAAGCGCCGCCCACATACGGCACATGCACTAAGTGCTCAACCGTCGGGAGCGCCGCGCGGATCTCGGCCACCTGGGCGCGGCGGTCCACCTGGCGCTCGCCGTACCGGTAGCCCGCGACCGCCAGGAGAACGGAAGGCTCGAGCATTCCGAAGCGGTCGACCACCGCGCGGGGCCCGAACTCCGGAGCGCACGTGGCCCACACCGCGCCGAGGCTGGCCGCGGCCAGGAACGCGACGAGCGTCTCCGGGATGTTCGGCAGGTAGGCGACCACGCGGTCGCCCGGGCCGACCCCGAGCCGCCTGAGACCTGCGCGGGCCGCCGCCACCTGCTCGCGGAGATCGCCGAAGGTCAGCTCGACCGGGGCGCGCGTCTGCGAATGCGCGATCACAGCGAGCCGGGAGGAGTCATCCTCGTCGCCGACCATGTGCTCGGCGTAGTTGAGCCGCGCACCCGTGAACCACTCCGCGCCCGGCATCTCGCGCGCGCCGAGCACGCGCTCATACGGGGTATGGGCATTCACCCCGAAGAAGTCCCACACGGAGCCCCAGAAGCCCTCGAGATCGGACACCGACCACTCGAACAGCTCGTCGTAGCCGGAGAGATCTCGTCCGCGACGGTCGCGAACGAAGTCGAGGAAGCGCCCGAGCTCCGTCGTCTCGCGCACGTCGGCGGGGGGCGTCCACATCACGTCGGTCACAGCCATCCCATCACGTCCGTCACAGCCATCCGAGAACCTCCTCCACTCCGTCGACCACCGCGTCCGGCCGCTGCCGTTCCGGCAGCCCCGCCAGGTCGACGGAGCCGCTGATGCCACTGCGCACCAGGATCGTGCGCGAACCGCCCAGGCGGCCCAGGGCGATGTCCATGCCGAGGTCGTCGCCGATCACGGCCAGCTCCCGGGAGGGGACGCCGAGCCGGTCGCTTATCTCGCGGACCGCCGCCCGCGACGGCTTGCCCACCACTACGGGCCGCGCCCCGGTGACCTTCGCGATCGCGGCGGTGACCATCGCGCCGCGGCTGAACACGATCCCGTTCGCTCCCCAGAAGCCGCGCTGGTAGTTCGCGGTGAGCAGCCGGGCGCCGCGCGATACGGCGTGCGCCGCGCGATCCATGGCCGCCAGGTCCACGTCCTCGACGTGCGCCACGAAGACCACCTCGGCGTCCTCGCCGTCCACGAGCGGCACACCCGCGCGGGCCATGCGATCGCGGGTGGCCTCCGAGCCGAACACCATGACCGACCGGCCCGGGCAACGGCGGGCCAGGTACGAGAGCGCGCTACAGACGGGCGTCAGCAGCTCATCGTCGGCGACGGGAAGGCCGTCGTCTCGCAGGCCTTGCGCGAACTCCTCCGGCCCGACGTGGCTGCCGTTGGTGAACAGCACGAGCGGCCGGCCGGAGGCGCGGATGGCATCGAGCACGCGGGCGGCGCCGGGCAGCGGCCGGGCCCGAAAATCGGGGCCGCGGTGCACAAGCGAGCCGTCCACGTCGAAGACGAAGCCGCGCACGTCGTCAAGCCGCACGCCGCCACACCACCAGGTCGTCGCCCTTCTCGAGCCGCAGGTAGCGGATCTCCGACCGCTTGGCGAGCTCCTGCAGAAGGCGGACTAGCGGGTCATGGCCCGGCCGGGCGAGCGGGGCCGGCCGCTCCTTGCCCCGCGCCTCGACCATCGCGTCCACCTGCTCGGCCGGCATCGTCAGGCGCAGCAGCATCTCTTCCTCCGACATGCGCTCGCCGAAGCGCTGCCGCGCGCCCTCCAGCCCGAGCGGCTCGAGCCGGCGCAGCTCCTCGACCCGCGGCTGCGAGAGCACGCGGTCCCTGACGTCCGGGTCCACCGGCGCGGCAGGCTCGTAGAAGTGGCCGAGGAAGTAACGCACCATCTCGTCGGAGACGTCCCGCCAGCGCTCCCCCGAGATGACGTTCATCACCGCCTGCGTCGCGACGAACTGCGAGACGGGCGTGACCATGATCGGGTAGCCCATCTCCGCGCGGACGCGCGTGACCTCCTCGAGCGCGGCGTCGAACAGCTCCGGCCGGCGGAGCTCCTCCAGCTGGCGGCGGGTGGTGGTGACCATGCCGCCCGGCATCTGGTGGCGGTAGTAGGCGGCGTCGTACTCGGCGGGGGCGCCCAGCGGCAGGCCGCGGTCGCGCGCCAGCGCGCGGAAATGATCGGAGACCGCGGCGAGCGCCTCGAGGTCGAGGCGGTGGGAGAAGCCCTCGGCCTC
>Ga0081538_10003163_pt1 | contig 15659 bp, 13 predicted proteins | sample TabmetS5T2R1_FD_71022 | JGI IMG/M metagenome (GOLD analysis project Ga0081538, IMG submission 71022) | Tabebuia heterophylla rhizosphere microbial communities from the University of Puerto Rico - S5T2R1 | ecosystem: Host-associated > Plants > Roots > Rhizosphere ... | reverse complement strand
CGCCCCATCGTGCGACCGCGTGTAGCGCACATGGTAACGGTCGAAAGGTCCGCCTGCACTCTCCCCATGGACAACATGCACGGTTCCCTTCCGGTCGACCGCGAGCTTCGGCGCGTCAGAGTATCCTGTTGTCATCGCCACGATGGTCGGCTGCCCGAACGTCCGGCCGCCATCGCTTGATTTGGCGAGCCGGATGTCGGCGCCATCTGCTTCGCCGACGGTCCACGCCAGGTAGACACTGTTGTCAGGTCCGACTGCGAGCGCAGGAGCGCGTGCTGCCTCGGCCTTGCCTCCCCCGGCGATTCGCATCGGCTTTGAGAAACTTTCCCCGCGGCCGTTGGAGCGGCTGAACCAGAGTGGCCCGTCGTATTCCGTCCACGCGGCGTAGAGCGCTCCATCGCGGCCGATCGCCAGGTCGAGGCTGCCGTTGTGCCAGATGTCTTTGTTGATCCGCCCCTTACCGTCGCCGCCGATGGAGTTGGAAAGATTGATGGGTTGGCTGAAGCTCGCGCCGCCATCCCGCGACCGCGCAAAAAAGATTTCGCCGCCATGCGAGCCACCGGAAAACACGATCTCCTGCCACAGGACATACACCTCGCTCGGGTGCCCAGGCGAAAGCACAAGTCGCGGCAACCAAGAGAACACTTCCGGGCTGCGGGAAACGTTCACAGGCTGCTTGTGCCGCGGCTTTCCATGGCGCTCGTAGACTTGAAAAAATACATCCTTGCGCCGCTGGTCGACCCACGCCACCGCCGCAGCCCCGTGGGCGTCGAGCGCGACCGTCGGATCATCGACGTAATCGTATTTCGATTCGTTTTGCCGCCACGGGCCGCGCTGCCCCCCGCCTGACGCGATTTCGACGCTGGCCCCCCATGTGATCGCAGGCTGCTCATCGGCAGGGGCGCTAAAACTCCATGCCGCTGCGCTTGCAGTCAGCAGGACGAGCGCGCCGTGTAGCACAGTCCTCATTCGACGCCACCCAGCACAAGCGCACAAATGAGCACGGTGTCGCGTTCGATTTGCAACCAAGGGCCCTTACCCTATTCTGCCGCCTAACAAGAATTAGGCTCCCGAATGGATCCGACAAACGCGGCCATGCGCTGCAGCCTAACGCAGGACAACGCAGAGCGCATTCATCCAAAAAACACCTGCACTCTAGCACTGTTACGCTTCCTCAGCAAGCACCGTCTTGGAGGTGTTAGGCTGCAGAGTCCTGCAGCCTAACACCTTGCAGCCTAACACCATCACACCCCTTGGAGACTACTACGATTAGAGACGACTATGCGCCTGACAGCTATCCTCAGCGCGATCATAGCCGGGGCGCAAAAGGTGTCAACAATGTTTCCACCAGGTATGAGCGGGGCGGTATGAGGTTGTAAGAGCGTTCATGGTGTTGGACAGATGGCGCACGGCCATCCCAGGAGAGCTAGATTGGAAGCAGCTTCGGGGAGGAAGGCCGAAGCCGATGACGACTCAGACTAATGCCCCCTGCTCCTGTTGACCAGCACCGGCCTCCCAAGTTCCCTTGGTCACGCCAATTTGACGACCCGACCTCATGTGCGCCCCCGTCCGATGAGTCTGTCAGCACTTTCTCTACCCCAGTGCCAAAGTGATGAGGCGTCTCATCCCCACCTGGGTGGATGCACCTCCGCTGGCACACCATGGCCACGACCTTAGCAGTCGTCGCCGGCGCGATGCGGATGTGCAGCAGGATGCTTCCTGTACCCTGCAGCGGACGGCTGGTGACATTCAGCCGCGACGAAGCCGCCCGCTGCAGCGACGTGACGTCACTGCAGGCGCGATGACAAAGCCTGGATAACGCGGCGGGACGGCCTACCGGGGTGCCTTGCCGATAGCTGACTCCGGCAGGCACGCTGGTGGCCTACTGCGGCTCTGGTGCGAAATCGGGTGATAGCATCAGGTAGGTCTTCTGGGCAACGATGAGTCCGCGTACGCGCGGCAAATACTGCTGCGTCCAGTCGGGGTCGGCGGCGATCTTGGCCTTGGCATCTTCCATATGGGCGTGATCCTGGAACCACCAGATGTGCACCACTTGATTCAGGTCGCCGACGTCGCTGTAATACCAGCCTGCCAGCTTGACGCCGTACTTCTTGCGGATGGGCAAGGCCAGTTCGCGCACCGCAGCCATGTAGTCAGGGGTCGCCCCTGGTTTCAGAGTGTACATGCGAAAATCATAGACGGCCATCGTCAATTTCCCCCACTAAAGCCATGACGGGCTGTTGTATCTCGGCTATTTCATGACGACCTGCGCGCCATCATAGTCGATGTGCCGTCGCCATGCAAGCGGTACTCACACTCCCCCTGGCGACGAAAAAATGCTTGACATTCCTCAAGTTAAACTCTTAAATCGGGGGCGCGGAACGCAGCCTCTGCCTCCCTATCGGATGATTCTCTGCAATGCGCGCCGACGGGTCAGTCGGCGAAGAGGGCTCTTAGTCCGGACGACAGTGTCTCCGGCGTGACCCCTTCGGGCGATGGGGAGGCTGCATCGGGCTATGAAGGAGGATTGGCCATGGCTGAGCGTGTGGGTCGCCGTGATTTTCTGGGTTCCTTAGGGATCACCGTCGGGGCTGCGGCGCTGGCCGGCGCTGCTGCACCCATTTTGGCGCCAGGGAACGCTGAGGCCGCAGAGCCACCGAAGGGGCGCATTCCCGACACGCCCCTCAAGATGGGCCATATGACGTTCTTCACAGGCCCCGCTGCGGTGTTAGGGGAGCCCTCATACAAGGGACACATCCTGGCCGCCGAGGAGATCAATGCCCAGGGCGGGTTTCTGGGCAAGCGGAAGATCGAGACCATCACCGCCGATGAAGCCGCAGGCACCGACGCGAATGTCAAAGAACTTCGGCGCATGAAGCTGTCGGCTAACATCGACTTCTTCACCGGTATCATCTCCAGTGGCAACACGCCAGCCCTGGGCCCTGTCGCCGAGGAACTGCAATTGCCCACGATCTTCACCGATGGTTGTACCGATTTCTTGTTCGATAAAGCGGTACCCAATCCCAAATACATCTTTCGCATCACCAATATCCAATCGGCCGATGGCGTGACGTGTGCTGTGGCCGTGGCGATGTCATGGCCGGCGGTGCGCAAGATCGCCCACATCCACCCCGACTACAGCTACGGTCGCAATGCCTTCGATCACTTCACGATCGCGATCTCCAAGCTCTTACCCGACACCGAGGTGGTGTCTGAGGGCTGGCCCAAGCTGGGCACTACGGACTTCACGCCGCATATCACGAAAGCCATCTCGGCCAAACCAGACATCCTGGTTTCCTCCGTCTGGGGCGGTGACTATGTGGCGTTGTATAAGCAGGCGCTGGGCTACGGCCTATTTGAGAAAATGAAGTTCGCCAGTATGATCGCTTTCGGCGTGGCACCGCACGCCATCGGCAAAGATCACCCGGAAGGGATCATCGGCGGCGTCCATTCCAACTACTATTTCAACTATCCGCCGGCCAATCGCTGGCCGCTCAACACCACCTTCGTCAAGAAATACTTCGAGCGCTGGAAGGAATATCCGAACTTCCAATCCGAAGGAGCCTACACGGCGTTATACTTATTAAAAACCGCCATCGAACGTGCCAACAAACTGGCCGGTGGGTGGCCCGACGATGAGGCCATCATCAGCCAACTGGAAGGGCTCTCCATGGCCGGACCGGCGGGTTATATCCACATTCGTCAGGATAATCACCAGGCGTACAAGGATGCCATCACCGGCTTTAGCGTCAACTCGCCGGATTATCCCTTCCAGATCCTAGACCCGAACCGCATGATTACCATTCCGATCCGCAACATCACGGCGCCACCGGGCTGGCCCAAGGGGGAGCCGACCTCAACGTATACTTGGATCGAACAGACCTGGCCGAAGGTGTCTGGGTAGAGCGACAGGGTTGGGCTTTCCCCACCTGCCGCCCCCTCCTTTGGCTCAGAGGCAGGTGGGGAGGGCATGCAGGGCGCGATCATGGGCCCCTCGCGTCCTCTAGGACACCTCGGACTTGTCGGTAGCGTGTACCCAAGAGAGAGAAGGCCTCGCCAGCCAGTAGGAAGGGAGGCTATGCCGCACGTCGCTGTACTCTCGATCGCCGGATTGTTCATGGTGCTCTCCTACACGGCGGCCTTCCCCGGCCATGAGTTGCCTTACTATCCTTCCTATTATCCCCAGGAGATTCGCATCGAATCGATAGACTCTAGCGCCGCCGCCGCACTGCTGCAGAAGAGCGCGATCCACGCCTATATCGGTGCCGACCCGTTCCCCGGCGGCAAGATCCCTGCCAACGTCGGCGCCGCAGCGTCGTTGGGGTCATACCTGGTAGCGACCTTCAATCCTAACTCGGCCGCCGTACCGGACCGAGAACACCGATGCGCTGCCGCCAGCCAACTCCTGAACACACTTGAAGGGGCTCAAGCACCCTACCGCGTTCATCCTTATCCGGTGACCCCCTATCACATGGACTACCTCCATCATTTCGATGCCCTCGAATCAGTGCGGCAGGCACATCGGGGTCGCGCCGCCGACGCCAGCCGTTGGGCTGGCGGGAGGATGAAAGTCCGGGCGCATGGTCAACTCGCCGACGCGGTCCTACCCTCGATCTGGCGCAGCACAGACAACACCTGGGACGCCGTGCTGGAAGAAGTCGACATCGCTACGCTGGTGGCCGAAGACATCACCAATGCGAACGGCTGGCAGGGTCCCCTGTGGCGCAAAGATGGCTGGTACCACGCGTATCGCTTACTCATCCCTCATCTGACCGATGCTGCGGCCAAGCCCTCGGTTGAGGTGCTCTATCGGCAGTTGACGAACGGCGATTACCGAGGGCCAGAGGAGCGATTCAATCTCGAACGGAAGCTCGTCTCACTGCTCACAAATGGTTGCGAACGGGTGGTCGTCGGCTATACCGTCAAGCGTGACTATTACAGTGAGGATTTCTCGGCGGGCATCGAAAACATCGCCTACGACGCGCATGCTGGGCTCAATTCGCCCATCTTCCTTCGTACCGTGAAACTGAAAGATTTCCCTTGGAACGGCTGGTTGAAGCTGGGGATACATGGCAGGCCGTCGGCCGCCTGGAACCCCATCGGCGGCTTCACCGATGCGGCAGGTCGCCTGCTCTGGTACGCGGTTGGTGACCCTGCCCTGTTGCTGGCGCCGCACAATAGCAACTGGATGGCCAATCGCTTCAGCCCCAACATCGCCATCGCTGGCGCCGCGGGCGATGGCTTTGCCCTGCCGGGAGATGCCGTCCGCCCTGAGCCGAGTAGTGGTCTGTTGCGGGAAGTGGGAGAAGGTCAGCACGCGCCGGTGAAGTTGACATACCGCGCGCTGATGTCCGCCTTTCACGACGGCACGCCGATGGCGGTGGCGGACCTTCTCTACCCCTACAGCATGGCCGTACGCTGGGGTACGCGCAGGTCGCCTGATCCCCTGGGATACGACCCCTTCATCGACGCCTCGACCGCCGTCATGCGGGCCAAGCTGGCCGGGGTAAAGGTCTTGAGCCTCGAACAAGAAGCCAAAGTCTTCGGCGAGCTCAAGCTGACTCAAGAGGTTCCGGTTGTCGAGGTATACCTCAACGACACCGCGTCGGACTTCCCGTACATCGCCGCTGTCGCGCCGCCATGGAGCACTCTGCCTTGGCACCTGATAGTACTCATGGAAGAGGCCGTCACGCGAGGGTTGGCGGCGTTCTCGACGGCAGAAGCACAGCGCCGGGGTGTGGCCTGGCTTGACCTCGTCCGGGACCAGCGGCTGAAAGACCGACTCCTCGCTCTGGTGGCAGAGTTTGAGGTGCAAGGATACAGACCGGAAGCGTTAAGGAATCTCGCCAGCGAGGCTGAGGTTCGGCAACGCTGGGGCGCGCTCAAGTCGTTCTATCTGGCACACGGTCATTTTCTGGTGACCAATGGCCCCTATGTTCTCGATAAGTGGGATGAAAGCGCGGTCGTGCTGCAGGTCTTTCGTGACTTGAGCTATCCGCTGGGAGTCGGTTCCTACGACAAGTACGCTTTTCCGCCTCGGGCATTGATCGCCAAGCTGGAGGCTCGCCACGACCGTCTGGAGATAGCGGCGGAGCTGGAAAAAGTCGAAAAGGCCCAGCGCAGTTATCATGTCGTGCGAGAGCCGCTTAGCAACCAAGCGATGATCGGCGTCTATCGGGTGAAGCCGGTGGCGAAGTACGTCGTGCTTTCACCTCACGGGGAGGTCGTGAACGTCGGCTCCGCTGCGTATGCGGGGGATGGGATCTTCACCATCGAACTGCAGGGCAAAGTCCCCCCCGGCCGCTACACGGTCTTGACCGCGATCTATGTGAATGACAACCATATCGAACCGGACGTGAGGATGGTTTCGTATGACGTTAAAAGATAGTTGGTCGGTACGCGTGTGAGGCATCTTCACCGTGGAACTCTTACCGATACACATCCTCAACTCACTGCTCTACGCCTCGACGCTGTTCCTCATCGCTGGCGGTCTGAGCCTGATCTACGGCGTCATGCGGATCGTTAACCTGGCCCATGGCAGCCTGTACGCGCTCGGAGCCTACGTCACGGCATGGACCATCGGCCAGGCCGCCGGCGGGGCGCCGGCGGCGATCTTGTATGCGCTCCTACCGGTGGGTGCCATCGCCGTCGGGGCTGTCGGTGCGATCGTCGAACCGACGCTGCTGCGGCCGTTGTATCAACGAGCCGAGGAATATCAACTGTTGGTCACCTTCGGATTGTTGCTCACCCTGGAAGATGTCATGCGTCTGGTATGGGGCCCCTATCCTATCCCGGCCAGCCAACCCTGGGAATTGCTGGGCGGCTCGACGATCTTCGGTTCGCAATATCCCAATTATAACCTGCTGGTCATCGGCCTGGGGTTCATCGTCGCGGTCGTCCTCTGGGCTTTTGTCTATCGCACGAAATTCGGCGTCATCCTGCGCGCCACCTCGCAGAATATGCGCATGGCGTCGGCCCTCGGGGTCAACGTCAAGCGCGTTTACGTTCAGGCCTTTGCCCTCGGCTGTTTCATGGCCGGACTGGGCGGTGCCTTCGTCGTACCGATTCAGTCGGCGGTGTTAGGGATGGGGGTGGATGCGCTGATCATTGCCTTCGTGGTGGTGGTGATCGGCGGACTCGGCAGTCTCGAGGGCGCGCTGATCGGTGCTCTCATCGTCGGGTTTGTCCGCACCCTAGGGATCACGTTCTTTCCGGAAATCGAGCTCGCCTTGCTCTATATCATCGCGGCCACCGTGCTCTTGATCCGACCGACTGGCTTGTTTGGGAGAGCGTGATTCGTGCCCCCTGCTGCGGCAGCATCTCCGCTCCGATCACTGGCCTATGCGGTTCCCGTGGCGCTCGTCTTACTCGTCCTACCCCACATCGTCACGCCATATCAGACAATCCTGATGTCGTACGGCTTGATTATGGCGATCGCCGCCCTAGGCTTTAACTTGCTCTTGGGCTATACTGGGCTCTTATCGTTCGGCCATTCGGCATACTTCGGACTGGGCGCCTACGCCGTCGCCTTCATGGTGAAATACCTGCACGTCTCCTCGATGGAGCTGTTCGTGATCGGCGGATTGATCGCGACAGTGCTCGTCACGGCCGTCTTCGGCTTTATTTGTGTGCGCCACACCCGAATTTTCTTCGCCATTCTGACGATGGCGCTGTCGCAGGTGGTATGGAGCTTGGCATTTAAATTCTTCTGGGTGACCGGCGGGACCGACGGCTTACGCATTCCGACCCCGACGATCCTGAACGGGATGGTCACCGTGCCCAAGAACAAGATCGCCTTTCTCTCGTCTACCTATTACTATTACGTGTTGGTTGTGTTCGTGGTCTTGGTGGTGTTGATGTGGGTGATCGTACACTCCCCCTTCGGCCAGGTTCTACAGGCCATCCGCGATAACGAAACGCGCGCCGCCTTTCTAGGGGTACGGGTGCGCCGAGCGCGCTGGCTGGCCTTTCTGATCTCGGGGGGCTTCACTGGCATCGCTGGCATCCTTTGGGCGCCGCTCAATGGCCTCACGACCCCTGACATTTTGTATTGGCCATTCTCCGGCGAGATCGTCTTCCTCACTGTGCTCGGGGGCTTTGGCACCTTCTCCGGGCCGATTGTTGGTGCGGTTGCCTTCAATTATCTCAAAACGTATGCCGTGGGGCTGACGGTATACTGGCAGTTGTTGTTAGGAGTCGTGCTCATCGCCCTGGTGTTGGCGCTACCCAGCGGCATCGTCGGGACCCTTGCCCGCCTGACCACAAAAATCACGAGGGTAGACGCCACATGACACCCGTGGACCAAGCTCTTGAAGCGCCGCCAGCAAATCGCACGCTGCTGGTCACCAGACAGCTCTGCAAAGCCTTCGGCGAAACGCGTGCTGTCGATCACGTTGATTTTGTCGTCCGGGAAGGGGAAGTGCTCGCGCTCGTAGGTTCGAATGGAGCGGGGAAAACCTCTCTGGTCAATCTGATCAGCGGTCTCTTGCAACCGGACTCAGGGATGATCACCTTCCGGGGGCGCGAGATCACGCGTCTGGGAGTCTATGAGCGGATCAAGGCTGGCATTGCCAGGAGTTTCCAACTGGTGAATCTGTTCGATCAGCTGACCGCCTTCGAGAATGTGCGCCTCAGCATTCTGTCACGGCAGGGCAAAACCAGGCGGCTGCTCCATCTCGTCGACCGGGATCGCGACGTGCGACAGGAAACCTTGGAAATGCTCGACCGCTTCGGCCTCGCGGATAAAGCGCACATATTAGCTGGGGCCCTGGCCCAGGGCGAGCGTAAACTCCTGGACGTGGGGGTGGCCTATGCCCTACGGCCGACGTTTCTCCTCCTCGATGAGCCGACGAGCGGCGTCAGCACGCGTGAGAAAGGCACGATCATGGACACGATCTCAGAGGTGGTCAAATCTGGCGGGATCACTGCCGTGATCATCGAGCATGACATGGATGTGGTGTTCACCTATGCCGCCAGGATCGTTATGATGCATCAGGGCCGCATTCTCGCCGACGGGACCCCGGAGGAGATTCGGCGTAATGAAGAGGTAGCAAACACGCTGTTGGGCGGCGGTTTTATCTAGGGGAGATCCACGGGGTGGCCCGACCAGGAGGGGATGAATCAGATGCTGGAACTTCAGGCGCTCCACACCTACCGCGGGACGGCCCATGTGCTGCGCAGTGTTTCGCTGCGAGTCAATGCCGCCGAAGTGGTCTGCCTGGTCGGACGCAATGGCTCGGGCAAAACCACCACGATCGACAGCATCATGGGTCTGCTCCCTGTGCGCTCAGGCACAATCGCCTTTCGGAACCAGGATGTGACGGGGCTCCCAACGCACCAGCGGGCCAAACTAGGGATCGGCTACGCCCCTGAAGATGCCGGCATTTTCCCCGATCTCACGGTCGGCGAAAATCTCCAGATCAGCAAATGGTTGACGGGAACGTCTCGGCGCGGCACGACACCGCCATCCGACGCCGAGATCGATGGCAAAATCTTCGCACTGTTCCCGGAACTACGTCCCTTGACGCAGCGACGTGGGCTCTACCTGAGCGGGGGTGAGAAGAAGATGGCGGCGATCGCGCGTGCCATGGCCCTCGAGCCGTCGATCCTCCTGCTGGATGAAGCGTTTGAAGGGCTCGCCCCCGTCGTGGTGAATCGTTTCTGCGACGCAGTAAACAAGATCAAGGAGATGGGTATTTCCCTATTCATTGCCGAATCTAACCTCATGACTGCCGCCAAAGTCGCCGACCGCCTCTATGCCATCGATCGGGGTGAGATCATCTTCACCGGTCATCCGCAAGCGATCTTCCAGGACGAAGCGGTGATGAAGACGATCCGCGGTTAGCGCTCCGACACACGTTCGCGGTGGACGCTGTCGTGCAGCCTAGTGCCTCAGTAATTGCCGCGCAATGATCAACCGTTGGATCTCCGAGGTGCCCTCACCGATCTCGCAGACCTTGGCGTCTCGCAGATAGCGCTCCACGGGGTAATCCTTCATGTAGCCATAGCCACCGTGGATCTGCAGGGCTTGGTTACAGGCCCGCGTCGCCGCCTCCGAGGCATACAGCTTGGCCATGGCCGATTCCTTGGTGACGCGCATCCCTTGGTCCTTCATCCAGGCGGCTCGTAAGATCAATAACCGTGCAGCATCCAGCTCGGTGGCCATGTCCGCCAGCTTCCATTGGATGGCCTGGAAGTGGGCAATAGGCTGTCCGAACTGTTGCCGCTGCTGCGCATACTTCAAGGCTTCCTCGTACGCTCCGCGCCCAATGCCCAGAGCCATGGCGGCGATGCTGATGCGGCCGCCATCTAAGACGGTCAACGTGTCGATAAACCCCTCATTGACCTGGCCGAGCAGGTTTTCTTTGGGGATGCGAACGTTGTCAAAGATCAGTTGCGCCGTATCACTGGCGCGCACGCCGAATTTATTCTTCATGGGAACGGCGGAGAACCCAGGGGTGCCGCGCTCGACGATGAACGCCGAGATGCCATGCTGCTTCTGAGCTTTCTCTGTGGCTGCCATGACGACATAAATATCTGCGACGCTACCCTGGGTAATGAAGATTTTTGCGCCATTCAACACCCATTCGTCGCCGTCCAGGACGGCTGTCGTCTGCGTGCCGCTAGCGTCGCTCCCGGCATTGGGCTCGGTCAGCCCCCAGGCGCCGAGTTTTTCTCCGCGGGCCAATGGCGTGAGATAGCGGCGCCGCTGGGCCTCGTTGCCAACACTATAAATGTGGTTCGCGCACAGGGAGGTGTGCGAGGCGACGATGATCCCGATCGAGCCGTCGATCCGTGACAGTTCTTCGATCACCAGGGCGTAGCTCACGTAGTCCAGCCCTGCGCCACCCTCGGCCTGTGGAAAGACCATTCCAAGTAGGTTCAGGTCTGCGAGCTTCCGTACGGCCTCCCAGGGGAATGCGCATGTCTCATCCCACTGCGCGGCATAGGGGGCGATCTCTTTGACAGCGAACTCGCGCGCGAGTTGTTGCGTCATACGTTGCTCGTCGGTCAACTGAAAGTCCATACCGTGTGCTCTCCCCCCTCGTCCCTGCTGTCAGTCAGACAGGAGTGCGGCCCAGTGCCGTGAGCTCGGCGAAGGATGGCCAGCAGAGTCGCGGCTCGGGACGCTAGCCGGGCTCACCCACCGCCCGGTTGGCGTGCACCCTCGCTATCACGCCTACTGCGCAAAGCCTAGCACAGCCGCGGATGAGTTGCCACGTGAGGGGCCAGGCATCAGCCGACGGTCGCCTGGGGGTAAACCATTGACACGCTTGCCGAGCGCTCCTAGAATACGCTGTCATAGGGATTGCGAAGCGAACCAATGCGCCTGTCCGCGGCACTCGCCATCGCCCGTGGGGGTTAGCATTGCACTCCTAAGGCGACATCATGGCAGGCGGGATGGGTGCCAGGTGAGGATTGGATGTATGTTTGGGCGTCAGGATTTGGAGCAACGTGAGCAAGCGATGCTCGCACCCTATGCCTGCAAGAGTGCGCATTCAGCAGGACGCGTGTATCCCGAGCCGGAACATCCTTTTCGTCTGGCATTTCAGCGCGATCGCGATCGCATCGTCCATTCCACCGCCTTCCGGCGCCTGGAGTATAAAACGCAGGTCTTTGTCAATCATGAGGGGGACCACTTCCGCACCCGCCTGACCCATACCTTGGAGGTGGCGCAGATCGCCCGCACGATCGCCCGTACCTTGGGCTTGAATGAGGATCTCACCGAGGCCATTGCCCTGGCCCATGATCTGGGCCACCCGCCGTTTGGCCATGCCGGCGAGCGTGCGATGAATGAGATGATGCAGCCCTACGGAGGGTTCGAACATAATCAGCAGAGTTTGCGTATCGTCGAGGTTTTAGAAGACCGCTATCCCGAGTTTCCCGGGCTGAATCTGACCTGGGAGACCCGCGATGGTTTGAAAAAGCATCAACCCCGAATCTCGCCAGTTGACGCCAATGGCTTGCCAGTGGGGGTCGCGCCTGGCTTGGAGGCCCAAGTCGCCGACTACGCCGATGAGATCGCTTACAACAACCACGATATCGACGATGGGTTGACCTCGCAAATGATCGAGCCCAAGAGCCTACGCGAGGTCCCCCTGTGGGAAGAACACTTTGGTGAAGTGCAACAGCACTTTCCGCAAGCGCCGCAGAAGATCCTATGGCGCCAAAGCGTCCGATCGATCATTAACAGCCTGGTGGCAGATCTCTGCGTAGAGACGCTCAGACGCCTGACGGCTGCTGGCATCGACAATGTGACGGGTGTTAGGTCAGCGACGCAGCCATTGGTGGGGTTTAGCCCGGCCATGGAGCGCAGGAACGCAGAGCTCAAGCTGTTTCTGCTGGAACATCTCTATCGCCACTATCGGGTGATCCGGATGGCCGAGAAGGCGCGACGCATCATCCACGATCTCGTCAAGGTGTATACCGACTCACCCAGGCAGTTGCCGCCAAGTTTCTCTTCCCGCATTGCCACAGAAGGAATGCCCCGAGTGGTCTGCGATTATATCGCTGGAATGACCGATCGGTTCGCCCTCGAAGAGCATCGCAAGCTCTTTGACCCGCATACCCGCGTTTGACCTGCCGCCGTCAGGGCGACAAAGGCCACCTGGAGAGCGACAGGCAGCATCCAGGACCCCGGGAATCGCTCATGCAACGCGAAGAACGCCGTGAACAGGTCTTACGCTCAGCCATGGAGGTGTTCGCCCACAAGGGCTATCATGCCACGAGCGTGGGGGATATCATCAAACGGGCACACATCGCCCGCGGGACTTTTTACCTCTACTTCGAGAATAAACGGCAGATCTTCGAGGCGATTCTGGAGATGGCGCTGCAAGGACTGGTCAGCCGCTTGCACCGCATCGAGCTCTCGCCGCAGAGTCCACCGCCCCTTGAGCAGCTGCGCGCCAATGTCGGCCGAGTCATCGCCTTTCTGCTCTCAGAGCGGGAGCTGACGCAAATTTTGCTGCGTCACGCCGAGGGACTGGATGCTGACTTCGATAGAAGATTATCAGCGTTCTATGACACCATCATGAACCTCATCGAAGGGGTCCTCCGCGCCGGGCACCTGATGGCGCTGGTGCGTCCATGTGATCGGCGGATCGTGGCGGCTTGTATTCTGGGCAGCATCAAGGAAGTGATGGCGAGGGTCACCTCAGAAGCCGGCCAGGCGCCTGATCTCGATCTCGTGGTGAATGAGGTCGTGAATTTCGGCCTGCGAGGGATCTTCTACGACCGAGAGCGAGGGCTGCCGAGCGCTGAAGAGCATGGCCAAGAGCTGAGCCCTGCGTGAAGAATAGCCCGGTCGTCGGGGCTGGGATGATCGCTCCAAGGGGCGGCGAGCACGTGATATTCCTTGACTTCCGCGTTTCAGATGCAGTATAAGTGGTCCGCTGCCTTAGGGGTGAGTACGCGTTGGAGCAGCACATTACCTGCATCGAGCCAGGAGGTGGTATCGTCTCCAGACCTGGCCATTCCTCCCGGGATGGGTGAGCGTTAGGGCGAGATCTGGCAGGGAACGGACGCAGCGTCGGCGGTCAGTTGAGCGAGGGAGGTGACCAATGAGGGGAATCAGGACAACACTCGTGTTGCTTCTGTGTGCCATGTGTTCATTGGCGCTGGTAGCCTCAACCATGGCGGGAGGGGGATATTCAGCGAAAGCCCAACCACATGAAGGGCAGATTAAATCGGTTAAGATCGACAAGTGCGGCCTGCAGCCCGGTTCCTGCGAAGGCTCGGTCATCCTAGCAAAGGCAGCCGGCGGTGAAGAGGTCACCTTAGCGATCAGACCAGGGACCTGGCTGAAACGTGGTGATCAGCTCGTCACTATCGACGAAATCGGCATCGGCAATTATGTCAAGGTTGAAGCCGTGCAACTTCCTGGTCAGCAGCTTCAGCAGATCACGATCATGAACAGTGCACAGGAATGAGGAATCATTGCTAGATACCATGCCGTCTCGCCCCGCCTTTGCGCATAGTTTTATGACCATTCTTTGATCGAACGGTATACATCCCAGCTCCACGTCCGGACCGCGTGTGACGTGAACGTAATCTCTCCTCGGGTTGAGGCGCAATTGTGGTGACCTCCGGGAGGGATGACAGGATTGACGGGGAATTGAGTGAGGGGGTGGTCGAATGAAGCAGTTAAGGATGGTTGGGATCCTCCTTCTGTGTGCTGGGCTCTCGTGGGTTCTTGTGTCGCTGGCGATGGCAGGCGCGGCTTCGAAGGCGACGGTGCAACCGTATGAGGGGCAGATCAAGTCGATCAAGGTCGACAAGTGCGGCCTGCAACCCGGTTCCTGCGAAGGCTCGGTCATCCTGGCACAGGCCGGAGGTAAGGGGGAAGTGACCTTGGCCATCAAACCGGGAACGTGGCTGAAACGTGGTGATCAGCTCGTGACCATCGACGAACTCGGGACTGGGAATTACGTGAAGGTTGAAGCTGTGCGATTGCCGGGTGAGCAGGTGGATCGGATCACCATTCTGGAGACCGCGCGCGAATGAGTCTCGGCTTCGGATCATACCGGCATGCTCGACACTCCGGGCGCCGAAGATGCGCATACGTTGGCGCGACGCGTTGAGCCCACTGCTCCATGTCTGGTGCGTGCCGGACATGGAGTCAGGCTCTGGTTGACTGTGACGCCAAGCCTATGATGCGGCCAGGCTCAGAGCATACCTGATGAGCACTCTCCTTGCCCTATCGTTGTCAACGCAGCATGGCCTCACAGCTGTTGGTCCTTATTGCTCAGGCCTGGCTGCAAGCCTTGATTCACCTTGATGCGTCGGCCACAACGACAGTCCTCCTCATGTGAAGGGCCTCACTGCACAGCCGTAACCTCGAGGCGCAGCATGATGACCCGAGTATATGAGGGCCGATTGATTTCCTGTTTTTTTGCGTATACCATAACGCGAATAACGCGCGACGTCGATTCGGCCGGACCGAGTGTGGGGGGTGAGCGCCATGTTTATCGTGGAAAAGTGGATGACCAAGAACGTCATCACCGTACTGCCCCACGAGAAAATCATCGATGCCTTCGAGCTCATGCAAAGACAGGGTATCCGTCATCTCCCGGTCGTTGAAGATGGCGAGCTGAAGGGACTCGTCACCGACCGTGACATCCGCCTGGCCCTAATTCCGTCGCCGTTGTCGACGCCCGAGGACCGGGTGTATCATTTAGGCGCCCTAGAGCAGGTCGCGGAAATCATGACCACCGACCTCATCACCGTGGCGCCGACGACGACGATCGAAGAGGCGGCCAAGCTGCTGGCGCAGCACAAGATCGGCGCCGTGCCCGTGGTGGCGCATGGCAAACTGGTAGGGATCCTAAGCGAGACGGACATCCTTCGGGTCTTCATTGAGATGCTGGAGACGATCCAATCCAGCTCACGTCTGGATGTAGTGCTCGGAAACCGGCCGAGCGCTTTGGATGAAGTGCACCGTCTCCTGGAAGCCGGCCATGCCAAAGTGATCAGTGTCAGTATGTCGCCAGAGAAAACCGCCGGCTCCAAAGTTTATTCATTCCGTATCCAGCGGACCCCAGTCGAACCGCTCGTGCTCATGCTTGAGGAAGCCGGCTATCGCGTCGTCCAGGCCCTCGAATAAACTGGGCATCGTCCCAACCGTGCGCCTAGCTCCCACACACTCCTCTCCCGTCGGCCTG
>Ga0081538_10003162_pt1 | contig 15661 bp, 10 predicted proteins | sample TabmetS5T2R1_FD_71022 | JGI IMG/M metagenome (GOLD analysis project Ga0081538, IMG submission 71022) | Tabebuia heterophylla rhizosphere microbial communities from the University of Puerto Rico - S5T2R1 | ecosystem: Host-associated > Plants > Roots > Rhizosphere ... | reverse complement strand
AATATTTGGACTGTCTCGATGCCCGAAATCTCCGCAAAAAACCAGGCGCAGCTCGTATACATCAACAGCGCGTGACGTTGCATCTCCAGCAACTTGAGGGCATGGACTACGTCGGCATCCGACAACCGTCGGCGCGCCTGCTGTTGGAAGAAGCGCTCTACGCTGGCATGGGAGCGATCGAGGATGACCGTGATATAACTGTCACGTGCCGCCCATGGGTCGCTGAGGAGCTTATGGCCTTCGTCCTCAAAGAGCTGCGCCAGATGATCGCGCAACCAATCGAGCGCTTCGCGCAAGGGCTTCCGCCAGCGTTGATGCCATCCCGGCTTACCCCCTGTTTGGCAGCCGCAATCGCTGCGCCAGCGCTCGACGCCATGGGCGCAGCTCCAAGAGGTGTTTTCCGTGATTTCAACCAGCTGCTCTGGCGGGAAACGCTCGAGATATTGGCCGTAGTTGGTGAGCGTGGCCAGGTTCTTGCGGGCCATCGTCGACAGGGCATACGCCAGGGCCATTTCACCGAAGCGGTGATGATGCCCATAGGTCTCCCCATCGGTGGCTACATGCATCAGTTGGGGGTGGTTGCGGCCGTCATGGAACCCCCCCAGCAGGCGCTCGATCAGCATCTCCCCCCGTGCCAGGACACCGTCGAAGGCGATGGCTTTGGCAATGGGACCATCATAGAAGAAGAGGGCGATCTCACGGCCCGATGGCAACAGACAACGATATGGACGCGACGGATCGATCCGCCCGTTCGAGGCGTCGCTCCAGGTCTTCTCCCGTGGCATCCGCACACGTTTGGCCTGGAAGGGGGAGAGGATGGTAAAACGCATGCCGTGCTGGGCGAGGATATCCAGGGTTTCGAGGTCCACGGCGGTCTCGGGCAACCACATACCCTCCGGGAGGCGCCCGAACCGGCTCTGGAAATCGCCGCTGCCCCAGACCACTTGCGTCACTTTGTCGCGCCGGTTTGCCAGCGGCATGATGAGATGATTATACGCCTGTGCTATGGCATTGCCGTGGCCGCCCCGGCTGGCACGACTGAGATGATCGGCCGCGATGATCTGCTGGTAGCTGGTCGGGTCGGCCCTCTCTAACCAGGCCAGCAGGGTCGGACCAAAGTTGAAGCTGATCTGGGTATAGGTGTTGTGGATTTCGAGCAGGCGCCCTTCGCCGTCGACGATGCGGGCGGCGGCAATGGGGGCATAGCATTCGGCGGTGATGCGCTCATTCCAGTCGTGGAATGGCGCGGCCGATGCCTCGGCCTCAAGCTCTTCAAGCCATGGATTCTGGCGCGGTGGCTGGTAGAAGTGCCCATGCACACACAGGTACCGTTCGGTCCTCGCGGGTTCGCCCGCCGGAGTGTTCACTTTCTGCCCCATCACGATGTGCCTCGCCGTACCCCGAAACGCGATGACCCTATACCCATCGAGTGCTCCCCCGTGCCCGAACGACGATCCCCGAAGGGTCGACGTGATACCGCCGGCGCTCGTCCTGATCACGATCGAACCCGGCGCTCTCGCCGGGCTCGATGACGTTGAAGCGATCGATGATGGCGCGCCGCAGCTTCGCCCCTTTGCCGACGGTGGTATGATCCATGATGATCGATTCCTGGATGTCCGCCCCCTCGTGAACAGTGACCGAATGACCGATAATGCTGCGCCGCACGTTCGCGTTGTCGATCACGCTCCCGGCCCCGATGAGGCTATCCTCGATGTGCCCTGAGACGACCTTCGCCGGTAAACCGACGAGCCCCTCCGACGTAATAGGCCAGCGCCAGTTATTGAGGTCGAATGCCGGGGCGGCGCCGAGGAGGTCCATATGGGCCGACCAGTAGGAGGAGAGATCGCCGACATCGCGCCAGTAGCCGCGCTCCTCGTAGGCTCTCACGCCAGGGACTTCGTTGTTCAGAAAGTTATAGGCATAGACCTTGTAGCGTTCGAGCACCTCACCGATGACCGAGCGGCCGAAGTCGTGCTCGGTGGTACGGAGGGCATCGTCGGAGACTATTTCCACCAGGGCCTGCGAGTTGAACATGTAGTTGCCCATGGAAGAGTAGGCGCGGTTGGGGTCGCTGGGCATGGGCTTCGGCCGTGGGGGTTTTTCCTGGAAGCCGACGATGCGTTCATCCTCGTCCACTTCGATGATGCCAAAGCCGCGCGCCGACTCGATGGGCACCGGCAGGGCAGCGACCGTAGCCTCCGCCCCCTTGACCAGATGAAAGTCGATCATCTGATTGATGTCCATGCGATAGATATGGTCGGCGCCAAACACGGCCACCAGGTCCGGCGTAAAATCTTTGATCAAGTTCAAATTCTGATAGACCGCATCGGCCGTCCCGCGATACCATATCTCGCCGCCGCGCATCTGAGGCGGCACGACGGTGATAAACTGACGCCGCAGGAGCCCACCCAAGCGCCAGCCTCCGGTGAGGTGATCGATGAGCGATTGGGATTTGTATTGCACCAGAACGTAAATTGAATAGATCTCGGAGTTGATAAAATTGCTCAACACAAAATCGATGATGCGGTATCGTCCGCCGAAAGGCACCGCGGGTTTGCTGCGCTCCTGAGTCAGGGGGCTGAGCCGTGCCCCGCGTCCACCTGCCAGAATGATCGCCAACACCTTCGGCTCTCGCATCGCTCTCCCTCCTTCCCGGCAGCCCCGAACGCCCATCTCTGCCTGACGCCATTCCGGTAAGCCCTCTGCTAATCTAGGAGGAGGCGCCTAGTCGTGTCAAGTAGAGCCTTGATAGCGGGGGGCCGGCGGACTTTTGTGCAGTGATGTGAGTGCTTGGCCCGCGCACCATCTCCTCGCTCACTCTGACCCTCGCTCGGGAGGAGAAGGAATCGCCTCAGCGACGGGGTCGCACTGCTACGACGAACTTCAGAGGCTGATGGGGCTGTTTACATCTCAGGCAAACTGGAGTAGATTCGACAGCAAACACGAGCGCCGCAGGAAGGGCGGCGATCCACCTGTAGCCTGGGGTCTATCGCTGATGAGATCGACGAGCGCACCATGCTAATCAAGGCGTTGCAGGACCTTCAACACCAGCACGGTTATCTGCCTCGGGAGGCGCTGCACGAGCTTGCTGAACGCCTCAAAGTGCCGTTTTTCGAGGTCTATGGCGTCGCCAGTTTCTACCCACACTTCCGTTTCGAGCCACCCACGGGCATCGACCTTCGGGTCTGCACCGACCTGAGCTGCCATCTCGCCGGCGCCCGAGCCTTCCGAGCCACCTTGCAAGTGGCATGTGAGCGGGTCGGACTGGCAGGCCAGGTGTCGATCAGCGAGACGTCATGTCTGGGGCGTTGCGATGCACCGGTCGCCTATGCGCTGAATGATCAGATCTACCGCAGTGGCTCATCCGAGTCGATGGCGACGCTGGTGCAGCACTTGCGGGCGGGCCAACTCCCGCCACTACAAGCGCTGCCGCGGTCACCTGCTAGCCTACGAATCTTCCCCTACCATGAGATCCAGCCGTTCGCAGCCTTGCGTCAGACGATCGAGCGACGTCACTTCACAGCTATCATCGCCATGCTGAAAGACAGCGGCTTGCGAGGCATGGGGGGGGCTGGCTTCCCCGCGGGCGCCAAATGGGAAATCGTGCGCAACGCGCCAGGGACGCCCAAATATGTGGTCTGTAATGCCGATGAGAGCGAGCCTGGTACGTTCAAGGATCGCATGCTCTTGCAAACGGTCCCAGAGTTAGTGCTTGAAGGCATGGTGCTGGGTGCTTTGACGGTGGGTGCACAACATGGATACGTCTATATCCGCCATGAGTACGCCCGGGAGCGCGAGGTGCTTGAACAAGCCCTACAGCGCATGCAGCGGGATGGACTGGTAGGCGAAAGCACCCTCGGATCAGAGCTGGGCGTCACGCTAGAGATCTTCGATAGCCCTGGAGGCTACATCTGCGGTGAGGAAACAGCGCTGCTGGAGGCCCTGGAGGGCAAGCGAGCCGAGCCCCGCAACAAGCCACCGTTTCCAGGCACACATGGGTTATTCGGCAAGCCGACGCTGATCAACAACGTCGAAACGTTTGCCTTCATCCCGGCGATTTTGCTGCGAGGGGCCGAGTGGTTCAAACGCCAAGGGCAGAGCGACGCCGCCGGCCTGAAATTCCTGGCACTGAGCGGCCATGTGCAGAGGCCAGGCGTCTACGAGGTGCCGCTCGGTCTTCCCGCTTCCGAACTGATTTTTGAGTACGGCGGCGGCCTGCCGCCAGGACGGACGCTCAAGGCCTTCTCTCCCGGCGGGGCGTCGTCGGGTTTTTTGCCGGCGAGCATGGCGGAGACCCCTCTTGAGTTTCAAGCCCTCAGCAAGGTCGGGTCGATGTTAGGGTCAGGGGCCGTCGTCGCCGTGGCGGATCAGGTGTGTATGCTCGACCTGGCGCTGAATGTGGTGAAATTCTTCCGCCATGAGTCATGCGGCAAATGCGTTCCTTGCCGAACAGGGTCGGAGAAGTTGGTGCAGACCCTGGAGCGCATCGCCCGAGAGGGAGGCTCCCCCAGCGATCTGGACATGATCCATGAGCTGGCGGAGACCATGCACCTGACTTCGATCTGTGGCCTTGGTCAGGCGGCGCCACTGCCAATCACGTCCGTCGTACGCCATTTCCGCGACGAGATCGAACAGCACGTTTATCGGCGCCAGTGCCCAGCAGGCGTCTGTTTTCGGTAAAAGCGCCGAGGCAGCGAGGCCTCAAGAGCACAGTGCTGAGACATACAACCACAGATGCACACCGCTCAAGGCAGATCAGCGGCGGATATCTGCCTTGAGCGGTGATTTCTCGCGGCCCTCAGCACTCGTCGCTCAGCGCTGCTTGTGAGGAGTCATCCATGAGTGTTGCAACCCAGACCGCGGTGGAGCTCAGCATCGATGGTCAGAGCGTGCACGTCCCGTCGGGTACAACGATCTGGGAGGCCGCGCGTTTGGTGGGCGTCGACATCCCGGTGTTGTGTCATCACCCCAACTTGAATCCAGTGGCTGTGTGTCGGGTGTGCGCGGTCGAAATCGAGGGCGCAAGAGTGCTGGCCGCCGCCTGCATCCGGCAGGTCGAGCCCGGCATGCAGGTGCGCACCATGTCGGAGCGCGTCGAGCGCTCGCGCCGGGTACTGGTCGAACTGCTCATGGCCGATCACCCGACACCGTGTACGCGCCAGCGGCAGCTTGGGACCTGTGAGCTGGAAGGCTTGGCGAGCCGCTACGGCCTGAGCGCGCCCCGTTTTACGAAGCACACATCGACCGATGGAACGGATGTCTCCTCCCCGGTGATCGCCGTCGATCACAACGCCTGTATCCTCTGCGACCGTTGTATTCGGGCGTGCGACGACATCCAGGTGAACGAGGTCATCGGCCGCCATGGCAAGGGGTTCCTGGCCAGGATCGGTTTCGACATGGACCAGCCGATGGGCAAGTCCACCTGCGTTTCCTGCGGCGAATGCATGGCCTATTGCCCCACCGGCGCATTAACCGACAAGGCGCTGTCCGCCGTGACTGATTTCACGACCACCACCCCCGTGGATTCCGTCTGCCCATACTGCGGCGTGGGATGCAGCATTACGTACCACGTGCAAGGCGACACCATCGCCCGTGTCACCGGGCGTGACGGGCCAGCTAACCATAGCCGACTGTGCGTGAAGGGACGCTATGGGTTCGACTACGCCAATCACCCCGAGCGTCTGACGGTGCCGTTGCTGCGAAAGCCTGAGTATCCCAAGCGGCCGGAGAGTTATCCCGATGCGCGCCAGTGTTTTCGCGAGGCCACCTGGGAGGAGGCACTGGGTTTGGCGGCGCGTCGTTTCATGGAGATCAAGCAGCAACACGGGCCTGGGGCGCTTGCGGGCTTCGGCTCGGCCAAATGCTCGAATGAGGATAATTACCTCTTCCAGAAAATGGTCCGGGCGGTGTTTGGCACCAATAACGTCGATCACTGCACGCGGCTGTGCCACGCCTCCTCGGTGGCGGCGCTGATGGAGACCATCGGCAGTGGGGCGGTGACCAACCTCTTCGGCGACGTGTTGCTGGCCGACGTAGCGATCGTGATCGGCTCCAATACGCCGGAAAACCATCCGGTGGCAGCCACGTTCATGAAGCAGGCGGCCAAGCGCGGCACGACGCTGATCGTCATCGACCCGCGTCGCACCGAGCTGCACCGCCGGGCGACATACTCGATCCAGTTCAAACCGGGGACCGATGTCGCGCTCCTGAACTCAATGATGCAGGTGATCATCGCTGAAGGCTTGGCGAACCGGTCATTCATCGAAGCGCGCACGGAGGGTTATGCCCAGCTGGCCGCCACGGTGGCCCCCTACAGCCCGGAGGTGGCGGAAAAGATCACGGGCGTGCCGGCGGAGCAGATTCGCGCCATCGCCCGGGCCTACGGCAAGGCGAAACGGGCGATCATTTTCTGGGGCATGGGGATCTCCCAGCACACCACGGGGACCGATAATGCGCGCTGTCTCATCAGTTTAGCGCTGCTGACCGGCAACGTCGGACGCCCGGGCACGGGGTTACACCCGCTGCGGGGCCAGAACAACGTGCAGGGAGCCTCGGATGTCGGCCTCATCCCGTTCGTCTATACCGATTACCAATCCGTGGCCGATCCGGCCGTCCGGGCGAAATTCGAGCGCGCCTGGGGCGTAGCGCTCGACCCGATGCCGGGCCTGACCGTGGTGGAGATCATGCACGAAGTCCATGAGGGGCACATCAAAGGTATGATGATGATGGGGGAAAATCCCTTCCTCAGCGACCCCAACACGAACGTCGTCAAAGAGAGCCTGGCGGCCATGGAATTCCTGGTCGTGCAGGATATTTTTCTGACCGAGACGGCGGAGTATGCCGATGTCATCCTGCCGGGCACAGCGTTTCCCGAAAAAGATGGTACCTATACCAACACCGATCGCTACGTGCAGCTCGCGCGCAAGGCCATCAACCCGCCGGGGCAGGTACGCACCGACTGGCAGGTGATCGCCGAGTTGGCGACGCGGATGGGGTATCCGATGTCCTACCGGTCTGTGGCAGAGATCTGGGATGAGATCGCCGCCCTGTCCCCGAGCTTCGCTGGCATCACCCACGCCCGGCTCGCACAGAAGTCACTGAGCTGGCCGGTGCCGACAGTCGACCATCCTGGCAGCGACGTGCTGTTCACTGACGGCTTCCCGAAGGGGCGAGGAAAATTTTCGCCTGCCGAGTTCGCCCCGGCGAAGGAGTTGCCGGATGACGAGTTCCCCTTCGTGTTGAACACTGGGCGCTATCGCGAGCACTGGCACACCGGCACGATGACCCGCCGCGCCAAAGCCTTGGATGCCCTGGCGCCTGAGCCGCTAGCAGATATGCATCCCGACGATCTGCAGAGGCTCGGCATCCGCGATGGCGAGGTGGTGCGCCTACGCTCCCGGCGCGGTGAGATCGCGCTGAAAGCCCGCGCCTCCACGCGCATGACCCGCGGCAGTGTGTTCGTCCCCTTCCACTTCAAAGAGGCGGCGGCGAACGTGCTGACCATCGATGCGCTTGATCCATACGGCAAAATCCCTGAGTTCAAGTTCTGCGCGGTGCGGGTGGAGCGACTCGACTGATGCCCGGGCTCACTTCCCCCGCGTAATCGTCCTCCCCCTCCCTCTTGCCCGCCACAAGGGGTCGGAGGGTAGCCAGCGCAGCGACTGCTTCTGAAAATTCGTGACGGTAAGCGCACTGGTTCCTGCAGGGAGGAAGCACCATGGCCGAGGAGGACACACGACAACTGCTCCGGACGTTTGGGGTAACCGTGACCAACTTCGAGGAGCGCACCGCCCAGCTCCTGGAACAAGCCAAACAGCTCCGCCAGGCGGGGGACTCCGATGGCATGCTCACGCTGCTGAAGGATTTCGCGGGAGAATTTCTTGATCTTCAAAGGCGCTGGTTGGATATTACCAATCACACCCTGTCGCGACAGCGGCTGGTCTTGACCGAGATCGCCACCCTGGTAAGCGAATGGGGCCAAAGATCAGGCTAACTCGACGGCTTGCCGCAGCGTCCCCGGTCGCTCAGGGGGTATCGCGTTCGTTGTCATCTCCTTCTGAGACTGGCGAGAGCTTGGTGGGGGTGCGCCATGCAGGTGACAGGTGTTATTCTCGCAGGCGGCCAGAGCCGTCGCATGGGGCGGGATAAAGCGTTTTTGCCCTTCGGCAAGGGGCTATTGATCGAGCGGGTGATCGAGGTCGCCCAGCAGGTGACCGATGGCGTGATCCTGATCACCAATACCCCTGAACAGTACCAGCATTTTGGCCTGCCGATGTTCTCAGACGTCATTCCCCAGGCTGGCTCGCTGGGTGGTATCTATACCGGCCTCGTCTCCGCCAAGACGCCATACAGCCTCTGTCTGGCCTGCGACATGCCCTTTGTGAAACCCGAATTTTTGCGCTTGCTCTGCGACACGGCCGCCGAGGCCGACGTGGTGGTCCCGCGGAATGCCGAGGATTTTCAGCCGCTGTGCGCCGTGTATTCGCAAGTCTGCCGCGAGCCCATCCGCCAGAAGATCGAAGCCAGCCGGCTCAAAATCACCGGCTTCTTCGACCAAGTGCGCGTCCGCATCATTGAGGGGGAACTCCTCGCCCGCTATGACCCGCACGATATCATGTTCTTCAATGCCAACACGCCGGAGGAATATCAACAGGCGCGGCGGATGGCCGGGGAATTCGAGTGTTAGAGGGTTAAGCTTACCTAGTCCATAGCTGGATAGGGTGACTAAGATAGAGATGGAGAAGGAGGGAAGGATTGCGTCCTATGGAATCATTTATGTTAAGAATATGAAGGTATGTTAAGAATATGAAGGCCATCAACGTGGCTGGAGCCAGTCCAGATCGAAAGCTGTAGTAAAGGGATTTAGGAAACGCACTCCCTCCAGCAGAGCCCCATCGTTGAAGTCCTCGCTGAGGACGTTCGGCACATCGTTCAGCTTGGCTGTCGCCCAGATCAGGCTATCCCAGTATGATAAACGGTGCCGTTGCAGACCGCGTACAGCTTCCAGAACGATTGACTTGGTTAGGTCATAGGTAATCTAAGACCGGGCATAGTTCGTCACGCTCTGCTCTGCTTCTGCCTCAGTCATGGGCGTAGGGATTTTTCGCGTCACCGTGACGAAGAACTCCCCCAGGATCTGAGCGCTTAATGAGCCCAGTTGGCGAGTCCCCAAGAATTCCAAGACCTCGATGGCTCGGTCGCGTTTGTCCTCATCGCTCCGGTCGTAGGCGTAGACCAACACGTTGGTATCAACGAGGAAAGCGCTGGAGCCGTTCGTCATAGAGTTCCTCACGAGTCCAATGGCGCTGCGAACCCAAGGCGTTTTGGATACGAGCTCGTTCACGGATGTAGGCAATTTCTTCTTGCCAGGCTTTTTGATCTAATGGGATCGAGGTTTGACCTCGAGCTAACTGATCAATACATCGACGAATCAGCTCAGCCTCGCTCATGCCCAGCTCGTTGGCCCGCTGTTTCAGCAGCTCCGCCTGCTCGGGTTCAATATATACATGCTTACGTACCATGCGGCTCATAGAGTTATCCTTCTATAGATCGCATCCGACGTGGTTTTTTGACAGAGTATGTCAATGCACCCGCTTTTGAAGTAGGCCCTTTACGTGACAATCTTCAGGCCGCATATTATTTTAGCAACGAGCTTTCTCCAGCAGCCAGGCTTTCAACCGTTGCAATTTCCGTCCAATACCACCCTCCGCCATCGTTAGCGTGACACCCATAGGCAACCATGTTGTAATAGGCACCAGCGCGGCAAGATACTTTTTTCCCGCCATGACAAATACCTCACGGTGCTTGTTATCGCACAGGGCAGCCCGGAGGATTGATCTGTTACGTGCCGCTTGCTGGGATGCCAGTTCTTTCGTCATCCGTAGGTCATAGAACGAGATTTTGTGATGTGGCCGAATCAGCCCATGCTGTGCTGATAAAATCAAGATATCCACGTCGTCGGGAAATTGCCCCTCGCGCTCCAGCCGCTTAACCACCCGAAATGCCATGCCGTCATAGAGATCCCATGCTGCCACCTTGCCGGTGACCGCATGCTTGCGAGCGGAACAACTGAGGATGAGGAACCGGCGCCTATTGGATCTTCGCTGCGATGTCTCCGAGCCCATAGATGGCCTTGATCAGGTGGACCTCGACAAAGCGCCGCGTGAGCGAAAAACGTAACTCCTGTTCTGTCATCTTGCGTACGTCTCGAATGTGCAAATCTTTTCTGGCCACGCGATAAGCCTTTTGCAGTTTCTTGGAGCGGATTAAGTCAATTACGGCATCCTTCTTCTCATAGTTGAAGATCCATCCCTTATAACCACTTCCCCAAACGCCGTACTCTCGGAAGATAGGCGAATTAATAGCGTGTCATCCGGAAATCGCCGGTATGCAGGCACCCGTTGCCAACCAATATCAGCCGACAGCAATGAGTACAACTCATTCATAAGGATCGCCCGCCCGGGGGCCTGATCATCCTACCGACGGGAGCGCCAAAACAACCTTTCCAGACGATTCGGATCGCGCTTGCAACCACGTTCTCCCAACTAAGGCCACTCGCTGTGCACCATTGCCTCATCCCATTGCCCCAGGTGTTCCAGGGGCGATCGACAGTGTACGTGAGACCTGCGTAAATCAATCGCTCTCTCTGCTATGTGCCACAATCACCAACCAGTTGGATGCCTACATCTCCCCACATTCGCGCTGGCTCCACAGCCTAAGGCAAGTCATCGATGAGCGCATCATAAAATTCCCGCTCATACACCACGATCGCCTCAGCAACCTGGCGTAGATGGGCGCGATCGGCGGCCGTGGGGGCATAGCGGGTGATAATGCCGGCAATGGCCTCGACAAAGGGCAGGCTGTGCACGTGGGGGATGTCGAAAAAGTGCAGTGCCTCCGCGGGCATCCGGTAATGCGCCGTCAACCCGTGATGCAGTGACTGGCAGGTCTCGGCGAAGACGCGCCCTACCACATACCAGGCGATCGCTTTGTCGGCAGGACCACTTTCGACCGAGATGCGGAACAGGAAATTCACTGCGCTCAGCGTCCGTGGGGCCGGCCAGGAGCGGTCGAGCTCCTGCTCGTCGAGCCCCAGCGCAGCCAGGAAAGGCCGGAAGCGTTCGAGATACTCAAGCTCGCCGCTGAGGCGTTGATGGTAAAAGCGCTGCGTCTCCAGGTCGGGCGCCATCATGATCGACAGCGCGAAATGCTTCACACCGCCACGCATATACCAATATTCCGCATGCGCGAACTGTCGCAATGCATCGCGGCTGACGGTGCCGTTGACCACGCCCTGGACGAAAGGGTGGCCACGGATGTCGGCTAGGGCCGCCGCCTGCTCTCGTTCGATCTCCTGCAGAAACCCGTGCGCTTGCGTAGGGGCGGAGGCTTCCATGGTCGAGTTCCCTCGCTTGTGATCGTTGTCGCGCCAAAGGGAGCTGTCATAGCATCGTCGACGGAGGCGAGAAGCCATCTCCCTTCCCCTCAGGAATATGACAGGAACCCAGTGTCAATGCCTACGCAGCCTTTCCGTAGGCGGGTCCTATTTTAGCACACTGTGGAACGCTGGGATGGGGCGCAAGGGGCAGGCACGAAACCGACTCCCCTGCGCTATGAGAGGAACGATACCGTATGCGAAAGGGGAACACTCGCAAGAGGCTGCTCCTTAACGCTAGAAGTGCTGCGTGACCTGTGTTACGTGATCAAGCCATCCTCACGTTGGTGGGGAAGAGAATACGCTTGACTCGAAATATAGCCAAGGATATCATGATTTATTATCAATATTTTCTTATATAATTTATTTAACGTATATTTTTATCCTAGGCATCCGGTGGAACACGCTTGCAGACTTTGCCTCCCGTAGCGCACCGCTCGAGCCGTTTGGATCCCTCCAATCATGGAGGCTTTCACGCCGGTAGAGAGGAACGCATGATGCAGGTTGAGGCTCACAGGTCAGGGCACTTCCACACCCTCATGATGGTGTTGGGGATTGCCGCGGCATATTATGTGACAGGTCGATTTGGCCTGCTATTTGCGATTCCACCGGGGTATGCCACGGCAGTCTGGCCGCCTTCGGGCATCGCCTTGGGCGCGATCCTCATCGGCGGGTATCGGGGATGGCCAGGTGTCCTGTTGGGGTCGTGGCTGCTCAATATGATGCCATCCTTCGACGCGACCCCTGGGATGGCGCTGCTCGAGGGCCTGGCGCTCCCCACCAGTATCGGCCTCGGCGCCGCGCTACAAGCCGTCGTCGCTGCCTACCTGGTGCGCCGCGTCGTGGGCTTCCCGAATCCGCTCAGCCGGGGACGAGACATCGGCGCATTTTTGGGGTTGGGAGGGCCCGTCAGTTGTCTTATCAATGCCACCGTCGGGGTCACAAGTTTATTGATCGCGGGCAAGGTTCCATGGGCTGGGTACTTCCACCATTGGTGGACCTGGTGGATCGGGGACACCATCGGCATCCTCATCGTTACCCCACTGCTGCTGAGCTGGCTGGCCGAACCTCGCGACATCTGGCGCCGCCGGCGACTATCGGTGGCCGTGCCGCTCGTGGGTGCATTTATGCTCGCGGTCGTCGTGTTCGTGCATGTGAGTGGTCAGGAGCGGGAGCGCCAGCGACTCACCTTCGAGCGCCAGGCGGAGAGCCTGGCCTACACCCTCGGTGAGCACTTCGATCGCTACCTGGAACTGCTCCGTTCCATCGCGCGTTTCTATGCCAGTTCCCAGGGAGTCAAAGGCGACGAATTTAGCGCCTTCGTCCACGGCGCCCTCGCGCATCATCCCGGCATTCAGGCGCTGTCATGGGACCGTCGCGTGCCGGACGTACTGCGGGAAGCCTACGAGGGGGCTATACGGCAGGAAGGGTACGCCGACTTCCAGATCACTGAACAGGACGCCCAAGGGCAGATGGTCCGGGCCACGAGGCGCCCCGAGTACGTGGTGGTTTCCTATATCGAGCCGCTTGCGGGGAACGAGAAGGCGTTAGGGTACGATGCCGCATCAAACCCCGACCGCCTCGATGTGATGCAGCGTGCCCGTGATATGGGGCAGCCTATCGCGACGGGTCGGCTCATATTGGTGCAGGAGACCGACCGCCAATTCGGGCTGCTGATTTTTCAGCCGATCTACAGCCATGGTCCTCCCCCCGCAACGGTCGAAGAACGCCGCCAACGCCTGATCGGCTATGCGACCGGAGTGTTCCGGATCGGCGACATGATCGAGGCAGCCCTCCCTCGAATCGAGCGCAACAGCATTATGCTGCGCATCGAGGACGAGGCGGCCCCACCGGGCCAGCGCTTGCTCTACGACAGCCAGAGGGAAACAGATCTGACGCGCAATGATGCACCTGGGGACCACCTATCCCGAATGCATTGGGACACCACCATAGAGCTGGCGGACCGTCGTTGGACGCTGCGCTTGACTCCGACGCTCGGCTATCTCGCCGTCCGGCAGAGCTCACAACCGTGGACGGTGTTGGTAGGAGGGCTGCTGTTCACCAGCCTGTTAGGGGCCTTCCTCCTCTTCGTCACCGGGCGAAGCGTCCTGATCGAGCACGTGGTAGCCGAGCGGACCGCCGAGCTTTCCCAGACGAATGCTGCCCTAGCGCGCGAAATCGCCGAGCGCGAACAGGCCGAGAGCCGCTTCTCCGCCATGGCACAGTCGGCCGTCGAGGCGATCGTCTCCGCCGATAGTGCGGGGTACATCTTGACCTGGAACAACGGTGCGCGCGCCATCTTTGGCTACACGGCAGATGAGGTCGTGGGGCAGCCGCTGACCAAGTTAATGCCCGAGCGCTATCACGCGGCGCATCGGCGGGGCTTGGAGCGGATGAGCGCCAGAGGCGAGTCTACGCTGATGGGAACAGTGCTTGAACTCAACGGATTGCGCAAAGACGGACTGGAATTCCCCTTGGAGCTGACCCTGTCCACCTGGACGAGCGGGGAAGGGCGCTTTTATGGCGGCATCATTCGCGACATCACCGAGCGCCAGCGGGCCGAGCAAGAGCTGCGCCACACGGCGGCGGAGTTGGCGCAGTCCAATGCGGAGTTAGCCCAGTTCGCCTATGTCGCCTCGCATGATCTGCAGGAGCCGCTGCGGGCGGTGGCGGGGTGCGTGCAGCTGCTCCAGCAGCGCTACCGTGACCAGCTCGACGCCCACGCCCATGAGCTCATCGCCCACGCCGTCGCGGGCACCACCCGTATGCATACGCTCATTCAGGACCTCTTGGCGTATTCGCGGGTCGGCACTCGCCGCGAGCCCTTGCAGCCGACCGATTGTGCGATGGTGCTCAAGGATGTGCTGGCTGACCTCGAGGTCAGCATCCGGGAAAGTGGGGCGGCAGTCACAGCTGCCCAGCTGCCCACCGTGCTTGCCGATCCCGCCCAACTGCGGCAGGTATTCCAAAACCTCATCGGCAATGCCCTGAAGTTCCGCGGCGAGGAGCCTCCTCACATCCACATCGGGGTGGAGCGCCAGGGCGCGGAGTGGGTGCTGGCGGTGGGCGACAACGGTATCGGCATCGACCCACAGTATTTCGAGCGCATCTTTCAGATGTTTCAGCGCCTGCACACCCAACGCGAGTATGCCGGAAGCGGCATTGGGTTGGCGATCTGCAAGAAGATCGTGGAGCGTCACGGCGGGCGCATCTGGGTCACTTCTGAACCGGGCAAGGGCACTACCTTCTTCTTCAGTGTTCCAGACCGGAGCTGACCCGTCGTCAACGAACCAACCATGCCGATGTCGCTCCGATCAGCACCACTGCAGGCATCGGTGACTAGGACAGTGCTATGGACTTCTTGAAAGCGCTCTTCGGTCCGGCCGACCAATTGCCCCACGGCTTCTGCCTGCTCTGGGACACCAGTCTCGTCTGGCTGCATGTGGCGTCAGATGCGGTCATCACGCTGGCCTACTATGCCATTCCCTTGGGATTGGTCTATTTCGTGCGCAAGCGCCAAGACCTGGCGTTCCACTGGATCTTCCTACTGTTTGGGGTCTTCATCTTTGCATGCGGCACGACCCATCTCATGAGCATTTGGACGCTGTGGCAGCCCTTATATGTGCTCGAGGGGGGGATAAAACTCCTGACCGCTGGCGCCTCCATCGCCACGGCGATCATCCTCGTGCCGTTGATCCCTAAAGCCCTCGCCCTCCCGAGTCCATCCCAATTGGCGGCGGCCAACCACACGCTGCTCCAGCAGATCCGTGAGCGCGAGCACGTCGAGGCGTTGCTACATCAATGGAATGCCGAGCTCGAACAACGGGTCCAGGAGCGAACCACCGACCTCGCCAACGCCATCGCCACCTTACAAGAAGAAATCGCCGAGCGCTTACAGGCCGAGGAAGAAGTGCGTCAGCTGAACGCCGAGCTGGAGGAGCGCATCATCGAGCGCACGGCCCAACTCCAGAGGAGCGAAACACTCTTCCGCGGCCTTCTGCAGTCGGCCCCGGACGCCATGGTAATCACCAGTGGCGACGGTCGTATCGTCCTTGTCAACCGTCAGGCCGAGGAGATGTTCGGCTACCAGCGCCACGAGTTGCTCGATCACCCCATAGAGATGCTCATGCCCGCGCGCTTCCGTGATGCCCATCAGCAGCATCGGGCGCATTATGCCCATGACGCACAAGCGCGGAGCATGGGGGGCGGTCTCGAGTTGTACGGTCT
>Ga0081538_10003161_pt1 | contig 15662 bp, 10 predicted proteins | sample TabmetS5T2R1_FD_71022 | JGI IMG/M metagenome (GOLD analysis project Ga0081538, IMG submission 71022) | Tabebuia heterophylla rhizosphere microbial communities from the University of Puerto Rico - S5T2R1 | ecosystem: Host-associated > Plants > Roots > Rhizosphere ... | reverse complement strand
TGACCAGGCCAGACAAGAGCTCGGCCTGCCGGCGAGCATTGAATCGGGCTTTCAGGGCACGGCGAAAGCCTTCCAGGCCTCCCTGACGAACCAATCGCTGCTCATTCTGGCGGCCCTGGTGACGGTCTACATTGTGCTGGGGGTGCTCTATGAGAGCTACATCCACCCCATTACGATTCTCTCCACGCTGCCCTCGGCCGGCGTCGGCGCGCTCTGGGCCCTGCTGATCTACAAGATGGATCTGAACGTTATTGCCATCATTGGTATCATCCTGCTGATTGGCATTGTGCAGAAGAATGGCATTATGATGATCGACTTTGCGCTCGATGCCGAGCGTACGGAAGGCAAGGCACCGCTCGACGCCATCTACCAGGCCTGTCTGCTGCGTTTCCGTCCGATCCTGATGACCACCATGGCGGCCCTCTTTGGCGCCATGCCGCTGGCCTTTGGCGGCGGCACCGGGGCAGAGTTGCGCAGTCCGCTGGGGATCACCATGATCGGCGGGCTCATTGTCAGCCAGATGCTCACCCTGTATACCACACCGGTGATTTACCTCGCTTTTGATCGCCTGGCCAGACGCCTGAGCCGGAGCAAGGGCAGCAAACCCGCGCCACATGCGGCGCCCGTGGAGGCAGCATGAATTTCTCGGCACTCTTTATCCATCGGCCCGTTGGTACCGCGCTGCTGACCATTGCGCTCGCACTTGCGGGCGCCCTCGCCTACCAGCTCTTGCCAGTGGCGCCACTGCCGCAGGTGGAGTTTTCTACCATTACGGTGACCTCCTCGCTCCCCGGCGCCAGCCCGGAAACCATGGCCTCCGCCGTGGCCACACCGCTGGAGCGACAATTCGGGCGCATTGCTGGGCTGAACGAAATGACCTCCGTCAGCTCTCTCGGCGCCACGCGCATCACCCTGCAGTTCGACCTGGGCCGGAAAATTGACGCCGCGGCGCGCGATGTGCAAGCGGCGATTAACGCCGCCCAGGGGCAACTGCCGCCCAACCTGCCAAGCGCCCCCAGATACCGCAAGAGCAATCCGGCGGACTCCACCATTATCATCCTGGGCCTTACCTCGGAAGTCCTCGACAGAGGCCGCCTGTACGACATAGGCGCCTCCATTTTGGAGCAGAAACTGTCCCAGGTGCCGGGCGTCGGACGGGTGGTGGTCGGAGGCGCGGCGCTGCCGGCGGTGCGGGTGGCCGTCAATCCCACCAGCTTGAATAGTTACGGGCTGAGCCTTGATGATGTGCGGGTAGTGCTGGACAACGCCAACGCCAACCGTCCGAAAGGGGAGATCGCTGATGGCAGTCGTGCCTGGGTGCTGAACACCACCGACCAGTTGCTGAGGGCCGAGGAATACCAGCCGCTCATTATCTCGTACAGGAATGGCGCGGCGGTGCGCCTCTCCGACGTGGCGACCGTCACCGACTCAGTCGAAGACCTGCGCAACGACGGTCTGGTCAATCGCAAACCCGCCGTCCTGCTCCTTGTCTGGCGCCAAGCGGGAGCCAATATTATTGACACCGTCGACCGTATACGCGCGCTGTTGCCCCAGTTGCGAGCCGAAATCCCGCCCACCGTCGACCTGACGGTGGCCCTCGATCGCACCACGACTATTCGCGCTTCGGTGCACGACGTGCAGTTTACCTTGCTCCTATCGATTGGGCTCGTTATTCTGGTCGTCTTCGTCTTTTTCCGGGATGTGCGCAGCGCCATGATTGCCAGCGTGGTGGTGCCGACCTCGCTCGTCGGGACGTTCGGCGTCATGTACCTCCTGGGCTACAGTGTGAACAACCTGTCCCTCATGGCGCTGACCATTGCCACCGGGTTTGTGGTGGATGATGCCATTGTGGTCATTGAAAACATTATGCGACATCTGGAGCAGGGTACCCCACCGCGCCAGGCGGCGTTGCGCGGTGCCAAAGAAATCGGCTTTACGGTTGTGTCGATTACCCTGTCGCTGCTGGCGGTGTTCATTCCGATCCTGCTGATGCGCGGGCTCTTTGGGCGTCTCTTCCAGGAATTCGCCGTTACCCTGTCGGTCGCCGTGGGCATGTCGATGATCGTGTCCCTCACCACCACCCCGATGATGTGCGCTTACCTCCTGCGCGCCTATCGTGAGGACGAACACGGCCGCCTGTATCACGCCAGCGAGTGGGTGTTCCGGGGCATCCTCCGGTTGTACGAGATCACGCTCGCCTGGGTACTGCGGCATCAGTTCCTGATGCTGCTGGTGACCCTGGCCACGATTTACGTGACTGTACGTCTCTACGCCAACATCCCGAAAAGCTTCTTCCCGCAGCAGGACACGGGCGCGCTCGTCGGCTCGATTCAGGCTGACCAGCGCAGCTCGTTCCAGGCCGTGCAGCAACTGCTGCGCCAGTTTGTGACGCTGGTGCATGAAGATCCGGCGGTGGACAGCGTGGTCGGCATCACGGGCGGCACCTTTGGCGGCGCGACCAATACCGCGCGCATGTTCGTATCGCTCAAACCGCTCGAAGAGCGGAAGGTCGCCGCCGGCGAGGTGATTGCCCGCATCCGCCGCAAATCCGCCAGCATTCCCGGTGCCAGACTCGTCATGCAGGTGCAGCAGGATCTGCGCATGGGCGGACGCACCACCGGTGCCCAGTACCAGTTCGCCTTGCAGGGCGACAACATCGACGAACTCAATGAATGGGCGCCGCGTGTCCTGAGTAAAATCCGCGCCCTGCCAGCCGTGACCGACGTCAACACCGACCAGCAAAGCCGCGGCCTCGAAGCGTCGCTGGTCATCGACCGCGCCACGGCGTCGCGGCTGGGCATCAGCACCGCCATGATCGACAATACGCTCTATGATGCCTTTGGCCAGCGTCAGGTCTCCACCATGTACCGGGAGTTGAATCAGTACCGCGTGGTCATGACCATAGACCCGCAATTCTGGCAGAACCCCGAGGGTCTCAAGTCCATCTATGTGCGGTCTGCAAACCGTGAACTAGTGCCACTCAGCGCCTTCACACACTACAAACCCGCCACCACAGCGCTGGAAATCAATCACCAGGGGCTGTTTCCGGCCATCACCATCTCATTCAATCTCGCGCCTAATGTGGTGCTTGGCGACGCCGTCACGGCAATTGAGCAGGCCACCAAAGAGATTGGCTTGCCGACCACCATCCGCGGCAGCTTTCAGGGCATGGCACAGGCGTTCCAGGACTCTGTGGCCAATCAACCCATACTGCTTGCAGCGGCCCTGGTGGCGGTCTACATTGTGCTGGGGATCCTCTATGAAAGCTTCATTCATCCGGTCACCATCCTTTCCACGCTGCCGTCGGCCGGCCTCGGCGCCCTGCTCGCACTGATGCTCTGCAACACCCCCCTGGACTTCATCGCCATGATCGGCATTATCCTGCTCATTGGCATTGTGAAGAAGAACGCTATCATGATGATCGACTTTGCGCTTGAGGCCGAGCGCCACGAGGGCAAGCGCCCGGTGGAGGCCATCTTCCAGGCCTGTCTGCTGCGTTTCCGCCCCATCATTATGACCACCATGGCGGCGATGTTAGGGGCCCTGCCACTGGCACTCGGCACGGGTACCGGCTCGGAGTTGCGCTACCCGCTGGGCATCACCATTGTCGGCGGCCTGATCGTCAGCCAGTTTCTCACCTTGTATACCACGCCGGTCGTCTACCTCTATCTCGACCGCTTGCAACTCTGGTGTACGCAGTTCCGCCGTGGGCGCAAACGGAGAGCGGCGATACCAGAGGAACCCTACCAGAGTGCGCACAGAAATGGTGTTAGCGTAGGAGACTGACGCGATGCAGAGAGGCCCTCTGCCTCTGGCCTGCCTGGTCTGTCTAGTCCTGACGAGCACTGCTTGCACTGTTGGCCCGAAGTATCAGCGCCCAGAGGCACGGGTGCCAACCGCCTACAAAGAGCTACCGCCGGCGAGTTTCAAGGCCGCAGATGGTTGGAAAGTGGCGCAGCCCAACGATGAGGCACCTCGTGGCAAGTGGTGGGAGGTCTTCCAGGCTCCCGAGCTCAACGCCCTCCAAGAGCAAGTCGATATCTCTAACCAGACGCTCGCTGTCGCTGAGGCACAGCTGCGCGGCGCCCGTGCGGCCATCGGGGTGGCGCGGGCCGCCCTCTTCCCGACGGTTACTGGCACTGCCTCAGCCATCGGTGCGCATCAGTCTGAGAACCGTCCGGGGGTAACAGACCCCTCGTCTAAGACGCGCTCCGACTATCTGTTATCCCTGGAGGCGTCCTACGAGTTTGATGTCTGGGGGCGCATTCGCCGCAGTGTAGAAGCAAGCACCGCCAGCGCCCAGGCGAGTGCTGCAGACCTCGAAACCGCACGGCTCAGTATCCATGCCGAACTAGCCGTTAATTATTTTGCTTTACGTGGGCTCGATGCGCAAAGACAACTACTAGAATTCGCTATCACCGCTTTCGAGAAGGCCCTGGAACTCACCACCAACCGCTATAACGCGGGGATTGCCTCACAGATAGAAGTCTTGCAAGCCCGTACGCAACTAGAGAATACACGCGCGCAAGCCATCGAAGTGGGCGTGCAGCGGGCACTATTCGAACACGCCATCGCGATACTGCTCGGCAAGCCACCTGCTGATTTCAGCCTACCTCAGTCTCCCATTGCTGTGCTGCCGCCAGCTATCCCCATTGGTCTGCCCTCGGAACTATTGGAACGTCGACCCGACATTGCGGCTGCGGAGCGGCGTATGGCGGCCGCCAACGCGCAGATCGGTATTGCCCAAGCCGCTTTCTACCCCACTGTGACCCTGAGGTCGATAGTCGGGCTGGAAAGCTCGAGCCTAACCAACTTGTTCTCCTGGCCCAGCGCGCTCTGGTCCCTCGGAGCTTCCGTCGTGGAAATCGTCTTCGATGGCGGTCGGCGCCAAGCGGTGACCGAGCAGACCCGAGCAGCCTACGATGCCACTGTGGCGATCTATCGCCAGACTGTTCTCACCGCCTTCCAGGGTGTCGAAGACACCCTGTCGACCCTGCGCATTCTCGAGGAGCAAGCGGTGCAACAGGCGAAAGCAGTGCAGGCGGCAGAAGCAGCATTGCTCCTGGCCATCAATCGCTATAAGGGTGGCATCTCGACGTACCTTGAGGTCGTTGTTGTGCAAAGCGCGGCGTTGACAGCCGAAAGGGTCGCGCTCGACCTCTTGACCCGCAGGATGACGGCAACCGTGCTGCTCATCAGGGCCTTAGGCGGCATGTGGGAGGCCTCGTCAACGTGAGCGCCAGGGCTTTGGTAGAGTTGCTCGCGCCACTCTCTGCCGATGTCCATACCACCGCTAGGGGCCACATCGCTCGAAACCAGACTTCGATACCTCCGAGCGAAACGGTACTGAGCAGATTCTTCCAGGCATCCGCATACGCTTTTTCGTCGTGAGCGTGACTGATGAGCACTTGCACGTTTGCCCTAGCCATCTTCTCCTTCAAGCTTTGGGTGAAGCACAGAAGTTTAGGAGGGTCGCAGCGTACTGATCTGCTCGACTTCCATACCTGCCACACGGGCCCGGCTAATCAATTCGGCGGTAATGTCGTCTTCGCCTCTTGATTGGCCCTCCCACACGATGAGGCATTGCATCTGGTCGCCACTTGCCCGCGCCCGAGACGGATCGCCCTCCCCCGACGCCAACTTTTCCGCTTCGGCGATGATGTGCTCGTTAGTAGCCACATAGGAAGCTGTCTCGTCTGCGGCGGGCGGGATGATTAGGAGGTCGTTTTTTTCTCTTACTGCTTGGATTTGGTCGTCGAAAATAGCGCCCCAATCCCATGTCGAGTTTCCAGGACGGTCCACAACCGAGGTGGAGCGAAAACGCGAGGGCTCAAACGGAAGAATGATGCGCCGGCGCACGGAGAGCGCCTTTGCCATTTTGAGGGCGATCAAATCAGCGCCGCAGGCGGCGGAACACACCAGCACCCCGGGCCTCAAAGCTTCAAACTTGCTACGTACAGCTTCCGCTACACTGTCTGCATTCTTCAACGGAAAACGCTCTTGCTCTGCATCTTCCGCGTCGATGCGCCGACCCGCCACTATGATGACCATCGCAACCTCTCCAGCAGCTCTATCCTGAATTACCTCTCCTTTGTGAGTTTCAACCCACGTTCGAGCGGTACTGGCAAAGGGGACGATTTTTTACTGTGTCACAACCCCTTAAACGTTGGAAAGGAACATTGCTTGACGCCACAACCGCACACGCGGCGAGGAGCGTGTGGCAGCAGGCAACGGGCAATGGCCACCCCTAGTCGGGCCACGGGAAGGCATTCCAGAGTGCCCTTACCGGTGCTAGTAGAGATGAGAGCAAACCCTGCTATGCAACAGAGCTGGTATCTGCCGCAGCAGGTCGTCACCGGTCTCAACCGGCAGTGCAGAGGGCAACATGCCGGTTGAGTTTGCTCTCCCTTAGAGGCGGTCCCCAATGAAGAAGGGAATTTGTTTGAGGTACACCTGGACGCGGCTGCGCACGGTTTCAGCAACAAAAATCCTATTTTCGTCATCGACCTCGACAGCTGACGGGGACCAGAACTGCTTTTCACGCTCTAAGCCCTGGGATTTCTGCCGCTGTAGCCACATTTCGGCATTGGCGTCCAGCTTCTCCTTGCCCCACTTCGATACCGTTGCCTCACCAGTCAACTTCTCGATAAAATTCCCATCGGCGTCAAACACCTGCAGGCGATCGTTACGCCAGTCGGCGACATAGATCACCCCCGCCTGATCAACGGCGATGCCGGTGGGGCGGTTGAACTCCCCTTCCCCGCTGCCCGAGGCGCCAAATTGCATCAGGAAGCGGCCATCGGCCGTGAACTTCTGGACGCGGTCGTTGCGCCAGTCAGTCACGTACACATCGCCCTCGGTGTCAATGTCGATACCCCAGGGCATGTTGAACTCACCGGCACCGCTGCCGGCCGTGCCCCACTTGGCGATGAACTTGCCCTCTTTGGTGAACTTCTGCACACGGTTGTTCAGGCTATCCACCACATAGAGGTTATCGTCCGGATCGAAGGCCATACCCGAGGGGCGGTTGAGTTCGCCATCCCCAGCCCCTGGGGTCCCCCACTTGCCTATCCAAGTGCCATCCTTGGTGAAGATGGAGATGCGGTTGTACCACTCATCACTCACATAGACATTGCCGGCCTTGTCCAGGGCAATAGCGGTCGGCCACATGAAGGAACCATCGGGAGCGTCGACATGGGCTTGCTCAGCACTCACGCCACGGCCAAATTCAGAGATGTACTCCTCTCCCACGGTGCAGATGGTAATGCGCTTGCCATCTGGCCGGCCCTCGTAGGAGCGATTGAGCACATAGAGCCGGTCGGCAGCGCCACGGGCTATCCCCACAGGGGCACGGAACCCGGGGCCTGAAAACTCGGCACGGCCAATAGTATGGCTGTATTGCAACTGTACAGGATGTATCTGAGTAATCATGTTCACCTCACAGCAGCAGAGATGTAAGGACCACGGGGAAACGGGGACGCGGCGCAAAGGCTATCAGACTATGATGTATCTCGCCGTGTCTCCGCGTCGCCCCATCATCGCGTCATCTCCCAGGGTTACGACAAGAAGGCATGCTGCTCAAAGCTGCCGCCAACGATAGGTTTGGCGTCCAGACCCATCCACTGCTCCAGCAGCGTGGCATAGGTGCTACGGAAGTCGTTATTGTAGTGCAGGTCGCCTTCGAGCAATTTCTCCGGCGCCAGGGAGGGGTACTCCCCATACAGCCCGCCCTTGACCGCATCGCCTATGACAAAGGCGATGCCGCCCGAGCCGTGGTCGGTCCCCGAACCGTTGTCATGCACCCGCCGGCCAAACTCCGTGAACAGAAAGACCACGACGTTGGCGCTGGCGTTGTGCTCCTTCAGATCCTGGTAAAACGCGCTGACAGCATTGGACACGTCCTGCCACAACTGAGGGTGTTTCGCCATCTCGGTGGCGTGGGTGTCGAAGCTGTTCTGGGGAGCGGTGGTGTACAGGATCCTGGTGCCGAGACCAGCCAGATGCACCTGGGCGATGTTGCGCATGTATTGCGACACGGTATCGCTCGCGTACTTCACCGTCGAGGTATACTTCTGCGGTGCCGTGCTGAGGATGTCTGCCCCGCTCAAGGCATCCGTACCGGTTTGCGAGATGTATTCCCGGACGAGACTGCTGCCGAGTTTTGACGAATACATCTTGGCAAACAGGTCCAGGGCCTGCGAGCGCTGGTCTGCGCCCTCAATACCTGTCAGGACACCGTAGGTCTCCAGATTGCCCACAGAGGCGACCGGCACACCAGGCGCCGCCAGCGCCCTGGGGAGGCCACGACCAAAGTTCACGCCGGTCAGGACGTTTTCCTTGTGAGGATCGATATCCCGAATGGCCCGGCCCAGCCAGCCCTCGGTGCCGACCTTGTCGGGCTCACAGGTGTGCCAGATATCCATCGAGCGGAAGTGGGAGCGGACCGGGTTCGGATAGCCAACGCCCTGAATGATGGCCACTTTCCCCTGGTCCCACAGCTCCTTGATGGGCGCCATATTGGGGTTGAACCCGATGGATTCATTAATGGGCAGGACCCGCTCAGGGTCTACCCGCACTACCGGCCTGTTCTCCAGGTAGAGCGGATCACTGTAGGGGACGATGGTATTGAGCGCGTCATTGCCCCCCGACAACTGGAGGACCACCAGCACATTGTCTTTTTTCGGATCACTCATGATCTGCTCCTCCTACGCAAAGAGATATTCCTGGGTCGCGACGATCAACTGCAGCGTCTGTCCCACGCGCTGGGCGAAATCTTCTGTGCCGGTGCGCAGTTCCCCGCCATTCTGTAAATGCTCCAGCAGCATACTGCGGGTCTCCTCGGGAATTTCGTAGTGCCCCAGGAGTTGGAGACAGCCATTCACCAGGCGTTCAGGCGACATCGTGGGTCCCTCAGTACCCAGCCGGTTGACAATGGCGCGGATGCCCGGGAGGTTGGTGTTCCCCATCTGGTCGGCGGTAAAGTTGATACGCTCAACCAGGGTACCGCTATCGATCCACTCCTTGCCAGTATGCCAGCCCTCGACGGTAGGCGGGTTCGCCAGGTCCTGGCCCATGTAGCGCATTTCCGCGACGATCGCCGGCAGGCCGGGCTTGGGCGTGGTGAAATCACCCACCAGGCGCATGGTGCCAATCACCGCTTCCGCAGGACTCTTCACCTTGGCAAAGCGGGCGTCCTTGAAGAAGTCAGAGTTGAACAGCACCCGCAGCATGGAGCGAATGTCGTAATTGGACCGGAAGTACTCGTCTTCCAGCATCTTGATGGCCTCAGGATCACGCGGTGGCGTGTTCTGCCACGCCGGGACCTGTACGTCATCGGCAACGAAGAAGTTGTACATGTGCCGCGCGATGAATCTGGCGGCGGCCGGCTGCTTGACAATGATGTTGATAATGTCCTCGCCATCCCAGTTGCCCGTCTCACCCAGGAAGGTCTTCACGCCGTCATCATGGTCAGCCGGGTTGTAGATGAAGCGGGCGGGATAGACCCCATAGGGGTAGCGGGGGATGGGAGTACTGATGGTCCATCCCGTGAAGGCACGGGCGCACTCTTTAACGTCATCCTCGGTGTAGTTGGGATGCCCGTCCATGCCCACTCCCATCGAGAACAGCTCCAGGAGCTCTCGGCCATAGTTCTCGTTAATGGCGCCCTTGTGGCTCATGCAGTTGTCTAGATAGAAGATCATGCCTGGGTCTCTGGAAATCTCCAGCAGGATATCCCGGAAGCTGCCGAGGCCATAGTTGCGGAACATATCAAACTCGATTTGCTGTTGTCTGGCGTGCTGGATCTTGGAGGAGCCGGTGCATAAAATGCCGTGCCAGAAGAGGGCAATCTTCTCTTCCAGCGGGCGCTTGGAGTTGATCATGCGCCAGGTCCAGAGGGCGGGGCCACCGGCGATCATCCCCTGCCATTCGGCAAAGTACCGTTCCAGCACATCCATGTCGATCCCATCGGGCTGGTTTTCGGGATGCAGGAGTTCCTCGACCGTCGCTTCGTATCCCTTAGCGGCCCGCGCCTCCAACTCCTCATAGGGCGCGCCAAAACCAGCACGGCGCATCAGGTGAGCCATCAGAGCAATATCGTTCTCTGCCATACGCTATCCCTCCATACAGCGATCATTTCTGGCACTCTCAGACCTGTCCTGTCACAACACGATCAGGCAATCTCTCCTCCTGTTAATCACGGCTCCATTCCTACGAACCACTCCTCACTTCAGAGGAGCATTCCAGGCTCCCCACAGGGCGTTGACACCAGCGAGACAGCGCCGCGCAAACTCCTCATCGCGGGCTGGGTCACCGACGTCAAGCCAGGTGAGGACAGCATTGCGGACGTGCGACACTGCCACCTCGGCAGCCCAACGGTGGAAGAGCGGATCGTCGTGCCCGCGACGCTGCAACACCCAGTTGATCACGCGGCTGCGGACGTCGTGCGCATAGTCAGCAAATTCGGGCTCGCGGGCTGCGTGCACCAGCAGCAGACGGAGAGCGTCAGGCTGCGCCCGACCGACCGCGAGCAGCGCACGGATGCCGGCCCCCGACTCGTACTCGTGCCGCGCCCGGGCAAATTCCTCCCTGGTACGCTGTGCGGCGCCTTCGAGGACGGCGCGGTAGAGCTCTTCCTTCGAGGCGAAGTGCCGATAGACAATTTCCTTCGTGATGCCGGAGGCCGCGGCCACTTCCTCCATCGCGGTGCTGGCAAACCCTTTCGTCGCAAAGGCAGTCGCAGCGCCCTGGAGAATCGCTGCGTGGCGCTGCGAACGCGACAAGAGTTTACGGGGAGCGTGAGTCACACAGCCTCCTGTGCATGGACTTTACACCTGTCGTTTCTGCAGTGTAGACTAGAGCGTCAACAAAGAAAAGCAAAAAATTGCACTGGTGTGGATAGGTAACAATACTGAACATTCAAACACATGGTATGCATGTATGGCGCTGCGCATAGGGCGTGTCCCTTATCTCCATACTGAGCCTTTTTACTTTGATATAGCACGTCGTGGCATGGCGTTATACGAGATCGTGCCTAGCGCTGTTGCCAGCGCGGCGGTAAACGGGGCGATTGACGCCGGGCCAGTACCACTGGTGGATTGTTTGCGCCTGGAAGACCGCTTTGAGCCGGTAGCGGGGTTTTGTGTCGCCAGCGTGCAGCGCGCTGGCAGTACCCTCCTGTACTCGACCAGGCCCATCACCGCACTCGCTGAGGCGCACATCGGCGTTACCGACGAGGCCGCCACCGCGCTGCGGCTCCTCCACGTCCTGCTGCGCGTGAAGTACCAGGTGCAGCCGGCGGCCTATGGGCCGCTCCAGGCAGCGCACGATGCCTTCCTCCTCATTGGTAATCAAGGTCTCCGCCAGCGTAGGGGAGCGCCAGGCTTCCCTCATACCTATGACCTGGGAGCCGAATGGCACGCCTGGACCGGACTGCCGTTTGTCTTCGCGCGCTGGATGGTGCGGAAGGAAGTGGCTGCCAAAGATAAGGCGCTGCTCGAGGAGACGCTATACGTCGGCTTGGAAGACGGGATCGAGGCCCTGTACCAGGTCGCGGAGCCACGCGAAGACCTGCTCATGCTGCCGCGCGATATTGTCACCTATATTCAGGGCTTTCGTTACTATATAGGGAAGTCAGAACAGCAGGCTATAGACCAGTTTCAGCGCTACCTGCAACAGCTCGAAGGCTGATGTGTCTTATTCCCGACCATTGACATGGGAAGGTGTCGCAAAGGTACGGTGTTCGGGAACACCTTTGCGACACCTTCCTCTTCCCTACGATGCCAACCTCTCTACGGTCGCCATATTGGGCAGACGGCCAGTAGTTGACAGCGGTAGAATACAGACGTGATCCGCGCCGGCGTCGTAGTGTTCCTGAAGGCGGGCTTTGATAGCGGCCACGTCGCCCCAGGCCACGATGTCGTCGACAAGACGGTCGCTGCAGCCATTGGCAAAATCGGCCTCCGTGTAGCCCAGGTCCAGGAGGTTGTTCTTATAGTTTGGCAGCCGCGGCACATAGGTCTTCATATACTCACGCGCCGCGGCGCGTGCTTTTGCCGGATCGGTCTCAAGGATCACCGCCTGGGCCGGGGCGAGCAGCTTGCCGGGCCCGAGGATCTCGCGCGCCCGGCGCGTATGGGCTGGGGGCACGAAGTACGGATGCGCCCCATCAGCTTTGTCTCGCGCCAGGGCCAGCATCTTCTGGCGCAGGGCGGCTAACACGATTGGTGGGGTCTCTGTTGGGGCGGGCGCGTCATACATAGCGGAAGCCATTTTCTCCAGATAGTTCCGCATGTAAGTGAGGGGTCGATGATAGTGATGACCGCGGACCCCCTCCACCAGGGGCGCGTGGCTTACGCCGAGGCCCAACAGAAAGCGATTCCCCGAGATCTCCACCAGCGTCTTCTGCGCTGCCGCCATGGTTACGGCATCACGCGCCCAGATATTCGCAATGCCCGTGGCCAGTACCAGCACAGAGGTCTTACTGGCGAGATAGGCGAGATGCACAAACGGCTCGCGTCCAATCGCCTCAGGAACCCATAGCGCCCCGTAGCCACAGGCTTCAACTTTCTGGGCAAAGGCAACGGACTCGGCGATGGACATGGCATTATGCGCAAACCAGATGCCAATTTTGCCAATGGCAATCATCTGTGTAGCCTCCCTCAAATCGTGCTATAACAGCCAGCCCTCCCCTGGCGTGGCCTCACGTTGTTCCCTCCCCAGCACACCTGGTGGGCCTACCATACCCCGTCCTGCTGGGTGTGTCCAGTCTCGAAGCAGGTAACCATGGCATAGAATTTGCTGCCCTGGCGTTTGCACAGTAGGTCATTTGCCAATCTTACATGCCATAGCATACGCAGTACAACGAGCGAGAGGTGGGAAACATGGTCAACAGGCTGTGGCGAGGGACATGGGGCAGGGCATCCACACGAGCGCGTACCACTGGGAAAGGCGACGTATGAGTCACTCCGATGGGATGACGCTCGCATCCCACCATCAGATAGCTGTACCCGGACGGAATTGCTGGCGCATTGCGCCGGCGGCGCGAGCGGCGTTTCTCATTGACGCCTCAGCCTACTTCGCCGCCTTTGCTCAGGCCATCGAGCAGGCCCAGCGCTCGATCTTCATCATGGCCTGGGACATCCACAGTCGGACGCGGCTGCGGCCCGATCAGCCTCCCGGCCAATACCCCGATGAGCTGGGTCCGTTCCTTGATGCCCTGGTGCGTGAGCGTCGTGATCTCCATGTGTATATTCTCAACTGGGACTACAATATCGTTTATGCCTTCGAGCGAGAGCCCTTGCCGAGCGTCCAGCTCGGCTGGAAGACCCATCAGAGGATCCAGTTCCGCCTCGACAGCAACTACCCAGTCGGTGCGTCTTTACACCAGAAAATCATCGTCGTGGACGACGCTATCGCCTTCTCTGGCGGTCTGGATCTCACCATCCGGCGCTGGGACACGTCAGCGCACCTGGCCCAGCATCCAGGACGCCTCGATCATCGTGGGGTGCCCTACCCGCCGTTTCATGACATCCAGCTTCTGGTGGATGGTCTGGCCGCGCGCGCCCTGGCGGACCTCGTGCGTGAGCGCTGGTTTCGCAGGACCGGACAGCGCATCCCGCCCACGCCAGTCGATACTGACCCCTGGCCTGGCGCGGTGCAGCCTGATATGACGAATGTTGATGTGGTCATTGCCCGTACTGAGCCGGCCTATGCCGGCCGTCCCGAAGTGCGGGAGGTCGAAGCCCTCTACCTCGACTCCATCGCCACCGCGCAGCGCTACATCTACATTGAAAGCCAGTATTTTACCTCGCGGCGCATCGCTGCCGCGCTCGGAGACCGCTTGCAGGAGGCGCATGGGCCTGAGGTGATCATTGTCGGACCGGCGGAGTGCTCGGGCTGGCTTGAGGAGAAGACAGTGGGTGTGCTGCGCAACCGGTTCGTGAAACGCCTGCAAGAGCGTGACAGGTTTGGCCGTCTGCGCTTCGTCTACCCAGTACGGCACGGCATAACACCCTGCCCGGTCTTCATCCACTCGAAAATCTGTATTATTGACGATACGTTCGCCCGCGTCGGATCGGCGAACTTGACCAACCGCTCCCTTGGCCTCGATACCGAGTGCGACCTCGCCATCGAGTCGGGCGGGGACACGCGCGTCGAGGCAGCCATCGCCCGCTTCAGGGACCAGCTGCTGGGCGAGCATCTGGGCCTCGCTCCGGAGCGCGTAGAGGAGGTGGTCGCAGCCGAAGGCTCCGTGCTCACGGCCGTTGACGCGCTCCGGGCGTCCGGACACGGCTTGGCATGCGTGCAGGCGCGGAGGCTACGCGAGGCCGAAAGCCTCATCCCGGAGTCGGCGATCTTCGATCCCGAGGGGCCCATCGATCCCGCGGAGGTCATCACCAAGGCACTCCCGACTGAGGCCGTGCAGCACTCCGGCCAGCCCCTTATCAGACTTGGCATCGTGCTCGGTCTCCTCGCCCTGCTTGGGGGCCTATGGCGCTGGACGCCACTCCAGGATTGGCTCTCGCCGAGCCGCCTCACCGAGTGGACTAATGCTGTCGCAGCCTGGCCACTCGCGGCGCTCGTGGTGGGGGCCGGTATCACCCTCGGCAGCCTGCTCATGATTCCACTCACCCTCCTCATCCTCCAGGCAGCGTTCATTTTCGGCCCGGCAACCGGCTTCCTCACCGCGTTCACGGCAGCCATGGTGAGCGCGGTGGTGGCCTTTCTGATCGGCCGCGCCGTCGGCCGTGACGGGCTCCAGAGGCTCGCAACCCCTCGTCTGGCGCGACTCAGCCGTGGGCTGGCGCGCCGCGGTGTGCTCACCGTTGCGGCCATCCGCCTTCTCCCGGTCGCTCCCTTCACCGTCGTCAACATGGTCATGGGGGCAGCCCGGATCAAGCTCTGGCACTTCACGATCGGAACGGCGATCGGTCTGGCGCCAGGCTGCGTCGCGCTCACCATCTTCGGGGATCGCCTGAGCCAGGCCCTCCGCCGTCCGGACGTGCTCAACTGGCTCATCCTGGGTCTCGTGGCTGCCGCATTGAGCCTCGGAGGGGCATGGCTCGTGCGGCGGGTACAGCGGCGATCCTCCTGTGGGGCTGGGGATGACTGAGATCATACGCTCTGGGGTAACCGTCTCCAGATCGCATCTCGTGATGGCGTCCTACAATATCCATGGCTGCATTGGCACCGACAGAAAGCATGACACAACCCGTGTTGCCAGGGTGATCCGCGAGATCAATGCCGACGTCCTCGGGCTCCAGGAGCTGCATGCGCACGGTGTAGGGCCTGATCCGAGCGATGAAATCCAGCTCCTCGCCGCCGTGTCGGAGTTCGAGGTCGTCACTGGCACGACGTTTGTCGGCCCTCGCGGGGACTACGGCATTGCACTCTTTTCACGCCTGCCAGTCCTCGCGGTGCGGCGCATTGACTTGCACGTCCCGCCGCGTGAGCCCCGGTGTGCTCTGGACATCGACGTTGCGGTTGACGGCGGAACGATCCGCGTCATCACGACCCATCTTGGACTGGCACCATGGGAGAGGCGGCTCCAGGTGCAGCGCCTTACTGAGGCGATTGTACGGGACCCGAGCCGCCTCACCGTGGCCCTCGGGGACATCAACGAATGGTTCTTCTTAGCGCGCACCCTCCGTCATCTCGGTGCG
>Ga0081538_10003160_pt1 | contig 15663 bp, 14 predicted proteins | sample TabmetS5T2R1_FD_71022 | JGI IMG/M metagenome (GOLD analysis project Ga0081538, IMG submission 71022) | Tabebuia heterophylla rhizosphere microbial communities from the University of Puerto Rico - S5T2R1 | ecosystem: Host-associated > Plants > Roots > Rhizosphere ... | reverse complement strand
ACGAGGACGTCGCCAACGTCGGCCCGGCCCGGGACAACGCCGAGCGGGAGGGCGTGAGGGTCGAGACCCACCACGGCCCGCTCCCCGAGCTGGCGTTCGTCCGGGCCGACACGATCGACGCGGCGGTGTCGGTCTACGGCCTGGCAGCCGCCGATGACCTCGACCGGATCTTCCGCCAGGTCCACCGCGTGCTCAAGCCCGAGCGGCCGTTCGTGTTCTCGTTGCCCCATCCGGCGTTCACGCTTCTCGACCCCGACGGCGGCGAGCCGGTGCTGCGTCGGACGTGGTGGGACTCCAGCCCGGTGTCCTGGTCGGTAGCCGCCGACGGCGCCGAGCCCGACCGGGCCCGCACGCTCGGCGGCCTGTTCGCAAGCCTGGGGCGCGCCAACTTCCGGGTCGACGCGCTCGCGGAGCCGGAGCCCGACCGGGCCGCCGCCGGCGATGGCTGGTCGGACGCGATGCGGTGGGTACCACCGACGCTGATCGTGCGGGCCCGCAAGGTCGCCTGACCCGGAAGGCCGAGCGTCGACCGTGCCGCGGCCGGCCTAGGTCCGACGCCGGCCCCGCCGTTCCTCCCACCACGCCAGCAACCGGCGCTCCGCCTCGGCCTGCCCCAGTGGGCCCTCATCGAGCCGGGCCTCGAGCAGCATGGACAGCGCCTCGCCGACAATCGGGCCCGGCTTGACGCCGAGCAGCTCCATGACCCGATTGCCGTCGATGTCGGGGCGGATGCGGCCGAGCTCCTCGCGCTCCCGAAGCTCGGCGATCCGGGCCTCCAGGTCGTCCATGCGCTTGGCCAGCATGCGAGCGCGCTGTTCGTTGCGGGTGGTGCAGTCGCTGCGGGTCAGCTCGTTGAGGTCGTCGAGGAGCGGCCCCGCGTCACGCGCGTAGCGGCGCACGGCGGCGTCGGTCCACACGTCGTCGCGGTAGCCGTGGAACCGCAGGTGCAGGAACACCAGCCGCGACACGTCCTCGACGATCTCGTTCGAGAACCGGAGCGCCCGGAGGCGGTCGCGGGCCATCCGGGCGCCCACGACCTCGTGATGGTGGAAGCTGACGCCGCGGGGCCCGATCGACCGGGTCTTGGGCTTGCCGATGTCGTGGAGGAGCGCGGCCAGCCGGACCACCAGCCGGGGCGACGTCTTCGCCGCGACCGCGATGGTGTGCGTCAGCACGTCCTTGTGGCGATGGATCGGGTCCTGCTCCAGCCTCAGCCCCCGGAGCTCGGGCAGGAACTCGTCGGCCAGCTCGGTGTCGACGAGGAACCACAGACCGGCGCTCGGCTCGGCGACCACCAGCAGCTTGGACAGCTCGTCACGGACCCGCTCGGTCGACACGATCTCCAGCCGGTGGCGAAGCTTGCGGACGGCGGACACCAGCGCCGGGTCGGGCGCCAGCCCGTAGCCGGCGATGAAGCGGGCGGCCCGCATCATCCGCAGCGGATCGTCGGAGAAGGACACCTCGGGGGCCAGCGGCGTGCGGAGCACGCCCTCCGCCAGGTCGGCCACGCCGCCGAACGGGTCGATGAGCTCGACGTCGGGCAGGCGCAGCGCCATGGCGTTGATCGTGAAGTCGCGGCGGGACAGATCGTGCTCGACGTCGTCCGCGTAGACGACGTGCGGCTTGCGCGAGTCCTCGCGGTACGCCTCGGCGCGGTGCGTCGTGACCTCGAACGTCACGCCCCCCTTGCGGGCGCCGATGGTGCCGAACGCCTGCCCCTGCGTCCACGTCGAGTCGGCCCAACCCTCGAGCAGCGCCATCGTCTCCTCCGGCCGGGCGTCGGTCGTGAGATCGAGGTCGGCACCGTGGTGCACGCGATCGAGGACCACATCGCGCACGATCCCCCCCACGAGGTAGGTCTCGTGGCCCGCGGCGGCGAAGCGCTCGGCCAGGGGCCGAACGTCGTCGAGGATGGGGTGCAGCCGCTCGGGGATCACGTGGCGCGAGGGTAGGCCGTCGCTAGGACGCGTCGGCCCGGTGTTGCCATGCCCTCGTGTGGGCCACCGCCGCCGCGTCCACGACCTCGCGACCGGGACCGCCCGAGGTCGGCGCCTCGGCGTGCAGCCGATCGCCGGCGAGGGCGACGACGACGGCGGCGGTCGACTCACGCAGCGCCACCAGGTCGTATCCGCCCTCGAGGAACAGCAGCCGCCGGCCGGGGGGCGCCAGCGCCAGCAGGTCGGCGGTGACGTCGGCGTAGTCCCCGGACGTCAGCTCCAGATTGGTGAGCGGGTCGCGCCGGTGGGCGTCGAAGCCGGCCGACACCAGGAGCCACGTGGGGCGAAGGTCCTCGGCCAGCGGCGCCACGACGTCGGCGACCGCAGCCCTGAACACGTCGCCGGTGGCGCCGGGCGGCACCGGCACGTTGGCCGTGGTGCCCCGCCCCTCGTCGGCTCCGGTCTCGAGCACCGACCCGGTGCCGGGGTAGAGCGGATGTTGGTGGACGGAGACGTAGCCGACGCGGGGATCGTCGTAGAACGTCGCCTGGGTGCCGTTGCCGTGGTGGGCGTCGTAGTCGACCACCAGGACGCGCTCACCTCTGGCCGCCAGGACGGCCGCCGCCACTGCGACGTTGTTGAACAGGCAGAATCCCATGGCGCGGCCGGCGAGGGCGTGGTGGCCCGGCGGGCGCACCGCGCACAACGCGGCCGTGAACTCCCCGGTGTCGAGGCGGCCGATGATGCTGGGCCCGGCACCGGCGGCGAGCAGCGCAGCGTCCCACGAGGCGGGCGCGGCCCGGGTGTCGGGGTCGAGCCGCCCTCCCCCGCTGCGGCAGAACCGCTCGAGAGCCTCGACGTAGGCGCCGTCGTGGACGAGCTCGACCTCCGCCTTGGTGGCCGGCCGGGGCGCCACGGCGACCAGCTCGTCGCCGAGACCGGCGCGATCGAGGCCGTCGTGCACGGCCCGCAGGCGCTCGGGGCGCTCGGGGTGGCCGAGCCCGGCATCGTGGGCCAGGTACTGCGGATGGGTGACGAAGGCGATCGACATCCAGCGATGACGGTAACGGGTCTCGCCGGGATGCCTACGCTTTGGGTGGTATGAGTGTCTTGCGGGCGCCAGCGATCGGTGTGGCGCGGCTCCGGGTCCGATCCTGGCACGCCGACCACGACATCGCCCACATCACGCCCGCGGCCGACGGGTTCGGTCCGCTCACGACCGAGGAGATCCGGCGCTGCGCTGCCGCCCTCCGGCGCGAGGGATACGGGGGCGCGGTCACCGCCGCCATGAGCCGCGCCGACCAGGGGCCGTTCCTCGAGGCCGGGTTCGTGCCGGCCGAGCGCCTGCACCTGCTCCTCCATTCACTCGACGAGCTGCCGAGCCCGGTGCTGGCGGCACCGGCACAGCTACGCCGGGGCCGGAGGCGCGACCTGGACGACCTGCTGGTCGTCGACCACGCCGCGTTCAGCGGGATGTGGCGCCTCGACCGCGTCGGCCTCGACGAGGCATTGAGCGCGACTCCGACCGTCCACCTGCGCGTGGCCCGCCACGCCGGCGCGGCGATCGGCTACGCCATCTGCGGGCGCGCCGCGCACCATGGCTACGTGCAGCGCCTGGCGGTGCACCCCCACGCCCAGGGCCAGGGCGTCGGCGGCACGCTGCTCCTCGACGGCCTGCGCTGGCTGCGGCGCTGGGGCGCCCGCGACGCGCTCGTCAACACGCAGGAAGGCAACGTCCGGTCCCTCCGCCTCTACCAGCGCGTCGGGTTCGTGCTCCAACCCGATGGGCTCACGGTCCTTCGGCTCGATCTCGGCGAGGTCCCGTGAGACGGCTCTTCGGCATTGGCCTCGTTGGTGCCGTCGTCGTCCCGGCAGGGTTCGTCGCCGCCGGGGCCGGGACGGCCGGCGCCGTTCCCCGGCAGGCGACACCCTCGATCGAGCTCGTGGACCAGACGACGTGGGTGCAGAGCGGCGACCGGTTCGAGGTGAGCGCCCGCGTCGCCGGTGCGCCCGCAGGCGCCGCCCTCCGCCTGGTGGTGCACGACCGGCTCCAGTCACGATCCGGGTTCCGAGACACGCTCGACGGCGAGCTGGGAGGTGTCGAGCAGATGCTGCCTGCGGAACCCCTGGCGGCGTCGAGCGCGGGGACCGGGACCTTCTCGACGGGGTTCGCCGTCGGGGGCGACGGCCAGGGCCTGGAGGGTCGGGGCGTGTACCCCGTCGAGGTGCAGTTGGTCGACCCCCAGGCCAACCTCCTGGCGACGCCCGTGGTCACGTACCTGACGTATCTGGGGCCCGACACGTCGTCGTTCGTTCCGCTGGCGGTCGCCGTGATCGTCGACGTCGGGGGCCCGCCGATCCTGCAGCCCGACGGCTCCGTCCGTCCCACCGCCACCACGGTTGAGCGGGCGCAGGAGCGGGCCAACCTGGCGGCTGCCGCACGCGACGTGCCGTTCACGCTGGCGCCCCAGCCGGAGACGCTCGACGGGCTGGCCGACGCCGGCGGTGCCGGCCAGGCGGCGGTGGACAGCCTGGTGAAGGCCACGGGCGACCGCGCCGTGCTCCGCCGGCCCTACACCGACGTGGACCTCGAGGCGCTGCAGGAAGGTGGGCTGACGACCGAAGCCGACGACCAGGTCAACGCCGGAGCTGCCGCGATCCTCTATCGCTTCGGACGCGAGTCGGTTCCGGGCATCTGGCTCTCGGGTCCCACCTTCGGGAGCGACGGCGCGCAGGAGGCCGCGGACCTCGGGTTCGACCGGGCGGTCGTTCCCCCGAGCGCCGTCGAGACGAGCGCCGTGCCGGACGCGCCGGTCACGCTGGACGACGGCGGCCCGCGCGCCATGGTCAGCGACCCCGAGCTGGCTACCCACCTGCTGGGCGACGACAGCGTCGTCGACGCGCAGCGCTTCCTGGCCGAGCTCACGATCATGTGGTTCGAGCGGCCGGCAATCCCCCGCGCCGTTGTTGCTCGCGTCCCGGGCGACGCGGACATCGACCCATCCACCGTCGCCCGGGCGCTCGATGGCCTGACCGACGGCGGGGCCGTGCAAGCCACGACGGTCGACGAGGTCTTCGGCGTGCCCGCCGATTCCAGCGGGCCGACGACGGTCTCCCTCGTCCCCCACGAGGTCACCGACGAGCTCAGCGGCATCGCCGCACCGCTGCGCCGGGCGCGCCGGGGTGTGACCGGGGTCGCGGGGACGGTCGCTTCGGCCGACGGCGGATCGCTGACCCGCTCGCTCCTCCTCGCCACGGGGACCGCCACACCCGAGGCCCAGCGCCGCGCCTACGTCGAGCGCGTCAACACCGAGCTGGGGTCCTTGAGCGGCGCCGTGGTGCTGCCCGACCAGTTCCGCATCACCCTGACCTCCCGGACCAGCACCATCCCCGTCAACATCACCAACACCCTGAACCAGCCGCTGAACGTGCGGATCGAGTTCGACAGCGGCCAGCTGGAGTTCCTCGACGGTGACATCGTCACCCGCGAGCTCCCGCCCGGCGTCACCCGGCTGGACGTCCGCGTGCGCGCCCTGACCTCGGGGGCATTCCCCATGGGCATCACGGTGAGGAGCCCGGACAGCTCCATCGAGTTGGACCGGACGACGTTCGACATCCGGTCCACGGCGGTCACCGGCGTGGGCTTCGTGCTGTCCATCGGGGCCGGGCTGTTCCTGGCCGTATGGTGGGCCCGCCATTGGCGGAGCTCCCGGCGGTCGCGCCACCTTGTGCCCGCCGGTGCGGCGCCGGCATCACGGGCGGGGGCGAGCGCCGACCGGGCGCAGCCGCCCACCCCCGCCGACGCCGCCCGGCATCAGGACGACGCGGATGGCTACCGGCCTGCGCACCTGGCCGGCGGTCGCTCCCGCCGCAGCTGACGTCACCGGGGCGGATTCCGTTCCCGCGCATTAGGGTCGCCCAGCGTGCCTGTGCGAATCGTCACTGACTCGGCCGCCGACCTCGAGGCGGCCGAGGCCAAGGAGCTCGGGGTCGAGGTCGTACCGCTGTCGATCCGCTTCGGGTCGGTGGAGTACACCGACGGTGTCGACCTCTCGGTCGAGCAGTTCTACGACAAGCTGGAATCGTCGGACGAGCTGCCCGAGACCGCCGCCCCGTCGCCCGGGGCGTTTGAAGCCGCCTTCCGCCGTCAGGCCGATGCCGGCGCCGACGCCATCGTCTGCATCAACCTGTCCTCCGGCCTGTCGGCAACCATGCAGGCAGCGCAGAATGGCGCCAAGGCGCTGGAGGGCACCATCGACGTTCGCGTCGTCGACTCCCGTTCGATCACCTCGGGCCTCGCCACCCAGGTGCGCCGCGCGGCGCGGGCGGCCGCCGACGGGGCCGATGCCGACGCGGTCGAGTCGATGGTCCACGACCTGTCGGCCCGCACGCACGTGATCGGGGCGCTCGACACCCTCGACAACCTTCGCAAGGGTGGCCGCATCGGCGGGGCCCAGGCGCTGCTCGGATCCCTGCTCGCCATCAAGCCGCTGCTCGACATCTCGACCGGTGAGGTGGAGGAGGCCGGCCGGGCCCGCACTCGGCGCAAGGCCTTGCAGGTGCTGCGCGACAAGGTCTTCGAGCGCCCCGCCGTGGAGGAGCTCACGATCACGCACGGGATGGCGGCCGACGTCGACGAGATGCGCGACCTGCTCCGCCCGCGCTACCCGGCCGAGCAGATCCAGGTGGCCGTGATCGGAGCCACGATCGGGACGCACGCCGGCCCGCGGGTCATGGGCCTCACCTGGCTGGACCCGGCCTGATGGGGGCTCCGGAGTGCGTGCCACCCGGCCTCGTGGCGACGTCCGGCTGACGTTACCGGCCGGCCCGTCGCCGATCTCCCGGGGGCGGTCGGCGCCGGCCCTCCGCCGACGCGAATGCAGCGGAACTCCTTGACTACGGTGGGCGCACCGTGGCACTGACTCCTCCGCCAACCGGCCCGTCGCCCGCTGCCGGCCTGGTGGCCGGCGCGCTCCTGGGCGCCCGCTACCGGCTGGACGAACAGCTCGCGTCGGGTGGCATGGCACAGGTATGGCTGGGGACGGACGAGGTGTTGCGGCGCGCCATCGCCGTGAAGGTCCTGCACCAGCACCTGGCCGACGACGAGACGTTCGTCGCCCGGTTCCGCCACGAGGCGATCGCCGTCGCTCGGTTGTCGCACCCCGCGATCGTCAGCGTGTACGACACATGCAGCGACAACGGCGTCGAGGCGATCGTCATGGAGCTCGTGCGCGGCCGCACCCTGCGTCACCGCCTCGACGAGGGGCCGGTCGACCCGTGGATGGCCGCCAACATCGCCGCCCAGGTGTGCGGTGCGCTGTCCGTGGCCCACGCCGCCGGGCTCGTCCACCGCGACATCAAGCCCGCCAACATCCTGCTGTCCGAGGACGGCCGGGTGAAGGTCGGCGACTTCGGCATCGCCAAGGCGGCGGAGTCGGCCGACCTGACCCAGGAGGGCTCGTTCCTGGGGACGGCCAAGTACCTCGCACCCGAGCAGGTCGAGGCCGGCCCGGTCGACGGCCGCACCGACCTCTACGGCCTCGGCGTCGTGCTCTACGAGATGTTGTGCGGACGGGTCCCGTTCGAGGGCGACTCCTCGTCCTCGACTGCGCTCGCCCGACTCCACAGCGACCCGCAACGGCCCCGCCTGGTGAGGCCCGGCATCCCCCGCGAGCTCGAGGCCATCACCATGCGGCTCCTCGCCCGCTCGCCCGACGACCGGTACGCGACCGCGAGCGAGGCGCGGGCTGCGCTGCTGGGGGCGGGCGCGGACGACGGTCCGACCACCGGCGACGTGACCGTCGTCGAGTCCGGGGAGGCCGGGACCGATGCGCGATCGGTCGCGACCGCCGGCGCCACCGGCCACCTGCCTCCGCCGCCCGCGGCGCCGCCCACGCCCCTGGGGACCCCGGCGGTCCAAGGCCCGGGGACGCCGGTGCGGTTCGCGGAGACCGAGCGTCGCTGGCTGGTCCCCACGCTGCTCGTCGTGCTGGTGGCGGTGGCGTTGGGCGTCGCCGGCCTGCTCATCCAGGGTTCCGGCTCGAACCTCTTCGGTGACTCAGACGAGGGGTCCGACACCTCGGAGGCACCCCCGGCCGCCGACGAGTTCGTCCCCATCGCCCGGACGGTCGACTTCGACCCGGCGGGCGGCGACGGCGAGCATGCGCAGGAGGCGGAGCAGGGCAACGCGATCGACGGCGACCACAACACGTCGTGGAGCACCGAGGACTACACGTCTCCGGACTGGGGACGGCTGGGGAAGCCCGGCGTCGGCCTGATCCTCGAGCTCGACCAGTCGGCCGAGGTCCGGGGGCTCGAGTTCGACACGCCATCCGTCGGATGGCAGGCCGAGGTGTACGTGGCCGACAGCGACCCCGGCACCCTCGAAGGATGGGACGATCCGGTCGCCACATTCGAGGAGAACGACAGCGGCACCAACGCCGTGACCTTCGACGCGACCGGCGGGGCCGCGCTGCTGTGGTTCACACGGGCCGGCGACGATGGGCAGGTCACGGTCACCGAGGTGCGCCTGGAACGCTGATCTACTGTTCCCGGCATCGCGCGAGACCCTTCCAACGCCGACGATCGCACGCTCGTGGCCGCCGCCCAGGCGGGCGACCGCGCCGCCCTGGAGACGCTGCTGCGCCGCCATCACGATCGGCTGTGGGCCCTGTGCCGGCGGATGACCGGAAACCACGCCGACGCCGAGGATGCGCTGCAGGACGCGCTGATCGCGATCGCGCGGGGGATCACCCGGTACGACGGCCGCGCCGCGTTCACGACGTGGTCGTACCGCGTGGCCACCAACGCCTGCCTCGACGAGCTGCGGCGGCGCCGGCGCCGCCCGATCCCGGACGCTCACGAGACTCCGGGGGTGGCGCCCTCACCGGACGGTCCCGGCGGTGGAGTCTCCGCTCCCCCCGCCCCGGCGGCGGTCGAGGCGGTCCCCGACCGCCTGGACATCGATGCCGCCCTTGCCCTGCTGCCGCAGGACTTCCGAGCTGCCGTCGTGCTGCGCGACCTGTGTGACCTCGACTACGCGGAGATCGCACGCGTGCTCGGCATCCCGCCCGGCACGGTCAGGTCGCGGATCGCGCGGGGCCGCAGTCAGCTCGCCGACCTGCTCGGGAACCCGACCGAGCAGCAGAACCGTCCAAGCACGAGATCATGACGGCTCCCCGCGACCTCGACGAACTGGCGTCTGCGCTGCTGGATGGCCTCCTCACCGACGACGAGGCGACGGCCGCCAGGCGCGATCCGGCGGTGCTGGCTCGCCTGGCGGAGCTGGCGGCGGTGCGCGATGCGGTGCGACGGCCCCCTGCGAGGCCGGACACGGACGCCCGCGAGCGGGGCCTGGCCGCGGCCCTCGCCGCCTTCGATGCGGGCGACGAAGCCGGCGAGCAACGCGAGACGAGCGCGGCCGCCGGCGCCACGGTCAGCCCCTTCGGCCGCCGTAGCCCGGCGGCGCGGCCCGCCTCGGCCTACCGCGGTACCCGGCGGCGGCCTCGAGGCACGTCCGGCCGTCGCTGGCTCACTGCCGCCGCCATCGTGCTCGCGGTCGTGGGCTTGGGCGTCCTGGCCAGCAACTGGGACACCGGCAGCGACAGCGGCGACACCGCCGCCAGTAGCAGCGACGACGACGCCGAGGGGTCGGACAGTGCGACGGAGGAGGCGGCCGAAAGCGGCACCGTCGACGAGCGCGCCGCGCCCAGCGTCGCCCCGGGCGGGATCGTGGACCTCGGGGACGTCGACTCCCCGGAGGCGTTGGCGGAGCGTGCGCAATCGGCCCGGGCCGACGGATCCTCGAGCCTCCTGGGCCAGGCGTCCGGCGGTGAGGATGCGGCGGATGAGGGCGGTGGTGGTGTCCCGCTGACTGGACAATGCGCCGACGGTGCCGCCGCCGGACGGCTCCCGGCCGCTGGCGAGACGATCGTCATGGAGGCCCGCGCCACGCTCGACGGGGACACGGTCGACGTCTGGGTGCTGGCCGCGGACGGTAAGGAAAGGGTCGTCGCCGTCGACGCGACCTGCGCGGTCCTCGTCGACCAGCCCCTCGACTGAAGGGGCCGAGCGGATAGGCCCGCACGTGGCACAGCACAGTACGGGATCTGCTGCCTGACCCCTGGCACGCAGCTCGGCCTCCGGCAGCGCTGACCACGGGTGTGCCCAGACGACGTGCCCATCCTCTTGGGTCCCCAGCGCCGCCGCACCGTGAGCGATCGGGCGCCGCCCCGCAAGTAGGCTTCGCGCATGGCTCAGGTGGGCTCATCCGTCCGACACGACCGCGACACCGACATCCCGGCACCGGGGTCGGGCGACTGGGCGGCACACGCGGCAGACACCATCGAGCGGGCGGTCGGAAACGTCCGGGATCGCACCACGGGGCCGGCCGTCAACGTTGCCCGGGCCGTGGTGTACGGGACCTTCGCCGTGCTCGTGGGCCTGGCGGCCCTGGTCCTCGCTACCGTCGGTGCCGTTCGCCTGATCGACAACTACCTGCCCGACGCTGTCTTCGGTGAGGAGCACACGTGGGCGACATTCCTCATCCTTGGCCTGGTGTTCGTGATCGGCGGCGTGGTCCTGTGGGCGCGCCGCTATGGCGGGGGGCCGGAAGATAGACACACCTGACGGCGTTGATGGAGCCGAGGTTCGCCCGAGCCCACAACTCGCTTCCACCCGAGGACACATGAGCACCCGCAAGGTCATCGTCATCGGATCCGGCCCCGCCGGACTCACCGCTGCCGTGTACGCCGCCCGCGCCAACCTCGAGCCATTGGTGCTCGAGGGGGAGCCGTCGTCCACCAGCGATCAGCCCGGTGGCCAGCTCATGATGACGACCGAGGTCGAGAACTACCCCGGGTTCCCCGAGGGGATCATGGGCCCCGAGCTCATGACCCGCTTCCGAGAGCAAGCGGCACGCTTCGGCGCCGACATCCGCACGGAGAGGGCCTCCCGCGTCGACCTGTCTGCCCGCCCGTTCGGCGTGTGGGTGGGTGATCCCGATGCCGCCGAGCCCACCTACCAGGCCGACGCGCTGATCATCTCAACGGGGGCCCAATCGCTGTTGCTGGGTCTCGACCGCGAGACCGAGCTCGTGGGCCATGGCGTGTCCACGTGTGCGACCTGCGACGGCTTCTTCTTCCGCGGGCACGACATCGCGGTGGTGGGCGGTGGTGACTCCGCCCTGGAGGAGGCCATCTTCCTCACCAAGTTCGCCCGGTCGGTGACGATCGTCCATCGCCGGGACCAACTGCGGGCGTCGAAAATCATGCAGGAACGTGCGTTCGCCAACGAGAAGATCCGGTTCCTGTGGAACCACGTCGTCGACGGCATCGAGGGCGACACCAAGCTCTCGGGAATCACCGTCCGCAATGTCCTCACCGATGAGCTGACCTCCCTCCCGGTGTCGGGCCTGTTCGTGGCGATCGGCCACAAGCCCAACACCGACCTCTTCAAGGGCCAGCTCGAGATGGAGGAATCCGGATACCTCGTGACCGGGCTGGGCCACGGTGCCATGTCGACCAACGTCGAAGGCGTGTTCGCCTGTGGCGACGTCCAGGACCACGTCTACCGCCAGGCGATCACCGCGGCCGGCTCGGGTTGCCAGGCCGCCATCGACGCCGAACGATGGCTCGAGGCCCAGGGCGACTAGCGCGCCGGCGCGAGGGGAACAACCCTGGCAGGGCCGCTGTTCAACCCTTTGGTTCGTCGATATATCCGCCAGTCACACCGAAGGAAGGTCACCTCGACATGGTTGAAGGCATAACCACCCTCACCGACGCGACGTTCGACGAGACGATTGGCGCCGCGTCCGAGGCGGTGGTCGTCGACTTCTGGGCCGAGTGGTGCGGACCTTGCAAGATGATCGCCCCGATCCTCGATGAGATCGCCGGCGAGCATGCGGGCAAGATCAGCGTCGCCAAGCTGAACGTCGACGAGAATCCCGACGTCGCCCGCCGCTACGACGTCATGAGCATCCCCACGCTCATCGTCTTCAAGGATGGCGCCCCGCAAAAGCGCCTGGTGGGGGCCAAGGGCAAGGGTCAACTGCTGGCTGAGCTGGGTGAATTTCTGCCCTGAACCTACACAAGAGACGTAATCCACAACCTGTGTGCAAGGCTGTGGATTGACTCGACCCTGACTTGAGGACCTCCGATCCTCAGGTTGGGGTTGAGTGTTTTTCGGGTCCTTGTATGTCAATGGGACCCGGCCATCACCCGGTAGATCCGCTCGAGGTCCTCGAGGTCGGCGAACTCGATGACGACCCGGCCGCGCTTGGGCCCGACGTTGATCGACACCCGCGTATCGAGCTGCTCGGCCAGCAGTTCTTCGAGTTCGAGCAGCCCCGGTGGCCGCAGCTTCGTCCGCCCGGTCGACGAACCGCTGGACCCGCTCGGCGCTCCCGCCAGGCCATTGCGCTGACGGACCGCCTCCTCGGTGTCCCGGACCGACAGCCCGTCGGTGGCCACACGGCGCGCCAGCGACTCCTGGAACGCCCGGTCGGGTGTGCCCAACAGCGCCTTGGCGTGACCTGCCGACACGCGCCCCTCGGCCACGAGCCTTTGCACCTGCGGAGGCAGCTGGAAGAGCCGCAGCAGGTTGGCAACCGCCGAGCGGCTCTTCCCGACCTTGTGGGCAACCTCCTCCTGGGTCAGGTCGAAGTCCTCGACCAGTTGCTGGTAGGCGGCCGCCTCTTCGAGCGGGTTCAGGTCATCGCGGTGCAGGTTCTCGACCAATGCGTGCTGGAGTGTGAGCTCGTCGTTCACCTGGCGCACGATGACCGGGATGAACTGGAGCCCGGCCCGCTTGGCTGCACGCCAGCGGCGTTCGCCGGCGATGATGGCGTAGCGGTCGTCGCCCACCTGGCGGACCAGGATCGGCTGCAACACGCCCAGCTCGCGGATCGAGGCCGTCAGGCCCGCCAGCGATTCCTCGTCGAAGCTGTTGCGCGGCTGGTACGGGTTCGGGTCGATCCGGTTGATCGGGACCTCTTCGATCGCCGGCCGGCTGGCGAGGCCGGCGGCCGAGGACGGTGCGACGTCCGATGGGATGAGTGCGCCGAGGCCCTTACCCAGTCCGCCGCGCCGCTCCACCGCTGACCTCCGTCGCCAAGTTCCGGTATGCGATCGAACCCCGGGAGGTGGGATCGAACGTGATGATGGGCTGGCCGAACGAGGGCGCCTCGCTCAAGCGGACCGTCCGCGGGACGATGCTGTGGCACACCTTTTCGCCGAAGTGGTCGCGCACCTCGCGCACGACCTGGTCGGCCAACTTGGTCCGGGCGTCGTACATGACCAGGACCATGGCGCTCAGCTCGAGTCCGGGGTTGAGGTTCCGCTGGACGAGTTGCACGTTGCGCAGCAGCTGGCCCAGGCCCTCGAGCGCGTAGTACTCGCACTGGATCGGGACGATGACCTCGCTGGCCGCTGCCAGACCGTTGACCGTGAGCAGCCCGAGCGAGGGTGGGCAGTCGATCAGCATGTAGTCGTAGTCGTTCCGCACCGCATCCAGGGCCCGACGCAGGCGCATCTCGCGGCTGAATGCGGGCACCAACTCGATCTCGGCGCCGGCCAGGTCGAGGGCGGCCGGGGCGACGAACAGGTTCCGGACCGCCGTCCCCTCGACGCAGTCCTCGAGTGGAAGATCATTCAAGATGACGTCGTACATCGAGGACTGCAAGTCCCGGATGTTGATGCCCAATCCGGTGCTGGCGTTGCCCTGGGGATCCAGGTCGACCACGAGGACGCGGTAGCCGAGCTCGGCCAGGCAGGCCCCCAGGTTGACCGCCGTCGTGGTCTTGCCGACGCCGCCCTTCTGGTTGGCGATCGCAATGGTGCGCGGGAGCGGGCGCTCGAACGGCGTCGACACGAGGGCCGGCGCCTCGGCGACATGGGGTTCCCGCGACGCGTGTCGACCCGCCTCGTCGAACCCTGTCTCCAGCACGGCCGATGTGGGGATGCCACCGAAGCCGCTGTCTTGGGTACTCATCGCCGATGCTCCCAGCCGTCGATGCCGGGGCTGACTCGGCCCGGCAAGCTGAACGCGGTTGTGGTCCAGGAAGGACCAGGTGACCGCCGCCCGATCGGCGCCATCTCGAGGCGGACCATCGGCCACCGGCACATACTTTCGGGCCGCCGGGTCCCGGTCAAGCCTGGCGTTTTCGGCCCAGCGGTGCGCCCTTTTTCGCCGAGTCCCGGCGTGGAGCCGTCGGTCCCGACCATGACGTTCCGCGTCGGAAAGCGGATGGGCGGGCCCCCTGGCGCGGCCCAGGTGCGGGCCGCGCAGCCCGCCGGTGTTCCACGTGGAACAGCGGCCGGCCGGGGTGTCGGCGAGCTGCTCACACGTGTGCTCTGGACGCCCGCTGAGCCTGTCTGGTCGGGCTGTTCCACGTGGAACAGCCCGCCGCGGCTAAACCCGAAGGTTCCGCGCCCGATTGCAGGGGTCCCTCCGGTGTTCCACGTGGAACAAGCGCGCGGGGCTCAGAAGAGGGGTCGCTTGGCCGGGACTCCTGGATTGCGGGCGTATCGATCGGGACAGGGCTCGACCTGATCCAGCGCCTGGTATCGGGACCCGTCGGTCCACGAGCGGCCCACCGCCAGGCCGAGGCGGGCCAGCCCCGGAGCCGTCCACCGGGATGCGACTGGGCGCGCACACCCGTCGCCAGCATCGGGCGGTTCGCTGACCGCCAGCGTCCCGCCCACACGGAGGAATGGCGCCCCGCACTCTGCCGTTGCCGCTGGCGGCCCGAACCCCCGCGCCACCACCAGGTCGAACGTCCCCCGCAGGTAGTCACGGTGGCCCGCCTCCTCCGCCCGTGCCCATACAACGACCACACGTTCTTCGAGGCCGAGGTCGCGCACCGCTCTCCGGAGGAATGCGCACCGCCGTTCGCGGGCGTCAAGGAGCACCGCCCGACTCTCCGGCCACGACCCGGCGAGGACCAGTCCCGGCACGCCGCCCCCGCTGCCCAGGTCCAGGAACTGCGCTGGTGCGTGCCCGATGCCGGCTGCGAACCCGGCCGCATGGGCCACGTGCGCGCGCACGGAGCCGGGCCCGAGGAAGCCGAGGCCCCGGCTCCGCTCCAGGACCTCGATCAGGCGAGCGTCGTCCACCCCAGGTCAGGCGGGGCGGATCACGACCCGGCGAGCCGTGTCCTCGCCCTCCGAGGCCGTGCTGACGCCCTCGATCTCGTTGACCGCGTCGTGGACGACCTTGCGGTCGGCCGAGCCCATCGGATCCAGCGCCTTGGCCACCCCGCTGGACTTCACCGACTCCGCGACCTCGCGGGCGAACCGCTCGAGCGCCACCTTGCGGCGAGCACGGTAGCCGGCAACATCGAGGCGGACCCGTGCATGCGTCTGGCCCACGAATCGGCGCTGCACCATGCTCCGCACCAACTCCTGGACCGCCTGCAGGGTCACGCCCTTCTGGCCCACCAACAGGCCCAGCTCGGACCCGTCCACCGAGGCTTCGATCGCCTCGTCCTCGCTCAGAGTCACCGTAACGGTGGCGTCGGACCGGCCGAATGCCGCCAGCAGATCGATAAGGAAGCTCTCGACGGCCTGCCGCTGACCCTCGATGTCGAACTCCGCCGCTGCCGGCGCCTGTGTTGGCTGCGTGCTCTCGCTCACCGCATTCGCTCCCTCTGCTGTCCGGCTGCCTCGGCGGCGACGCGAGCGCGTCGAGGCCGTCGGGTGTCCTTCAACCGCGTCGTACGCGTCGTCAC
>Ga0081538_10003159_pt1 | contig 15663 bp, 13 predicted proteins | sample TabmetS5T2R1_FD_71022 | JGI IMG/M metagenome (GOLD analysis project Ga0081538, IMG submission 71022) | Tabebuia heterophylla rhizosphere microbial communities from the University of Puerto Rico - S5T2R1 | ecosystem: Host-associated > Plants > Roots > Rhizosphere ... | reverse complement strand
TGCTGATGAGGCTTCTCTTCGCCTGGCTGTCGAACGTCGTGGCGCTCTTCGTGGCCGCCTGGATCGTGCCGGGCATGGGCTACGGCGACGACTTCTGGGTCCTCTTCCTCGCCGCGCTCGTCTTCACGATCGTGAACTGGATCGTCCGGCCCCTCGTCATCCTCCTGGCGCTTCCGGCGGTGATCCTCACGCTCGGCCTCGCGCTCAGCCTCATCAACACGTTCATGCTCTACCTCACGGACTGGATCGTTCCGAGCTTCGAGACCGGAAGCTTCTGGTCGACGCTCCTCGCCGCGATCATCGTCTCGCTCGTCAACCTGCTCCTCAGCTACCTGCTCAAGCCCGACAGGACCGCCCCAGAACCGGCCTGAACCTCAAGCACTGCCCGCCCGAAGCCGATTCTGTTAGCGATGGCCCAAGCCACTCGCTTGCAGGCGCTCCTGGACCTCTCGCGCTCGCTCTCCTCGAGCCTCGAGCTCCGGGAGGTTTTGCGTGAGTTCGCCGAGCACGCGGCCGAGCTGACCGGAGCGACCGCCGCCGAGCTCTCGACCTACGACCCGGTGCGCGGCGACCTCGTGATGCTCGTCGAGTACCGCGGTGGCGCCGACAAGATCACCGAGTCCGGCGGGCAGGTCTACCACCTCAGCGACTACCCGGCCACCCAGCACGTCCTCGCCACGCAGGAGCCGGTCCAGATCCGCCTCGACAACCCGGAGGACGATCCGGCCGAGCGCGCGCTCCTCGAGAAGCTGGGCCAGAGGTCGCTGCTCATGCTCCCGCTCGTCGCCCGCGGCGAGACGATCGGCCTCTTGGAGATCGTGGACATCGCCGACCGCATCTGGACCGACGACGACGTCGAGTTCTGCCGCGCTCTCTGCGACATCGTCGCCATCGCGATCCGCAACGCCATGCTCTTCGCCGAGCTGCAGGAGACCGCCGCCCGGGACAAGCTGACGGGCCTCTACAACCGCAGGCTCTTCGAGGAGCAGTTCGAGGCCGCCGTCGCCAGGAGCCTACGGACGGGCGAAGAGCTCACGCTCCTCATCGTCGACCTGGACGGGCTGAAGCGGATCAACGACGTCAGCGGGCACGTCGCTGGCGACCAGGCGCTGCGCACCCTCGCAGAGGCGCTCCGCGCGACGATCCGGGCGACGGACGTGGCCTGCCGGCTGGGCGGCGACGAGTTCGCAGTCATCCTCCCGGGCTCGTCCGCCGAGGACGCGGTCAAGGTCGCCGAGCGCGCGCAGGAGACGCTCGCGGAGGTGGCGCACGGCCAGTACAGCTTCTCGGGCGGCATCGCCCGGGTCACGGCGGCGAGCTCGACGGCTGAGAACGTGTACCGCTCGGCCGACCTCGCCGCGTACCGTGCGAAGGCGGCGGGCGGCGCCCGCACGCTGCTCGCAGTCGAGTCCAGGGCCGCGACGGGCTAGGAAAGGCTCGGGGCGGCTGCGCGGCGGCGCGCCTCGAGGTCGAGCAGCTCGTCGGCGTGCTCGATCAGAAGGGGATCGTGCGTCGCGCACACCACCGCCGCCCCGGTCTCCCGCGCCAGGCCGAGGAGCAGGCGGGCGACCGCGAGGGCGTTGGCCTGGTCGAGGCGGGCGGTCGGCTCGTCGGCGAGGAGGAAGGTCGGGCGGCCGGCGAGCGCGCGGGCCACGGCCACCCGCTCCCGCTGGCCGCTGGACAGTTCGGAGACCCTGCGGCCGGTCGCTCCCGCCAGCCCGACTCCTGCCAGAGCCTCGGTCGCGCGGGCGCGCGCTTCCTCGGGCTGCACGTCCCTGAGCGACAGCCCGAGCTCGACGTTCTCGGCGGCCGTGAGGAAGGGGACGAGGCCACCTTCCTGGCTGATCAGGGCGACGTGCTCGGCGCGGAAGCGGGCCCGCGCGTCGCGGTCGAGCGTCGATACGAGCTCTCCGACGACCCTGACCTCGCCGCCCGTCGGGAGGTCCATGCCCGCCAGGAGGTGGAGGAGCGTCGTCTTCCCGGAGCCGGACGGGCCGGTCACCGCCGTGAGGCGCCCGCCCGTGAAGGCCGCGTCCAGCTCGACGAGCGCCGTGGCGGCCGCGGCGCCTTCGCCGTAGGTCCGCGAAAGGTCTCGGACTTCGGCGACCGTCTCGGTCGTCTCAGGCAGGGGCGTAAGCGCAGCGTCCTCCGGCGAGGTCGCCGGGATCGCGGCCCCGGCGGCGGCCTGGAGGAGGATTCCCTCCTCATGGAGGCGCGCCGCGGCGTGCGAGCGGATGCCGGTCCGCCGCAGCAGCTCCTCGGAGAGCCGCAGCCAGCCCCCGCGCCCGACGACGATCGACTCGTCGCCGCCGTCCGCGAGGGCCGCCTCCTCGCTCACGCGCCCATCCCGGACGCGCACGATTCGGTCCGCCACCGAGGCGGACTCCGGATCGTGGCTGACGAGGACCGTGGTCGTACCGGCATCGCGGGCGAGGTCGGCGATCGCCTCGTACACGAGCCGCGCGTTGGCGGCATCCAGCTCGCCGGTCGGCTCGTCGGCGAGCAGGAGACGCGGCCGGTGCACGAGCGCCGCGCAGATCGCCACGCGCTGCTGCTCACCTCCGGAGAGCTCGGCCGGGTGGGCGTGCGCGCGGTCCAGCAGCCCGACGCGCTCGAGCAGCTCGCCGGCGCGCCCGAAGCGCTCGTGCTGCGTCACGCCGGCGAGGCCGAGCTGCATGCCGACCAGCTCACGGATCTCGAGCTCGGGAGCGAGGGCGCGCCAGTAGTGCTGGTCGGCGTAGCCGAGCACCTGCGCGCGGTAGTCGGCGCGGGCGGTCCGGCCGAGGCGCGCGAGGTCGCGGCCGAGGACGCGCACGCTCCCCGCCGTCGGCGAGTCGAGCGCCGCGAGCAGGCGCAGCAGGGTCGACTTGCCCGAGCCGCTCGGGCCGAGGATGACGCAGATCTCCCCTTCCCGGACCTCGAGCGTGAGCCCCTGGAGCGCAACGACGCCTCCCTCCGGCCCGGGGTAGACCCTGAAGACGTCCTTGAGCTCGACGGCTGCCGAGGTCATACGCGCCTCGATGCCGCGGTCACGAGCGTGGCTGCCGCCAGAATGCCGGCGGCGAGCGCGGCGACGAGCACGGGCCAGGCGACCGCGGCTCGGAGCGGCAGCTCGGTCGCGCGGGCGTCGGCCGTGACCGCGACGAGGTCGACCACGAGGAAGCCGAGGATCGCCGCCGTCGCAAGGCCTCCGAGCACTCCGACGGTGACGACGACGAGGCTTCGCAGCCTCACGACCCGCCGCAGCAGGGCCGGACGCGCCCCCTGCGCCTCCAGGTCGTCGAGCTCCCCGCGCTCGTCCCGCACGTCGGAGACGACCCCGAGGAGCACGCCCACGAGGGCCAGGCCCAGGGCCACGAGGGCTGCGGCAAGCAACGTCAGGAGCGTTCCGCGCGCGAGCGGATCGTCGCGCAGCGAGCGCTCGATCGCCGCCCTGGACTCGACGGCGAGGACGTCGAACGGCGGGCCGGCAAGCTCGGCGGCGAGGGCGTCGCGCTGCTGCGCGGTCGCGGCTCCGAGCCAGACCTCGTTCGACACGGCGAGCCCCGGCCTCACGGCATTGAGCGCGGTGCCGAGGAGCGTCCGGTCGGCGACGACGAAATCCTCTCCGGCGGCCGGAAAGCGGTCTGCCACCGCCGCTACGCGGGCGACGACCTGCTCGCCGGCGACCCGCAGCGCGAGCTCGCCGCCGGGCCCCGCCGCGGCCGCGACGCTGGGCGAGGCGATGACGGACAGCGGCTGCTCGTCGCTCGGCTGCTCGGGGCGAAGGCGGGCCGCTACCTCCTCGGACAGCGTGCCCGTGACCGTCGCGCCTGCGGAGGTCACATCGGCCTCGATCCCGTTGACGGCGATCCAGTCCTCATAGCCTCCGAGGTCGACGCCGCCGTCGGCGGTGTGCGCCCGGAGGTTGCCCAGCTCGAGACGAAGGTCGAGCGGTGCGCCCTCGCCTCCTCGCTCCTGCACCCGGACCGGCGGCGAGACGGTGAGCGCGACGATGCGGCCCCCGCGAGCCTCCTGAGGCACCGCCGTGCGCAGGACGACGCCTTCGGGCGAGGGCCGGCCCAGCTCGAGCGGGCCGAAGCTGCCGTCGGGGGTTTCTACGCTCGCCGTCAGGACGACGGGCGGCCCTTGCGCCGGGAGCTCGATCGCCGTGGCGTCGGCGGGGATGAGCGGCCCGCGTGCCGCGGCGTCGCCGGACGGCTCGATACGTGCCGCAAGCTCGCGCTGGGAGAGCGGGGAGAAGTCGTCGCGCCATCCGTTCAAGACCAGGATCGCGTCCGTGTCGATTCCGAGCACGGTGACGCCGGTGCGGCCGCCCGTCCGGCTGACGTTGGCCGACAGCCGAAGCACCGGCTCGACGCGAACCGACCCGCCGAGCTCCGCGAGGCGCTCGGGCGGCGCAGCATCGCGGACCCTGATCAGCCGCGTCAGGTCCTCTTTGAGCGTGAAGTCGAGCGGGACGGCGAAGGCCGCCTGCTCCTCCTGGCCCCTGGCGAGCGTGGTGCGATAGCTCTCCGCGAACACGGCGAGGCCGACGCTGACCAGCAGGAAGGCCGCGGCCACGGCCGCGTGGCCCGGATGGCGGGCGAGCGAGAGCGAGGCGAGGCGAAGCGAGGTCGACCGACCTCTCGACCCGCGCTCAAGGAGCAGGAGCGCAGGGCGAAGCAGGCGCGCGCACGCGACCGCCGCCACGAACGTCACCAGGCCCGGAAGCAGGACGAGCGCGACCGAGGTGCCGGAGTCGCTCGCCAGCGTCTCCTGATCGAGGTCGCCGCGAACGAGCGTGAGGAGAATGATCGCAATCGCCCCGAGCGCGGCGGCGTCGAGGGCCGAGAAGGAGCGGCCTGCGAGCGCGAGCGGCTTGGCGCGGAGCGCGGCGAAGAGCACGAGCGCCAGCGCAACGGCAACGGCCGCGGCCGTGAGCGCTCCGGTCCTCGAGAGGGTCGAATGCTCGAGCACGTCGCCGACGGGGAGCCCTGCCCGCGAAGCCACGGCCGCACCGACGAGCGTCCCGACCGCCCAGCCCGCAATGGTGCCTCCGGCCGCAACGACGGCCGCCTCGGTGGCGCTGAAGACGGAGAGCTGCCAGCGCCGTGCCCCGAACCAGCTGAGCCGCCGCCGGGCGCTCTCCGAGTCGCGCCGCATGCTCACCGCGGCGAGCACGGCGAAGGCAAAGAGGAGCGCGGCCGACTCGCCGCCGACGAGGAGCAGGCGCCGGCCGGCGACATCGCTCGCCTCGCCCGCGGCGCGGAGCTCCACGTCGGGCACCGTCAGGTCGAAGGCGCCCGAAGTCGTCTGCAGGGACGAGCGCGCCTGGGCCGCATCTGCCGCGACGCGGTCGATCTCCCAGGCGTGCACGGTCCCCTCCTCGAGCGGGACGACCCACGAGTAGCTGCGGTAGGAGCTCTCCAGCACCGGCGAGCCGAGCAGCCCCTCGACTCCGTCGGCCAGGACGAACGGCGGCGGAGCGGGACGGTGGTAGCGCGCCGCGTCCTGGAAGCTGGGGCTGAGCGCCGCGCGGTTGGTCTCGCTCTCGGTGGGGGCCACGAGGTCACCGAAGAGGACGGGCGACTTGACAACGGCAGTCCCCACCTCGACGAGGCGGAAGCCGGGTGTGCTGGGAAGGCTCCCCCGGCCGCGGAGCCGAACGACCTCGCAGTGCTCTGGCCGGCAGGTCTCCGGCAACCGGCCCGAGCGGAGCGTGATCCAATCGGCGAGGCCGTCGACCGCGCCGAGCCCGATGTAGCGGCCCGCGATCGTGGCCTCGCGGAAGAGGACAAACGAGGCCGGCTCGCCCGGCACGACGCCGGTGATGGCCGTGCGGGCCCGCCTGTCGAGCGCCCGGTAGTCCTCGTCGAGCGCGGGGATGCCGAACCAGGCGGCGCGCACGGCCCGCTGGGCGGCGGGGATCTCCTCGACCGTTCTGCCGACGCTCTCGTCGCGCGCGACCACGGTGCCGGCGAGGACGGTCGCCAGCATCGCGGCACCGGCCGCGACGCCCGCGGCGGCCAGGAGCGTGGGTGCCCCTCGCCGTGCCAGCCTGGCCCGTGCGAGCCGGAGCGGGTAGCCAAGCCTGCGGAGCGTGCGCACGGCTTCACGCTGCCAGGCTCCGGCACTCTCGACCACTCGGCTTCCTTCGCGTGTGGTTAAGCTGTTCTTATGCTCGACGTCCGCCGTCTGCGGGTGCTGAGGGAAGTCGCCCTCCGCGGGTCGATCGCCGCTGCCGCGGAGTCGCTCCGCTTCACACCCTCCGCCGTCTCCCAGCAGCTGGCCAAGCTCGAGTCCGAGGCGGGCGTTCCGCTGCTCGAGCGCGGTCCCAAGAGCGTGCGGCTGACACCCGCCGCGTGGCGGCTCGTCGAGCACGCGGAGACGATCCTCGAGCAGCTCGCGCAGGCCGAGGAGGAGCTGCGCGCGCTCGACGGCTCGCCGCCGACGCTGCGGATGGGCTGCAACACGACTGCCGCCGCGAGCATCGTCCCCGACGCTCTCGGGCGCTTCGCCTCGGTGCGGCCGGAGATCGACGTCATGGTCACGGAGGCCGACCCGCTCGTCTCTCTGGCGCGCCTCCCCGTTCGCGAGCTCGACCTTGCGATCGTCTTCGAGTACGACCACGTGCCGCTTCCCGCCGACCCGCGCATCCAGCTCGAGGTCCTGCTCGAGGAGCCGATGCGCATAGTCCTCCCGGCCGACCATCCGGTCGCCCGGAAGCGGGTCGTCCGCCTCGCCGACCTTGCTGACGAGACCTGGATCCGGAGCACGAACCGCTCGTCCTGCAACCCGTTCACCGAGCGCGCCTGCCGGGCGGCCGGCTTCGAGCCGCGTATCCGCTTCGAGTTCGACGACTACACGGCGATGCAGAACCTCGTCGCATCCGGCGCGGGCGTCGCCTTCGCTCCCGACCTGGGCCTCTCACGGCTCAACCCGGGCGTCGCGGTCCGGCCGATCGCCTTCGGCCCCAAGCGCCGGGTGCACGCCGCCTACCGCGTAGGCGAAGGCGACGGGCGCGGCATCCCGGAGATGCTGGCCGCGCTCCGGGAGACAATTCTGGCCCGCGAGCCGCTCTTCCCCGCCCGCGCGGGCGCCTCGTAGCCGCGCGACGGTTCGCGGCCCAACGGTCGGTGCACGTCCGTAACCTGACGAGGATGCGCCTGGCATGGCTTGCGGCCGCGCTCGTGGTCCTCGTGCTCGTGACCGCCTGCGACAGGGGGGCGGACGGGCCTGCCGGGGCGCCCGCCACATCGACCGGAGCCTCGGAGGAGCCGGCTGCGAGCACGGAGACCGAGACGCGGCCGCCACCACCGACGCCGCGCGACCCAGGCCCGCCGGGCACCGGCGGGCCGCTCGAGCTCCGGACCGTGGCCACGGGTCTCGCCTCGCCTGTCTTCGCTACGGCGGCACCCGGGGAAGACAACCGGCTCTACGTCGTCGAGCAGGCCGGGCGCATCAGCGTGCTCGAGGACGGCAAGCTCGTCAAGCAGCCGTTCCTGGACATCACCTCGAAGGTCGCGAGCGGCGGCGAGCGCGGGCTCCTGTCCGTGGCCTTCCATCCCGACTATGCGTCCAACGGGCTCTTCTACGTCGATTACACGGATCTCCAGGGCGACACGCGCGTCGTGGAGTTCCGCGTCGACTCGCCGGGAAGGGAGCCGACGGAAGTCCGGGAGATCCTCTACGTGCAGCAGCCCTACATAAACCACAACGGCGGCCAGCTCGTGTTCGGCCCCGACGGGCTCCTCTACGTGGGCATGGGCGACGGTGGCTCGGGAGGCGATCCCGAGAACCGGGCCCAGGATCTCTCCAGCCGGCTCGGCAAGCTGCTTCGCCTCGACGTCGACGGACCGAGCGCCGAGTGGGAGATGGCGGCCTACGGCCTCCGGAACCCGTGGCGGTTCTCCTTCGACCGCTTGACCGGCGACCTCTGGATCGGGGACGTCGGCCAGTCCTCCCTCGAGGAGATCGACTTCGTCCCCGCCGACGAAATCGACAGGTTGCACAACTTCGGCTGGGACGTCTTCGAGGGCTCGGAGACCTATGAGGACAAGATGCCGGCGCCCGGCGGTGAGCTCGTCGACCCGATCGCCGAGTACAGCCACGACTTCGGCTGCTCGGTGACCGGCGGGTACGTCTACCGCGGCAGGGCCGCGCGCAAGCAGGCGTGGGGCCGCTACTTCTACGGTGACTACTGCACCGGCCGCGTCTGGAGCGTGGCGCGCTCGGACGGCGAGGTCAATCGCCGCGGGCACCCCTTCGACGTCCCCGGGCTGACGTCGTTCGCGGAGGACGCCGCCGGCGAGCTCTACCTCCTCACCCACGACGGCGTCATCCGCCGCCTCGTCCCGCGCTCCTGACGCGGGAACCCTCGTCCCCCGACGGGTGTAGAAGGAGTGCAGTGGGGGACCGGCCACTGGCAGATGACGAACTCGTCGCTCGCGCGAAGCAGGGCGACACCCGTGCCTATGGCACGCTCGTGGAGGAGCATCAGACGATTGCGTTCCGCACCGCCTACCTCGTGACGGGCTCGGCTGCCGACGCCGAAGACGCCGTGCAGGACGGCTTCGTGAAGGCGTATCGGGCGCTCGGCCGGTTCCGGCCTGGAGCGCCGTTCCGACCCTGGCTCCTTGCGATCGTCGCCAACGAGGCGCGCAACCGCCGAAGGTCGGCCGGCCGGCGCGAACGGCTCGCGCTGCGCGCGGCCGCGGATCCGCTCTCGGGGGGCGCGGTCCCGTCCCCCGAGGCGGCCCTCCTCGACGCCGAGCGTCGCGAGGAGCTGCTGGCGGCCGTGAACGAGCTCGGAGAGGACGACCGGCTCGTCCTGAGCTGTCGCTACTTCCTCGGGCTCTCGGAGGAGGAGACGTCGTCGGCGCTAGGCTGGCGCCGGGGGACGGTGAAGTCGCGCACGTCGCGGGCCCTCGACCGCCTGCGCGAACGGATGGGAGTGGAGGCATGACCGAGCTCGAGCGTGCGCTCATCCAGCTCGGCCGGGGGCTTTCCTTCCCCGAGGCACCCGACGTCTCGGAACGCGTGCTGGCCCGCCTTCGCGAGCCGGCGCCGCGGCGCCGTCGCGTCAGCCGCCGGGCCCTGGTGCTCGCGTTCGCCGTGCTCGCACTGGCGATCGGCGCCGCCATGGCGGTTCCTCCTGCCCGGACCGCGATCCTCGACTTCTTCGGGCTGCGGGGCGCAACCGTCCAGCGCGTCGAGACGCTGCCGACCGTCCCCCGCCCGAGCGAGTCCGCCCTCGACCTGGGGCGGCCGGTGCCGCTCGCAGAGGACGGTCGCCCCTTGGTGAAGATCCCCGAGGTGCTCGTCCCGGCGGCGCTCGGCCGGCCCGACGCCGCATACACCTCCGCGGAGAGCTACGGCATGCAGCTGACCCTCGTGTACGAGCCCGGCGAGGGTGTCCCCGAATCGCCGTACACCGGGGTCGGGATCCTCGTCACCGAGTTCGTGGGTGAGGGCGCTACCCGGTACGTCGAGAAGCTCGCCGATGCCGGGACCCGCGTCGAGCGCCTGCAGGTGGGGCCGTATCCCGCTCTCTGGCTCGAAGGAGGGCCGCACTTCGTGATCTTCGAGCAGGAGGGTATGGTCTTCGAGGACGAGGGCCGGCTCGCAGGGAACACGCTCCTGGTCGAGCGCAACGACGTGCTCGTACGGATCGAGGGCGAGATCACCCGCGCCCGGGCGATCGAGATCGCCGAGTCGCTTCGCTAGGAGGGTTCCGTCAAACCTCCTAAGCCGCGGCGGCCGCCCCGGACAGATCGGCCTCGACCTCGGCGCAGACCTCGCGCGCGAGCTCCACGAAGGCGCGCGCGGCGGGCGAGCGGTAGCGGTCGCGGTGCCAGGCGACGCCGATCCCTCGCGGCGGCACGCCCGGGAGGCTCAGGACGGCCGTCCCGTGGTGCGCCGGGTCGACGGTCAGCAGGGGGACCAGCGCGACGCCGACCCCCGCGGCGACGAGCTCCTGGATGGTGCCGTTGTCGTCCGAGCGGAAGACGATCCGCGGCTCGAGTCCGGCATCGCGGAAGCGGTTCTCGATCTGATGGACGCTTCGGCACTGGCGGTTGCCGATCAGCGGCATGGCGGCGACCTCGCGGAGCGAGGGCGGCTTGGGCCGGCCGGCGAGCGGGGAGCCCGCCGGCAAGACGACGACGTACGGATCGCGCATGAGCTCCATCGTCTCGAAGGGCCCGTCGCCGACCGGGAGCATGACGAAGGTGAAGTCGAGCTCGCCGCGCTCGACGAGCTCGAGGAGGCCGCCGTCGTCGGCCGACTCGGTCAGCTGGACGGAGACGTCCGGCCAGGCGTCCGTGAACTCACGCAGGAGGCGTGGGAGCACGCGAGCGCCGACGCTCTGGTAGGTGCCGACGTGGAGTGTGCCGGCCGAGCCCTCGGCGAAGGCGGCCATATCGGCCTGGGCCGCTTGCAGCTGCGCGACGATCCCCGCGGCATGGCGGAGGAGCAGCTCACCGGCCTCCGTCAGCGACACGCGGCGCGGCCCGCCCGGGCGCTCGACGAGCTGTTGGCCGACGATGCGCTCGAGCGCCTGGATCTGCTGGCTCACCGCCGACTGCGTGTAGCCGAGCTGCTCGGCCGCGCGGCCGAACGAGCCCTCGTCGGCGACCGCCTGGAGGGCGGCGAGATGCCGCAACTCGACTCCGAGCCATCCATCAGCAGGCATGATCGATATGAATGATAACTCGACTTGTGCTAATCGACAGGAGTGCCGATGCTGAGGCTATGGAAATCGCCCTCATCATCGCTTTTCTCCTGCTCATCGGGCCGCTGGCGCTGGCGTTCGGGGCGGACTCCCGGATCGACGAGCGCGGGCGTCTGCCCGAGTGGCGCCGATAGCCCGACGGGCCGCGCGACGGCTCTGCCCGCGGTAGTCCGCCCGATTCCCGTGGGCCGAGCCGCCGCGCGGCGCGTCTGAGCGAGCGCTCCCCTCGCCCGCCGGGTCGAGATTCGGCGGGCGACGTGAAAGCATTGTGTCCGGCCGTGGACACAGGGCTCTCAGGCAAGCGCGTGCTCGTGACCGGCGCCTCTGGGGGCATCGGCGCCGCCTGCGCGCGCGCCTTCGCGGCCGAAGGCTGTCGCGTCGCGCTCCACTACCACCGGGGCGAAGAACGGGCCGAGGGCGTCGCCGCCGAGTGCGGCGAGGGCGCGGTCGTCGTCCAGGCCGACCTTCGGCGCGAGGACAACGCCGCGCGGCTCTTCGACGAGGCGCGCGCGGTCCTCGGCGGCGTGGACGTGTGCGTCGCAGTCGCCGGCATCTGGCCGGAGGAGGACGTCCCGCTCTGGCACCTCACGCTCGAACGCTGGCAGGAGACGCTCGCCGCCAACCTCACTGCGACCTTCCTGGCGGCGCGAGGGTTCCTCCAGGAGGTGGAGCGCGCCGGCCACGGCAGCCTCGTCCTCGTCGGCTCGACTGCGGGGCTAGTCGGCGAGGCCGGGCACGCGGACTACGCCTCTGCCAAGTCGGCGATCGTCCACGGGCTCCTCCTCAGCCTCAAGAACGAGATCGTCCGGATCGCGCCGCTCGGGCGCGTCAACGCCGTCTGCCCCGGCTGGACGGTCTCGCCGATGACCCGCTCGACGCTCGACGAGCCGGGCCTCGTGGACCGGGTCACCCGAACGATGTCGCTGCGCAAGGTCGCCGAGCCCGAGGACGTCGCCCGCCAGATCGTCGTCCTTGCCTCCGACGAGCTCTCAGGCCACGTGACGGGGCAGGTGGTCATGGTCGCCGGCGGGATGGAGGGTCGGGTTCTCCACGAACCCTCCTAGGCGCTGGGCGAGCCGTCCTCGAAGAGGCGGCGGAGCTCGTCCTCGTCCCCCGGGTCACCGAGCAGGAGCACTTCGTCGTCCTGGCGGAGGACGTACGAGCCGCGCGGCTGCACCGCTGCGCCGCCGTGCACCACCAGGGTCAGCCACGTGTTCTCCCCGATCGGGAGGTCACGGACGGCGGTCCCCTCGGCCCGCGAGCGCTCGGCGACGACGTAGTGCTGGAGCCCTCGTGGCTCGTGCTCGACCCGCACGGAGAACTCGTACGGCGCGAGGCGGGGGGTGGTGAGCCTCACCCCGCAGGCCCTGGCGACATAGGGAAGCAGGCCCCCTTGGGCGAGCACCGAGAACGCGACGACCACGAAGACGATGCCGTAGACCTGCTCGGCCTGGTCGACGCCCCCGAGGAGCACGAGCGTGCCGAGGAGAATCGGCACGGCGCCCTTCAGGCCGCTCCAGGCGATGAACGTCCGCTCGCCCCGCGTAAGCCTCGTCCGCACGAGGAGGAGGGCGACCACGAGCGGGCGTGCGACGAAGGCCAGCAGCAGCGCGAAGAGAAGCCCGTCGAGCCAGATCCCTTCTTCGTCGAGGGATCCGAGTACGATCGTGAGGCCGAGCGCGACGAACACCGTCAGCTCGGCGAGGCTCGCCATCGCGCTCTGGAACCGCTCGATCTCTCCCTTGAACGGCGCCCGTGCGTCGCCGAGGAGGAGGCCGGCGACGAAGACCGCGAGAAAGCCGGAGCCGTGCAGCACCGATGCCGCGCCGTAGATGACCCCCGCCATCAGCAGCGTGCGCAGGGGGTAGAGGCTCTCGCTCGGAAGCGAGACCCGCCTCATGAGCGGCAGGAGCATCGCCGCCCCGACGACGCCGACCGCCAGGCCGACCGCCATCTCGAGGCCGAACTCCTCGACGACGATCCAGAAGGAGCCGTCGTCTTCGGTGGCCAGCTCGATCATCCCGATCATCAGCGCGATTCCGACCGGGTCGTTGACGCCCGACTCGCCCTTCAGGATGGTGCCCGAGCGGCCTTTCACCTCGCGGTTCCCGAGCACGGAGAACATCACCGCCGGATCGGTCGGCGCCAGCGCGGCGCCGATGATCCCGGCGATCGTCCAGCTGAAGCCGAGCAGGTAGTGACCGAGGACCGCCAGGACCCCCGCGGTGGCGAACGTGCCGAGGACACCGAGCGCGGTGATGGGCCAGGCGGAGCCGCGAAAACGGCGCCAGCCCACCTCCATGCCGCCGTCGAAGAGGATGACGATGAGCGCAATGACGCCGATCCGCTCCACGGTCTCGATGGAGACGTGGTCGGCGAGACCGGGGAAGACGTCGGAGATGACGGCGGCCGCGAGGAGGAAGATGCCAGGCGCCGGAACCGGGACGCGCTCGGTGAGCTTCGTCGAGAGCAGGGCGAGGCTCAGCCCCGCGGCGACGATGAGGACGATCTCCCCGAAGTCGGCGATCTCCGTCACGGGAGCGCTCATTATCCGCGCCGAATTAGTGGGGAACTATCGAAGGCGGCCGGTGCCGCCTTCTAGAGGATGGTGGGAAGCGAGCCGCTCCTAGTACGGGGGAGGAGGCCGGTCGTAGGGATCCCGGCGGACGATCGTCTCGCGCCTCCAGGTTCCGGCCCCGCCCCAGGTCGACCAGAAGACGAGCGAGAGCAAGAAACCGACGGCGCCGGCGATCATGAGAATCCAGCCGACCGTGGCGATGTCGATCCCGCTGACCTCGGCGGTCACGGCGAACGCCAGGATCGCCCCGACGACGATCAGGAAGAGGCTGGCACCGATACCCATGAGGACGTGTTCCTCCTTCGCTGGACGGCGACCGTTCGGGTCTCTGATCCCCAGACGGTGCGTTAGGGTTTCCAGGGGTCGTGATTCCCCGCTTTCCCGGTGCGGAAACGCTCGATCATCCAAATGACGCTGGTCGGGGTGGCCGTGGGCGCAGCCCTGGCGATCGTCGCGGTGTTCATCCCGTGGCTCCCGGACGCGGCCTCGGACCAGGCCGGGATCGTCGACAGCGTGTACTGGGTGGTGACGATCATCTGCGTCGTCGTCTTCGCCGTCGTCGCCGGCGTCTCGGCCTACGCGGTCTACAAGTTCCGGGCGCCTCCCGGCGACATGGACGACGGCAGCCCCATCCACGGCCACACGGGGCTGGAGATCGTCTGGACGCTGATCCCGACCGTGCTCGTCCTCGGGATCGCCATCTACTCGGGCGTCGCGCTCGCCCAGGCGGAGGACGTGCCCTCGGATCACCGAACGATCCAGGTGACCGCGGTGCAGTTCGCGTGGACGTTCACGTACCCCGACATCGACGTCGAGGGGAAGCCGCTCACGACCGGAGAGCTCGTCCTGCCGATCGACCAAACCGTCCGCTTCGAGATCACCTCGAACGACGTCATCCACTCCTTCTGGGTGCCCGAGTGGCGGATGAAGCAGGATGCGGTGCAGGGGATCACGACGCGGACGACCGTGAAGCCGACCAAGCTGGGGACGTTCCCGGTGATCTGCACAGAGCTCTGCGGCCTCGGCCACGCGCTCATGCGCTCGCAGGCGGTCGTCCTCTCCGAGGAGGACTTCAACGCCTGGGTGGAGGAGCAGAAGCGCCTGGCCCGGGAGGGCGGGGCGATCCAGGGCCGGGAGCTATTCACGCAGCAGTGCGGCAGCTGTCACACGCTCGCCGGCGCCGGCACGCAAGCTGAGGTCGGCCCGAACCTGGACGATGCGCTCCAAGGGCAGAATGCGGACTTCATCCGAGAGTCGATCGTCGATCCGAGCGCTCAGATCGCATCCGGCTACCAGGACGGTGTGATGCCTGCCAACTTCGGGGAGACGTTGACGCAACCGCAGCTCGACGGGCTCGTCGAGTATCTGCTCGAAGCGACGGGAGGAGGGGCCCGCTAGTGGTCGTCGACGTCCACGAAGCACGCGAAGCCGAGCACGAGGCGCGGCACGGGCCACCGCCTCCGCGGCGGGGCCTCCGGCGGCTGACAGGCCCCGGCTGGCTCCGCGTCCTTTGGTTCATTCCCCTCTCCTGGGTGTTCGCCACCCTGCTCGTGATCGGGCTCCGCGCGGCGATGGACTTCTCGCCCCTGTGGGAGCTCCAGGTGCTCATCGTCGCCTGGACGGTCATCGTCCCGCTCGCGTTCCTCGCCGGCCTGGGCGGCTTCGACTACTGGCTCTACTGGATCTCCGGCCGGCCGACGCGGCCCGAGGACCACTCGGGGCACGGCGCGCGCTCCTGGAAGGACTACTTCCGCGTCAACACCGACCACAAGGTGATCGGCATCCAGTACGTGGTCACGACGGTCTTCTTCTTCGTCGCGGCCGGCCTGATGGCGATGTTCATGCGCGCCGAGCTCGCGCAGCCCGGCATGCAGTACGTCGACACGAACACTTTCAACGGGCTCTTCTCGGTCCACGCCTCGTTGATGATCTTCCTCTTCATCATCCCGGCGTTCGCCGGCCTCGGGAACTACGTCATCCCGCTCATGATCGGGGCGCCGGACATGGCCTTCCCGCGCCTGAACGCGCTTTCGTTCTGGCTGCTCCCCATCGCCGGGCTGATCATGATCTCGAGCTACCTCGTGCCCGACGGCGGAGCGTTCGCGGCGGGTTGGACGAACTACGTCCCGCTGGCGGTGAACCAGGCCGACGGCAACCTCATGTTCCAGATGGGCGTCCAGTGGGCGGGCGCGTCCTCGATCATGACCGCCCTCAACTTCCTGGTCACGATCATCACGATGCGCGCGCCGGGGATGTCCTTCTGGCGCATGCCGCTGCTCGTGTGGGCGAACTTCGCCACCTCGACGCTCGTCGTCCTCGCGACGCCGTTCGTGGCCGGCTCGCAGTTCTTCATCATGTTCGACCGGGTCCT
>Ga0081538_10003158_pt1 | contig 15667 bp, 12 predicted proteins | sample TabmetS5T2R1_FD_71022 | JGI IMG/M metagenome (GOLD analysis project Ga0081538, IMG submission 71022) | Tabebuia heterophylla rhizosphere microbial communities from the University of Puerto Rico - S5T2R1 | ecosystem: Host-associated > Plants > Roots > Rhizosphere ... | reverse complement strand
CATTCTGGAACAGTTGTTCGGCGACGAGGTGCGAGCCGGCATCATCAAAGATCCGATGGATGTTTCAGACGTCTGGAAAAACTCCTATAGCGAGAACACCAGTCGGAAGGTCTGGGCCGCCAAATATGTGGCACGGCATCCCAACCTGGTGGCGCTGGAGCTTTCATCGTTTAAGTGTGGGCACGACGCCCCCATCTACACTGTGGTCGAGGAGATCGTCGAGAACTCTGGCACGCCGTATTTCTGTTTCAAGGATATCGATGAAAACAAACCGACCGGATCGATCAAAATCCGCGTTGAGACGATCACCTACTTCCTCAAGCGTTACCGCGAGGATATGGTCGCGAAAAAGACCAAACGCATCACCATTGAAGAGCGTCTCCGGGCCTATGAGCAGAAGCTGAGGGAAGAGCTGTATCAGCAATATGCTGCAGCGGGCATCGGCCCTGAGCTCGTCGGGGTTGGCTCGTGTGGGCACGCGGAACCCGGCGAGCAATTGCTACAGCTAACGATAGACTAAGGGCGGTGCTGAGGATCGAGTGCTGAGAGCCTATCCTCATGGGCATATAAAGCAGTTCCCGTTGATGCTGGCGATGTCCTAGTTGGGACGGGCATGAAGAAAGAGAATGCCTCAGCACTCATGACTCAGCACTCAGCTCGCGCTTTCGCGGAGAGTTTCATGGCGTTCGCAGCGGATCGGATCATGTTCGAGATTTACCGTGAAACCACATACAGCGGTCGCTATCGGGTGGTCTATTTTACCGAGTTGAACGACCATAATCGGGAGACGGAAATCAATCGTGCCCTGGCAGGGGAGCACTTCTACGACGGCTTTATCACCAGCCTCCGGCAGAACGAGGCGAAGGCCATCATTGAGGCAACCGTCGCCCAGCTGAACGAGGGAAAGACGGTGGCTCCCCAAACCCTCACCGAGGCGCTGGCCCCATATACCCCGTGAGACTATCCAGCTGGTCAGAAATTATCCGCCCGAAAAAATCATATGTGCGACAAATGATTAAGAGACAGTGAAGCGCTAGTTGGATAGAATCGTATCACTCAGACGCGGTGGCGGGCGGGGCGTGGGACAGTTTGAAAACCATGCGATCCTCGACGAGAAGCATCCTGACTGTGCATGTGAGGGATGCGAGTAGCCGTGGCACGTGCATTGCTGGAAGAAATGAGGGGTTTACCTGCGAGAACCCCATGTAATTTGGAAAAACGGTCCTCCACAGTGAGAATGATCGGGCCACCGAGACGAGGAGTATCGCTGCTGGCGCTGTTGGCGTGAGCTGGGATGGGGATTTACGTGCGAGAAGGTAACGCGTGCGGTCTTCTCAAGACCTGCTGATCCAAGAGGAGAAGCGAGCATGAATCCTCTGTCGCCGTTTCTGGAAACACTAAAGAACCACATGTTGAATACGGTGTGGCCAGCGCTGGATGATTCGTATACGCCCGAGCAAGCCGAGGCAACCTACAACGGAACTCCTATCCCTCCAACCACTAAAGGCCTTCCAAAAATCGTTGAGTCTCTCTGTCCAGAGTGCGACAAGACTCGGTGCATCCCAGCGCGAATGTTCGAGGAAGATGGCAAGGTCTTTATGGAGAAGACCTGTCCCGAGCATGGCTATTTTAAAGAGCTTTACTGGTCTGATGTGGAGATGTTTTTGCAGGCCGAGAAGTTCTCCTTCGGGGATAATAGAGGACTCAGCAACCCGCGTGTGCCGTATGCCACAAAATGCCCGCAACAATGCGGCCTGTGTAACATGCACACCAGCCATACGGGCGTCGGCAATCTCGACCTCACCAACCGCTGTAACCTGACCTGCCCCGTCTGCTTTGCCAATGCCAACGCGGCGGGCTACGTCTACCAGCCCACGCTGGACCAGGTGCGGCAGATGATCTTGAACTATCGGGCGGAGCGGCCGACCCCTGGTCACATCATCCAGTTCTCAGGCGGCGAGCCGACCATCTACCCACATTTCATCGAGGCCTGCAAGCTGGCCAAAGACCTGGGGATCTCCTGGGTGCAGGTGGCCAGCAACGGCATCGCCTTCACCGATCCGGATTTTGCTTTCCGGGCCAAGGAGGCGGGGCTGGATGGCATTTATCTGCAATTCGACGGCATGGTCGACGCCATTTACAAGAAGACGCGCGGTGAGTCGCTCTTTAAGAAAAAATTGCAGGCCATTGAGAACGCCGGCAAGGCAGACCTCTACGTGGTGCTCGTCTGTACCGTGGTGCGTGGGGTGAACAACCAGCAAGTGGGTGAGATTTTGAAATTCGGCATCGAGCACTGTGATACGGTCTCAGGGGTGGCCTTCCAACCAGTCACCTTCACGGGCCGCATCGCCCAGCGCATGCGTGAGAAGATGCGCTATACGCTGCCCGATCTGGCGCATGATATCGAAGCCCAAACGGGGCTTGCGGAGGCACATCAGGACTGGTTCCCAATCCCCTGTACATCCCCATTCGCGAAACTGTTCAACGCCCTCAAAGGCGAGGGCTCGGCCGTGAACTTTAGCTGTCACTCCCATTGCGGCCAGGGGACTTACCTGTATATCGATAAGCACGGGGGTGCGACGCCGATCACTCGCTTCATCGATCTGCCAGGCTTCCTACGTGCCATCGACGCCTTGGCGGGCAAGGTCAACCAATCCAGCTCGCCGACGCTGGCGATCGCCAAGTTGTTGGCCAATCTGCGGCGCTTCTGGAACGCCGACAAAGCCCCGGCAGGGATGACCTTCAGCCATTTCTTGAGGCTCCTCAAAGAGCTCGTCGAAGGTCGGCCGGAGAATGGCAGCAGGCGAGGCAAGGGTGATGAGCTCTTCATGGCCTGCGGCATGCACTTCATGGACTCCTACAACTATGAAGTAGAGCGCGTGAAGCGTTGCATCATCCACTACTCCGCACCAAACGGCCTGGTGTATCCCTTCTGCACCTATAATTCGGGGCCAGTGTACCGTGAGAAGGTGGAGAAGAAGTTCGCCATGTCGATGGAGCAGTGGAAGAACCAGGGAGGCGTGAAGTATACAGAAAATATCGACAAGATCACCAAGGACGTCCGTGTCGCCGAGCGCAAGAAAACCGAGGCGACCATCGCCACAGCAGCCCCAGTTGCCGCAGGAGGTTGTTGCTCGACCGAAGGTGGTGGCCAGGGGGGAAGCTGTGGTTGTGGTGATAATCATGACCATGGGCACGCCGACGGCAAGCGTGAGGCGCTGGTACAGCTCTTGCCCGAGATCCACTAGGAGAGCTGACGCTAGGTTCTTTTGCGTGGTACGTTCTTATCCTCCCCCTCTCCCACCGGGAGGGGGAAAGGGGGAGGTCATGAAACGAGAGATGCGTCGCTAGCGTGGCAGGCGCCGAGGCGCCCGGTTGTTGCTGAAAAAGTCATCAAACATCTCGATGATGCTCCGTATCAGCCGTCCCGTATCCCCTGTCCCATAGCTTTCGCTGAGGCATTGACCGCGTTCAGCCGTCTGCCGCGTGGTCGCCGGCAGCGAGGCCAGTTGGAGCGGCATTGGTGGGTGCTCCGTCAGGACACGGGCTAGCGCTTGTGGCAGCTCTGCACTGTGATTCACGAGACGAAATCCTCCCAGTCCGGCGACGAGAGCATTGTCGAGCCCATCGATTTTCGACCGCGCATCGTCCTTGAACAGCACCACAGCCTTCCCCGCTGTCCACGCCATCGCACCTTCGGCAACGGCCCCCTCATCCGGTACACGGCCGTTGAGATTCACGACCGTCCCATCGCAACCCACCAAGACTTGATACACATCGAGCGCAAAGATCGCCTGACGTGCCATCCATTGGGCAACATCCAACGGATACCCCGCCCGCACCAGGTCAGGGACGATTGCCTTATACAAAAATCCGTCGCGGTGCGGGAGAAAAGTCTTGAATCCCGCCAGTTCCAGAGCCTCCGCGAGTATTTCCATCTCGGCACGCTCGCTCGGGTTAAACAACGGTCCTGCACAGTAAATGCGGTGTTCAGTCATAAGCCTCATCCAGGGACTAGTCGGGCTCGGGGACCTTGCCTTGCGGGGGAAGTGGCATGGTGCTTTGGAAGCGGGCAAAGCTCAGAGCTGACATATCCAGTGAAGGTTTGCCGTCGAGGATCATCTCGGCTACCACCCTCCCGGCAGCCGGCGAATGCTGAAAACCATGGCCGCAGAATCCGATGGCGCACAGCAAGCCTTCGACACCAGGGAGATAATCGATAATGGCATGCTCATCCGGGGTCAGCGGACGCAGGCCGGCCCATCCGCTCATGATGCTCGCCTGCTCGAGCACCGGAACACGTTGCACCGCTTTGCGGGCGGCCTCTTCGGCCATACTCCAATCGATCGTCACCTTATACCCTTGAACCTCCTGGGCGTCACCAGGGCTCATGAGAATGCTGCGGCCCTCGGTCCGGCAGTAAAAACCAGACGTGCGGTCGATGACCAGCGGCGACGGATTGACGAAATCGCTGAAGGGTTCGGTCACGAAAATATGCCGACGCCGCGGATAGACTGGTACATTCGTGCCCACCATCTCGGCTACACGGGTGGCCCACGGGCCGGCGGCATTGACGACTAGTCGAGTGTCGATGGGACCGCTCGTGGTGTTGACACCGACCACGCGATCTCCCTCTAACCGAATCCCCGTCACTTCAGTCTGTTCCAAAATCTTCACGCCACATTCGCGTGCCTTAGTTGCATATCCTTGCACGATGGTATGCGGATCAGCGTATCCATCCCGCGGGGAATAAACGGCTGCCAGCAGATCATCTATGCGTAATTGCGGCACGATGGCCTTAGCGTCTTGCGGTGTGAGCAACCGTACATCGAGACCATACTGGCCCTGCAAGGCGATCTGCCGTTTATACTGCTCGACATCCTGTTCGCTACCGAGCAGAAAGAGATAGCCCACCTGGCGTAGATGGGGATTGACACCCATCTGCTCATGGAAACGCGCGAAGAAGTCGAGACTCTCCATCGAAAAAGCGATCTCGATCTCGGTCGGAAACTGGACGCGAATGCCCCCTGCCGCTTTGCTGGTAGTACCCGAGCCAACAGATTCTTGCTCCAAGACGACGACGTGCTTCGCGCCACGTAATCCGAGGTGATAGGCGATGCTACAGCCAATGGCCCCCGCCCCGATAATGACGACATCTGCGGTCCGTGGTTGCATCATGATTCTCCTCACTGTGGGGCTTGATCATGCAACGGCGGCAGGATCATCAGCGCTTCGTCGGCGGACCCAATACTCGAAGCGACGCCGCGGAGGTAGAGCTGGCCCACCAGCGCGCAGGTGACCGCGTCCAGTACGTGCGGCGATGGTTCCGACCGATGGAGCCCCTGCAGGCGGAAACGCGATAGCCCACGCCGGAGACCGGCGACATCGCGCTGACGTGGGATGCCCCAGATATCTTGGGCCGCGCCCGGGTAGGTCTCGATCACCGCGAAGCCTCTGTCTTCGAGGGCTGCTTTCAGGTACATACCGCGCTGCGTTAATTGCCGCATAGGACCAAGGGTCATCGGGAAAAACCGGATGCCCATGCGGCGCAACTCATAGTCAGACACACGAAAATGCGTCGTGCCTGCACAGGCACAGGTATTCAGCAGGCAACATCGCCCAGCAGGCAGAGCCAATGGGGCATCGATCGCGATGAGGTGGGGCACGGCCGTATCGACCGTCGTGAAAATTTCCTCATCGCCGAACAGATGGCCGACCGTCACCCGTCGGCCCCTGAGGACACAGAACCCTGTCGGCCGTCGCGGCGAAGCCGCCAAATCGAGGCCAAGGATACCCATGTTTTTGATCTTATGAAGGCTTCCAGATCGCTTGGCCGGCATGTCCGTCCATCCCTGCACGGCGGCATAGACCGCAGGTGCCATCGGCGCCATCCTATCATGCCCACATGAGCGGGACAAGGTCCGGCCTTTTGTCTTTGCGATCCCTGGGCCACTGTGTTACAAGAAGGAGGCAGGCGAAGCGCTGACGGCTTGGAGCCGATGCTTGCGCATATAGACGCGAAGGAGATTGCCAGAGGTGATACCATGATCAACCCGCGGCACCGAAAGTTCCGGCTGTGGCCGTGGCGGCGGCAGACCGCCACAACGACCACACTCACCCCCCCGCCATCGGCGCCGGAGCTGGCCGAGAAACTCATCGAGTTGATGCATTTCGAGCGCGGAGTGGCAGCCTTGTATTACTACCTGCCCGATGAGTCGCTCGCCACACTTGCCCAGAACTTATGTGACTCCCGCCGCGGCGCGAACGTGTTGGACCAGGGCATTGACCGCGAACTGCGCGCCAAAGACGCGACGCTGGAATCCTGGAGGGCCATCAGCGCCATCTGGCACAGCGCCGTCTGGCAACCGGGCGAGATTCTGGCCACGTTTGGCTTTCGCCTCATCGAAGCCCTGCGGGCCGAAAGTGAGCTGTGGAGTGTCGTGGTCGATCCGCGGGCGCAATTCTTCGGTTTAGCGGTGACCACAGACGAGACACACCGCTACTGGTGGGTACTGGTCGCCGGTCAGAAGGGCCAGGAGATGGACGGCGGCACCGCGACGGCGGCGCGCTAGAAGCGCCCTAATAGAGAGAAGCGATGGAACAGTGTCAGATACCTAGAAAGCCTTCTCGGATGGCGGCGGCCTAGCGCTGCCCCGCTTACTTTCCTGCCAAACTGACGCCGCACGACATCGCGCCGCGGTCGATGCGTGCGGCCCTCACTGGGAATTTGCCCCCGAAGAGAGACGTCGGGCTCCTCATCTACCCCGAAGCTCACGACCGATGCTGCGCCCACTCAGCCTTGGCAGCCGCCAGCAGGTCAGATTGAGCCAGCAGATCATAGGCGGTCAAGGCCATGGCTTTGGCAGCATTAAGCATCGTCTGATAACCGCGGGGGCGGTTGGCACACTCGACAAACGTATCCTGATGACACATCGACTCGCCGATGTCACAAATGGCCATATAGGGGTGGATCGACGGCACCGCGTAGCTGACGTCCCCCATGTCCGTGCTGCCTGACCCAGCGGTGGCGTCCCTTTCGAGAAACTCGACCCCCAAAGCGCGAAGATGCTCGCCGAACCGGCGCGCCATCGTCATGTTATCGCGCATGTCTTTGTAACCGCGCTGAACCTTCGTCTCGAGGCGTGTTCCGGTCGCCAACGCGGCAGCCTCCGCACACTTGACCACCCGTTCTGAGACCACTGGCAGATAATCAGCGTTCAAGGCCCGCACCGAGAACATCGCCTGGGCGGTCTGCGGGATGACATTTATGGCCTTACCCCCGTCCGTGATGATGCCATGAATGCGCGTGCCATCGCGAAAATGCAGGCGGGCGTTGTCGATCAGATTAAATGTTTGAATCACCCCAGAGAGCGCGCTGTAGCCATCCCAGGGGGCTGCCGCTGCGTGGCTATTCTTGCCGTGGAAGGTGAAAGTGACCCACTGATGCGCCAGAGCAGGATTGGTCAGAATCGTCCGGTCGAACGGGTGGAACATCATCGCGGCGTCGATGTCTGCGAAGGCACCGTTTTCGATCAACATGACCTTGCCGCCACCCCCCTCCTCCCCAGGCGTGCCCAAGAGTACGACCTGTCCGGGCAGCTGATCACTTACGGCTGCAAGGCCCACGGCCGCGCCGAGAGCGGCGCCAGCGATGAGATTATGCCCACAGGCATGGCCGTTTGGCAGGGCGTCATATTCCGCGAGAATCGCCACCTTCGGCTTCACCTCGCGGCCGAACTCCGCACGCAGGGCGGTGTCCAGGCCCCCGGTTGGTTGTTGAACGGCAATCCCAAAGGCTTGCAGGGCGCTACCCAAGGTTTTGGCTGCAAAGTGTTCCTGGAAGCGCAGCTCCGGATGCGCATGGATCAGGCGGCTGACCTCGATGACACGCTCGGCGGCGGCGTCAATAGCTCGTATGATCTCATCCCGAACAGGCATGTATGTCCTCCCCCCTCAGTCCTCGGCCCCCAGACCTCAGCCCTCTTCCGTTATACCGGCCAGGCCACCAGTCGATAGGCATCGTCCCAGAACAAGTACTCATAACGGCAGCTCTGGATGAAATGCTCCGTCATGCGCCGGCTCTCGTGGGCCGGGGCGCGCGCCCCCAGGCGGTCCACCAGGTCGAGCTGCTGCTGGACCAATGCGGCGAAAGTTTCGGAGCCGTATGCCTTGATCCAATCCCGATAGATCGGATCGGCGGGCTGACAGGTCGCGAGGTGTCGCCCGACCTCCAAGTAGATCCAATAGCATGGCAACACCGCCGCGACGATCTCACCGAGGGTCCCCTCACGGGCAACCGCCAGGAGGTGCCGTGTGTACGCCTGTGTGGTGGGGGTACGCTCGCCGTGCAGCAGTTGGTCGGCCTGCAGGCCTAAACGCTGGATGAAGCCGGTATGCATCACGCGCTCGACGGCCACAGTGTTGGCCGCGTGCTTGGCGAACATCTCGAGCGTATCCAAGTCCTCGGCCTTACTCCCCCCCCCACAGAGCACCCGCGCGAATTCGAACAGGTAGAGATAGTCCTGCCGGATGAAGTAGAGGAAACGATCGTGTGGCAGCGTCCCAGCCCCGAGTTCTTTGAGGTATGGATGGGCCAGGATGGCGTCCCAGATCGGCTGCGCAGCGCCCCGCAAAATCTCATGGAAGGCGGTCGGCATCGTTCTTCACCTCCTGTCAAATCACCTGCCGTGCGTGCAAGGCAGTGATGTCTCCTGCGCTGTAGCCCAGATCGGCCAACACCTCCTCGGTGTGTTGCCCCTTGAGTGGCGGGGGCATACGCACGTCGCCGGGAGTCTCGCTGAGCTTGATCGGCAGACCGAGGAGCCTGAGATCGGGGATGAGTGGATGCGGGATGTCGACGATCATTTCCCGCGCCCGAGTTTGCGGGTCGGTGAGGACGTGGTCGAGGGTGTTCACCGGTGCACACGGCACGCCGGCTTTGTCCAACATCTCGTGCAGCACGGCCGTCGGATATTTTTGGGTTTCGCCCTGCAGAATGGGTACGAGCACGTGGCGATGTTCGACACGCTCCATGTTCGAGCCAAACCGCTGGTCTTCTAGCAGATCTTCGCGGCGGAGCACCTGACAGAGCCGCGTCCAGAGGCGTTGATTGGAGCCCACGATGAAGATCTCGCCATCCTGAGTCGGGAATACTTGGTAGGGGACGATCATGGGATGCCCTGACCCCTGACGCCGCGGAACATTGCCTGTGAGCAGATACCCCACGGCATGGTACGACATCAACGACAGGGCGGTCTCGAACAGCGACACTTCGACCTTTTGCCCTTGACCAGTGCGTTCACGATGGAAGAGAGCATTCATGACGGCATAGGCCGCCATCATGCCGGTGCCGAGATCGAGAAATGACACGCCACAGCGCAGGGGCGGGCCATCGGGCTCGCCGGTGAGACTCATGACACCGCTGAAGGCTTGCATAAGCGCTTCGTATCCAGCCTTGTCCTTGTATGGGCCTGACCGTCCGAAGACCGACACCGCGCAATAAATGAGGCGCGCATTAATCGCTCGTAAGACCTCGTAGCCGAGTCCGAAGGCTTCCATCGTGCCAGTGCGGAAGTTTTCGACGAGGACGTCCGCGCCCGCCACCAGCTGCTTGAGGATGTCCTGAGCCTCTGGGGTTTTCAGATTCAAGGTCATGTTGCGCTTATTACGGTTCATGCTCAGATAACCTGATGCTTCTCCCGCCACGAAGGGCGGCCAGGTGCGGGATTCGTCACCCCCTTCCGGCTCCTCGATCTTCAGGACATCGGCCCCCATGTCCGCCAGCATCATGCCACAAAACGGGCCAGCCAGCACCCGTGAGAGGTCCAGTACCTTCACACCGTCGAGTGCATACGCCATGCAAATCTCCCTTCGGCCGATCGTCGCGCAGTCGCTGGTCAAGCGGTTCCACGCTCCTCACAAGGAGGGCAAGACTAAGCCATTGTATCATACATGAAAAATCGTCAGGGCGAAGATGATCTCCCTCTCCCTTGTGACCCACACCCCGTTTGACAGGTTAGAGCCACAATGGCATACTCGGGCCTGACATTTCCATCTCTGGATGCGCGAAGAGCACGCCTGATCGTGTGGCAAGCTGGCTGGGACAGGAGGATGGCTATGCTGCCTGCGGAATACGACATCACTGGAAAAGTCGTCTTCATCACGGGCGCTGGACGTGGCATCGGCAAAGGCATTGCCCAAGTACTAGCGGAGGCGGGCGCGGACATTGCCCTCAACGCCTTGACCCCCAAATATGTTGAGGGCACAGCCCTTGAGATCGCCAAGGCCTCAGGCCGGCGTGTGGTGCCGGTTATAGCCGATGTCACCAACACCGATGGAGTGCAGGGCGCTATCGATACGGTCATGAAGGCGTTTGGCCATATCGATATCCTGATCAATAACCTCGGCGATTCCATCCGCAAGCCGTTGGTGGCCCTGCCAGGGAAGGCCAATGCCGGCCAGGCGCTGTCCGACGATGAGCTCAAATTCGTCATGGACATCAATCTGACGGAAGCGATCCTTTGCACACGTGCCGTGGGTCCACACATGCTGGAACGACGCTCCGGCAAAGTGATCAACATCTCGTCCTGGACGGCGCGCCAGGGGGGTGGCGAAATGGTGGTCTATACCATCGCCAAGACGGCCCTGGTCGGCTTTACGCGCGCCCAAGCGCTGGAATGGGCCCCATATGGCGTCCACGTCAACGCCATTGCGCCCGGCATTTTTCCGGATCCGGTGACCTCAGGGGAGGAACGCGCCCGTCAAACGGCGCAGCGCGCCGCCCAGATGGTCCCGTTAGGACGACCCGGACAGCTGCGGGAGGTGGGATTGCTGGCCCTCTATTTGGCGTCAGCGGCATCGAATTACATGACCGGGCAGACGATCTTCCTGGATGGGGGAATGAGTCTTTAGGGTGGGCCGGGGTGGGGTTTTGTCCCCCTTCCCACCGGTGAAGGCCTAGGATGATGGCAAAGGAGGAAAGTCCATGAAAGCCGCCGTCCTGTACGAAGTCGGACAACCGCTGACCATCGAGGATCTGACCTTATTACCCGCCAAGGAAGGCGAGGTACGCGTGCGCTACGTTGCTAGCGGCGTGTGCCACAGTGATCTACACTACATCAAGGGGGATCGCCCCTACCCCAAACCGGTTGTGCTCGGTCATGAAGGCGCCGGCATTGTTGAGGAGGTCGGGCCTGGGGTGAGTTATGCGAAACCGGGCGACCATGTTATCCTGTCGTTTGTGCCGGCATGCGGTCGCTGCACGTACTGCGTCGAAGGGCGGCCGAACATGTGCTCGGTGCGCTACAGCTTGAACGGCAACCTCCCCGATGGCAGCACCCGGCTGCGCAAGGGAACCCAAGAGATCAAGCATTTCGCCTGCATGTCATCCTTTGCCGAGTACGGCGTGGTGCCAGAGGGAAGCCTGGTCAAGGTCCCCGATCACATTCCGCTCGATAAAGCGGCGCTGGTGGGGTGCTGTGTGACCACTGGGGTGGGGGCAGCCCTGTGGACGGCGAAGGTGGAACCAGGTAGCAGCGTGGTGGTGATCGGCTGCGGCGGCGTCGGCCTTAACGTCATTCAGGGTGCCGCGCTGGCTGGAGCCGAGCAGATCATCGCCGTGGATGTGCGGCCCAACAAACTGGACTATGCCAAACAGTTCGGGGCGACCATGACGATCAACGCGCGCGATGCCGACCCAGTCGAGGCGGTGCGCGAGCTCACGGGCGGTGAGGGGGCCGACTACGCCTTTGAAGTCATCGGCCTGACGCAAACCGCACAGCAGGCCCTCTTATGTACGAGACGTGGGGGCAAGGCCGTGATCGTGGGGGTGATTCGCCACGGCGAGCAGCTCACCATCGACCCCGATTTCTTGCATCAGGATCGCGTCTTGATGGGCTGTACCTATGGCTCGGCCAACATGCGCGCCGCCATGCCGAAGCTCGTGGACCTGTACTTGGCCAAGAAGCTGAAACTCGACGAGCTCGTCAGCCGCACCTATCGACTGGACGAGATCAACACCGCCTTCGACGCCCTCGAGCAGGGCGAAGTGGCGCGCAGCATTATTCGCTATAACTAGCGCACTCCCCCACCACGCGGGCATCACTGCGAACGACCAGGCATCGACGGGGGGCGCATCGTGACGCCCCCTTCGTCACGAGGATGAAGCTCGTATGTCCTTCCTCGTGCCACTTTGAGGATATTGAAAAGCCCCTGCCGTTACGCCTTCCCCCACGCGCGCTCCAGGGCACTCTGTAATTCGCTGATGTGGAAAGGTTTCCGCATCACCACGGCGGAGTCGCTTGCCAAGGCTCGCTGCACGGTGGGCTCATCGGCATAGGCGGTCATATAAACGATGACCGTCTGGAGCTCCGCCCGGATGCGCTTGGCGGCCTCGATGCCGTCCATGGTCCCCGCCAGTCGGATGTCCATGAGGATGAGGTCGGGCTTGAGCGCAAGCGCCTTCTCAAGCGCGTCTTGTCCGGAGGAGACGCTGCCCAGCACTACGTAGCCGAGACGGGTGAGGCGCCGCTGCAGGTCCCAGGCGATGATGGGCTCATCTTCCACAATCAGAATACGTGCGTTGGCCATGGTATTAGCCCCCGGTCTGATAGGTGGGCTCGACAAACGTCAGGCTGATGCTCGTGCCAGGATGCCGCTCCAGCGCCATGGTGGCACGAAGCTGCTGCGCGAGGAGCCGCACGAGCTGCAGCCCGAACGAGCGCGTCGTCTGGAAGTCAACGCCCTCGGGGAGGCCCACGCCGTCATCGCGCACGTTGAGCCGGAGCTGACCGTCGACCTCCCGGCGGAGCGTCACCCAGAGGTGCCCCGCCTGCCCCTGGGGAAACGCATGTCTGAGGGCATTGGAGATGAGTTCATTGACCAGCAGCCCACAGGGAATGGCGGTGTCGACGGTCAGGGACACGTGGTCGACGGTGCTGGTCAATTGGATGCGCTGCGGATCCATCCCATATGAGCGGAGTAAGTAGGCGCCTAGGGATTCGAGGTAGGCCCCGAAGTCAATCGAGGCGAGGTTCTCGGCCTGGTAGAGGTTTTGATGGACCAGTGCCATGGCGTAGATGCGGTTTTGGCACTCCTCGAAGATGGCGTGGAGCTGGGGGGACCCGATGAAGTTCGACTGGATGCTGAGGAAGCTGCAGATCACTTGGAAGTTGTTTTTCACCCGGTGGTGGATTTCCCTGAGGAGCACCTCCTTTTCGTGGAGCGAGGCTTCCAGCTGGGCCTCCATGCGCTTGCGCGCGGTCACATCTGTGACGACGGCGATGTGGCCTCGCACCGCCCCTGCCGCATCGCGCTCGGGCGCGTAGGCGCAGTGCATCCAGCGCGGCCCAAGTGTCTGATAGGGCACCTCGACTTCGAACTCAACCGGCTCGCCCGCCAGCACCCGTTCGACATAGGCCCGAAAACTCGCGTACGCCTCCTCGCCGAGCACCTCCGGGATGCGCCGGCCGACGACGTCGTCGCGGCTGAGGCCGAAGCGCTCAGCATAGCCCCGGTTGACGAACCGGTAGCGGCCCTCGGCGTCGCAGTGGGCGAGGAACACTGGGGCGCTATCGGTCACGAGGCGCAGCTGCGCTTCGCTCGCCTCGAGCGCTGCCTCGGCGCGCCGGCGGGCGGTTATGTCCGAATTGATTTCGAGGAAGGCGAGTGGCTGGCCGTCCGCATCCCGCTGGAGCGCCCAGCGGCTTGCGACCACGAGCGGCGAGCCGTCGCGCCTCGTCTGGGCGAGGTCGCCCTCCCACCGACCGCGTTGCAAGAGCTCGGCTTTAATCGCCTCGAAGGGCTCGGGGAAGTGGGTCTGGAGCAGCCGGTAGGCGACCTGGCCGAGCGCTTCCTCCGCGCTCCAGCCATACATCTCCGCTGCGCCCCGGTTCCACAACCTGATGGTCTCGTCGAGGCCGAGCACGAGGATGGCTTCGTGGGTGAGCTCCGACAGCGCCGCCGCACGCCGGAGCTCGTCTTCCGTGCGTTTGCGCGCGGTGATGTCCCGGATGATGCCGGCAAACAGGCGCTCCCCGTGCTGCTGAAACTCCCCGAAGGCGATTTCTAACGCCACCTCGGTCCCACTGTGATGCCGCCCAGGGAATTCCACGTGGTCCCACGGCACGCGGCGCTCCCCGGTCTCAAGATAGCGGCGCATGCCGCGCCGGTGCTCGTCGCAAAGCTCCGGGGGCATGAGCATCGTGAGCGGCTGCCCCACGAGTTCCGCCACCCGGTAGCCGAAGAGGCGCTCGGCGGCAGGGTTGGCAAAGCGGATGGTGCTGGCCGCATCAATAGTGAGAATGGCACCCGAGGCCGTCTCGGCCATAACGCGAAAGCGCTCCTCGCCGTCCCGGCGCGCTTCCTCCGCGCGCGCGCGCTCTAGGAAGTGGCCGAGCTGCCCCCCCACGGTCGCGACCATGCGGAGCAGATCGTCATCGGGCGGGCGGCGCCCGTGGCTGAAGAACTCCATCACCCCCAGGAGGTCGGTCCCGAGGCGGAGCGGAAACGCGAAGGCACTCTGGAGCCCGGCGGCTTTGGCCAGCGGGGCCCGGGGGAAGTTCGGGTCCGCGGTGACATCGATAATCCATGCCGGCTCCGCGCTCGCCCACACGCGGCCCGGGAGGCCAACGCCCGCGGCAAAGGTGCGCCGCCGGCTCGCGCCCATAAAGCTGGCGAGCTCAGCCGCGGGCCTATGCCAGCTCTCGCCGTAGCGCAGCACATGGGCCTCACGGTCGACATGCCAGAGGGCGCCCATGTCCCACCCGAGGCTCTCGCAGATGGTCTGGAAGACCCTGGGGATGGCCTCACGCGGGCTGGGGGCTTCGGCGACGAGGCGCGTGATGGCCTCGTGCGTCACGAGCCGCCGCTCGGCGCGTGCGCGCTCGGCCACGACGGCCGCCAACACCAGAATCGTCGCGGCCACGATGCTCATGAAGGCCTGGAGCGCCAACACACTCTCATGGAACGTCGGGCCCACGAACGGGCCGCGCCCGTGGGCGGTACCCCAGATGGCGAGGGTGGAGACGAGGGCGGTGGCGGCACTTGCGCCCGACGGTCCGAACCGGAGCGCTGCCCAGATGAGGACGGGGAAGAAGAGGTAGGAGAAATCGACGATATCGACCCCCATGGGTCGGCCGAACACCAGCAGACTCAAGGCCACGACGGCAAGGAGTAGGCCCCCGCCCTCAAGGATGGGCCGGGAGGCGATGGGCGTCCTCAGCTCTGTGCTCCAGGTAAACAGCAGCGCCGCGGCCACCAAATCGCCGTTCATGTCGCCGAGCCACCAGGTCCGCCAAGCCTCAAAAGCGGTGGCCGCGGGGATGACGCCGCCGAGCCACCCGCTGGTCACACCCACGGTGGCGCTTACGAGTGTGCTCAGCACGGCCACACCCAGAAGGCTCACCACATCCCGCAGCCGGTCGAGCGCCGGGCGAAACCGGACGACGCGTGCGAGCAAGAGGGTACCCAACATGGCTTCCAAGGTGTTACCAAGGGCCATGCCAACGGCCACGAGCAGCGGCGCCCCGGCCCAGGCATTGACCAGGAAGGCGCCCAGGGTAATGGCGGGGCAGAGACGCATCCCCCCGAGCACGAGCGCCACGAGCGCCACCCCGGTCGGGGGCCATACAGCCGTGGCAAAGCCGCCCACGGCGTGCAGCCAGAGCCC
>Ga0081538_10003157_pt1 | contig 15667 bp, 18 predicted proteins | sample TabmetS5T2R1_FD_71022 | JGI IMG/M metagenome (GOLD analysis project Ga0081538, IMG submission 71022) | Tabebuia heterophylla rhizosphere microbial communities from the University of Puerto Rico - S5T2R1 | ecosystem: Host-associated > Plants > Roots > Rhizosphere ... | reverse complement strand
GTTCTCGTTGCCGGAGGCGCTGTCGCCTCGTGAATTACGGTCCTGATCGTCCCCGAGGTGACCGTGTACACAGCGGTGTCGCACTGAAACGTGTCGCCGGTGACGTCCTCGGTGAAGTGCACAGCCGGCTGGCTGGCCAGCGCGGGCCCGGTAAGCGCCAGCAGCAGCCCCGCGCTCGATAGCAACACAGCGATTCGCCGCAAGTCAATCTCCCTTCTCCTGGTTGGCTACGCTCGTCACGCGATCCTACGCTGGTCTTGGGCCCCCTGCACATGGGGGCGGGCGGCGAGCCGAACGCCCGGGCGCTTGCTGCCGTGCGCACCCGGCCCGAGTCGAACCTAAGCTGTCGGCCACGAAACGGCTAGATGGCCAAAAGGGACTCCGCCCGAGCTCCTGGCCGGGCGTGGGCAGGGTAGTCCTAGGGAGTCCTTGCAGCCCGCGCCCCCGGCTTCCTTGCCTGCGGAGCTAGGACAGGAAGCGTCGAGCCAGTCCTAACATGAATCGTGTGGAGCCGGGCCCCCGTAGTCGCGAGGCGCGGAGGCTGGTGTCCCCCTAACGACGGCGCCGCGTCAACCCGGCTCCGCTAACTCTTAATGACACTTGAATCCGTCGGTTCTTGCGCTGGAGCGTAGACAGGCCGGTGGTCCAATCTGTGCCCCTCTAGCGGCCTGCCCACCGGATCGTACCCTCGCTCGCCCGCTCGAGCCCGCGTCCATGTGTGCGGCGTCTTGAGGTCGTCGCCCTCGATGACAACCCTTAGCGTCGTCAGCTCCGCAAAGGAGGAGCCCGCCTCTCGGCGGGCTCCCTTCGTGTAAGGGGTCCCGCCTGCCGCATTGGCGGGACGGCCCCACCTCTGGACGAGGACAGACCTCCCCTTAACGGAGGATTCGCAGCGCGGCTTCTAGTGGTTCGGTCCCAGTCTGACGAGGTGTCCCGAACAGCCATCTAGGCGGCGGCTCTCCGCGGGCGTAGCCTGAGCTCGCCGGGGCGTGGGCAGGGAAGTCCTGGGGAGACCTTGCAACCCGCGCCCCGGCTAATCCTCGTCACCGTCAGTCACCGCGCCGCGATAGCGCAAGCGCCACCACCAGCTGGTCAGCCTCCACCAGAGCCGGTAACGCCAGGGGAGCTCGGGCGGTGTGCCGGTGGGCTCGGTCATTCTTCCCGCCCGTGTCTAACCTCTCACGACAAGTCCGAAACGGCCATCTAGGCAGCCCGCCGGCGCTGGCGTAACGTGACGTCGCCAGGGCGTGGGCAGGGTAGTCCTAGGGAGACCTTGCGGCCCGCGCCCCGGCTCGACTCAGGCCAAGTCCCGCTGCAGCGCGTCCGATGCTAAGACGGCGCCGCACCTGATCTGTCGCTCCTTCGATAGAGCGCGACAGAATCGATCAGAGCCTGGCGCGCGAAACGCTGGTAGCGGACAGCAGCGCAGCGCCGGCGCCCAGGACGAAGGAGCGGCGGGTCAGCGCCGGGAGGGCGGCACTCGCCGCCCTCCCGCTCTCTTCACTCGAGCTCGATTCTCCCACCACGTGCGATGTTGCCCTATGCGCTCGACTCTCCCTCCGGGATGCTGATGTGGGTCAGCCCGACAAGCGGGGTGTCGAAGTTGAGTCCCGGCAGCTGGAGCCGGAACCCTTCCGGCTGCCCCGTCAAGAGTCCCGCGAAGCCGACGTTGCAGATGACCTGGAGCGTGCCGTTGAGCGATCCGCCCGCGTCCGGACGCAGGACGACCGTGACGACGAGGATGCTGGGCCGGACGCGGCCATAGTCGGGAAGGTTGCTCGTGTAGCTGACGAAGCCGGTCACCTCCCACTTCCCCGAGGCCACGAGCTGCTGGCCGGCTGGGAACGCCGGAGTAAACCGCACGTGGACGAAGTTGCCGCCGCCTTCGCGATCGACTTGGCCGTTCTTGGCCTTGAAGCTCCCCGCACCTTCGAGCACGAGCGCATTGTCGAATCCGGCCTCGGCGGCCGACGTCCCGCTGATCGCGACGAGCGAGAAGTGCTGGTGACCATCGCCCTTGCGGTAGCCGGCGAGGGCGACGGGCGACGCGGCGAGCGCGCCCAGCCCAAGAGTTCCGATGCCGGCGTGCTTGATGAACTGTCTACGGTCCATCTCTCACCTCCCTGCCCTCGACATCTCCCTCAGCCGACCGAGATGTGCCCAGTGAGCACGTCTTCGGTCGGAAGGATGACGAGACCCAAGATTGTGGAGGCGGTCAGTTGGAGCGTCCCCGCTCCCGGACCGCCTTCAGTGACGACGACACGGAACGTCGCCGGCGACTTGCCCTGATTCCCGGTCTGCAGCATGCCCGAGCCCTCGAAGGTCGCCGTGCCGCCGGAGATCGAGAGGCCCGTCACCTCACCCCGCACGGCCATCAACGTGAACGGATCGAACCGCGACGAGCCAGCCATGAGGCAGTTGAAATGACCGCGCACGGTGCCGTCGGCCGCCTGCGAGACCTGGAACCCGAACTGCGAGAATGCGCTCACGCCGTCCACCGTCCCGCGGCCGCCGCCGTTCACGTGCACCGGCCCGTTCGCCGCGGTCGCCGGTGTGGCGCAGGCAGCAACGACGACGAAGACGAGAAGCAATCGTTTCATGTCTCCCCTCTCTCCCGAATGCCCGCAACGCGTCCAGGTCTCTCCATCACCTCCCCACCTGGCGCGCGGAGAATACGGCTAGCCTAGAGCTTCGCGGCAGACGCTACAAGAGCGGGCTGGGCCCGCCCTCAGGCCAGCCGGTCGAGAGGAAGTCCAGTTCGTCGACGAGCGCGTGGAGCGTGATGAGAGTCGTTGCCGCAATGGCATAGGCGAGGGTCAGCGCGGGCGCCAGGCTCACCGCGAAGCGCCGTTTCTTCTTCGCGTCGGCAGGCGTATCGGCGGCGATGTCCATCGCAAGGACGATTGTCACGCCGCTCGTGTCCTGGATCTACGGCGACGACCCGGTAAGATCGGCGCGCGCCCGCGCGTCCAGATGAGCAGATATGCCGCCGATCGTGACTCGCCGAGAGGAAGCCCGCGCGCTCAGGCTCGCGCGCTCGCAGCCCGAGTCGGCCGCCGAGCTTGCCACCTTTCTGGACGAGATCGGTTCGCGCATCGTCGAATTCGCGAAGGCCGAACCTCGCGTCCGGGAGCGCCTCGGGAAGGTTCGCAACCGCGTCCTCACGGTCGACTACCGGGAGGACAAGCCGGACGAGGGCGACCGCCCGATCCGGCTCGCGGAGGTCGGTTTCTACGACTACGACAACGACGTGCTTGTGGTCGCCGTCGTCGATCCGTTGGCACCGTCAGTCGTCGGCATCGAGGAGCGCAAGGTCTCGCCGCCGATCACGGACGAAGAGTTGGCGGAGGCCCGCAAGCTCCTGGCGAAGGTCGAGAAGCTCGATGCCGCCATGGGGCGGCGGCGCAAGGGGATCGCAGCCTTTCCGACGCCGAGCTACGCGTTCGTGGAGCGCTCGGGTCGCGAAGGTCACCGCGGCTGCGTCGTCTACGTCGAGTCCGAGGACCGCGTGCTGCACGGCGTCGTCGACCTCAGCGCGCGTCAGCTCGTTCCCGACAAACAGCTCGACGAGTCACTGCGCGGCGGACGGCGCGGAAGGCCGGTGGCCTGAGATGCCGGGCACCGTCAACTACGCGGGCTGGACGGTCGGCTGGTCGATTCCGAACGGCTGGGGCGGCGGGCTCGTGATCAACAAGGCCCAGTTCAAGGATCAGACCACGCAGCAAACGCGGATGGTGCTCTACAAGGGGACGATCCCGTTCGTCCTCGTCCCGTACCACGGCGGCTCGCCGATCTTCAAGGACGGGATCAACAACGTCGGCGCCCCGTTCACGCCGGTGCTGCCGACGTCGGCCAACGACTCCGCAGGCCCGGGGACGCCGCCTGCCGGCAACGACAACCAGTGGAGCAGCAGCAATCCCACAGGTGCGGTCGTCGTCGAGCAGGAGCCTGCGACGGAGCTCGAGCCCGCGAGCCTCACGATCTGGGCGAAGCTCCAGTGCGCGAACTATCAATACGTCCACCGGTGGGAGTTCCATGCCGACGGCTCGTTCCACGTCGAGGTCGGGCTCGGGGGACACCTGTGGACGACGAACCCGCCCACATCGAACCACGTGCACACGTTTTACGCGCGACTCGACTTCGACATCGACGGCGCCGGAAACAACGTCGTGCAGGAGTTCACGCATCCCAACAACAACGCGGGCAGCGACAACTGGACGACGATCACGCAGGAAGGCCGCCGACTCGCGAATCCGGCAACGGCACGCAAGTGGCGCGTCGTGAACAACACGCCGAAGGCGAACGGAAAGCTGCGCTCGTACGAGATCAGCGTCGCCTCCGACATGGGGCCGGACAACGTGTCGTCGAGCGGCGACCTCTGGGTGCTGAACTACGACGGGAGCCAGGACGGCGCCGCCGTCGGTCAGAGCGATTCCGCGCTGCACACGACCTACCTGCACGCTCCCGGCGGCGCGAACGTCGACGGCGCGGACGTGGTCGTCTGGGTCGCGCTCCGCCACCACCACGAGACGCGCCAGCTCGGCGAGGAGACGATCACGCTGCCGTACGAGTTCATGGGCTTCCACGTCGAGCCGCGCGACTTCCTCGACGGCACGCCGAAGAACCTCTACGCGACGACTCCTCCGTCGCCCTAATCGCAATCGGCGCGCCCGAGTTTCACGCCTGACACGTCGATCGGCGCGGCAACGAGCACGCGCGGCAGGCGTTTGGATGTGGGAGGTCGGCGAGCTCGGCTACCGAGCGCCGCTCTCGGACTCGACCTCGCCATCAAACGGAGGCGAAGGGCGCCTCGATATTTACCTCGCCAATCTCGGCGACGAAGGGCTCTACGGCTATTGCACGACGGACGACCGCAAGATCTTTGACCCGGACTATCAGCGTGGACGATTGAGGTAGTTGTTGCGGGCCTGTCGGGGAAGTGCGGCGGCGCCCACGGCGAAGATCGCTGCGAGGAACAGACCCAAGCCTGACTGCTTGATCGTCTGCCAAAGCTCGCCGTTGACCGCTTCGTCGACGAAGCCCCAGATGAAGAACGCCGAGTAGGCAAACCAAACGTATGGAAGCGGGCCGAACAAAATATCGAGCGGTATCTCGGCAGGCTTTCTCCTCCGAAGGGCCCGGTACACGGAATCCTCGGCGCCGTAGACCTTGACTGGCGGAAACGACCTTGGTTGGCGGCCTTTCTGTTTGTCGCCGTAGAACGCCGGTGCCGAGAACCCCAGCCACTTGGCTGGTATCGGCCGTCCGCCCTCGTAATCAAATCCGCCAGTGAAGATCACCCGCTTCACGCGAAACCCGAGCCGGATGGACGGCCAGACCACGAGGATCCAGAAGCCAAGCGCGGTGATGACGACGACCACGACGAACTTGAGCGAGACGACGTCCGTCGCGGCCGGCACTAGCGACGCCGCCGAAAGGATCGGAAGGGCGACCGCGGCGAGCGGTGGCAGGCGTGCCAGGAGCCCGACCGCGCGACGCCAACGAAACAGCGGCTCGAGATTCTCGTCCAGCTCTTTTTCCAGCGCCTCGATCCTCTCTTTGTCGGCGTTCTCTTGCCTTCCTAGACGCTCGAGGCGCAGGCAGTGACCGATGGCCTTGAAGCTGCTTGCGCACGTGGGTCTCGAGGTACACCCGCGTGAACGGGCGGGACCCCCAACGTGCGAGCATGCGCTCTTCTGCCTTGGAGCGTCCCAAGAACGGCATATCCGCCGCGTACTGGAGCGCAATCCTGTAGCTGCCGAGGAGCTTCGCCCTCGATGACAACCCTTAGCGTCGTCAGCGCCGCAAAGGAGGAGCCCGCCTCTCGGCGGGCTCCCTTCGTGTAAGGGGTTCCCGCCTGCCGCATTGGCGGGACGGCCCCACCTCTGGAGGAGGACAGACCTCCCCCTAACGGAGGATTCGCAGCGCGGCTTCAAGCGGTTCGGTCCCAGTCTGACGAGGTGTCCCCAGCAGCCATCTAGGCAGCGGCTCTCCGCGGGCGTAGCCTGAGCTCGCCGGGACGCGGGCAGGGTAGTCCTAGGGTGTCCTTGCGGCCTGCGCCCCGGATTGCCCGACATTCTCGGCAGCCCGAGCCGGACGATCCCGATTAGGCTGCGCCCTAGGGACGGAGCCTTAGCGGTCGAAGCCCCGCGACGCGACGACGAACGCGGCCACGTTCTGAATCTCTTCCGCCGAGAGCTGGTAGCCGAAGGACGGCATGCCCCCACCGCCGTTCATCACCTGCCGGGCCACCGAGTCGAGGTTCTGCGTGGACGCGTCGAGATTGGGGCCGGTCGTGCCGCTCGTTCCGGCCTCTTCGAGCTTGTGGCAGCTTCCGCAGTTCGCCGCGAACACGGCCAAACCGGCTGCCGCGTCACCCTCGCCACCCGTCGTCTCGGTGGCGACGCTCTCGCCCCCCTCCCCGGCTCTCTCCGCCTCGTGCTCGTCGCCGAAGAGCTCGACCGTCGCGAGCACGACCACGACGAGCGTTATCGCGACCGCGGTGAAAACGCCGAGACTGCGACCGGGGAAGCCGGGGTTGCGCCGCGGGATCACGATCGAGACGCCGAGGCTGAAGGCGACGAGTACGAGGGCTGCGACCCCGAGAATCACGTCGTTGCCGCCCACCGGCTCCCACGATAATCGCGGCCGTGGCGACGCGTATTTTTCCCCAGGCTACGATCGAGGACGCTAACGACAACGGGACGCGACAATGCGCAGAGCCTGCGTTGGTCTTGTTCTAGCGCGGGTCGCACTCGCGTTAGTGTCGTGCGGGGCGAGGGCGCCCCCGAGGCGGCTGACGTCGCACCGCAGGCCGCGCAGACCGAGCAGGCCGACCCAACGGCGACTGAACGGACGGCGCGATGCTCCGCGGCGGAGTTCCACGTCTCGTTCCTCCAGGCCGATCAGGTCACGGTCGAGACGGGCGAAGGCGTTCTCGCCTTCGCTTCCTATACCGATCGAGGGGTCGACGCGAGTTGTCCCAACAAGCCACGGGCGTCTTCGTACGCGGACGGGGGTTTAGGGGAAGGCGTCTATGAGGACGTCGAACTCTCATGCTCGGCTCCCGGCCCGATCGAGATTTCCGTACATCCGATTCGCTACGGGAGCGACACCGGCCCCGTTACCGGGAGCAGCCTCACGGTTTCCGACCTTTCCACGGGCGGCCCGCGGACGATCGTCGGAGCGGTCTTGAAGAATCATGAGGAAGCCTCGGTCGCTTCCCGAATCTACTTCGCGCCGAAGTACTGTCAAGCCGCCTGACCTACCGCCCCCTGCCGGCTCCAAACCTGACGGTCGCCTAGAGGTCGTCGCCCTCGATCACGACACCGTCGCCCCGCGCCTTACGCTGCACCTTCTCGAACCGCGGCACCGGCCCGCCCGCCCCTCTCGGCGAGCCGCGGAGGCGGCGCCGTCGCTCGCTGCGCCCTGTGAAGGCCTACGATGGAGTGCGCAGGACGGACCACGCACCCTCACGCGCCCGTAAGGCCAGTGTGAGGCTTCTCGCCGCCATCGTCCTCTGCGTTGGTCTCCTTGCTCTATCGGCGTGTGGTGGCGACGACTCCCGGAAGCAGCCGTCAAGGCCGAGCTCGCTTCTCGGAATTGTGTGGAGCGAGAGAAATGAACTCGCCGAGCTCCATCCCCTCTCGCTTCGGCCGCTGTCCGCTCGTCCTCGTGTGCCAATCGGGTTAGGCCCATGGGCCTTATCGCCTGAGGGGTCGCAACTTGCGGTCAGTAAGCGCGGCTCCATTCGTCTCGTTGACCTCACCCGGATGCGCGTGCGCGGTGACATCGCGCTTGGAAGGCGTCACATCGAGGCGCTCGCGTGGTTGAAAAGTCGCTCGTTGCTTGCCCTCCTCACCTCAGAGGTCGCCGTCCTTCCGGAGGTAGACGTGAGGAGGGAGCTCGCCGTCGTCGACCCCGAGCGTTTGGACGTCCTCCAGCGCCAGCCCATTGACGGCTCGGTCGAGCGCTTGGCGTGGACGCGAAACGGCCTCGTTCTCCTGCTCGGATCCCCGGGTCGCATCGGCCCGACGCGCCTTGCTGTGTTCGACGTTCGGGGCGGTCTGCGTGACCTTCAGCTGGGACGGATCCGAGCGGGCTGGATTCGGGAGAAGAGCCGGAACGGCGAGCCGATCGATCGGCGCCGCGCTGCTGGGCTCGCAGTGGATCCGGAGGGAGGGCGCGCATTCATCATCGACCCGGCCAACTTCGTTGCCGAGGTCGATCTCTCACGCCTGAGCGTCGCCTACCACGGACTCCGAGAGCGAGTATCGCTGCTTGGACGGCTTTGGAACTGGCTCGAGCCCCCTGCCCAGGCGAAGGGCGGAGGCTTCACCGGCCCCGTGCGATCTGCGCTCTGGCTCGGCGGAGGCATTGTTGCCGTCACCGGCTGGGACGACCGCCTCGTCGACGCTGGCGGGTATCTCGAGCAGCGATCCACGCCGGCCGGGGTGACCCTCGTCGATACGCTCGATTGGGCGATGCGGCGGATCGACGAGGGCGCGAGCGACATCAAGCTTGCTGGCGGAGCGCTCCTCGCGTACGGAAGTCTCTGGGACGGGAGCGCATGGAGCGGGATCGGTCTGCGCGTCTACTCGAAGGACGGCGAGCGGCAGTTCGAGCTCTTCGACGGCCAGCCGATCTTCACCGTCCAGGCCGCCGGAGGGTACGCGTACCCGCAGCTCGAGAACTCGTGTCGGGGCTGGGTGGTCGATCTCAGCTCCGGAAGGGTCCTACGCGAACTCGACTTCAACCCCAACTTCGACGTGAGCTCGTCATGCGAGTGGCCGTCGCTTGTGGACGGGTGAGAGACGGCCGTCGGCGCAGCCCGCTCGCCTACACCAACTCGAGAAGGAATGCGCCAAGTTGTCTGGCCGCGAAGCGACCGGCCGCGAAGGGTCTAGTTCAAAGACGTTTCGAGCTCGACTGCCTCGACGTAAGCAGGCCCGCCTGCTCAGGTTCGTCTCGGTCCCAATCACGCGCGACCCGCTCGGCGTCCTCGCGGCGGAAGAGCTCGACCGCCTCTTCGAGCGACGAGTCGACGACGCCGTAGAACCTCATCGCCTTGCCCTCGGCCTAGAGATCATCGCCGTCGATCACGACGCCGTCCGCTGGCGCCTCCCGCTCCACCTTCTCGAACCGTGGCACCGGCCCGCCTGTCGTCTCGGCGAGCCAGAGGGCGAACGCGGCCGGATAGTGCTCCTCGGGGATGCCGTGCTCGGTGACGTAGCCGTCCAAGTCCGCGAGGCTCACCATGGCGAGCAGCCTAGCCGACGGCACCGCGCCCGCCCGAGGTACGCACCGGGGTACGCACGCGACGCGCCTTCCCGGCACCCCCGGCACACCTGACCCGCTCAACCATGCGGGTTCCGCTCAACCACGCAGGCGAGAGAAGCGCATACGGGATTCGAACCCGTGTTATCGCCGAACGCCGCAGACAAGCCAAACTCCCGTAGCGGGGGTCAGATCGCGCCCGGTAGCGAGCTGAACCCGCACATCCGGGTCGTCCTGGAGCGACTCAAGGAGCGCGATCGGGAGCGGCGGCTATGAGCGTCGCCGAGTTCCTGAGGACGAAATCGAGCGAGTACGAGCTCCTGGCCGAGTGGCGCGCTGAGCGTGCGTCGCTCGACGAGGAGCACCTCGTCGCCTGCCAGGCGATGGCCGTTGTCGGGATCGTGCTGAGGGAGGTCGCCGACGCGATCGACCTGGAGTGGGGGGAGGGAGCGGATGCTGTTTAGCCCTGTTCCTCGGGGCCCATCGTCTCGATCTCTCGATGAGCTATTCCGGCGCTCGGAACCTCTGGATCTTCCAGGGTGATCGGCGTGTGATAGCTCAGGGTCCTCGCAAGGCGAGGGCCTCGGCCTCGAATGGAAGCTGGAAGGCGCGTCCGGCGGCTCGCCGGGCTGGAAAAGAATCACGGTCGCGCGGTCGGCGGCCGGCGCCCCATGCGCCATCCGGTGAAAAGGCGACTCAGGAGACCTCGGGAATGCCTTGCGGAAGCGCGAGCGTGTTCACGAGCCGCCCACGGTCGTCGAGCTCGACCACTCCCTGGACGGCGTCGCTGCTCGCGTAGAAACCGTCGTCCTGGGCGGTCGACCGCCAGGTCGGTCACACGCCCGGTTCCAAATCCAAGCGGCCCGAGAAACCGTCGTCCTTCGAAGACGACGACGAAATCGAGCGTCCTTCGATCCTTGCCGGTGCCGACCGCCCGTCGAACGATGGCACCCAGTCGCGAGGCGAGGAGGGAGGCCACGACCCCCCGACCCCCTCGTCGGGACCCGGCGGGGTCAGTGACCGCGGAAAAGCTGCCCGCGTTTCCGTGAGGCCGCTTTGAAGCCGAATTCGGGCCGCAGCCATCCCGCTTCCGTTTGGAAAGCCTGAAACGGGTGCATACAACTAGTGGAAAAGGAGGTTCCGATGGCGATTCGAAGGCGCGGCTACCTCCGCTGGACTCCTGCGGCGATCCCGTTCGGCGCCGTGATCATGGCGCTAGGTGCATGGGGCTTTCTCGTTCCGCTGGTGGGGCCGTACTTCAACTTCGACTTTTTCACGAACGACGAGTGGAGCTTCTCGACGCGGCATTGGGAGCTGCTGCTCGGGCCGGGTTTGGTGGCTTTCGCGGGCGGTCTGCTGATGACTTTCCCCAAGTGGGGGTTCGGGCAGCTCGGCACGATGCTTGCGATCGTGGGCGGACTCTGGTTTTTGCTCGGGCCCTCGCTGTATCCGCTGTGGACGAGCGGGCAGTTGCAGCTCGGCGTCAATCACAGCGAAGGGTGGGCCGCACTCCACTGGATCGGCTACTTCTACGGCCTCGGCGCGGCAATCCTCTACCTCGCCGCCTTCGCGCAGGGCATGCTCTCGCGGCGCACTGTGGTCGAGGAGGCCTCCGTCGGGGAACAGCAAGGCACCCGGGAGCGGGTCGTCACGCATACCAACTAGCAGTGCGGCCGCGTGAACGACGAGCCGTGCTTCATCGAGGCCGATGGGATCTTTGTTCGGGTGCGCGGCCCGGGTTGTTCCGCACGGGGGTCAACGCGTCGAGCATCGCGGCTGCGGCGCTCAGAACCTTCTCGATGTCCTGCGAACGCGAGCCGAGATCCCGGAGTCGCGGATGTTCGCGCCGGAGCTTCTTCAGCAAGCGCAGTCGTCAGGACGAGCGTGCCCGAGCAGAAGTCGAGCCAGTTCGGGCCGACCTTGAGCTGGAAGACTCTGCGTTCTCGAGCTCGTTGGCCGGGTCGCTTGTGCGCTCGATGACGGCGCGGTGCGTCGCGGCGACGTTATACCGGCGCGAAATTGAAGCACTATCGACGGTGCTCAGCCGATGAGCTCGAGCGCCCCGTCGTCGTCGATGCCGTAGAACACCTCCCCCTGCCATTCGATGTTCGCGAAGGTGAGCGCCTGCGCGATGCCGGGCTGGTAGGGATTGCTGTCCGCTTCCACCCGCACCGTGAACGTGTGGCGCGACCCGTCGCAGATGGGCGTGTACGTGTTGCTCCCGATGATCACAGGCGACTGCGAGACGACGAGGGTCGACTGGAGCCCGTTCGTCCCGGCCGGGCACGCGACGGTGACGTCGAGCACGACGGCTCGGCCGTCGTCCATGCGCTGTCCGCTCTCGGCGAGTTCGACGAGCACGGTCGGCTGCACAGGGACGACCTCGGAGTCGTCGGCCCGGGCGGTCTTCCCGCGCTTGATGAGGACGGTGGCGCTCACCTGCGCCTCACCGAGCTGGAACGAGCCGGTGCCGACGGGGACGCTGACGCCGAACATCCGCGGCGACCCGATGCAGGTCAGCGGGAACGAAGCCTGCCCGGACCCGCTCGGCTGCGAGACCCGGACGACGGCCTCGACCACGGTCCAGCGCGCGGGGCACTCGGCGAGCACCTGGACCCCGATCGACGAGGCGTCGGGCGCGAGCCCATCGACCCCTTGGAGGTCGACGGCCGGTGGCTCCTGGAAGCGAGCGCCGGTCGGCGAGGCCAGCGACAAGGACATGACGAGAGCGACGACTCCTGCGAACGCGAGCGCTTTCATGCTGCTATCTCCCTTGCGCGATCAGCGAAATCCACCTGGAACTACCGCGTTGGTGACCCGCCGATTTGCCGGCGCCAGGGTGATTCCGATCAGTCGCACCTGCATGCGGGTCGCTCTAATCAGTCAGCGGCTCGCCGGCGCGGAGGACAGGCCAGAAACCGCTTGAAAAAGGGCTTCCGGGCGGAGGCGGAGGGGGGATTCGAACCCTCGATCCGCCTAACGACGGATAACGGTTTTCGAGACCGTTTCGAACATGACCATTTGCAGGGATTCTTTAGCTCGTGCGCCCGCGTGTGCGCCAGCCAGCCGACATGCCTTGCAGCCTTCGTGGAGCATCCCGACGGAACGGCTGAGCTGCACGATTGGCCGGTTGATCAGCTCGCATGCGGAGAGAAAGACGCCGCGAGCCGAGAGTGGGGCAGCTTCGGTACCTCCGCGAAGCTCGTGTTCTCGAACCAGAGCGGGTGTTGCTCGAGCGGACAGCCCGCCGACGCCAGCGCGGCCGCGAGGTGGCAGTCCGCTTCCGACTCGGCGAGCTCAGAAGACTCGGCGGCAAGAAACCGAGCTCAGCGAACGCTTGAGGCGCCACTCGAGCAGTCTCTCGTCCTTGAGGATCTCCTCGCTGGGCACGGTCACGAGGCGCTCGGTGGGGCTCTCATCTCAGGCCGCTCGTCGACGCGCGGGTTGAGCGAGGATGCCGAGCCGCGATCCGCGGGAGCGAAAGGCCGCCAGAGAAGCTGCTCCCGCGCGCTCTCCTGGCACATAGGACAGGCTGGCGGCCGGGCCGCTGGCGATGACCCCGTAGCCGCAGACGGAGCAGCGGAGCTCTGCCCTCCCCGTCCCGGGGTCGGACTCGCTGAGGCCCGTTCGATCATGCGTCATGACCCCGTCGAGGCGCGGGTCCGGGATAGCGTCCTCGAGCGGCGTCGACCTCCCGCGATGGTCGCGAGCGGATTGTTCCCGCGGCCGTCGTCCAACCCGCGAGCTGCGCTGACGGAGAGGTCTAGAATCCGTGGGCCATGCCAGGGCTAAGGTGAGGCAGAGGTGGCAAAGGTTCTCTGTGTTCTGTACGAAGATCCGGCTGACGGGTATCCGAGGTCGTACGCTCGAGACGCGATTCCCAGGATCGAGCGCTACGATGACGGTCAGACGACGCCGACCCCCGAGCAGATCGACTTCGAGCCGGGTGAGCTACTCGGGAGCGTTTCCGGGGAGCTCGGCCTGCGGCGGTTCCTCGAGCAGCGCGGCCACGAGTTTGTCGTCACGTCGGACAAGGACGGGCCGGACTCGGTCTTCGAGCGAGAGCTCCCGGACGCTGAGATCGTCATCTCCCAGCCGTTCTGGCCTGCCTACCTGACGGCTGAGAGGATCGCGAAGGCGCCGAGGCTGAACCTCGCTGTCACGGCAGGGATAGGCTCGGACCACGTTGATCTGGAAGCGGCGATCGAGCGTGGGATCACCGTCGTCGAGATCACCTATTCCAACAGCATCAGCGTGTCCGAGCATGTCGTGATGATGATCCTGGCGCTGGTGCGCAACTACATCCCCTCATATCAGTGGGTCGTCAAGGGCGGCTGGAACATCGCCGACTGCGTCGCCAGGTCGTACGACCTCGAAGGAATGCAAGTCGGGACAGTCGCTGCCGGCCGGATCGGTTCCGCTGTACTCAGGCGGCTGAGGCCGTTTGAGGTGGGACTGCACTACACCGATCGCCACCGACTCCCGGAGGAGGTCGAGCGCGAGCTCGGCGTGACCTACCACCCGGACACCGAGTCGATGGTGCGGGTCTGCGACGTGGTCACGATCAACGCGCCCCTCCATCCTGAGACCGAGCACCTATTCGACGACGCCCTCATCGCCAAGATGAAGCGGGGCGCGTACATCGTCAACACCGCCCGGGGAAAGATCTGTGACCGCGATGCGATCGCGCGGGCGCTGGAAAGCGGCCAGCTTGCCGGGTATGCCGGTGACGTCTGGTTCCCGCAGCCGGCTCCCAGAGATCATCCCTGGCGCTCGATGCCCCACCACGGGATGACGCCACACGTGTCAGGGTCGTCTCTGTCGGCGCAAGCCCGCTATGCGGCCGGAGTACGCGAGATCTTGGAGTGCTGGTTTGATGGTCGTCCGATACGCGAGGAATATCTGATCGTCGACCGGGGCACGCTAGCGGGCGCCGGCGCCCATTCGTACAGCGCCGGCGACGCCACCGGCGGCTCCGACGAAGCAGCACGCTTCAAGGATCGCTAGCCCGCCGGGCGGCAGCGCGCCCACTCTCGCGGGCAGCGACGAAAGGAAGAAGAGCTTAGTCGAGCCGACCACGGCCATTCCCGTGCTGTTTCATCGCGTGGAAGCGCCTGTTGACGAGCTGGATCGCGGTCTGGATCTTCGCCACGATCTCGCCCTCCGGGCGAACGGGACGAACGGCGTGTAGACGAACCAGTACCCCACGCGCGCGCTCTGGGCTGAGGTGCGAGTCTACGCTTTCGTCATGGCCGACCCTGCTCGCTCGGCGCCTGACGAGGTCGACTTCGACAAGACGATCGAGGAGGCTCTCGACTCGCTGCCGCCCGATCTGCGCGAGTTCATGTCGAACGTGGCGATTGTGGTCGAGGAGGAGCCGCCGCCTGGCGTGCCGCTGTTGGGGCTCTACCAGGGGTTCCCTTTGACCACGCGTGCTCGTGCCTACGCGGGGGTGCCTCCGGACAAGATCACGATCTACCGGCGTCCGCTCGAGCGTCTCTACGGAGCCGATCCAGCTCGGCTGCGCCGCGAGATTAGGCGCGTCGTCCTACACGAGGTGGCGCACCACTTCGGCATCAGCGACGAGCGTCTCGTCGAGATCGGTCGCTACTAACTCGCACCCTAGCCTTGAGGTCATCAGCGACTGCGAACTGCGTTTCACGGAAGCCAAGCGCGTCATTCCTTGCTCACCTGCCGAGCGCAACGCCGAGCCCGACTCTAGCTTTGCGCCCACGGAGACGGCCTCAGGTCCGGTGGTCGGCGGCGTACGGAGGTGCGCGCCGCCGTCCGGAAGAGGGGTGTGGCGGCCAGGCGCAGCGATCCGGCGGCGAGTGCGAGGGCGGCCGCGTGCGCTCGGCTCCAGCGGAGCCCGTACTCCTCACGGAGCCCTCCGGGGAGGGCCGCGCTCGAGAGCCGGTGCGCCGGACCAATCAGGCGAATGGGTGGCGGCAGCCTCGCCTCGAGGATCACGGCCGCGACCTCTTCAGCGGACGTATCCCGGCGCATGCAGTGTGACGCCTGGTGTCGCCTCCTACTCGCTCCCGTACTCGTCGTGGCGGCGGATCCAGAGCTGCCAGTCTTCGCCCTCGTCGCGGCCCTTCGGTGCGTGGTCGAGCATCGGGTAGTAGGTCATGACGAACTCCAACCCGCGCCACGTCGTCGAGTACGTGCGGTAGACGGTGCCGCCGTCTTCGACGAAGGCGCTGAACCCGGGGCTCTCGGTCATGTAGCCGTCGGCGTCGGTTCCGGACGCCGCGGCATTGTGCTTGACGATGGGCGGTACCCCGCCCGTCCCCATCATCTGCTCCACGACCGCGCGGCCTTCTTCCTCCGTGTGCGAGAAGCCGAGGTCGAAGTTGAAGTCGCTGGGCGCGGAGGAGACCCAGGGGAA
>Ga0081538_10003156_pt1 | contig 15673 bp, 11 predicted proteins | sample TabmetS5T2R1_FD_71022 | JGI IMG/M metagenome (GOLD analysis project Ga0081538, IMG submission 71022) | Tabebuia heterophylla rhizosphere microbial communities from the University of Puerto Rico - S5T2R1 | ecosystem: Host-associated > Plants > Roots > Rhizosphere ... | reverse complement strand
CCTGGGAGGAGATCAACCGGGTCGCGGACATCGACGACGGCGTCGCGGAGAACTTCGGCTGGCCGTGCTACGAGGGCACCGCCCGGCAGCCCGCCTACGACCCGGTTGATCTGAGCAGCTGCGAGTCGCTGTACGGCGTCGGCCAGACCGCACCGTTCTTCCGCTATCAGCACAACGCGCCGGTCGTCGCCGGCGACCCGTGCCCTGCGGGCAGCTCGTCGGTGAGCGGGATCGCGTTCGAGAACGGCTCCAACTACCCGTCGGACTACGACGGTGCCCTGTTCTTCGCCGACGCATCCCGCGGCTGCGTGTGGGTGATGAAGCGGGGCGGCGGCACCGATCCCAGCCCGAGCCAGCTCACACCGTTCATCCGCGGCGCCGGCCAGCCCGTCCAGGTGGTCACGGGCCCCGGCGGCGACATCTTCTACGTCGACCTCGAGGGGGGACAGGTCCGCCGGGTCGTCTACAACGGTGCCAACCATCCGCCGACGGCCGTGATCTCGGCCAGCCCGACGTCCGGGACCGCGCCCCTGACCGTCGCCTACGACGCGAGCGGGTCCAACGACCTCGATCCTGGCGACGTGCTGAGCTACGCCTGGGATCTGGACGGCGACGGCCAGTTCGACGACTCCAACGCCGTAGCGCCCACGCGCACGTACACGGTGGCGGGATTGGTCACGGTGCGGCTGCGCGTCGCAGACCCGCAGGGTGCATCCGACACCGAATCCGTGACCATCAACGTCGGCGGGCCGAACAGTCCGCCCGTGCCGGTCATCGACGCGCCGACGAGCGGGTTCCGATGGAAGGTCGGCGACGCGATCGCCTTCTCGGGGCACGCCACCGACGCGCAGGACGGCACGGTGCCGGCCGCTCGGTTGTCCTGGTCGGTGGTGCTGAACCACTGCCCGAGCAACTGCCACGCCCACCCGGTCCAGAGCTTCTCGGGCGTGGCCGGCGGGACGTTCCCGGCACCGGACCATGAGTACCCGTCGTCACTATCGCTCGTGCTCACGGCCACCGACTCGGTGGGTGCCAGAGCGAGCACGAGCCTCCAGCTCGACCCCCGGACCGTGAACCTGACCTTTGCCACCACTCCCAGTGGCCTGCAAGTGTCGGTGGGCGCCCAGGCCGTGACGACGCCGGCCACGAGGACCGTGATCGTCGGGTCGTCGAACAGCGTGAGCGCCCCCACGCCGCAGACCGTCGGTGGAGCGTCGTACGCATTCTCACACTGGTCCGACGGTGGTGCGCGCTCGCACAACCTCGTCGCTCCCGCCACGCCCACGACCTACACCGCGGCGTTCGGCCGGCCGGGATGCCCCGCGTCGCCGAGCTTCGACCACACCATCCCGCCGCCACCCGGCCCGCCGGCCGCCACCTCCTTGCCCGGCGGTCGCGTTGCGTACGCCGCGCTCGGGCCCGACGGCAGGTACTACCTGGCCGCCACCGACATCAGCGGCGATCCGCCGGCCGTCGGCCCGTTGGAGTGCCTCGGTGGCACCGCGACCGACAGCCCGGCCGTTGCCGCCGGGACGTCGTTCACGGCGCTCTTCGTCCGCACCGGAGACAACGCCCTCTGGCAGCGCACGCTCACGAGCGCCGGCTCGGGTAGCTGGGCCCCGCTTCCGATCGGTGGCACCTCGGCCAACGGCCCAGGCGCGGTGGTGACCGCGGGCGACGTCGTGCACGTCGTCGTACGCGGCACGAACGGGGCCGTCTACCACGCCACCCGCCGGGGCACGACCTGGTCCGGCTGGGAAGGCCTGGGGGGCGGTGTGCTCGGGACGCCGGCCGTGGCGCCGAGGCCGGGCGGCGGGATCGCGGTCTTCGCGCGCGGTACCGACAACGGGATCTGGGCCAAGTACGGCGACACGGGGAACTGGACGGGGTGGTCCCGGATACCGGGTGCGACGGCCACGAGCCCGACGGTGGCATGGGGTTACGCGGCCGGTCGTTTGGATCTGTTCGTCGCGGGCACGGGTGGCGGGCTGTATCAGAACGGCCTGGTCGGCGGCACGTGGAGTGGCTGGTTCCACCTGGACTCGACCCTGCCGGCGTCGGCGCGCATCGCGGCGGCGGCACGCACCGGCCGCGTCATCGTGTACGCGTCGGCCAACGGTGCCACGACGTACAAGCAGTGGGTGGGCCGATGGGTGGGCTACTTCCCGGCGCCGTACACCTGTACCGCGTGCCTCCCCAGGTTGCGATCGACTCCCGTCCCTCCGTGACCCAGCGTCGAGGGCACGCGCCGGGGACCTAACCCGGATTCGGTGGCCGGCTGCCACGCGGCAGGAAGAGGAACATGTTCACGTAGCTGCGTTCCCCTGCCCTGTCGGGGTCTTGGTGCGCCTCGGGGCGAAAGCTGCCGAACTCGACCCAGGTGTCGTCCATGGAGAAGAAGGCGTCGTAGCCGCGGTCAGCGAGGTACGTGATGATCTCGGCGATCGTGTGGCCGGGACCGAGATGCCGTTGCTCGATCTCGACCAGCAAGACGGGATGGTCGCGGCTGAGCAGCGCCTCGCCGCCACGCAACACCGACAACTCGTGTCCTTCGACGTCGATCTTGATGAAGCGAACGTCGTGGAGCCCTTGGTCATCGAGGCGCTCGAGCCGCACCGGAAGGTGCGACCGCACCCCGTCCACCGCGCCGTCCAGCCGGGCGTAGCCCGTGAGCGGCACGCCCGAGCGCACCGGTACCGTCAACTGGCCCTCGCCCGCTTGATCCGACAACGCAATCTGCCGGATGTCGACGCGTCCCCGGGCCCAGGTGTCCAGGGTTTCGACGCAAGCCGGCTGGGGTTCGAAAGCCACCACGTGATCGAAGTGCCGCACCATGAAGTAGCTGTAGACGCCGTGGTTGGCACCGATGTCGAGTGCCGTCCCGCCCCGGGGGACCAGATCGGGAACGGACCGTAGTTCGGGTTCGAGGGCGCCCGTCACACGCATCCACCCGACTCGAACGGGGAGACGGTACGAAGACGGAAGGAGATTGAATGCCAGTCGCTTGAGGCGAAGCGCCACGGAGGCGGTCGTGTTCGTCGTCGTTGGCATGATTCGCTACACGGTCAGGTAGGTGTCGGCGGGTCCCGCTACGTCCAGCCCAGTGACCGAAACTCCCGACGATAGGCGCCAAGGATCGTCGTGCGCTGGTCGTCGATCGACGCCGGAAGGCGCCGCCAGCCATGGGCACCCGCCTCCTTGATGAACTGTGACAGCGGCGTGTCTGCGGGGAGGATCAGGTCGCCCGGCACCGCATACTCCGGCCCGGAGCCGGAGTCGGCGAGTGCGACGGGGGTGCCCAGGGCGTGGGCCATCACCAGCGGTCCACTGGTCTCGCCGACCGACCTTCGGCGGGGGAGTAGGACCGCGTCGGCTGCCGCCAAGACGAGCGAAAACCTGGTGTCGTCGGGAGCCTCCACCACGACGACGTTGTCAGGGGCGGACCTGAGCGCCCGGGCCGTGGGCGCATCGGCCACGGCGCCGAGCAGGACGAGGGACGTGTCCGGCGCACAGTCGGCCGCCCGGATCAGCTCGTCTACCCGCTTGGCGGCTCTCAGGCGGCCTGCCAGGACCAACACGTTGCCGTAGCGGCCACGGAGCAGACGGGCCCGTTCCGCCAGGCGGGCCTCTTCCGCTGGCCGCTCGACCAGATGGAAGAGCGGGACGACCCCGACCGGTTGGTCGAACCCGTTCTCGCGCAGCAGGTTCGCCGCATGGACGCTGTGGACCACAACGCGGTGGCGTCGGAGGATGCGCAGCACGACCGGAGACAGCGCGGTGTGGAGGCGAGTGCTGCGGGGAACGACGTCGTGCAGCGTCACCAGGCAGCCCCGACGTCGCGCGAGCGAAAGGAGGAGCGACCGGCTCGAGTTGGACAGGTGGGCGTTCACCCTCCCATCACGTCTGGGGCGCGCGACGAGCTCGGCAGCGACGCCGTCGGCGACCAGCACATCCACCAAGTGGCTCGCGGCCCGCCGCGGCCCCAACGACTTCGGCGGGGCGGCGACCTGCAGGATCACGATCGGGCCGCCGACCCGTTCGGGCCTGGTGGGCAAGTCGATGGGCGGCTCACGAGAGGCTCAGCATCGTGCGGGTGAGTCGGCCGCGGGACGCATGATCACCGCGAGGTGGCCATCGTCCACATCGAAGGCCGGATCATCGAAGAGCCCGAAGGCGGCGTGCTTGGCTCTTTGCGCCTGAATGCGTTCCTGCGGCGGCGGCCAAACCAACGTATCGGCACGCATGCTGAAGTCGGTAAAGACGACGGCGTCGACGATGTCCTGACTGAACAACGCGCATATGCCATCCCTTGTCAGTGTGTTGTTGCCGTAGGCGGAGATAACGTCCACGATCGGCTGGGGTTGCGTGGGTCGAATGCGTATGAGCTCCTTGTCGAAGGCGACGTTATACGAATAGATCTCCAGCGGCGGAGCGATCCCGCCGATCAGATAGTCGTTGCCAGCGGGTAGGAAGAGCACCCGCTCGGTTGGGCGGAGCCGCCCACCACCAAAGGCGCGGTCCACGTCATCCTCGAAGGCCTGTGCCAGTTCATGGTTGTGAGCGGCCTCGCTCCGGGCGTCGAGTAGACCGTGCGACGCGGTCTCGAGCACGAGCGCCGCGGCCAGGGCGACGCCCAGGACGCGGCGGCGACGGAACAGCCAGAGCACGGCGACGGCGGCAAAGACGGCCAGCACCAGGCGGAGGCCGACGTGCCAGCGGTACGCGGTCCGCATTCCCTCGAACGGCTGCACGCCGTACACCCAGGACCAGGGAAGCGTGACGGTTGCGTCCGACGCCGGCATCACGTGGGTGGTCGCTGTGACGACCCCCGCGGAATTCACGGCGACCACGGGGGCGGATGCCTTGTCGAGAACCTTCAGCGAGGGGCCGAGGCCCAGTGCAAGGCAGGCGACGCCGCTCACAGTCAACGCAATCAGGAAGACACGATTCGAGCGCTGTCGACGAAGGAGCAGGACCGCGCCCGAGACCGCAGCTATGAGCAGCAACACGCCGACGTACGTGCCTATGAGCGGCGTGCCATCTGCGTAGAAGTCCAGGGGATCCCATCGGTCGACTGGCGACCGGACAAAGTCGCCCAAGAGGCTGTCCCTCGTGGGGAAGACTGCGGTCACGACATCGACCCCATAGGCTCGGTAGAACCCGAGCGGAAAATCTGCGCTGACCTCTGCACTTGGCTCGAGGACCCGGAAGATGATCCCCGGCACGAGAAAGGCGATCAGCGTGCACGCCGGGACGAAACAGCTTCGCCACCCCGTTCGGCTCACCGCCATGGCTGCCGCGGCGATGCACAGGGGACCGCCGATGACCACGGACAGTGTCCAGGCGTAGGGATCCAGGTAGACCAAGAGGAGGCCCGCGGCGAATGTGAGGCCCACGCAGCCGGCCACGAATCGGGGCGGTCTGCCGTTCGGCCTGAGTGCCGCGTACGCGAGGGCGAGGGGGACGGGCAGCATCACGAAGCCCAGCCACAGCGCCGTCTTGCTGGTGTGGGCGACGAGGATGGGCGACAGGTAGTAGAGGCACGCGGCGAACGCGCCCGCCGCCGCGCTGCGGGCGATCGACGCCACGAATGCCCACAACGCAGCGACCCCGGCGGCAATGGCGAGAACCGAGAGGACGTTGATGGCGACCTCGATGCCGATCCCCAGCCGCGTCAGCAGGAAGGCGCCGCCGACGAGCGGCATGCCGACGCTGAGGTCGACACCCGCCGGATAGCCGATGTACTTGCAGGTGACCATCCCGTCTCCGAGGCACTCCACCCAGCTCGTCACCGAGGCGAACGGTGCGAGAGGAACGGTGCGACCCGCGAGGGGAATGACGCCGTAGAGCCAGGCGGTGGCCGTCACGATGGCGACGTATCCGAGTCCGATCGCCAGTCGCCGGTCACGCCACCAGGTGCGGTCGATGGCGCCGCCCTCGGCCAGTGAGTCGGGCACGCGATGGTCGCCAGACGCACGCCCAACAGGGGGGGTCAGCGTTGGCCGCCGTGTGGAGATGCCGTCCATCTCAACCGGTCACCGGGCGTCGCTCGCCGGACTGCTGGGCACGTTCTGGGCGCGCACGGTTCCGGTCGCGCGCTGGCTGCCCGCCGTGCCGTCTGGTGTGGTCGCTGCGTCAGGAGCGCCCGAGGCCGAGGCCCCCCGGCGTTCGCGGCGCGCGAGCACCTGGTTGCCAACCGTCGCGACCAGCTCGGACGCGAGGACGAGAGACCTCAGCGCAAGCGATGCGGCCAGCAGGGCCGCCGACGAGGCGCCAGGAACCAGCGCCACGAGGACGGCCTCGCGCACCCCTATGCCGCTCGGTAACGGGAACACGAGGAAGCCCACGACCCAGCTCAGGGCGAATGCGCTCGCCACGGTGACGGGATTTGCCTCGGTCTCCTGGCCGCTGAGAAGGACTGCGTAGGCGGCCGAGCCGGTGATGGCATTGCCGAGCGACCATGCAAAGCAGACGAGGATGCGCCGTTGGGTGGGGAGGACATCCGGGTCCGGCACCCGCCTGATGAGCCGATGGGCAGCGTGAAGCGCAAAGGCCAGCGCGCGCCGATGCAGGAGCAACGGAGCGAGGAGGCCACCCAACGACAGGGCACGGAGCCACGGCGGGAGGGAAGCAGCGAACACCAGTCCAGCGGCCAGCGTGCAGCCGGCGACGACCGTGGTGAACGCCCAGACGGCGGCCGCGGTCGCCGCTTGTCCGACGCGCGCGCCGGCGGTGACGGTCATGCTCACCTGGCTCGCGGCCTGCACGAACCCACCCGCGGGCAGATACTTCGTGAGCTGCGATGCGTACAGCGAACCGGCCAACGCCCTGCGGTCATGCCGCCGATCGAACAGCTCGGTCCATGCTCGGGCGGCGAGGGCGATGGAGGCGAGCGTGAGCGCGCCGGCAACGATCAGCGCCGGCGGGTCGGGGAGAACCTGCCCTCGCGACTCGTCCAGTCCTCGGCGTACGGCGATGATCAGGCCGACGATGCCGAGGACGAACACGACGAGCCGGATCGTGCGCCGGTGGTCTGCGAGCCTCACGGGGCGCTCATGAAGGGTCTGTGGCGGCGCGACGGCGCGGCACGGCTCTCGGTCACGGGATCCGAGCGTACGGGCGCCCGGGACCGGTGTCGCAACGCCGTGACCCGACGCGCCGGGCCGAGGAGCAAGCAACCAGGAATGCTCGATGGTGAGCGATTCGGGGTCGCCCTTGCGGGGACGCCATCCAGCCGCTTTTCCTCATGGTCCTCGTGCCGTGGCACGATCGTGCCGCAGGGGGAGAGGTGGTGGTCAGGATTTCGACGATGAGCAGGACGCGATCTCGGTCGCTGGCCCGAGACGTCGAGTACGTCCTTCGGCAGGTGTTCGCGAACCCGGGGAACAAGGGCGAGCGGCTGCGTCGGACGGCAGAAGCCGTGATCTTCCCGGCCTGGACGCGACTCACCGATGGGTACTGGACCACGACGTACGCCGGCGGCCGGATCGTCGTGCGCCGAGGGCAGGGAGCGTCGCACACGGTCTACGCCCGGCTGCCGGACTATCGCGAGATGTCGTTCTGGTTGGACGTCCTCCGCCCGGGCGACCTCTTCGTCGACGTTGGGGCGAACATCGGGATCTACACGCTGCTCATGGCCTCGCACGGCTGTGATGTGGTCGCGGTGGAACCGGCGCGCGAGGCGCGTCGCCTCCTGGAGGTCAATCTCGGCCTCAACGGGCTGAAGGCGGACATCGTCGCCGCCGCCCTTGGTCGCGACCCGGGCCTGAGCAGGCTGACAGCCGAGCTCGGCTCGATGAACTACGTCGTTTCGAGCTCTGACGACGACGGGGAGCTGGGGGACGCCGTCACCGAGGTCGCGGTCACCACACTCGACGATGTGCTGGGTGATCGCACGGCAGCCGGGGTCAAGATCGACGTGGAGGGATTCGAGCTCGATGTGGTGCTCGGTGGATCCCGGGCGCTTGGCGACCAGCGCATCGGCGTCGTGCAGCTCGAGTGGAACAGCATGGCGCGTGAGCGGTTCGGCCGGCATCGAGACGAGATCGCCCAGGCGCTACGGGACGCCAACTACGTGCTGACGAGGCCCGACGAGCAGGGACGCCTTCGCCCGACCGTGCCCGACGAGGGACCGGATCTCTTCGCGGTCGCCCCCCGTCTCAGTGACCGGCTCGTCGTCCACGGTGGCTGAGCTCAGCGAGCGGGGGGCTGGAGAGGGTCGGCGTGCGCCAGGCGCGCCCCGGCCGGGCCCGATCGGTCGAGGCCCGCGGCCTTGACCACGGCGGTTGCAACGTCCTGCCAGGTCGGTGCCTTCCTCAGTGCGCCGTCGGCCAGGGCCGGCAGGTTGCGGGCACAGCGCTGAATCGCGTCGGCGAGCGACCGGGCGTCGCCGGGTGCGGCGAGCGTGCCGTTCTCGCCGTCGCTGATGACGTCGGTCAGGCCGCCGACCGCCGTGGCGACGACCGGCCGGCCGGCGGCGAACGCGATCGGCGCGATGCCCGACTGCGTGGCGCTGCGGTAGGGCAGCAGGGCCGCGTGGTGCTCGGCGAGCAGCCCGCCAACGTCGCTGTCGGGCACGTAGCCGAGGAGCAGGTCCACCTGGTCGGCCAGCCCGCGCCTTCGAACCTCCTCGTCCCAGTCCTTCGTCGGGTCCCACGCCTCGCCGGCGACCGTCAACCGGTGGCGGACGCCCCGCTGTCGGAGCGACGCGAGGGCGTCCAACGCGAGATCGAGGCCCTTGTACGGGCGGATGAACCCGAAGAACAGCAACCGCATCTCGTTGTCGACCCTCTCCGGCAGGGGGCTCGGCACGACGTCGAGATTCGGGGGATGCGGGGTGATGACCGCCTCGACCCGCGTGCCGAGCAGGTCGTCGAGCTCGTCGGCGACGGTCGACGCGTGGACGACGATGCCGTCGCAGCGGGACAGGATCCAGCGGGTGAGGGGTCGCTGCAGGGGCAGCGGTTCGTGGGGCAGGGCGTTGTGCACGACGGCGACCGTCCGGGTCCCGCGGGCCACGGCCATGATCAGCCGGTAGGTCAGGACGTGGAACGGCGTCGCCCACACCAGGACGAGGACGTCGCTCTGCCGCGCCGACTGCCCCGCCCGCCACCAGGAGATGGGATCCCACCAGCGCAACGCGAAGACGGCCGTCGGATGTGGTGGCACCTCCCGGTCGATCTGGGCGCGGGGGAAGAAGCGCTTGGGGTACTGGTGCCGCCACGACAACACGGTGACGTCGTGCTCCTGCGCCAGCGCCTGGGAGAGGCGTCCGCCGTGCTGCGAAACGCCGCCGCGGATGGGCGGGACCGGGCCGACGAAGGTGATGAGCACGGTCGTCACGCCGCCAGTGCGGCGCGAGCAAACGCGATCGCTTCGTGCATCGGCATGGCATCCTTCGGGCGTCCGGCGGACGGGGCGATGCTAACGATCCGGCGTCCCCGCCCCAAGGCAACATAGCTGCCCGCCGGCGGCCCGTCGGCGACCGGCGTTTGCGAACCGAGGCCCGCCATCGCGCAGCCGGCCACGGGCGGTGACATGCCGATCGCCGGCCCCTCGGCGATCGGGAGAGGTGTCCACGCTCGGGCCGGTGACAGGCTACGCCGCAGGCCGATCGGACGAGTACCGTGAGCCTCTTCCGGCATGAAACTGATCATCCAGATTCCCTGCCTCAACGAAGAGGCGCAGCTCCCGGCCACGCTCGCCGACCTTCCACGGCGGCTCGACGGCTTCGACGAGGTCGAGTGGCTGATCATCGACGACGGTTCCAGCGACGCCACGGTCGAGGTGGCGCGGGCCCACCGTGTCGATCACATCGTCAAGCTGACCAACAACAAGGGCCTGGCCTCGGCGTTCCAGGCGGGGCTGGATGCCTGCCTGAAGCTCGGGGCCGACGTGATCGTCAACACCGACGCCGACAACCAGTACTCGGCCGCGGGCATCCCCGTGCTCGTGGCCCCGATCCTCTCGGGCGAAGCCGACATGGTGGTCGGCGACCGCCACGTCATGGAGATCGAGCACTTCTCGAACGTCAAGAAGCGGCTGCAACGCATGGGAAGCTGGACGGTGCGACGGGCGTCAGACACGGACGTGCCGGACGCCACGTCGGGCTTTCGGGCATACAACCGCGAGGCCGCCTTGGGCCTGACAGTCGTGTCCAAGTTCACCTACACGCTGGAGTCGCTGATCCAGGCCGGCAAGAGCCTGGTCGCAGTGGCCGACGTGCCGGTGTCGACGAACCCCACCACCCGCGAGTCGCGCCTGTTCGGCTCGATGTGGTCGTACGTCGGGCGCAATGCGATGGCGATCTTCCGGATCTACGCCGGGTACGAGCCGCTCCAGGTGTTCACGGGGCTCGCGGTGATCCTGCTGGTCGGCGCGTTCGCGGCGTGGTCGCCGTTCCTCTGGGACTGGATCATCAACGGCAACCGCGGCGGGCACCTGCAGTCCATCGTCCTGGGCGGGGTGCTCTTCGTCGCCTCGATTCAGACGTTCGCGCTGGGCGTCTTGGCCGATCTCATCGGTGCCCACCGGGTCGTGACGCAGCGCACGCTCGAACGGGTCCGGCGCATCGAACTGCAGCTCGGGGTGCCGCCCTCGCACTACATGCCCGGCCACCGGGGGGACGGCGCGGACCGCGGACCCGTGCTGTCACCGGCGCCGGAGCCCGCTGGTGGCGACCGCGATGGCGCTCCCGACGACGGGTCGGAACCCTCACCGGACCTGGGTCAACGCACGCGCATCTGAATGCGGTCGCCGCCCCCTGTTCCCCGACGTCGGGCACCGGCAGGTAGCCTGCTTCGCCGATGTCAGTGACCGTCGCCCCCGTCGGTTCGGACCGCGAGACCCCCGACGCCGACCTGCGGGAGATCTCGAGGCGACCGTCGCCGCTCAAGCGCATGGTCGACGTGTGGCGCCACCGCGAGCTCCTTCGGAACCTCGTCCGCAAGGACCTCAAGGTGAAGTACAAGAGCAGCGTCCTGGGGTTCTTCTGGACGCTGCTCAACCCGGCGCTGTACCTGGTGATCTTCTCGATCGTGTTCCAGGAGATCCTGCGGGTTCAGGTGCCGTACTACGCCGTTTTCCTCCTGTCGGGCCTGCTCGTCTGGAACCTGTTCTCGGCGTCGGTCGGGGGTGGAACCGGCGCCGTCGTGGACAACGCCGGGCTCGTGCAGAAGGTCTGGTTCCCACGCGAGGTCCTACCCCTCGCCACCATCGGCGCCGCCCTCATGCACTTCTTCTTCCAGTTGCTCGTGCTTATCGGCGCCCTCGCCATCTTCCGCAAGCCCCCGGAGTGGGAGTTCCTGCCGGCACTCATCCCTGCCCTCTTGGCGCTGTTGATCCTTGCGGCGGCGCTCGCGATCGCCCTGTCCGCGGTCAACGTGTACCTCCGGGACACGGGGCACCTGATCGAGCTGGTCCTCCTGGCCTGGTTCTGGCTCTCGGCGATCGTCTACCCCTACCGGGATGTCGCGGAGCGGCTCGGCGACAAGGCCTACCTGCTGCTCCTCAACCCCATCATCTCGATCGTCATCCTGTTCCAGCGGGCGATCTACAACCCTCCGGCCGAGGACGGGATCGTTCCCGACGCAGGCCTCGGTTGGTACCTTCGCAACGTCGCCATCGTCGGAGGGGTCTCGTTGGTGCTCCTCGTGTTTGCGCTCTGGCTGTTCGGTCGCCTCGAGGACAACCTCGCCGAGGAGATCTGATCGTTGACAGTTGCCGTCGAGGTCGAGAGCGTCACCAAGCGATTCCGCTTGTACAAGCACAAGCCCGACTCCGTGAAGGAGCGTGTGGTCAAGGCCGGGCGCACCGGCTACGAGGAGTTCTGGGCGCTGCGTGACGTGTCGTTCGAGGTCCTCGACGGCCAGACGCTGGGCCTCCTGGGTCACAACGGATCCGGCAAGTCGACGCTGCTGAAGTGCATCACCGGCACCCTCCGACCGACCACCGGCCACATCCGCACACGCGGACGTGTCGCGGCGCTGCTCGAGCTCGGCGCCGGCTTCCACTCGGAGCTCACCGGCCGCGAGAACGTCTACCTCAACGGCTCCATCCTCGGCATCAACCGCCAGGGGATCGACCGCATCTTCGACGACATCGTCGCGTTCGCCGAGATCGAGCAATTCATCGACCAGCAGGTCAAGCACTATTCGTCGGGCATGTACGCGCGGCTTGCGTTCGCCGTGGCGGTGAACGTCGACCCTGACGTGCTGCTGGTCGACGAGGTGTTGGCCGTCGGCGACGAGTCGTTCCAGCGCAAGTGCATGGACCGCATCCGCGGGTTCCAGCGTGATGGCCGCACGATCATCCTGGTCACCCACGCGGCCGACCTGGTTCGGCACCTGTGCGACCATGCCGCGGTTCTCGATCGGGGCACGATGGTCACCTTCGGTGAACCCAACGACGCCGTCCGCATCTTCCGCCAGACGCTCGCCGCCCGGGGCCTGGACATCCCCGTCGAGGCGACCGAGTCGCGCGAAGAGCGGCTCACCCGCACGGTGCGGTTCACCAGCGTGCAGCTCGAGTGCCCCGACGACCGAGAGCACCTCGTGACCGGCGACCCGCTGAGGATCCGGATCGGCTACGAGGCGTCCGAGGCCGTACCGGACTGCATCTTCGCCCTGGAGCTCCACGACCAGGACGGCATCCGCCTGCTCGGCACCAACACCGAGCACCTGGGCCTGCCGCTCGGCGTCGAACCCGGAGCGGGCGAGGTCCTGTTCGAGTTCCTGGACGTCCCGCTGCTCGACGGGATGTACGCGATCAGCCTCGGCATCCACGACACCAACGGCGTCGAGTTCGACCACCGCGATCAGCTCGACCGCGTCGCGGTCGAGAGCCGCGGGCGGATGTCGGGACGGGTTGCCTTCCCGCTGCGGGTCTCGCGGCGGACGGCGGCCGGCGATGCGGCCGTGCAGGTTGCGAGCTGAGCCGTCGGCCCCGCCGCGGAGCGCTCAGCGCAGCGCGATCCGCTCGTACACCTCGGTCAACCCCTGGGCGCACGTGTCCCACGAGTAGCTGCCTGCCCGGGCCAGGCCATCGCGGACCAGCCGTGCCCGGAGCGCATCGTCCTGAACCACGTGCAGCAGCGCGTCGGCCAGCTTGTCGACGTCGCCGACCGGGACCTGGACCGCCGCGTCCCCCACGATCTCGGGCAACGCACCGGCGGTGGTGGTGACGACCGGGACGCCCGCCAGCATGGCCTCCAGCGGTGGCAGCCCGAACCCCTCGTAGACCGACGGATACGCGAGCACGTGGGCGGCGCGGAGCAGGTCGGCGCGGGACTGGTCGTCCACCCAGCCCAGCTGCACGATGCTGTCCCGGTGGGCGGCGTCGGCGACCGCGGCGTCCAGCTGCTCGGACCCCCAGCCACGCTTTCCCGCCAGCACGAGGCGCAGGCCGCCGGCGGGCAGGCTCGCAGCCACGGCGTCGAACGCACGGACCAGGCCGACCAGGTCCTTCCGGGGCTCGATGGTCCCGATCGCCAGCACGAACGGCGCGCCGCCCGCCAGCCGTCGTCCGCGTGCCGGATCCCCCGGCGGGGGTGCCGACACTCCGTTGTGCACTACGTGCACACGCTCGGCGGGCACGGTGAAGTGGTCGGTCACCTCGGCGGCCACCGTGGCCGACACGGTGTGCACGTGGGCGCCGCGGCGCAACGCGGCGGCGATCTGGTCGGGATAGCGCCGCGTGTAGGGGTCGCACAGGTCGGGGAACCGGACGCAGGTGAGGTCGTGGATCGTCATGAGCGCCGCGCCGTGCCGCGTCGGCGGGACCACGAAGTTCGGGCCGTGCACCACGTCGACCCGGCCGGTCCACGCATCGACCGGCGGGAACGGCACGCGCCGCCACAGCGCCAGCATCGAACGGGCGGGCACCGGCCAGCCGGTGGGACGGACGCCCGCCGGCAATCGGCCGGCGAGGTCAGTCCGGTAGCGCCGGGTCAGCCCGTACGCGACCACCTCGAGGTCGTCGCGCCGACTGAGGCGTTCGAGCAGCTCCCGGGTGAACACGACGACGCCCGTCGGCACGTCGAGCAGCGGGGTCGCGTCGATGGCGACGCGCAAGGTGTGTCAATCCTCGTAGAGGCGTGGGACGCGGGCGAGGACCGCGTAGTCCTGCGGGCCGTACACGACGTTGTTGAGGTGGGCGAACGCTTCGTTCCATCGCGCCGCCCACTCCGGGAGGTCGGCCGTGTTCTCGACCAGCGGCACCTGCAACTGCGACATCGGAGCGAAATAGCGGAGATCGATCCGCCCGTAGCCCGCCTGCTCGCACAGGAAGGTCAGGAGCGAGGGATGCAGGGGCCAGACGTGCGACGGGTCGAGCACGAAGCTGTTGCCGAGCACGAACAGCGCGGTGGGGTTCGGCGTCTCCATCAGCAGGAGGCCGCCGGGGCGCAGCCGCGTCTTCGCGAGCTCCACGAGCTCGCGCACGGCCCGCACCGGGAGGTGCTCGACCACCTGCATGGCGCACACGGCGTCGAACGACTCGGGCGGCTGGGCGCGCAAGTAGTCGATGGCGTCGCCCTCGGTCACGTTCAGGCCTGCGCCCCGGGCTTCCGCAACCATCGCGGCGTCGAGATCGACGCCGACCGCCTCGATCCCCGCGTCCGTGAGCGCCGACAGCAGCTCGCCCCGACCGCATCCGACGTCCAGGACGCGTCGGGCGCTGCTCAGCACGTCCCAATAGCGCTCGCGGGTGGCGGCCAGGATGTCCTCGTTGGACCCCCGGAACCGGCCCTCGAACGCGACGTAGTCGAACGGCGCCGGCACCCGATCGGGTGGCAGGGGCGGCGGCTCCACGGCGCCGGCCGCACCGGATTCCGCCAACCGAGTCCGCACCGCGCGATCCAGGTCGTTGACCCGGCTGCGCAGCTCGCTGAACCGTTCCGCAACGCCCGGGAGCCCAGCGCTGGGCGCGATGGCCAAGGCCACGTCGTGCAACGCTCGCTGCGTGTCGTACAGCGCCTGCTGCGTGGCGTGCAGCTCGCCCGCCGCGAGCTCCCGCTCGACCTCGACGCGGCGGTGGGCCTCGTCCCGTTCCGCCTCGAGCTCCCGGCGCACGGCCAGAGTCTCGCGCTCGATCTGCTGGCGCAGCTGCTCGGAGACGGGCCCCCGCAGCGACTCGACCAGCCGGCCGACGACGCGCCGGGTCACCGGCCGCAACGCGCGCTTGAGGGCACCCTTCACGCCTCCGCGGCTCGCGTCGGGCCGAGACGTCGGCAGGGGCGCGCCGGCGCCCGCCGCGCCCGGTCGGGTCGGTGTCGCGACGCGGGTAGCCAGCCGGTCGGCGGCTTCCTCATCGAGCAGGCCGTTGGTCATGGGTTGCCTCCGATGTGATCCCTCGACAGGGTGGCGGCGGCACCGAGGGCCCGGCGCGCGACGGCGGATGTCGCGGGCGTCCCCAGCTCCGAGAGGCGGGTGGCGAGGTCGTCACGGCCGCCGCTGTCTTCGATCCCCAATGACCGTAGGACATGGCGCGCCACCTGGGCCAGATCCAGCGTCGAGGCGAACGCGCGCGCCGCCCGGCTCCGACGAGCCTGGTCGGGCCCGGTGGCGAGCGTCGACGCGAGCTCGCCGAGCTCGTCCGGGCTCCCGATCGCAACGAACTCACGCCCGCGCTCTGGCGCGACCGACGACACGACGTGTTCAGTGGCGACGCACAACGT
>Ga0081538_10003155_pt1 | contig 15674 bp, 19 predicted proteins | sample TabmetS5T2R1_FD_71022 | JGI IMG/M metagenome (GOLD analysis project Ga0081538, IMG submission 71022) | Tabebuia heterophylla rhizosphere microbial communities from the University of Puerto Rico - S5T2R1 | ecosystem: Host-associated > Plants > Roots > Rhizosphere ... | reverse complement strand
TGGCGGCTGCGCGAGCTCGTCGCGGCGCGGCTCGGCGTCCACCCGGGAAGCGTTCACGCCTGGGTGGTAGGTGAGCATGGGCTATCCGCGGTCTTCCCGTTCAGCCTGGCGCGGGTCGGGCCGTTCCCGCTCGGCGACTTCGCCGCGCGCCGCGGGCTGTCCCTCGATACCGATGCGCTGGCCGAGGAGGTCCGCAAAGCCGGCCCCCATGTACACCAGCTGAAGGGCTCGACCAGCAGCGCGATCGCCCTCACGGCCGCTCGGCTCGCGGCCCACGTGCTGCGCGAGCACGGGGCGATTGTGCCGGTCAGTGTCCGCGTGGACGAGGGTCTATGCGCAAGCCTGCCCGCCCGGCTCGGTCCGGACGGGGCCGGCAAGGGCCTGATGCCGGAGCTCGAGGAGTCCGAGCAACGGGCCTGGGAGGCGAGCCTCGACGTGCTGCGCACCGCGGCCGCGCGCGTCCAGATCGCCTACCGGGATGGATAGGGGCAACTATTGCCCCCCAGGCAGCACGAACCCGAGATTCGCCCGGCCCGCAGAGACCACTAAGGAAGCGCGTACTCGCGCACCTCGTCGAGCACCGAGCGCCCGCCAATCTCGACGTAGCCGCCCTCCCGCGGGCGTGCCAGGATGCGCGAGCCGCGCCCCTGCCGGATGTCGATGGCGCGGTCGAGCCGCGCGCCCAACTGGACGGCGGCGGCCCCGGTGGCCTCGTCCTCGGGGATACCGAGCCGAACGGGGAACACCCGCGCGCGCAGCGTGCCCGCCCCCTCGTCGATCCAGGCCCAGGCGCCGATCATGTCGCGGCCGCCGGGCGGACCCTCGAGCGCCTCGACCTCCTCCGGCGAGCCGAGCTGCTCGAACTCGTACGGCGGCGGCCACTCGGGGCGGCCGGCGACGAACGACATGCCGCGGTCGTAGCGCACCGCCACCTCGCCGGCCGGCGGGCGGAGGAGCTCGACCGGCTCCCGCTGCTCGGCCAGCAGCCAGGAGGTTCCGACCGTCGGATGGCCCGCGAAGTCGAGCTCGACCGCCGGAGTGAAGATGCGCAACTCGCCCCGCTCGGCCTGGTCGACGAACACGGTTTCGCTGAGGCCGAGATCGGCGGCGACCCCCTGCCGGCGGTCGAAGGGGATCTCGGAGCCGTCCAAGAAGACCGCGAGCGGGTTGCCGCCCGTGCCCTCCTCCATACAGAACACGCGCAGCAGATGGACTCGTGGCATGACCCAACGCTACCCTCCCGCGCGCGCTAGCCTAGCCTGCCGCCGTGGACCAGATGGAGCTCCGCAACCGCCTCGTGATGGCCACGCAGATGTGGCGGGAATCGACGGACGAGCCGCTGCCGCGCATGCCTCCCGGCAACCCCGCGGACCAGATTCAAGCGTTCGAGTTGAGGCTCGTCGACCTGCTGTGCGCCCAGGCGACGCCGCAGACCGCCCGCGACGTCGCGGACCGGACATGGGATCTGGTGCACGACAGGGCCGACGACGATCCGGTGAAGCGCCGCGTGGTGGAGTGTCACGAGGCGCTGGCGCGCCTCTCGGCCCGCGGCGGGGGCCCGGAGATTTAGTCTGTCTACGTGAGGGTGTTGCCGGAGCTCTTCGATCTCCGTGTAAAGGCGCGATCGCTGGCCTACCTCTTCACCGCCGGCGCCGGGCTCGGCCTCCTCACGCTTGCCTTCCCCCACGACCAGACGGTCAGGGAGCTCCAGCTCGTCGTGCTGGCGGGCATAGCGGTGGCGATCGCCGGGGTCGTGTACGTCGAGTCCGAGCGCATCCGCGCCTGGCAGCTGCACCTGACGCTTGCGTCGGGGACGCTCATCCTCACGTTTGCGAACTACTACGCCGGGGCGAGCTCGCTCTACCCGCTGCTCTTCACCTGGACCGCCCTCTACGCCTTCTGCTTCTTCAGTCTGGGCCTGGCCCTCGCGCACGTTGCCTTGATCGGGCTCTGCTACGCGGTGCTCCTCGTAATCCAGGACCCTGCCAACCCGATCGTGCGTTGGCTGCTCGCCGTCGGGACGCCGGTTGTGGCGGGCCTCCTGATCTCCCGGCTGGTCGAGCGCACCGGGGTGGAAGCGGGTACCGCCGAGCAGCGCGAGCGAGCGCTGCGTCAAAGCGAGGCACGCACGCGTCTCGTGCTCGACAGCGCCCCCGACGCCTTCATCACCCTCGACAGCGACGGGATCCTCACCACCTGGAACGTCGCCGCGGAACGGATGTTCGGCTGGACCGCGGTCGAGGCGATCGGCAAGCCGATGCGCGGCCTAATCATCCCTCCCGAGTTCAGGGACAGCCACGACGAGCGCCGCCGCGCGCTGATCGACCGGAAGGGAGCGGTGGCCACGGAGGTCTTCGAGGTGGTCTTCCAGCGGCGCGACGGCAGCCGCTTCGACGGCGAGGCGACTGTGTCGAAGGTCGTCATCGGGGACGAGGTGATCATTTCCGGGTTCCTGCGCGACCTGACGGAACGCCAGCGCCGCGAAGAGGAGCGAGTCGAGTTGACGCGCGCGCAGGCGGCGCGGGCCGAAGCCGAGCGGGTCGCCGAGATGATGAGCGGGATGGGGGCGCTCGTCGATGCGGCCCTGGCGCGCCCACGCCTCGACGAGATCCTGACGAATCTGGTGGAGGGCGTGCAGAAGGAGCTCGGCGCCGACGCCGCCACCATCTTCCTCGCCGAGGAGGGAAAGGAATCGCTGCGCATCGGCGCCTCCTCGCGCGGAACTCCACCGGCGAGCGTCGAGCCGATCGCGTTCGGCGACGGCTTCGCCGGACGGGCCGCTCTCTCCCGTGAGCCCATGTTCGCCCAGCGGCCGGATGCCGCCGACCTGCGCGACCCCGGCCTGCGCGAGATCGAGATCGATTCACTATTGGCCGTGCCGCTCCTCGCGCGCGGCGCCGTGATCGGTGTGCTCGAGGTGTGCGCTTCGCCGCCGCGACGGTTCACGGCCGACGACCTCGGCATGCTGAGGCTGGCCGCCGAGCGCGTGGCCCTCGCGATCTCTCACGCCCGGATCTACGAGCGTGAGCACCAGCTCGCGGTGACGCTGCAGCGCAGCCTCCTGCCGCAGAAGCTGCCGGAGCTCCCGGGCCTGAAGGTGGCCGCCGACTATAGACCCGCCGCGGCCGAGGAGGGGGTCGGCGGCGACTGGTACGACGTGATACCGGTTCCGGGCGGAGGCGCCGGCCTCGTGATGGGCGACGTGGCCGGGAAGGGCCTCGCGGCGGCGTCCATGGTCGGCCGCCTTCGCAGCGCGCTGCGCGCGTACGCGCTCGAGGGGCACGATCCCGCCATGGTGGTGCAGCAGCTCAACCGCCTCGTCTGGACGGAGGCCGCCGGGCGCCAGATGGTCACCCTGCTGTACGTGGTCGTCGACCCGACCGACGGCGTGGCCCGCTGGGTGAACGCCGGTCACCCGCCGCCCCTGCTCCTGGGGGGCAACGGACGGCCGCAGTTCCTCGAGCGCGGCACCTCCGTGCCACTCGGAGTGATGCCCTTCCCCAGCTACGAGGAGGTGTCGGCGGACATCGCTCCCGGAAGCACGCTGGTGCTCTACACCGACGGGCTGGTGGAGGTCCCGGGTGCGCACATCGACGACGGGCTGTCACTGCTCGCGGAGCAGGCCCGCCGGGCGCCGGACGAGCCCAAGGCGCTCTGCGACTACCTCCTGGACAGGCTCATTCCCGAGGGCGGGGCGCCCGACGACGTGGCGCTGCTCACGCTGCGCAACGTGCCGATCGGCGACGATTTCCGCTTCGACTTCCAAACCGCGCCGGAGGCGCTCGCCTCGATGCGGTCCCTACTGCGCCGCTGGCTGCGTCACGCGGGCGGCGGAGAGCAGGAGGTCGCGGAGATCACCACCGCCTGCGGCGAGGCTGCGACGAACGCGATCGAGCACGCCGGCGCGGGCGGCGGCAGGCCGTTCGAGGTGAGCGGCAGGCTGGATGGCCGTGAGGTCGACGTGAGCGTCCGCGACCATGGCACCTGGCGCACGCCCCGCGAGGGCGACCAGGGGCGGGGGCTGTCGCTGATGCGTGCCCTGATGGACACGGTCGAGGTGCAGCCGACTCGTGAGGGTACGACGGTACGTCTGCGGCGAATGTTGCGCGAGGCCGGCGGGAACGGAGGCTCTGAGTGAAGGAAGGACTCGTCGGACTCGAGATCGAGGAGCGCGGGGATGTCGTGGTGGCCCGCGTGACCGGCGAGCTCGACATCGCGGGCTCGGCCCGCACCGGCGAGAGGATCGCCGACGGCGTGCCCACGTCCGCTCTCGTGCTGGTCGTTGACCTCATGGAGCTCGAGTTCATCGACTCGAGCGGAATCGCAATGCTGTTCGGCCTGGCCCGCAGGCTTGGCAGCCGGCGTCAGCAGCTGCGCGTCGCCGCCCCGCCGGGAGGGCCGGTGTCGAGAGTGCTCGAGATAGTCGAGTTCGAGCGAGCAGCGCCCGTGGACCCCGACGTCGAGACGGCGGTCGCCGGGGCGAATTAGGTGAGGGCGCCGCTAGGGTCATTCGTCAGCGAGCAAAGGAGAGAACCAGGTGGCGGAGACGACGACCGACCAGGCGGGCCCCGAGCAGGCCGCGACGGACGGGCAGCCGGCCGCGCGGATCGAGGTGGAGAATCCGGCCACCGGCGAGTCGATCGCATCCGTGCCCGCATTGACGGTCGCGGACGTGGCCGGCGTGGTCGCGCGTGCGCGCGCCGCGCAACCGGGCTGGGAGGCGCTCGGCTTCGAGGGCCGTGGCGCGATCCTCCGGCGTGCTCAGAAGTGGCTGCTCGACAACTCGGACCGGGTCACGCGAACGATCATGTCCGAGACCGGCAAGACCTACGAGGACGCTCTGCTCGCCGAGTTCATCTACGCCGCCGGAGCCTTCGGCTTCTGGGCCAAGAAGGCGCCGAAGTTCCTAGCCGACGAGAAGATCCGCAGCTCCAATCCGCTCGTCTTCGGCCGCAAGCTCGTGGTCCGCTACGCGCCGGTGGGGGTCGTGGGCGTGATCGGCCCCTGGAACTATCCGCTGACGAACTCCTTCGGGGACTGCCTCCCCGCCCTTGCTGCTGGGAACTCCTGCGTCCTGAAGCCGGCCAGCCTCACGCCGCTCACCTCGCTGTTCATCGCCGAGGGACTGCGCGAGTGTGGCCTGCCGGAGGACGTCTTCCTGGTGGCGCCCGGCCGGGGCGAGGTGGGCGCGGAGCTGATCGACCACGTGGACTACGTGATGTTCACCGGCTCGACCGAGGTAGGCAAGAAGGTGATGGAGCGCGCGGCGAAGACGCTCACGCCGGTGGGACTCGAGCTGGGCGGAAACGACCCGATGCTCGTGTTGGCCGACGCCGACCTCGAGCGCGCGGCCAACGCGGCGGTGCACTACTCGATGCAGAACGGCGGCCAGACCTGTATCTCGGTCGAGCGGGTGTACGTGGAGGAGCCGGTCTACGACGACTTCGTCTCCAGGGTCGAGCGGAAGATGCGCGGGCTGCGTCAGGGAGTGCCGGGGGGCGCCGGCGCGACCGACGTCGGCGCGGTGACGTCGCCGCCGCAGGTCGATCTGATCGACGGTCACGTGAACGACGCCCTCGCCAAGGGCGCCCGCGCACCGGTCGGCGGTAGTCGCGGCGCGGGGCCCGGAGACTTCTACGAGCCGACGTTGCTCCTCGACGTGGACCATTCGATGGAGGTCATGACGGAGGAGACCTTCGGCCCGACCCTTCCGGTGATGAAGGTGCGCGACGCCGACGAGGGTGTCAGGCTGGCCAACGACTCTCCCTACGGGCTCCAGGCCTCGGTCTGGACGAAGGACGTCGCCAGGGGCGAGCGGCTGGCGCGGATGATGGAGGCGGGGGTTGTCTCGGTAAACGACGCTCAGGTGAACTACGTCGCGCTCGAGCTGCCGATGGGCGGTTGGAAGGAGTCCGGGCTCGGCGCGCGCCACGGCGCCGAAGGGATCCGCAAGTTCACGAAGCAGCAGGCCCTGCTCGTCAACCGTCTGGCGCCGAAACGCGACCTGCACATGCTCCCGTACAAGGCGCGCAGGACCAAGATGCTCGAACGTCTGCTGCGATTCCTGTACGGCCGCGGCAAGCGGAACTAGGGATACAGGTCCCCCTCCTCCCCGATCACGAAGATCGCGCTCACCGGGCAGTTGCCCGCCGCGGTGAGGACGTCGTCGAGCGGCGCGCCGTCGGGGTCGACGACGACCGCCTTGTCCTCGGAGTCGAGCTGAAAGACGTCCGGGGCCGTGTCGACGCAGTCCCCCGAGCCGATGCAGAGGCTGCGATCGACGGTCACCTCGATCCGGTTCTTCGCCGACAGTTCCGGCATCAGAGCCGGCGGCGGAGCACGACGAGCGCGATCAGCGCGACCAGCAGCAGGCCCAGCAGGGGGCGGGCGCCGGCGCCGCGCCCCGCCGCGCTCGTCCCCGCGTGCCTTTCGGGCGCCGGCATCGCGAACTCCTCCGCGGCGAGGACGTCGTGCGGCTCCTGGATGCCGCTCGGGTCGGCGGGGTAGCGCTCGTCGCGCGTGCCGATTCCGAACTCCTCGGCGGCCAGTACGTCGTGTGGCTCCTCGATCCCGCTCGGGTCGGGGGGCACCCGTGACTCTCGCTCGGTCATCCTCCCTATGGTTCCAAAACCGGGTCCGCTCGCGGATTTCAAGATACTTGACTCAGACCATGGACAAGGCCACGCAGACCGAGCTGGAAGCCGAAGCCTTCCGGCGCCTCGTGGAGCATCTCCGCGAGCGCAACGACGTGCAGAACCTCGACCTGATGGAGCTGGCCGGCTTCTGCCGCAACTGCCTTTCTCGCTGGTACCGCGAGGCCGCCGAGGAGCGCGGGATAGAGCTCGACGAACCGACCGCGCGGGAGATCGTCTACGGAATGCCGTACCCGGAGTGGAAGTCCAGGTACCAGAACGAGCCCGCGGCAGGCTGAGCGGGCGCGGCGCGCTGGTCCTGCCGCTCGCGGCGGCGTGCGCGGTCGCGCTCCCCGCCTGCGGCAGGGCGGAGCAGGCAGCGGACCGGGTGTCCCAGGCGAGTGAGCCGGGCGAGGTTGTGCTAACGCCGGAGGCGGCACTGGAGGGGAGGGAGCGCGCCGACGAAAAGCCTGGGAGGGCGCGCTCGCGGGCGCGGGTCGTGGAGCTGCGCGGCGCCGGCGCCGAGCCGCCTGTCGAGGACGAGCCGGCGGACGACGCCCCCAGCCCCGGCGCTCCAACCGACGCCGAGGTCCGCACCGAGCTGCGCCAGGCGCTCGAGGCGCTCGCCAATTTCAAGCAGCACCTCAACACCACCGCCTTTCTCCGGACCGGCCCGCAGGCCCAGGTCCTGGCGGACGGCAGCGCGATGGCGCCCGAGAACGCCCCCGACGTGGTGAAGCGGGTGATCCTCGCCGCCAACGAGATCGCCAGGTTCCCCTACAAATGGGGCGGCGGCCACGGAGCTTGGCGCGACGACGGCTACGACTGCTCGGGCTCCGTTTCCTTCGCCCTCGCGGGGGCCGGTCTGCTCGGCAGCCCGCTCACCTCGGGCGGTTTCCTCGGCTACGGCGCGCCCGGTCCCGGGCGCTGGATCACGATCTACACCAACTACGGCCACATCTTCATGGTGGTCGCCGGCCTGCGATTCGACACGAGCGGCCGCGGCCGGGCGGGCACTCGCTGGCAGGAGGCGCCGCGCTCGACCTACGGGTTCGAGGTGCGTCACATCCCCGGTCTCTGATCGGTCGCGCCCAACACGCGCGGCATGAGCCGGCGCGGGCCGACGAGCCAGGGCTGGGTCAGCCTCTGTAGGGAGGGGCCTCGCCCCAGCCCCAGCGGGGCACCGGCGCCCTCGGCGGCGGAGCGGCCCCGGGCTGTGAGTTCGCGAGCGCGAGCCGGGTACCCCACTCGATGTAGGCGACAAAAGCGGAGCGGAACTCGGGGTCGTCCGGCAGGCCGGCGTCGTCGGCCGCGTCGCAGATGAGGTTGACCCAGCGGCGGCGCTGCTCCTCGGTGATGGAGAGATTGCGGTGCTTCGAGAGCATGTGCGGGTAGCCGCCGCGCTCCTCGGTGTAGCGCGCCGGGCCGCCGAACACCTCCGCCAGCCAGGTGGCCACGTACTGGGGGTGGTGCTCGTCCATGTGCCGGAAGAGGGGGCCCACCAGCGGGTCCTCGCGCACCTTGCCGTAGAAGACCTCGGTGAGTCGCTCGAACGTCTCGGTGCCGCCGGCCCACTCGTAGAGGGTTGGGACGGCGTCGCTCATTCCAGCTCCGTCGGGATCAGCTCGAGCTCGAGCGGGCGGCCGGCGCGCAGCAGCCGGACCGTCACGGGCGAGCCGATCAGGTCCGCGACCATCAGGCGCTGGAGGTCCTCCACGCGCGCCGTGGGGGTGCCGTTCACCGCCAGGATCAGGTCCTCGGGGCGGATGCCTGCGCGGTCGGCCGGGCTGCCCCGCACCACCTCGACCACCTCGATGCACGAGCTCTGGTCGCCCGAACGCGCCTGCGGCGGCAGCGGTCGCGGGCCCCCGGCGATGCCGAGGTAGGCCCGACGCACGCGGCCGTCCGCCATCAGCGCGCCGATCACGCGCTGGGTGGCCTCGTTGATCGGCACGGCGAGGCCTAGGCCCACGCCGGCGACCGCCGTGTTGATGCCCACCACACGCCCGCGGCTGTCGGCGAGGGCGCCGCCGGAGCTGCCGGGGTTGAGGGCCGCGTCGGTCTGGATGACGTTGTCGATGATCCTCCCCGCGCGGCGCGAGTGTGCCGGCAGGGAGCGACCCAGGTGCGAGACGACCCCGGCGGTCACCGAGCCACCGAGCCCGTGGGGATTACCGATCGCCACGACCAGTTGGCCGACGCGCAGCCGCTCGGCGTCGCCGAGCTCGGCCGGGGGCAGACCGCCGTCCGCGGTCCGCAGGACTGCCAGGTCGGAGAGGGGATCGCGACCGAGCACGTCGAAGCGCTCCTCGCGCCCATCGTTGAAGGTTGCCCGTCCACGGTTCGTGGAGCTGCCGACCACATGCGCGGAGGTAAGCAGGAATCCGTCCGGCGTGAGCGCCACGGCGCTCCCCGCGCCCGCCGGCACCTGCCCGCCGCGGGTGCGCCGCATTACCCGCAGGCTCGCGACGGAGGGGGCGAGCCGCTCCGCCACCGAGACCACCACACGCGAGTATGCGTCGAGCGCGTCGGCTTCGGCGGGATCGGCGGGAGCGGGCCAATCGGTCGCGCTGGTGCTCATGCAGCCTCCTTCGTCCCGCCGAACGTCACCTCCACGTCGCGCTCCTCCGTTCCACGCACGATCGTGAGCGCGAGGTCGCCGCCCGCGGCGGGCACCGCGTCCAGCGCCGTGTAGAGGGCGTCCACGCCGTCGATCTCGCCGTCGCCCGCGGCCACGATCAGGTCGCCGCGCTCGACGCCCGCGCGAGCGGCGGGGCTGTCGTCCTCGACCGCGCGGACGAGCAGGCCGTCACGCTCGGGCAGCCCAACCGCGCGACGCAGGCGGCGCGCCACGCGCGGAGGCGCGACGGCCACACCGAGCCGGTGCGGCGACGGCGCCTCGCCGCGCGCCAGCTGGAGAGTGCGCTCCTTCACCGCGGAGGTGGCCGGCACGGCGAGGATCAGTCCGCCGTCGAGGCGGATGCTGTTCAGGCCGAGCAGGTTGCCGCCGGCGTTCACCAGAGGGCCGCCGGAGGACCCGCGGGGAAGGGCGGCGGTGTGCTCGACCGCGTCGCGCACGCGCCGGCCGCGCGGTCCCCGGAAACTGCGGCCCTCGGATGAGACGAAGCCGAGCGTGGCACGCAGGCCGCGCCCGCCCGGGTTGGCGAGCGCGATCACCGGGGTTCCGATTGCGGGCGCGCCGTCGGGCTCCCAGGTGATCGCCGGCGCGTCTTCCGTGTCCACCGACAGCACGGCCAGATCCAGGTCGCGATCCACGCCGGCGACCTCACCGGTCGCTCGCCTGCCGTCCGCGAACGTCACCGCCACCTCGCCGCGGCGGAGGTTGTGGGCATTCGTCAGCACCCGTCCTTCCGCTATCACGACGCCGGAGCCGAGGCCCCAGCCGCGCCCCAGGCCCACGACCGAGGGACCAACCCGCTCTGCCGCCCCGCCGATCGCATCCTGCAGTTCTTGAACGCTCATGTTCAACTCCTAGTCACTTGCAACTTGCAAGTCACTGTATCGAACGCGGCGGGTCTCCGCATCGGGCCCCGGGTTCCGCTGAAGCGCGCATCCGGTCGGCTCAGTTCTCGGGCCTCGATCCACCGCGGCGGAACAGCCACCGGCTCACGCAGGCCGCCGGGCTTCGGCGGCCGGTTTGCGGTTGCGCGGTCGGGGCCGGGGCTGGTGAGGAGGGTGGTTGCGCGGGCGCCCGGGACGCTCCCGCACCTGGGGGCGCCCGGCCGGGGCGGATCTTCATGCGTCCGCCCTTTTGCTGCATATAGCAGCAAAAGGTCGAACGCGTCGGCCTTGGCGGGACCCGGTGTCCGTCCGTCGCCCCTTGGGTTCGTCATGACGACCGCGCCCGAACGCGTGGGTGGTTGTTCAGCCGCCCAAGGCTTCCGCGGAACCTGCGCGTACCATCGACACACATGGCCGAGACCGCTCCGACCCCACTCGCGGCCGCGCTCGACAGCGTCGGCGATCGCTGGACGCTGCTGATTGTCGAGGCGCTTCTGGACGGCCCCCGGCGGTTCGGCGATCTCCAGGATGAGCTGTCACGCATCGCACCGAACGTACTCACACAGAGGCTGCGGCGGCTGGAGAGCGAGGGGCTCGTGGTCGCGCAGCCCTATTCGGAGCGTCCGCAGCGGTTCGTCTACGAGCTCACCTCGTCCGGCCACGAGCTGGCGGGGGCGCTGAGACTGCTCGCGGATTGGGGCGCTCGGCACCGCGAGAGCGGCGAGCGGCCCCGGCACGAAGCGTGTGGCACGCCGGTGGAGGCACGCTGGTGGTGCCCCACCTGCGAGCGGCCGGTGGACCAGGACGAGGCCGCCGACGTGCACTTCGCCTGACTACACCAGCGTCTCCGCGCCCGGATCCCAGCGCCAGGGTGCGGCCCCCGGCGGCAGCCGCACGCCTCCGATCCAGCGCTCCTCCTCGGAATTCCACGGCTCCCTCCCCGCGAGCACCGCTCGTCCGCGCTCGCTGAGGCCGGCGCCGTCGAGGAGCGGGGCGAGTCGCGCGAGTACGGCCCAGGCGGAGGCGTCGCCCAGGAACGGACGCTCCTCGGCGCGGATCGCCGCCTCGAACGCCGCCTCACGCGTGCGGGCTCCGGCGCCCACCGCCTCCAGCAGCTGGCGCTCGGTCCGGCTCAGGCCGGTGTCCCTGGCGGGGTACTCCTCCAGCAGGCGGCGGAGAGCGGCGCCGACTGCCGGCAGCGCCGGCGTGCCACGCGCCAGCTCGCAGAGGCCGGCCGGGTCCGGGGCCGTGAACGCCGCCCAGGCGGAGCGTGCGAGGGTGCGCTGCTCGTGGGTCACCGGCGGAGCGGTGCGCCCCAGCGCGGCGAGCGTCCCGGGCCGGACATCGTTCACGCTCCTCCACTTGTCCTGGCCCACGAGGACCAGGCGCACCCGAGCGTGCTCGAAGAGCCGGTCGAGAACCTGGAGGAGCAGCAGTACGTCGAAGAGGTCGGCTTCGAACCAGAGCGTCACGGCCTCGCCGGCCGCCGCTGCCGCGCCGAGGCGGGCATCCCGCGCCTCGAAGACCTGCAGGGCCTCTCGCTCGGTGAGCAGACCGTCACGCGCGAGAAAGCGCGCCCTGACCCGACGGAGCTCGGCCGGGCCAAGCCCGCCTGGAACGGGACCATCGTGGAGCACGTCCCGCCACGGCAGCAGATCGCCCTCGACGCCCGCGGCGCGGAGAGACGGCACCGCCGCATCCCCGTTGGTCACGTGCAGCACGAGCGAATCGTGACAGTGGTTCAGGGAGTGCCGGGTTTTCCCCTGCTAGCTGATACCTTCGGCGCCTCTTGGACGACCAGCCGACACGCCGGCTGGAGACGGGAGGACAGCGGCCGGGCGGTCCGAGGCGGCCCGCGCGGCGCCAGCCGGACTCCGTCTACCAGCGCCGACGGCTCGTGGCAGCGGGCGCGGCCGGCGTCGCGCTGCTCCTGATAGTCGTCCTGATCGCCAGCGCCGGCGGCTCCGACGAGGAGCCCGCGAACACCCCGGCCGACCTCGGCGTGCCAACCACTCCAGACGACATCGGCCAGCGCACGGAGCCAGACAGCACCGAGCCGGAGAGGACCGCGACCGAGGCCGAGAGCCCCGCCGCTCAGAGCACTCCCCCCGCCGCCGACACCGGCGGCGGCGGCGCGACCGGCGGCACCGGAGCTCCGGCTACCCCCGTCACGCCGGTCACCCCGGTCACGCCGCCGACCCAGGGCACCGGCGGTGGCGCGGGTCAGGGCCAGGCACCTGCTCCCGAGCCGGAGCCCGCACCGCCACCGCAAGGCGGCGAAGGGGGCGGCGCGGTGGCTCCCTCGCCCTAGAGCTAGCCGGTCAGCCGTCGTCCGCCGCCGGGCGCCCTCGCATGCGCTTCAGCTCGCCTCGGCGCCGCTTCGATTCAACTCGCCTGCGGCGCGCGCCGGCGGAGGGCTTGGTCGCGCGGCGTTGGCGCGGCACGATCAGCGCGGCCTCGAGCCGGCTTCGCAGCCGCTCCAGGGCGAGCTCGCGGTTGCGCGCCTGGCTGCGGGTGTCCTGCGCGACCGCCCGCACGACCGGGCCGTAGCGCGCGGCGATGCGCCGCCTCTCGTCGTCGCTCAGTGAACGGGAGGAGCCGACATCGAACACCGCCTCCACGCGCGATGCTGTGACGTTTGCGTGCTGGCCGCCCGGCCCCGAGGAGCGGCTGGCACGAAGCTCGATCTCGGCGAGCGGGATGGTCACGCCGCGGCCGATGCGCATGGGATCGTCCACGGCTCCGGCACGGTAGCGGGCGGGAGCGGGGTGTCAGCGTCTGCGGCTGCCGGGTCGCAGGCGGCGCCGGCGGGGAAGACGTCCGGCGCGGCTCGCACGGCTCGCGCGGTACTGGGCGAGCGTCATGCCATCCGGAATGTCGCACTCGAGGGTGTTGAAGCCCTGGTCTCGAACTGTCTGGGTGGTGGGCGTCATTGTCCTTACGACTTTCGACTTCGAGCGGAATTACGCTCCTCCTGCGCAATCGGATGACAGACTGGGGCGCCATGCGCGTCGCCGTCGTGGGCCACGTCGAATGGATCCTGTTCGCGGTCGTGGCGCACGTGCCGGCGGCGGGCGAGATCATCCACGCCGACGAGGCTTTCGAGGAGGCCGGGGGCGGCGGCGCGGTCTCGGCGGTGCAGCTGGCAAAGCTCGCGGGCGAGGCGACTCTCTACACCGCGCTCGGGGACGACGAGCTCGGCCACCGAGCCGAGCACAGGCTGCGCGAGCTCGGTCTCCGCGTCAGGGTCGTCTGGCGCCCGCAGCCGCAGCGCCGCGGCTTCGTCCACCTCGACTCGGACGCCGAGCGCACGATCACCGTGATCGGCAGCCGCCTGGGTCCGCGCGGGGACGACCCACTCCCCTGGCACGAGCTCGCGGACACGGACGCCGTGTACTTCACCGCCGGCGACGCCGCCGCTGCGCGGGCGGCGCGCGCCGCCCGGATCCTGGTCGGCACGGTCCGCGGGCTGGCGACGCTCGCCGAGGCGAACGTCGGGCTCGACGCGCTCGTCTCGAGCTCGAGCGACGCCGGCGAACGCTACGAGCCCGGCGATCTCGAGCGGACGCCGAGCCTGGTGGTTCGCACCGCCGGGTCGCGCGGCGGGTCGTTCGAGACCGCCGACGGCCGCCACGGCACCTGGGACGCGACGCCACCGCCCGGACCGCCTCGCGACGCCTACGGCTGCGGCGACAGCTTCGCCGCCGGCCTGACCTACGGGCTCGGCGCGGGGAAGAGCCCCGAGGACGCACTCGAGCTGGCCGCGCGCTGCGGCGCGGCCTGCCTGAGCGGCCGCGGCCCCTACGAAGGCCAGCTGCGCGACGGGGCCTGAGGGCCCGGCGCGTTCGACCTTTCTGGTGGGCGAGGGCAGGTGCGCGTATCCGGTCGGCTCAGGACATCCACTGGACGCTTGCGGGCGCGATACGCCGGATCGCGCGAGCGCGCCAAGCTCCCGCCTCGCGAGGGGGGTGGGGCGACTTTCGTGTCGATCTCGGAATAAAAGCGCCCCACCCCTGGTCGCCCCGCCGGGCTCACGCGGGCCGCCCGGGCTTCGGCGGCCGGTTTGCGGTGCGTCCCCCCCTGAAGGGCGGACCGAGCGCGGGCGCCCGGGCCCGGCTGCGCCGGGGCGTCCGGCCGGGGTGGATCTTCATGCGTTCGTCCTTTTGCTGCTTATGCCAGCAAAAGGTCGAACGCGTCGGCCTCGGCGGGCCCCGGTGTCCGTCCGTCGTCCCTGCGTTCGTCATGACGACGGCGGCCGGGTTCGCGCTCCTACCCAGCCCCGCGCGGCAGGCGGAGCCGCGCGGCCGGCGCTAGCTCGGCGCCGGGCACGGGTCTCCCCGGGCCCGACCGAGCACCATCCAGATGCGACGGCGGACACAGCCGACCCATCCGGATGGAGACGCCGACCGGCCCGAGCCCGCGTCCCTAGTCGATCAGGCCGACGCCATCTCCGCACAATCCGAGAGGACCGGATGTCCGCCGTGGTTCGGCTCGTCGACGTGCGGGTTCGCCGGGGCCGATATGAGAAGCCGAGCGGATACTGGAAGCCATCGGGTGGCTCCGACCGCCCGGCGAGCGCGCGGCGGCGATCGCACCATGGGGAAAGCCGACCCGCGCCTGTTCCGCCTCCGTCGGCAGGCAGCGGGCTCCGCGTCAGGCCACCCGGCCGTCCGCGGGCTCGATCGGCAGCCCGCTGTCCACCCAGGCTTCGAGCCCGCCGGCCATGTTGTAGGCGTCGTAGCCCGCGACCCGGAACGCGTCCGCGGCCATCGCGGAGCGACTCCCCGAGCGGCAGTAGAAGACGAGCCGCCGCTCGCGGTCGAGGGATTCCGCCTCGGCCGGCAGCCGGTCGAGCTCGATGTGCGTTGCGCCCGCGATGCGGCCGGCGTCGTGCTCGTAGGGCTCACGCACGTCCACGAGCTGGGTGTCGCCCTCACGAAGCAGCTCGGCGACGCGCTTCGGAGCCAGGTCCTCGCTCATGCCCCGACGGTACAGGCAGCGGCTCGCCGCCGATTGACCCCGATGAGCTGCAGCACGTGGTAAACCCGCCGGGCATACGGCTATCGTCATAAATCGCGCAATGCCAAAGCGCGACCCCCGCATGATTCCGCTCGGCTACGGCAAGTTCGTGCGTGCCGACCGCGTCTTCGCCCTGGTGCCGCTAGAGGGCGCCGACCGCCGCGACGGCCGCCGCACGTATGTGCACGTTGACGGCCTGGCCGAGCCGGTGGTGGCCTCCCGGTCCGAGCGCGCGATCCTGGCCGACGTGGAGGCGGCGCTGGCCGAGGCGGCCGGCATCCCGCGCCGCCGGCGGGTGGCGGCCGGGCAGGAGAGCCTGCTCTAGCAGCGCCGGAGCGGTTGCTCGCCGGGCCCACCCGGGCCCGTGCGGGCGGGGGGCTGGGTGAGGGGGCCGGACGGCCATCGCGATACGGTCGCGGCGAACGATCTTCGGTCTGCGGCGCGCTTTGCCGAATTTTCGGCGGGCCGGCGGCGGCCGCCGGCGGGGATCCGGCGCTAGCG
>Ga0081538_10003154_pt1 | contig 15674 bp, 19 predicted proteins | sample TabmetS5T2R1_FD_71022 | JGI IMG/M metagenome (GOLD analysis project Ga0081538, IMG submission 71022) | Tabebuia heterophylla rhizosphere microbial communities from the University of Puerto Rico - S5T2R1 | ecosystem: Host-associated > Plants > Roots > Rhizosphere ... | reverse complement strand
GGGGGGGGGGGGGGGGGGGCGGGGGGGGGCGGGGGGGCGGGGGGGGCGGGGGCGCGGGCGCCCTGCCCGCCCCCGCCGCCCCGGTGGGGGGGGGGGGGGCCGGCGGGGGAGCGGCGGCCGCGCCGGCCGGGAGGGGGGCCAGCGTCGCCTGCGCCAGCAGGGCACCGCCGAGCAGCAGGTCGAGCCCGCGGCGGACCGCCACGGGGGTGAGGCGCAGGGCGGCGCCGGCGGCCAGGCGGCCCAGGACCCCGGGCAGCAGCGCCAGCAGCCGCAGCCCGAGCACCACCAGCAGGTAGGCCGCCAGTCCCTCCGCCGCCAGCGCGAGCAGGGCGAGCAACGACGCCAGCGGGTCCGCGTCCACCGCGCCGAGCTGGCGCAGGACCTCCAGCTGCCGCCCGGGCGGCCCGGCCAGCCGCACCAGGCCCAGCTCCAGCACCCCGAGCCCGGCCTGCACGGCCGCCGCCGACCACGCCTGCCGCCCTCCGGGCCGCGCAGCTCCCACGTAGCCTCCATTCACCTTCGTTTGCCTGGGTTTGCCTATCACGCCGCTGCCCACAAGCACAACCGTCGGTCCCGGGTTGTGGACGGCACGGCCCGTTGGCTAGGCTCGCCGGCATGACCGAACCGGAGGAACCCGACCAGCCCGCCTCGCCGGCCATGCGCAGGGTCTTCGACGAGCTCGAGGCCGAGTTCGAGGCGGGCCTGCGGAGCGAGGCCGACCAGGAGACGGTCGCCGCGCTACGGGCCGGGATCGGCGAGACCGTGCTCTGGGAGCAGCTCGCGCGCCGGGCGGGCAGCCTGGTGGTCGCCTTCGTCGGCGCCCGCCGCTTCCGCGGGGTCGTGCTGGCCAGCTACCCGGAGTTCCTCGTCCTCCGGGACGGCGACGGGACCGAGCACCTGGTCCGCCACGGGCCGGCCACCTCGGTCGCGCTGCCACCCGAGCCGGCCGTCCTCCAGCCGGTGCCCCCGCCGGCAGCCCGCCGCCACCGGCTGTCGCTGGCCCTCCGCGAGCTCGCCCGCCGCCGCGAGCCGGTCCGGGTCGAGCTGCTCGACGGCGAGCGGGTCGACGGCACCATCGAGGCCGTCGGCGCCGACTACCTGGAGGTCGCCGAGCACGACCCCGGCGAGGCCCGCCGCAGGACCGCGGTCAAGGCGCGCCGGTTCGTGGGCTTCGCCGCCGTCGTGGCCGTCACCCTTCCTCCGGCGCCCCGATGAGCGGGTGCTGCTTGGCCCACTCGGCCGTCTGCTCGTGCATCCGCTCGATGTACCCCTCCAGCTGGTTGCGGTCGACCCGCCACACGCCACGCCCGCCCAGCTTGACGGCGGGTAGCTCGCCGCTGCGGACCAGCGCGTAGACCTGTGCGACCCGGACGTTGAGGATCGTGGCCACGTCCTCGAGCGTGTAGAAGCGCGGCTCGACGCCGGGGGTGGGCATGGGACCTCCTCACGGCTGGCCGGTGCGGCAAGGGCGCCGCAGTTGTCCACAATATCAGAAGCCTCGTTTGCCTCCAAGATCCTCCATCTTCATCCTGATGACCCAGTTATCCTCTCGTCCTACAGGCCAACGTGTCGCTAATCACGCCTTGATCCCCTACGCCCGGAACGGGCATCTTGTGCCCCGCCGCCCGCCCCCAAGGGAGCGTCGACCTGACCGACCAACACCCTCCACCGTTCCCACCAGCTTCCGCCCAGCGACTGCGCGCGGCCAGCTGGATGAACGCCCGCACCACCCTCGGTGCGTGCCTGGTCCTGGCCGCCGTCCTCGCCGGCGCGACCTTCCTGGACCGCGCCCAGCGGCTGGTCCCCGTCTACGCCGCCGCACGCGACCTGCCCGCCGGAACCGCCCTCGACCGCAGCGACCTCGTGGTCGTCCGGGTCCGCCTGCCCGCCACCGCCCTGCGCCACTACCTCCAGCCCACCCCTGGGCAGGCCGTCGCCGGCCGGGTCCTCGCCGCACCCCTCCGCCGCGAGACCCTCGTCCCCGCCGAGCTCCTGCTCACCTCTAGCCAGCACGCCGGCCTGGTCGAGCTGCCCGTCCGTGCCGACCCTGGCGACCTGCCAGAGGGCCTGCGACCCGGCGACCAGGTCCAGGTGCTCGCCGCCTGGACCGAAGGCGCCCGCCGCGGCCGCGCCGAGGTCCTGCTGCCCGCCGCCGAGGTCGTCGCCGTCCTCCAGGACGCCGGCGGGCTCACCGGCGGCGACCGTCCCACCGGTGTCCAGCTCCGCATGCCGGGCGCCCGCGTGCCCGCGGTCGCCGCCGCCATCGCCACCGCCAGGATCTTCGTGGTCAAGGTCCCCACCGCCCAGCCCACCGACCTGACCCAGCCACCAGGGGAACCGCCGGCCTCCGACCCGGGCCCGCCACCCGACCAGACCACCGCGGAGCTTCCCCCCACCACGGTCGCGCCGTGAAGGTCCGCCTGGTCACCGCCGGCGGTGGCGCCGCCTGGGAGGCGGCGCTCGTCGAGGCCTGCCAGACCGGCCAGGTGCCCGCCCAGGTCCTGCACCGCTGCTACGACCTCGGTGACCTGCTCGCGGTGGCCGCCGCCGGCCAGGCCGAGGCGGCCGTGGTCGCCGCCACCACCCGCTGGCTCGACCGGGACGCCCTCGACCGGCTGGCGGCCGCCGGCCTCGCGGTGGTCGGCGTCGCCCCCGCCGGCGACGAGGACAGCGAGCGCCGGCTCCGCCAGCTCGGCCTGGACCACGTCGGCACCGACGCCGACCCGCCGGCCACCCTCGTCGACCTCACCCGCGCCGCGCTGGCCGCCGACCCGGCGCCCACCCCGCCCGCCGCCGAGCCTCCGCCCCCGGCCGCCGGCGACGCCCCGCACGCCCTGGTCGCCGTCTGGGGCCCCAAGGGCGCCCCGGGCCGCACCACCGTCGCCGTCAACCTCGCCTTCGAGGCGGCCCCGCTGGTCGGCGAGGTCCTGCTGGTGGACGCCGACACCTACGGTGGCGCGGTCGCGCAGACGCTCGGCTTTCTCGACGACTCGCCTGGGCTGGCGTGGGCTGCCCGGCTCGCCGGCCGTGGCGAGCTGGACGCACCGCGGCTCTGGACAGCGACCAGGCCGGCAGCGCCCGGCGGCCCGAGGGTGCTGACCGGCCTTCCCCGCGCCGAGCTGTGGACCGAGGTCCGGCCAGGGACCTGGGAGTCGCTGCTGGAGCTGTTCCGGGCGGCGTTCCCGCTGACCGTGGTGGACGCCGGCTTCTGCCTGGAGGAGGACGAGGAGCTGCTCTACGACCAGGTCCGCCTGCGCCGCAACGCCGTCACCCGCCTGGCCGTGCAGCGCTGCGACCTGGTGGTGGCCGTCGCCAGGGCCGACCCGGTGGGGCTGCACGCCTTCATCCGCGGCTATCAGGAGCTGCGCGAGCTCGGCGTCCCACCCGGTCGTGTCCGGGTGGCCGTCAACCAGCTCCGCGCCGGCATGTTCGGCGGCGACCGGCCGGCGGAGCAGGTCGGATCGGCCCTCGCCCGCTACCTCGGCATCGAGCCGGCCGCCTTCGTCCCCTACGACCGCGGCGGCCTCGACGCCGCCCTGCTCGCCGGGCAGGCACTCCGCGAGGCCCGGCCGGGCTGCCCCGCGCAGCAGGCCCTGGCCGGGCTGGCCGCGGCCCTGATCGCCCCGACCTCCCGGGCCCGCCGCAGCCGGCGCCGCGGCCGCGCGGGCCGCCCGGGCGGCCCCGCCGTCGCCGCCACCGCCGTCCCATGACCCCCGCCGGCCAGCAGACCGCCGACCTGATCGTCGAGCGGGAGGTCCGCGAGCTGGTCCGCCAGCGCCGCCTGGACCCCGGCAACGGCGACGCCGACGCCGTCCGGCGCCTCATCGACGAGGTGGTCGCCGACTACGCCGAACGTCGGCTGGTCGCCAGCATGCCGCCGCTGGCCGAGCCCGGCCAGGTCGCCAAGACCGTCGCCGACCGCGTCATCGGCATGGGCCCGCTGCAGCCCTACTTCGACGATCCGGACATCGAGGAGATCTGGATCAACGAGCCGGGCAAGGTGTTCGTCGCCAAGACCGGCCGGCCCCAGCTCACCACCACCGTGCTCACCGAGCAGCAGGTCGCCGACCTGGTCGAGCGCATGCTGCGGGCCAGCGGCCGCCGGGTCGACCTGTCGTGCCCGTTCGTGGACGCCACCCTCGCCGACGGCTCCCGGCTGCACGTGGTCATCCCCGACATCACCCGCCGCCACTGGGCCGTCAACATCCGCCGCTTCGTCCTGCGCGCCCACTCGCTCGCCGAACTGCTCCGGCTCGGCACGATGACCGGCCAGTGCGCCCGCTTCCTGGAGGCGGCGGTCGTCGCCGGGCTCAACATCGTCACCGCCGGCGCCACCCAGGCCGGCAAGACGACGCTGCTGAACTGCCTCGCGGCCGCCATCCCCCCGCGCGAGCGGGTCATCACCTGCGAGGAGGTGTTCGAGCTCCAGGTCGGCCTTCCCGACACCGTGGCCATGCAGACGCGGCAGCCGAACCTGGAGGGCGAGGGCGAGATCCGGCAGCGCCGCCTGGTCAAGGAGGCGCTGCGGATGCGGCCCGACCGGCTGATCCTCGGCGAGGTCCGCCAGGAGGAATGCCTGGACCTGCTCATCGCGCTCAACTCCGGCATCCCGGGGATGACCTCGGTCCACGCCAACTCGGCCCGCGAGGCGCTGGTCAAGCTGACCACCCTGCCGCTGCTGGCCGGCGAGAACGTCTCCCACCGCTTCATCCTGCCGACGGTGGCGGCGACCATCGACCTGATCGTGTTCCTCCGCGGCGACGGCTGGGGCCGCCGCCGGGTCGACGAGGTGCTGGCGGTCACCGGCCGGGTCGAGGAGGACCAGGTCGAGGCCGGCCTGGTGTTCCGCCGGGCGGGCGAGCGGCTGCTGTGGACCGGCGAGTACCCGCCGCACGCCGAGCGGTTCCGCGCCGGCGGCGTCGACCTGGTGGAGGTGCTGTCGACGTGAACGACCTCGCCGTCCTCGCCATCCCCGCCACGGCGGTCGCCGGGGTGGTGCTGGTGGCCCTGGGGGTCGGCGGCGCGGACGGTCGCGCGTGGCCGCGGCGGGCCGGCCGTGCGCGGCGGTGGCTGGCGCAGGCCGGGGTCCGCGGGGCGCGGCCCTGGCACCTGGCGGCGCTGTGCGGGGCGCTCGGGACGGCCGCCGGGCTGGTCGTGCTCGCCGTGAGCCGCTCGGTCTGGCTGGGGCTGGCGTTCGCGCTCCCGGCCGGCGTGCTGCCGGTGACCGCCCTGCGGGCGCGGCGGCTGCGCCGCTCCCGCGAGCTGCGTGAGGCCTGGCCGGACGCGATCGACAACCTGGCGTCGGGGGTGCGGGCCGGGCTGTCGCTGCCGGAGGCGGTCGCCGGCCTGGCCGAGCGCGGTCCGCCGCCGCTGCGGCCGCCGCTGGCGCGGTTCGCCGACGACTACCACGCGACCGGACGGTTCGGCGCCGCCCTCGACCGGCTCAAGGAGGAGCTGGCCGACCCGACCGCCGACCGGGTGGTGGAGGCGCTGCGGCTGGCCAGGGAGGTCGGTGGCAGCGAGCTCGGCCGCACCCTGCGGACCCTGTCGGGGTTCCTCCGCGACGAGCTGCGGGTCCGCAAGGAGCTGGAGGCCCGCCAGGCCTGGGTCCTGGTCGCGGCGCGGATGGCGTTCGTGACCCCGTGGGTGGTGTTGCTGCTACTGGCGACCAGGCCGGAGGCGGTCGCCGCCTACCGCAGCGGCGGCGGCGCGGTGGTGCTGGCGGTCGGCGCGGCGATGGCGACCGCCGGCTACCGCCTGATGCTGGCGATCGGGCGGCTGCCGAGCGAGGAACGGGTGCTGGGGTGAGCGCCCCTGCCGGCCTGCTGATCAGCACCGCGCTGGTGGTCGGGGTGGTGCTGGCGGCCTCGGGCGCGCCGCGGCTGCGGCGGCCCCGCCTGGCGGCCCGGCTGGACCCCTACCTGCGGGGTCTGGAGCCGAGCGGGACGCGGCTGCTGGAGGCCGGCCGGCAACCGCTGACGCCGCTGCCGGTCCTCGAGCGGCTGCTGCGGCCCCTGCTCCAGGAGGGCGCCCGGTTGGTGGAGCGGTGGCTGGGCGGCTCGGCGGGCGTCGCCCGGCGCCTCCGCGAGGCCGGGGCGGTCGGCGACGTCGGCCGCTTCCGCGCCGAGCAGGTGCTGTGGGGCCTGACCGGCTTCCTCGCCGCCCTGCTGCTGACGCTTGGCCTGCCGGGTCTCGCCGGGCGGCCGGTGTCGGCGGTGGCGCTGCTGGGTGGGGTGGTGCTCGGGGTGGTCGGCGGGGTGCTTGGGCGCGACTGGTGGCTGGTCCGCCAGGTCGCCAGGCGCCAGGCGCGCATGCTGCGGGAGCTGCCCACCGTGGCCGACCTGCTGTGCCTGGCGGTCACGGCCGGCGAGGGCCCGCGAGCCGCCCTGGAGCGGACGGTCGCGCGGTCGCGGGGCGAGCTGAGCCGGGAGCTGGCCGTGGTCCTCGCCGACCTGCGGGCGGGGGCGCCGTTCGCGGCCGCCCTGGAGCAGCTGGCGGTGCGGGCGCCGATGCCGCCGGTGGTCCGCTTCGTCGACGGCCTGGTGGTGGCCACCGAGCGCGGCACGCCGCTGGGCGACGTGCTCCGCGCCCAGGCCGCCGACGTCCGCGAGCAGCACAAGCGCGACCTGATCGAGGCCGGCGGCCGCCGCGAGGTCCTGATGCTCGTGCCCGTGGTGTTCTTGATGCTGCCCGTGGTGGTGCTGTTCGCGCTGTACCCGGGCCTGTTCACGCTGTCGCAGCTCGCCCGCTGACCGAAGGAGGTCCCCATGCCCAGGCTCCACCGTCACGCCGTCGGCCATCCGTCCGGCCGCGACGGCGAGCGGGGCGACGTGCCCGGCTGGGTGCTGATCACGGCGATGACGGTGGCGCTGGTGATGCTGCTGTGGGGCGTCGCCAGCGAGGCGCTGCGCGACATCGTCACCCGCTTCCTGGAGGAGGTGCGGTTCGAGTGAGCCACGGCGCCCGGGCGGCTGACCGTGGTGACCACCTGCAGGTCCGCCCGCAGCTGGAGCGGTCGACCGTGCAACGCAGGTAGCCGCGGCGGTCGCCGTCGAAGAACCTGATGTGCGGGTTGAACTTGATCATGGGGCCGTAGTAGGGGCCGTAGACCTCGGCGTCGCCGTTGCTGGAGATCGAGGTGCCGACGAACTCCGACGCCACCACCGGCGAGGAGGGGTCGCCGAAGTCGCGCTTGATGTCGTTGACGAAGGTCGAGTGCCAGTCGCCGGTCACCACCACGGGCTTGCTGACCTGGTGCTGCACCCAGGCCCGGGTGAGGCGGTTGCGGGCGGCGGGGAAGCCGTCCCAGGCGTCGTGCCAGAGCAGCTCGCCGGCGGGGCCGTCGTGGTCGAGGCGGGCCACCATGACGTTGTTGGCGAGGATGTTCCAGCGGGCCCGTGACTCGGCGAAGCCGCGGTCCAGCCAGCGTTCCTGGCGTTGGCCGAGCATGGTGACCGAGGGGTCGTAGGCGTCGGGGCAGGCCTGGGTCTCGCCCCAGCCGCAGGGCGGGACGGAGCGGAACTGGCGGCCGTCGATCACGCCGAGCTGGGCGAGGCGGCCCCAGTGCAGGCGGCGGTAGAGCTGTGGTCCGTCGGCGTCGGGGGTGGCGGGGGCGCGCATCGGCTGGTGCTCGTACCACGCTTGGTAGGCGGCGGCGCGGAGGGCGCTGATGTCGCCCTCGTACTGGGACTGGGTGTTGGCGTAGTCGTTCTGGACCTCGTGGTCGTCCCAGGTGACCACCCAGGGAACGTGGGCGTGGGCGGCCTGGAGGTCGGGGTCGGTCTTGTAGAGGGCGTACTGCAGCCGCCAGCGCTCCAGGTCCCGCGGCGCCGCCCGCAGGACCTCCGGCGTGGGGGTCTGCCGGTAGCCGCCGTCGGCCGGGATGCCGCCCTCGTAGCCGTAGTCGCCGAGGTGGAGGACCAGGTCGAGGTCCTCGCGGGCCAGGTGCCGGTAGGAGGGGTAGTAGCCGTTGTCCCAGGCCTGGCAGGAGGCGAACGCGAACGCGAGTGCGCCGCCCCTGGCGGAGGGCCGGGGGGCGGTGCGGGTACGCCCGGTCGGCGACAGGTCGTGGCGGTAGCGGAAGCGGTAGAACCACTCCCGGTCCGGCCGGAGGCCGTCGACCTCGACGTGGACCGAGTGGGCCAGCTGGGGGAGGGCCCGGGCCCGGCCGCGCCGGCCGCCCACGCGCGCGTGAGCAACTGCTCGGTGAGCCGGTCGAGCTGGCGGGCGTGGCCGAAGGTGAACGAGCGCAGGAAGGTGCCCAGCGTGGAGGGGGCCATGACCCGGTGGCCGAGCACCTGGCTGGTGGCGCCACAGCGCAGCAGGTCGGCGTCGTCGATGCAGTCGGCACCCGCCAGCATCGCATGCACCAGGGTCAGCAGCTTGCGGCCGGGCCGGTGCGCGCCAGCCCGCTCGCCCAGGTCGATCACCTGATCGGCGGCCTGCCCAATGCCCAGCCGCTCGGCCAGCGTGGCCGGCAGCAGCAGGCCGGCGTTGGCGACGGCGTGGGCGTCATCAAAGCAGGTGTCGAGCTGGTCGAGGTGTGGGAGGATGCCATCGAGAACGTGCCCTCCTGATCAGGGGATACGGCAGCCCTAGCAGGCGCCATGCTTCCAGGTCAGAGGGCCTTGCTCATCATCAGGACCAGCATCATTCGATGACCGCAACGGTGGGCTCAGGCTACGATCCCCGCAGGTGGTGGCGATGCGACGGATGCAAGCCGCCGGCATCGACGCGTTCGGCGGCGAGCTGCGCCTGCTCGAGCTCGCGGCGCCGGCGTCTCCTGCGCCGGACGAGGTCGTGATCTCGGTGCACGCGGCAGGGGTCGGCAACTGGGACGAGTTCGTCCGGGTCGGCGACTGGGACGTTGGCCGCCGACCGCCGCTGGCGCTCGGCGTCGAGGCGGCGGGTGTCGTCGCTGCGGTCGGCGAGGACGTGAGGGGCCTGGCACCGGGCGACCAGGTGCTCACCCACCCCGTGCCGCTCCGCCACCAGGGCGCGTGGGCGCAGTGGCTTCTTGCTCCGGCGGCGCTGGTGGCGCCGAAGCCGGCCGCCGTCCCTTGGGAGGCAGCGGCCGCCCTCCCGGTGCCCGCGCTCACCGCGGACCAGGCGCTCACCCAGGCCGCCCCGGCCCCGGCCGGCCAGTGGGTGCTGGTGCACGGCGCCGGCGGCGTCACCGGCGGCATGATCGTGCAGCTGGCGGTCGCGCAAGGAGCGACCGTGGTCGCCACGGCGGGCCCCTCCAGCGCGGCGCGGGTCCGCGGCTACGGCGCGCGTGTGGTGCTCGACTATCACGATCCGGCGTGGCCGGCCCGCGTGCGGGAGGCATCTCCGGGCGGAGGTGGCGTCGGGGCCGCGGTGAACGCCGCCCCCGGCGGCGCGGCGACCGCGCTGCAGGCCGTGGCGAGCGACGGCCGCCTGGCAACGATCACCGGCGATCCGCCGCCGTCCGAACGAGGGGTGGAGGTCGCCGACGTCTACGTCCGAGCCGACGGTGCACGGCTTGCCGCACTGGTCGAGGCACACGCGCAAGGGCTGCTCTCGCTCCAGGTCGCGGCGACGCGTCCGCTGGCGCAGGCGGGCACGGCGCTCCAGGCCGCCGTCGCCGGGCGCGCCTCGGGCGCGAGTGTCCTCATGCTCCAGCGGAGCCCCTCGTAAGGTTGGCCAGTTCTGCTGCCGAGGTCGTGCACCTTCTGGATGCGGCGCCCGGCGACCGCCAACGGCTGCCGAGCTGCCAGGGCAGCCGGACCGCAAGGACGTTTCGGTGGATCCAGGCTGAGGTCAGCCGCGTTGCGAGGCTACGGCCCCCTCCAGGGCGGCGTGCAAGGTCTCGAGCTCGTAGGAGTCGTCGTACCGGACACCGTTGACGTAGAAGGTGGGCGTGCCGTTGACGCCGCTGCGGACGCCGCTCAGGAAGTCCTCATGGACCCGCGGGGCGTGGACGTGCTCGGCCAGGTCGCGGTCGAACCGCTCCAGGCCGAGCCCGAGCTGCTCGGCGTAGCCGCGGAGGTCGCGGTCGCCCAGGCGACGCTGGTGCTCGAAGAGCAGGTCGTGCATCGGCCAGAACCTGCCCTGGGCGGCCGCGGCCTCGGCCGCCTCAGCGGCCTGCTCGGCGTTGGGGTGCGAGGTACTGATCGGGAAGTGGCGGAACACGAAGCGGAGCCGCCCCCCCATCCGGTCCTGGACCTGCTTGACGATGGGATAGGCGGCCCCGCAGTGCGGGCACTCGAAGTCGCCGTACTCGACCAGCGTCACCGGCGCGTCCGCCGGCCCCTGGACATGGTCCCGGTCCTCGCTGACCGGCATGGTGAGGACGGCCTCCCACTCGGTCGTGCTCATGAAGCCCCTACCTCGGCCAGGTTCTCGAGGGCCCGGAGGATCCCGTCGGCGCCGGGGTTCACCCCGACGGGCGAGACGTAGCTCCAGCGGACGATCCCGTCGGCGTCGATCACGTACAGGGCCCGTTCGCTGGTGCCGTCGTCGGCCCGGTAGACGCGGTAGGCCCGGGCCACCTCGCCCTTGGGCTCGAAGTCGGCCAGCAGGGGGAAGTGCAGGTTCCGGTCCCTGGCAAAGGCCTGATGGCTCCAGATCCCATCCACCGAGATGCCGAGCAGCTGGGCGTTGAACCCCTGGAACTCCGGCAGCACCGCCTGGTACAGCGCGAGCTGGTCGGAGCAGACCGGGCTCCAGTCCCCCGGGTAGAAGACCAGGATCACGGGCCGGCCCCGGAACTCGGCCAGCGACACGGTCTGGTCGGGAGCCGAGCGAAGCTCGAAGTCGGGCGCCCTGGTCCCTGACAGCAGTGGCGACACCCGCTCGTCGACATTCGTGGTGGTCATCTCCAGCCTCCTCCGCGGCGAACGTCGAGTGAGACCACCGTACTCGCCGACCCGGCGCCCCAGCCGGCCCCTGCCACCGGACCTGCCGGGACCTGCCAGGGGGACAGGGCTGATCGGTGGCGTGCCTCCCTCAGCCTGGACCCACCGAGCGTACATGCGGTATGACGCGCGTTAGCGCTGGTCAGAGACCCCTTCTCGCCACTTGGCCCTGCACCCCTTGGGTGAGGCTCTATCCCGCCTCAGGTGGCATGCTGGCCTGCGGCGATCCCATCGAGTTCACGACGCTTCGGTGGATCCAGGCTCAGAGGTTCAGCCACCAGGCCGGCTCGCCGTCGGCCCGGCCGTTCATCGCCATCGTGATGCGGTTCGGCCCATCCTCGAGGTCGGCGATGATCACGCTGCGCTTTGGGCCCGTGCGACGCCCGGTGGTCGTGGGGCGTAGGGTCCCCGGCGCGTGGGCTTCGGACGCCAGGGTCCACCCGGCCACCGGTGACGCGGTACGGATCGCGGTGCACCGACCGCGCGAGACGGATGAACCTGCGCGGCGGGCGTCGCGGTCCTTGCTCGGCGTTGTTGGGCATGGCGCGTCCTTCCCACGTGGCGTCCGCGCGACCTACGACCTGGCGCCCGATAAGGAGCGGGGCGCGTTGGGCTGACCGACCCGGTTGCTGCCCGATCAGCGTCGCCGGGCGGTGACGATCCAGGCGCGCGAGTCGAACCAGATACCGTCTCCGCCCGCGTGCGCGGCGAGCGTCTCGCGCAGCCGCTCGAGCGCGCGCTCGGCGGCGGCGGGATCCAGCCGCTTCAGCACGTCGTTCGTGGAGGTGAAGCCGCGGACCCAGCCGAGCGCGGCGGCGACGTCCGGACCGTAGTAGACGGGTTCGTGCACGTCGGTGAAGGCGACCTCGGCGAACCCCGCAGCGTCCAGGATCCCCTCCACCGTCGCCGGGTCGGCGAGCGAGAACGGGTCCGGCGCTGCGGGGGCGACCGCCGCGGGTTCCTCGAACCCTTCGAGGGACCGGTGGATCGCGACCTCCCACTCGTTCTGCTCGTGGCCCTGCCAGACCATCATCACCAGGCGCCCGGCCGGGCGCAGCGCCCGCCCGATGTTGGCGAACGCGGCGGCCGGGTCGTCGAAGAACATCGTGCCGAACCTGCTGATGGCCAGGTCGAACTGCTCCGGTGGGAAGCGGTGGACCTGCGCGTCGGCCCGCTGGAAGGCGACGTTGCGGAGCCCCTCTGCCTGGGCGAGGTCGCGGGCACGGTCGATCATCGGCGCGGACACGTCGACCCCCAGCGCGCTGCCCGCGGTGGCCGTACGCGCGGCCTGCCGGGTCGTCTGCCCGGTCCCACAGCCGACGTCGAGGACGTGGTCGTGGCGCCGGACGCCGCAAGCCCGGCGCAGCACCTCGTTGTGCAGCCGCAGCTCGGCGTCGTAGTCGACCGGCCTGGGCATGCCGTCAGGGGCCGGCGTCGACCACGGCACGGACCTCGGGCTCCGGGGGTTGCGGGTCGATGCTGGTGAGCACCCACGTCGCTCCAGCGGCCTCCCAGGGGCGAACGTCGGCTCCCGGGGGTGCCTCCACGACCAGGTCGAAGGGGCCGTCGCTGCCGGCACGCGCCCGTCGGACCTCGTCGGCGAGCTCGGCGAGCGCTTCTGGTCCGGGGAGGTCGATCGGGAACAGCCCGTCCCACCGGACCGCGCGCCGCACCGGCCGCCGGTTGGGCCAGCTGGCCGCGACCCAGACCGGGATCCGTGGGCGCTGCAGCGGCAGCGGCCGGAACCCCCCGCTCCAGAACCGGCCGAGCCGTTCCAGGCCCTCGTCCAGCAGGCGCCCGCGCTCGCGTGGGTCGACGGCCTCGCCGAACGGCCCAAGGTCGTCAGCGATGCCGAGCCCGACGCCCAGCGTGAGGCGCCCGTTGCTCAGGTGGTCCAGCGTGACCGTCTCGCGGGCGAGCTTCTGCACGCGCCTGCGGGACAGCGGGGTGACCATCGGCCCGAGCCGAAGGGTGTCGGTCGCCGAGGCGATGGCGCTGAGCGCCACCCACGGGTCGGCCACGGCGCGTTCCCGGGGCGGGTAGGCGATCCGGTCCCAGAGGAACAGGCCGTCCCAGCCGACGGACTCCGCCGCCCTGGCAAGCTCGGCCAGGCGCCGCGGGTCCGCCAGCTCGTCGAACGGCGCCAGGTACAGTCCACGCTTCATCGCTCGTCACCCGGGAGCATCCCGCCGCCGGCACTATACGTGCCCGGTGCCATTTGCCCCATCACCCGCGTCATCGGCCAGATCCGCCCGCGTTGGCCGCCCGCGGCTTCGCCGTGCCCGGCCAGCCCACGCTGCGGCTGCGGACCTTGGCGGATATGGTCGCCTACGCGGCGGCCAACCGGGGTGGAGCTGCGCGTCGACGGCACCGAGACCCAGGTCCGCCGGCCCCGCGCCCACCGACCCGGCCGGCCCGCCAAGGACGCCGCCGCCGAGCTGGTGGCTGCCTACAGGCAGGCCGGACCGAGCAGTCCTCCCGGCGGCTCTGCGTGGAGCACGCGATCGCCGAGCACCAGCACTGGCGGTCGCTCCAGTGCTGGCTGGGCCGTCGGGAGTCGATGGCGCCGATCAGGACGGTTGCGGGACGGAGCGCGGGTCGTCCGGGAGGATTGGGGACGGCCTGAACCCCTTGACGATGAGGAAGATCGTCAGCGAGGCCTCCCAGAGGATCTCCAGGGCCGTGAGGAGGAACAACCCTGGGCTCCCCGCCTCCAGGGCCCCGAAGAGCACGGCCGTCCCCCCGGCAACCGCCAGCGGCCCGCCGACCAGCCCCAACAGGGCCAGCCGCGGTGGCACGAGTCCCGACTTGTACAGCAGGTAGCCCAGCAGGATGCCGTTCCCGACGCCCGCGCAGAACTGCGGCCCGAGGATCCGCGTCCACCCGTGGAACGCGACCAGCGTCTGCCCGGCCACGCCCAGCGCGGCCGGGTCGCCGCCCGCCCCCGCGAAGTCCTCCCGCAAGGTCACCACCGCCAGCAGGCTGACCAGGCCGACGACGATGATCGTCGATTCCACGATGCGGAGCGCGACGTAGCCGAGCGCGACCGCCTCGTTCACCCGCCTGAGGATCGGGAACAGGACGACCGCGGTCGCGACGTTGGCGATCGCCGTGAGGACCTCCAAGAACGCGCCGAGCTCGGTGCGCGTGTCGGCGCCGGCGCCGAGGACGTAGTCGGCATCGTTCAGCACCGGGTCGTAGAAGAACACCGCCGGGATCGAGAAGACGAACGTGCCAGCGAACCACAGCCCGGCGATCAGCGCAGTCCTCCTGCTCGAACTCATGTCGGCTCCTGGCGTCGCGTGACGGACGGCGTTGATCTTGTCCGGTTCCGATGGCGATGCAAAGCCGGAGGACGCGGCACGGGAGCGGCGCGGATCCAGCCTGAAGCGACCGGTTCGCGTCGCCCGGGCCTGGTCGTTACCGACCCATGACCGGCGGCTGGTTAGCGTCCTATCGAGGAGCCGATCAGGGAGGCAGCCGTGCGGTACTCCTTCTCGTACTGGCGTTCAGCCTGGTGATGCTGCTATGGCGCGTCGCCGGCGAGGCGTTGCGCGACGTCGTCACCCGCTTCTTGGACGGGGTCCGGGTTGGTGGCGCGACGCCCGCGCGCGCGGCGGCGGAGCGTGCGGGCGGTGCTGGGCCGTGCGCGCCGGCCGCGGCGGCCACGCGCCTCGGTCGGCGTGGCGTGGGGGAGCGTCGCGCCGGGTGGGGTGGGGAGGCGGGCTCGGCGGTGGTCGAGTTCGTGCTGGTGACGGTGGTGGCGGTGGGGCTGGCGCTGGCGGTGGCGCAGCTCGGGCTGTTCCTGTGGGAGCGCAACGCGTTGATGGGGTCGCTGTCGGAGGGGGCGAGGGTGGCGGCCACCGAGGGCAGGTCGGTGGCGGACGGGCGCCGGGTCGCGGCCGAGCTGTGGCGGCGGTCGGTGGGTGGGCGGGTGGCAGGGTCGGTGCCGGTGGAGGGGGTGGAGGCCGGCGGGGTGGTGGTGCTGCGGGCGGAGGGGACGCTGCCGTCGTTCGTGCCGGGGGTGCCGGGGCTGCCGGTGCGGGTGGTGGCGCGGATGTCGAAGGAGGAGGCGTTGTGAGGCCGGCGGCGCCGGGGTCGCAGGGCGGGGCGGCGGTGGTGGAGTTGCTGGCGGGGTTCCTGGTGCTGCTGGTGCCGCTGGTGTACGCGCTGGTGGTGGTGGCGGACGTGCAGCGGGCGCTGCTGGCGACCTCGAGCGCGGCGCGGGAGGCGGGTCGGGTGTACGTGACCGCGTCCAGCCGGGCGGAGGCGGAGCGGCGGGCGGCGGTCGCCCACCGGGAGGTGCTGGCGAACTTCGGGCTGCGGGCGGGGGACCCGCGGGCGGCGCTGCAGGTGGAGGCGGCCTGTCCGGCCAGGGCGCCGGTGGGGTGTACCGGTGGGTTCGGCCCGGGCGCCGAGGTGCGGGTGGTGGCGACCTACCGGGTGGCGGTGGCGCGGCTGCCGCTGGTGGGTGCGCTCGGGGTGCCGAGCGTGACGGTGGGGGCGACGCAGCGCTCCCGGGTCGACCCCTTCAGGGGCGTGGCCCGGTGAGGCGCCGGAGGGGTCCGGCCGGGCGCCCGCGGCCCGACGGGGCCGGTGGGTGGGCCGGGAGGGGCGCGGGCGAGGCCGGGCAGGCGCTGGTGTTGCTGGTGGGGTTGGTGGGGCTGGTGCTGATGGTGCTGGCGTTGGGGTGGGACACCTCCAACTGGTTCCTGGGGCACCGGGCGCTGGCGAACCTGGCGGACTGGGCGGCGGTGGCGGCGGCCGGCGAGGTGGACGTGGGGGCGTGGTACGCCA